>Ga0209573_1004032_pt1 | contig 15110 bp, 12 predicted proteins | sample TNRBio252014_DNA_FD_185870 | JGI IMG/M metagenome (GOLD analysis project Ga0209573, IMG submission 185870) | Wastewater treatment Type I Accumulibacter community from EBPR Bioreactor in Madison, WI, USA - TNR Reactor_6/25/2014_ DNA (SPAdes)... | ecosystem: Engineered > Bioreactor > EBPR >...
ACCGCCCAGTATGAAGACCTCATCAAGGCAGGCGTCGTCGATCCAGCCAAGGTGACCCGCAGCGCTCTCCAGAACGCCGCCTCCATCTCCGGCCTCCTCCTCACCACCGAATGTCTGATCTCCGACATTCCGAAGGAAGAGAAAGCTGACGCCGGCCACGCCCACGACCACGGCGGCATGATGTAATGCCGTAGAACGAGTTTTCCAACTCGTTCCACCCCTTTGACCGCGCTGTGACCCAACCCGCAGCGCGGATCGAAAACCCAAAACCCCCCACGCGGCCCGGAAGCAATTCCGGGCCGCTTTTTTGTAGCTTCGATTGGCAATCGAAGCCTAGCGTCCCCAACCGATTCGAGTGCCACTCGAATCTACGGCTCCGCCACCGGGTCCTTGCCCACAAAAATCCCCAGCACCGCACCACCGATGATCCATGCGATCACATGATCCGCGATGTTCACCACCGTGTCCCGCGCCGGGTTCTCAAACCAGATCCACATCGGCAGATCGCTCGTCAGCCCGGCGAACAGGCCCGCCGCCGCCACAAACGCGATGCGCGCCGGATAAAACAACGCCACCTGGCTCAGCAGCGCCGCCACCAGCAGCGCACAGACAAAACTGCGCGCAAAGCTCAGGATCATGTTCGTCCCCATGCTGATCTCCTCGCTGCCCGGGCGGATGATCGCATAGACATACGGTCCGTTCTCCATGGCCTGGACCTGCTTCTCCTCAAACGCCTTTTTCTCCTCCACCGTGGCCACCTGCGGCGCCTCCTCCATCGCGGGCAGCAAGTAGATGCCGTGCCCGGAGGTCACGTTCGCCTTGATCACCTCGGCCACCGCTTCCTCGTCACGAAACGAGCGGAATCCGTTCTCATGCCAGCCGAGCACCGTCCACGACAGCGCCTCCCACGCGAAAACCGCGACGGCGGCAAGCAAAGCTCCGAGGATGATCTTGAACATGCGTTTCTAGTAACGGCTGCCCGGTGAAGGGCAAGCAGCCTTTGCGCCCAGCCCCCACGAGCATCACCTCAGCACACCGGCGTCAGCAGCGGCTCGCCGCTGAAATGCGCCGCCAGATTCTCCACCACCAGTCGGGCCATCTCACGCCGCGTCTCATGCGTGCCGCTGCTCAGATGCGGCAGCAAAACGGTGTTCTCACAGCGCATCAGCGCCTCCGGCACCTGCGGCTCGTTTTCAAACACATCCAGCCCCGCGCCGCGAATCGTGCCGCTTTGCAACGCAGCGATCAGCGCTGACTCATCCACCACCGAGCCGCGCGCGATGTTGATCAGCGTGCCCTTGGCCCCCAGCGCCGTCAAAACCGCCGCGTTGATCAGGTGTTTCGTCGCCGCACCGCCCGGACAGGCCGCGATCAAAAAGTCCGCCGCCTCGGCCAGTTCGATCAGCGATTCAAAATACTCCCACGCCACCTCCTGCCGTGCGCGTCCGTGATACGCCACGCTCATCCCGTGCGCTTCAAGCCGATGCGCGATCGCCTTGCCGATCCGCCCCAGGCCCACGATGCCCGCCCGCTTCCCACGCAGCGCATGCGCCAGCGGGAACGGCCCCCGCGTCCACGCTCCGGCATGCAGGAAGCGATTCGCCGCGACCAAGCGCCGGCTCGTCATCAGCACCAAGGCGCTCGCCGTGTCCGCCACGTCCTCCGTGAGCACGTCCGGCGTGTTCGTCACGCGGATGCCATGGTCCTGGCACCAGTCCACCGGCACGCCGTCATAACCCACACCAAACACGCTGATGATTTCCAGCCCCGGCAGCCGCTCCAGCAAAGGCACGGGCGACACACTGCCCCCGGCCATCACGATCCCGCGAATCTCCGCCCCGACCTCGGTCAGCAGCGCGCTCTTGTCCTCCGCATGGAAGTAATCGTGGCAGACATGCGCCGCGCGCAGCGACTCCATTAAAAAATCTGGCAGCGGGGCCAGCACCAGCACCGGGGTCTTTTCCATGAGCGTTTACGAGCGTTTGCGGTTCCAGTCCTGTGGCGGCACCAGACGTGTGCCCTCCGGCCATTCGGCTCCCTGCTGAATCCAGTCGTGAATGATCTGCTCGTGCTCACGCTCCAGCTTTTCCGGCGTCGGCGGCATGGCGATGGGATTCTCATGCCCCAGCAGCAGTACTTTGTACAAGAGGCTTTGGTGTGGCGCTCCCGGCACGATCACCGGACCGCTGCGCCCGCCCTTCATCGCCAGTTTCTTCGTCTCCAGGTTCAATCCGGCAAACACATAGCGGCTGTGATGGCATTCCAGGCAGCGCGACTCCAGGATCGGCTTCACATCACTCACAAAGTCCACCGGCTCATTGCTGAGCTGCGTCACATTCAAAATCATGCAAGCAGGCAGCAGCGCGACCGCCGCCAGACCCACGAAGAGTTTTCGTTTCATGCCTTCACCATCCTGTGGGAGCACCGCCTGACAAGCGGCGATTCATCACCCGCGATTCCGCATCATGTCAGCCACCTGACCAAAGAACGAACCGATCACCGGAGCCTCCGTCGGTGGGATCTCCACCTCCTGCATCGCCTCGCCCATCAGCTTCATCCATCGGTCCCGCTCCGCCTCACCGATGGAAAACGGCAGATGCCGCCCCCGCAAACGCGGATGCCCCCGCTCCTCAATGTAGGTCTGCGGCCCGCCGAAACGATACACGATGAAATCCGCCAGCCGCTTCTCCGCGCCCTCCCAATCATCCGCGGGATACATCGGCCCGATCAGATCATCCCCCCGCACCCGCCGGTAAAACGCCGTCACCATGCCGCGCAGCTTCGTTTCGCCCACACGGCCAAAAAGAGTCGAGATTTCGTCCATGCGCCCAGCATAAACACCCGCGTGGGACAGGAAAGTCGGAGTCCAGGATTTTTCCGGCTCAGGAAGTCCGCCACAGTCATGCAGCATGTCTATAATCAGAGACGCAAAAGCATCGACCCGTGCCTGGCAATGATCCCAGAGGGATCAAAGAGGGTAGCCAGGGGCAAGGCTGCGAAGCAGACGCCGCCCCTGGAATGCTCCCAGACCCGCGTGCTCCTAAGGCCGCATGCCGGAGGTATGCGAGAAGCATTCGTGAATACAACGTGAACGACGAGCCAGCCACCGCCTCTTGCATCCCTCCAGGATGCGACCTTGAACATGCGTGGTGTTTTCGTTGATCCAGGGGTCGTTCGACCCCTGGCTAACTTCTTTGATCCCTTCGGGATCGCGAATGAGGAAACGTCACTCCTCCTGCACGATCACAAACGTCCTTGCCTTCAATCCGCTCGTTTCATCACGCAATTCGATCTCATGCCGGCCGGGCTTGAGGATGGCGAAGGTGTGAGCGTCTTCCGTTTGAAGTTCGAGCGTCGCACAGCTCCAGCGCGGCTGATTCGCGCCGGTGGCTTGCAGGAGGAGGCGGCTGCCCTTGTTGCGGATGTCGGGATCGAGGATGACGACGGTACCGGGGATGGGATTGGTGATGCGCAGCGCCGGTCTGGCATCCGTTTCGGCGAGGGTGATGAGGTCACCGAGCCAGTTGGCGCTCGTCGGAATCCAGGCGGCGTATTCGCGCTGCAAGATGGCACGGCCACGAGCGTCGTAATCGCTCGCCTGGGCCACCGGCGGCATTTTGTCGGCGATGAAGAACTCCTCACGGCTCAAGCGTGACGGCGGCGTCTGCGGCGTGAGGCGTTTGCCGGTGCGCGGGTCGATGCGGGCATGCGTGATGGCCGCAGGGTGGTCAAACCAAGTGGCGGGATGTTTTTCGTGCAGATGCAGCATCACATCGCGGAAGATCGGCCCCGCGCCGGTAATGCCGCTGACGTCCTGCATCGGCGTGTTGTCGAAATTGCCGACCCACACGCCGACGGTGAACTCACGCGTAAAGCCGAGCGTCCAGTTGTCGCGAAAGGTGGAACTGGTACCGGTTTTGACGGCACACTTGAACGGCAGGCGCAGCACCGAGTAACTGCCAAAGGCCATCTCACGCGCCTGATTATCGCTCAGGATGTCGGCGATGAGCCAGCTTTCGTTTTCTCCGAGCAGGCGAGGCTCTTCCAAACCCCGCACAGAGGACTGTGCGGACCACTTTAAGGTCCACGGCTTGAACTGACCGAGACGGGCGAGACATGCGTAGGCGTTCGCGAGTTCGATCAGGCGCACAGACGCATTCCCGATGGTGAGGCCGAGCCCGTAGTGCGCGGCGTCTTCGTTCAGCGTGGTCAAACCAAGCTCACGCAGCCTCGGCAACAGCGTTTCCGCTCCGCCGATGGAATCGAGCACGCGCACGGCGGAGATGTTGAGCGAGTTGCCAAGCGCGTTGCGATACGTCATCGGCCCGAAGCTGCGCAGCGAGAAATTCTCGGGACGGTAAGTGCCGGATGAGGTGGCGAACTCGATAGGCAGGTCGGCGACGATGCTCGCGGGCGTGGCACCGCGTTCGAAGGCCAGCAGGTAGGTGAATGGCTTCATCGCCGAGCCCGGCGAATGTGGTGCCCAGGCACCGTTGATCTGACCGCCCTCATTCGCGAAGAAATCGCGCGAGCCTGCGAGCGCGAGCACAGCCCCGGTCGCGTTCTCAATGACCACGACCGCCCCATGCGAGACATGGCGGCCTTTGAGCGACTCCAAACGCTGCGCGATGATCGTTTCGACCTGCTGCTGAAGCGTGGCATCCAGTGTGGTGCGGATCGTCGTGGCATCAGAAGCACCGCGCAGCATTTCAATCGCATGCGGAGCCTCGAACCCGCCGCTGAAGCGTTGCAAGACGATGGTTTGGCTCAACGCGACACGATGCGACTCGTCATCGAGCCAGCCGAGCGTGTGCATGTGATCGAGAATGCGGCGCTGGCGCGGCAACACGGCCTCCAGGCTGCGAAACGGGTTCAAACGGCTCGGCGACTGCGGCAGAGCGGCGAGCAGCGCACATTCGGCGGGTGTGAGGTCGCTCAGCGGCTTGTGGAAATAGCCGGATGCGGCGGTGGCGGCTCCGGTCATGAGATTGCCGAAGGAAATGCGGTTCAAGTAAGCGGTGAGCACGTCCTCGCGGCTCCAGGACATCGCGAGGTGTCGCGCTTGCAGCGCTTCGATGATTTTGATCCCCAGCGTGCGTTTGCCGGAACGCGGCGTGGTGTTTTTGATGAGCTGCTGGTGAATCGTCGAGGCACCGGAGACGATGCGTTTGGCCTGCGCATTGTCCCAGGCGGCGCGTGCGATGGCGAGGGGATCAACGCCGTCGTGCGAGAAGAAACGTTTGTCCTCAGCCGCGAGCACCGCGTGAACCAGCGTCGTCGGAATCTCCGCGTATTTGACCGGCGGCGCAGAACGCGTGCCGTCTTCATTGAGCAGATGCCGCAGCGGCGTGCTGTCGCGAGCAAGGTAGAGCGTGGAGCTGGGTGGCGGCTTGCGCAGTTCATCCGGCAGCGGCACCAGCCACGGCACGCCCCACCAGCCGACTGCTGTGAGAAGCAGCAGGGTGATGAGGATGGCTTTCCAGCGGCGACGCATGCGGAAAGGAACGCGAGGGTGCGATGAAATCCAGCCCGACGTGATGTTCCCCGTAGAGGCAGGCGTTAGCATGCCATTTGGAGAGGGCGTGAACGCAGAGACGTTCGTTGGAAGGCTGACGCCTTCCGCTACGGCGCGAGCTTCCGTCAAGGCACGTGCGAGCGATGGGCGCACATGGGCTACGGCTGGGGAGCGCAGCGTAGAGGCAGGCGTCAGCATGCCTTCTGGAGAGAGCGTGAACGCAGGGACGCTCGTCGGAAGGCTGACGCCTTCCGCTACGAACCGAGCGGACACAGCTTGACCACACGCACGCACCACCCCAGCATGCGCGGCCCGCATGAACCCGCCGCCAACCATCGCCTGCCTCGGTCCTGAGGGCAGTTTTTCGCATCTGATCACGCAGATGCGCTTCCCTGGCGTGGCGGTGAGCCTGCGGGACAATGTGGGCGATGTGTTTGACTTCCTGGCCTCGAATCCGGAGGCGCTTGGCATCGTGCCGATCGAAAATTCCTCCGGCGGCTTCATCATCGACACGGTGGACCGGCTTGTGGACGCACGCTGCGGGCTGCGCATCCTCGAAGAACTGACGCTGGATGTGAAACTGGCGCTGCTCTGGCGGGGAGGAGAGAAAATCGTCTCCATCCACTCGCACGCGATGCCGTTCTACCACGGCGATGAATGGCTGAAGGCGAATTACCCCGACGTGAGACGCGTGGTGGAGCCGAGCACGGCCAAAGCGGCGGAAAAAGCCGTCGCCACGCCTGGAGCGGCGGCGATCGGGCCACGGCAAAATGCGGAGCGGCATGGTTTGCAGATTTTGCATTTCCCGATCTCGGGCGAGGTGCCGAACATCACGCAGTTTTATCTCATCGGGCACGCGGCGAACACGCCGTCGCTCGACCATAACCGCACCGCACTCGTGGTGGAGCTGCCGGACCGTTCCGGCAGCCTGTGCCGCTTCCTGACGCCTTTGAGCGAGAACGACATCAACATGAAGCGTCTCGAATCCCGCCCGATTCGCGGCCAGCCGAACAAATACCGCTTCTACATCGAGATCGAAGGCTCCGAGGCCGATCCACGCGTGCAAAAGGCGCTGGAGCAGACGAAAGCCGACGGCGCGACGATCCGCAGCGTGGGATCGTATTCTGCCGACCTGCGTTTTGAGTCCTGAACCATCATGAAAAACATCCTCACCTGCCTGCTGGCTTTGTCGGCCAGTTCCTTCGCCGTCGAAACGATCACGAAACGCGCGAGCGAGATTGATCCGCGTGCCAAGGAGCACCCTGAGATCGACTTCGTGTTCACGGACAAGAAGGGCAAGCCGCAGGACATGCAGAACGCCAGCGTGGACACGAAGGTGAAAGCGCAGGGCAAGCTGGTGATCTGGCTCATGGGGCACAACGCAGGCTTGTTTGAGCGGCTGAACAGCTACGGGTTGCATGCGATCCAGGTGCATTATGCGAACAAGTGGTTCGGCATCATCCCGTCGGCACGACGCGATGATGGCAAGACTTTGGGCGACATCCGCCTCGAAGCGTCCATCGGCGAGGATCGCAGTGACCTCGTGAGCATTCCTCAGCCTGACAGCATCATGGAGCGCTCGTTTCAGTTCGTGAAGTGGCTGTCCAAGGAGCATCCCGAGGGCAAGTGGAAGCAGTTCCTGAGCAAGGATGGCAAAGGCCTGGACTGGGACAAGGTGATCCTCTCCGGTGCCTCTCACGGAGCGACGACCTCGGCACGCTTTGCCAAGCATCAGAAGGTGGACCGCGTGGTGTACCTGTGCGGGCCACGTGACAACTTGGAAAGCTGGCAGTCACTGCCCTCCGCGACACCGGCAAACCGCATCTTCGGATTCAGCCATGTGCTGGATGGCGGCTGGACGGGCGATCATTACTGCCGCTCCTGGGAGATGATGGGCTTGAACCAGTTCGGACCCATCGTGAACGTGGACAAGACCGCGCCGCCGTTTCAAAACAGCCGCCGACTCATCACGGACGCGGATGTGAAGGGTGACGCCGGTCGTGCGCACGGCTCCGTGACGCCTGGCGGGTCTGCTGTGAAGGACAAGGACGGCAAACTCATCCACGAGGCGGTCTGGAAGTATCTTTACACGCATCCGGTCGATCAAACCGGCTCGCCAACACCCGCCGATCCCGACTGTGTGAAGGATCAGAAGAAGCGCTGAAAGGCATGCGCGTAGCGGCGGGCGTCAGCACGCCGGAGTCCGTTGTTTATCTCGAATGCGCTTTGGCGGAAGACTCACGTCTTCCGCTACTCAAAACCGGCGGGGAAATTCGAGTTGAATGAAGCTACAGGCCGCGCCCGTTGTTCACCGCCACGTTTTAACCTCACAACCTGCCAGCTTATGTTCTTCTCGATTCGTTCCCTCTCCGTCGCCGCCGTTTTTAGTCTCGGCGCTGTTTTGCATGCCGCTGACAATCCGTTCATCGGCCGCTGGGCTTTGACGCTGCCGACCGGCGGCGCGGGCTGGCTTGGCGTGGAGGAAAAAGACGGTGCTCTGAGCTCCAGCGTGCTCTGGGGCGGCGGCAGCGTGGTGCCGACGGCGGGCACAAAGGTCGATGGCGACACCTTGATCGTGACGCGTGAGCAGAAGAACAAGGAAGGCAAGCTGTCGGCCATCGAAACGATCACCGCGAAGATCGAAGGCGACGCGTTGAAGCTCACCACGGCGAAAAAGAACGCCGAGGGCAAAGAGATCGGCCAGCCTGCGGAGTTTGCAGGCAAACGCATTGCTGACATCCCGGCCAAGCCTGATCTCGCGAAGGTGAAGTTCGGCGATCCGATCCAGCTCCTGAATGGCAAAGACCTGACCGGCTGGCGCTTGCTCAAAGAAGCCGACAACGGCTGGAGTGTCGTCGATGGCGTGCTGCAAAACCGCGTAGTGAAGGCCAAGGACAAGCATTTTGGCAATCTGCGCACGGACGCGGAGTTTGAGGACTTCAATCTGAAGACCGAAGTGCGCACGCAGGAGGGCAGCAACAGCGGCATCTACCTGCGAGGTATTTACGAGGTGCAGATCATGGAGAGCTTCGGCAAGCCGCTCGATTCGCATCACATGGGCGCGCTTTACAGCCGCATCACGCCGAGCGTGAACGCGGAGAAGCCTATCGGCGAGTGGCAGACGCTGGACATCACGCTGGTGGACCGCCATCTCACGGTGATCCTCAACGGCACCACCATCATCGACAACCAGCCCGTGCTCGGCTGCACGGGTGGCGCGCTGACCAGCGACGAGTTCAAACCCGGCCCACTTTACCTGCAAGGCGACCACACGAACGTGGACTATCGCAACATGGTGCTGCGTCCAGTGGTGAAGTAACTTCCACTCATCTCCAGCGCATGAACTCACGCCTGGTCCTGCTGTTGCTTTGCCTGCCCATCGGCGGGCTGGCCGAGTCCCACTGGCCGCAGTTTCGCGGTGAAGGCGGGCTCGGCATCGGCACCGGAAAGCCGCCGGTGGAGTTCAGCGCGGAGAAAAACAGGCGCTGGCAGGTTGAGGTGCCGCACGGGCATTCATCGCCCTGCATCTGGGGAGACAAGATCGCACTCACCGGACTCGATGGCGGCAAACTGGTCACGTTTTGCCTCAATCGTGCCGATGGACGCGAACTCTGGCGTGTGGAGGCTCCGTCCGAGAAGATCGAGGGTGCGCATCGCATCGGCAGCCCGGCCACGCCGACCTGCTGCACGGATGGCGAGCGCTTGATCGCGTATTTTGGCTCTTACGGCGTGCTGGCCTATGATTGGAGCGGCAAGGAGCTGTGGAAGAAGCCGCTGCCTGCGCCGGTGGTCGAGTTTGGCACCAGCGCCTCGCCGATCATCGCGGACGGAAAGGTCATCATCGTCGCGGATCAGGATGTGGGCAGTTACATGATTGCGCTGGATGTGAAAACCGGCGCGGAAGCATGGCGAGTGGATCGCAGCGAATTCCGGCGCGGTTTTTCGTCGCCGTTTGTGTGGAAGCACGATGGCATCGAAGAACTCGTTGTGTGCGGATCGCTCTGGGTGCGTGGTTATGATCTCAAAGATGGCAAGCAGCGCTGGTCGGCACGCGGCATGGCGCGGGTGTCGAATGCCAGTCCTGTGGCCGCCGATGGCGTGCTGCTCGTCTCAAGCTGGAACGTCGGCGGCGATGAAGATGATCGCGTGCTCATGGAGCCGCATGAAACCTTCGCCGCCGCGAATGATGCCGACCAAGACGGCCTGCTGACGCTGGCAGAGTTCCCCAAGGGCAAAATCAAAGACCGCTTCTCACAGATCGACGCCGACAAAGACGGCAAGGTCACGAAGACCGAGTATGAAGCCATGCGTGGCATGTTCGCCGATGCCGTGAACCAGCTTTTCGCCATCAAGCCTGGCGGCAGCGGCGACATCACTGACACGCACGTCATCTGGCAGGTGAACAAGCACCTGCCGTATGTTTCCTCGCCCATCGTGGCGAACGGACGCGTCTTCACCATGAAGAGCGGCGGACTCGCCAGTGCCTACGACGCGAAAAGCGGCAGCCCCATTTTTCAGGCCGAGCGTGTCGATGCCTCTGGCGACTACTACGCCTCCGCCGTCAGCGCCGATGGTCGCATCTACATCACGTCACAACGCGGCACCGTCGTCGTGCTGGATGCCGCGAGCGAAACGCTGAAGGTGCTGGCACGCAACGATGTCAAAGCCTCCGTCTTCGCCTCACCTGCCATCGTGGACGGCGTGATCTACCTGCGCACCGACAAGCATCTTCACGCCTTTGGCGAGTGATCAAAGGGTCTGAGGGCTTGGCTTGTTCGAGCCGTGAGATGGCGGCAGCTTGTCGCTATCGTATCCCTGGCCCCGATCCGCTCCAATCAACATCGGAATTGAACAGTGAGGTGACTGCAATTTATGCGATGAGTTGATCCACCACCTTCGCTCCCTGATTGTCCGTGAGGCTCGCAGCGAGGCCGTTGCGCTTGTAAGTGAGCTTACTGTGGTCGAGGCCGAAGAGCCTCAGCAGCGTGGCGTGATAATCGAAGTGCTTCACCTCGTCGATGACGGCCTTGTGGCCGAATTCGTCGGTTTCGCCATGGACGTAGCCTTTCTTGAAGCCACCACCGGCCACCCACATGCTGAAGCCGTAGGTGTTGTGATCGCGGCCCCATTTCTCGCGGCCAGCGTCGTTTTGCAGCACGGGCAGTCGGCCCATCTCGCCGCCCCAATGCACGACGGTGGTGTCGAGCAGGCCACGTTGCTTGAGATCGCTGATGAGCGCCGCGCTCGGCTGGTCGGTCGCTTCGCAATTTTTCGGCAGCGCGGTGATGAGCGAGCCATGCTGATCCCAGGACTGGCCTGCATTCAGCACCTGCACATAACGCACACCGCGCTCGACGAGGCGACGCGCGATGATGCAGCGCGTGGCGTAGTCCTTCGTGATCGGATTATCCACGCCGTACAGCTTTTTGACGTGCTCCGGTTCCTTCGAGATGTCGAGCGCCTCTTTCGCAGCGGTCTGCATCTTCGCGGCGAGTTCGTAGCTGGAAATGCGCGCCTGGAGATCGAGTTCACCGCGATGCTGCGAGAGATGATCTTCATTGAAGGCCTTCAGCAACGCAAGCTGCCGCTCTTGCGGCGCACCCGCGAGTGATGCGGGCGGATCGAGATTCAAAATGCGCGGCTCGGTGGGCCGCACGAGCGTGCCTTGGAACAGCGCGGGCAGCCAGCCATTGGTGAAATGCTCGCCCTGGAAAGTCGGCAGGCCGCCGGGATGCGAGAGCACCATGTAGGCGGGCAGTTCGTCCGTCTCGCTGCCAAGACCATACGTCAGCCACGAGCCCAACGCGGGGCGTCCGGCGGTGATGCGTCCCCCGTTCATCGCGTAGAGACCTTGCGCGTGATTGCTCACGCCGGAGGTCATCGAGCGGATCAGCGTGATCTCATCGACGACCTTGCTCAGGTTTGGCAGCAGCTCGCTGATCTCCATGCCGCACTGGCCCTGTTTTTCGAACTTCCACGGCGAGCCAAAGCACTTCGCAGAGGCCTGCGCGAGGTTGTCGTATTTGATCTCACCGGGGAACTTCTGGCCGTCATACTTCGTCAGCATCGGCTTCGGATCGAAGAGGTCCATCTGCGACGGCCCGCCCATCATGAAGAGCGAGATCATGGCCTTCGCGCGTGGCTCAAAGTGCGGCTTCTTCGGCGTCAGATCGTAGCGGATCTCGCCGAAACTTTCCGGCTTCACCGGCGCGGCGAGCAGGCCATCGCGCTCCAGCAAGGAGGCAAGCGCCACAGTGCCAAGGCCGAAGCCGTTGGCGTGAAGGAAATGACGACGTGAGCAGAGTTGGGGGCGGTTCATTCGACGTAGAGGAAACGGTTCGAGCTGCAAAGGATCTGGCAGAGGCTGGCCATGGCTTCTTGCGGTGGATTTGGGACGACGCCTTTCGAGTGCTGGATGTCGTGGTGATATTGCGTGAGCGCCTTGGTTTGCTCATCGAGGTAGCTGAGGCACTTTGCGATGTCGGCGTCGGTCGCGGGTTTGCTGTAAAGCAGGCTCCAGACGCGCTGGAGCTGCTTCGCGCGGTCGTTCGGGGCCTCGGTGGTGACGCGATCGGCAAGACGACGCGAGCTGTCGAGCACGAAGGTGTCGTTCATGAGCAAGAGCGACTGCGGCGCGACGGTGGTCTGGCTACGCATCTCGCAGTTAGGCGACATCGTCGGCGCGTCGAAGGTGTCGAGCACGGTGACGGGTTTGCTGCGGCGCACCTGCACATAAATTGAGCGGCGGAAGTCATCGGCACCGGCGGGATCGACCTTGTGCGTGGTGATGGTGCCTTTGTCGATGCCGGTGATCACGCGGCCTTGTGGATCGCGACCAATGCCGCTGGGTGGGCCGTAGCTGGCCTGCACGAGCGTGCCAGTGGTAGCGAGCATCGAATCACGCAGTGTCTCGGCATCGAGGCGGCGCATTTTGAAGCGAGCGTAGAAGCGGTTTTCGGGATCGGCACGCAGCGAAGCATCATTCACGGATGACTGCCGATAGGCGCTGCTAAGCATGATGAGACGATGCAGTGACTTCAGCTTCCAGCCGCTCTTCACGAACTCATCGGCGAGGTAGTCGAGCAGTTCGGGATGCGTGGGCAGCTCGCCCTGGCGTCCGAAATCGCCAGGAGTGTTCACGATGCCTCGTCCCATGTGATTGAGCCAGAAACGATTCACCAAAACCCGCGCGACGAGCGGATGCTTGCCACTCGTGAGCCATTGCGCATACGCGAGACGACGACCACTGGAGCCGCTGCTTACAGGCACGGGCTTGAAGGGCTCGATCTGCGGGCTGGCGAGAATGCCTAGCTCGCCTGGCTGCACGACCTGCTTTGGCTGATCGTGATCGCCACGATTGAAGAGTTTCGAAGCCGGCATCTGGCCTTTCACCTCGGTGAGCGCCATCACAAAGCCTTCTGCAGGCTTCGTGGCGCGGAGCTTCGTGGCCTCGGCCATCTTTGCATCGACGATGTCCTGCTTCTTCTTGTCGTAGAGATCCAGCGAGTAGGTGGCGAGCGCGGAGGGATACTTCTTGATGAGCGCCTTCTGCTCCGGCGTTTGTTTGGCCACCGGCGTGTCTCGGGCGACTCGGAAAGCGGCCCGCTCCGCCTCCGGCACCTTCTTGATCTCGACCTCGAAGATCTCATCGAGGAACTTCTTCGACATCGCACGGGCCTCGACCTCGATCTCCTTGGCTTTCGCCTCGATCTCGGCGGCTTTGGCGCGTTCTTCCGGCGTGTAAAGCGAGTAGAGGCGGCTGTTCGGCGCACGCCATGCTTCCCAATGATACGCCGGATCAAAGACGGCCCGCAGGCGGTAGTAGTCCGCCTGCGTGATCGGATCGTAGCGATGATCGTGACACTGCGCGCAGGCCACCGTCATGCCCATGAGCGACGAGGTCGTGATCTTGATCTGCTCGGCAATGACCTGGTTTTTCGCTAGCTTGGCATCATCCACCGTGTCGCCCGTGCCATCGGGTGCCATGCGCAGGAAGGCGGTGGCGATGAGTTGGTCGGTCCGCCGTGGATCGAGCACCGCCTGCTGATAGTCGCCATGCGTCGCGCCCGCGAGTTCATCACCCGCGATCTGCTCCTGAATGAACTGATCCCACGGTTTGTCCTCATTCATCGAACGAATCACATAGTCGCGATAGCGCCATGCGTGGGGGCGGACGCTGTCCGCCTCGGTGTACCCGTTTGAATCGGCATAGCCCACCACATCCAGCCAATGCCGAGCCCAACGCTCGCCGTAGTTTTTCGAGGCCAGCAGGCGCTCCACGAGCTGCTCGTAGGCCAGCGGCGATTGGTCAGCCACAAAGGCATCGACTTCCTCCGGCGTCGGCAGCAAGCCGGTGAGATCGAGCGTCACGCGGCGGATCAGCGTGCGACGATCCGCCTCCGGGGCCATGGGCAGGCCTTTTTCGCGCAACTTGGCCAGAACGAAGGCATCCACCGGCGTGCGCATTTTCTGCACCTCCACATGCTTCGGCAGCGCAGGCTTCTGAATTGGCTGGAAAGCCCAATACTCACGATCCTCGTCTGAAATGATCGGTCCCGGTGCCAGCGCGAGCGGCTCTGGCTTCGCCGTCTTCGCTCCTTGTGCGATCCACTTCTCAATCACGGCCAGTTCCGCTTCCGCGAGCGGCTTGCCCTTCTCCGGCATCTCGCCGGACCGGATCATCTCAACGAGCTTGCTCTTTTCTGGATGCCCGACCACGACGATCTCGTCCATGAAGCGCCGCAGTCGCAGATCCACGCCGCCCTCAGGCTTCTCCTCCTCGCCGTGGCAGTGCGTGCAGTGTGCCTTCACGATGGGGCGCACGTCTTTTTCAAACATGAGCATGGCATCCGCGCCACGGGCAGTCACGGCGAGGGAACAAAGGAAAACAGCAGGCGTCAGCTTCATTGGAGGGCTGAAACCTACGGGCGTAGCATGGGCTTTCTAGCCCGTGCTGTGGAGACGTTCATCACAGGCTAGAAAGCCCAGGCTACTCCACGGCCACTTTCACGACCACTTTGAACACCTGGTCTGGCTTTTCCCACTCGATGCAAGGTGCGTGAGCGTCCTGCGGATGCAGGATGGCGAAATGCCCTGCGCTCATGTGCAGTGGCGTCACATCCGGCACGAGTTTCCACAAAGCGGCCTCTTTTTCCTCCGTGTAAGCCATCGTCTCCTCTTTCATCGCCGCCAGCGGTGCCCAAAGGATGGTTTCACGGCCGCTGTAAATGAACTGCACGTCGATGTACTTCCGATGCGCCTCAAACTTGGCCTTCTCCATCGGCTTCGTCTCGTAGGTCTGCACGAGTGCGAAGCAGTCATCGTCATCGAGATCATGCCGACCGAGTTCCTGCGTGCCATCCACGGTGCGGAGGAAGGCGAAAGCTTTCGCAAAACGCGAATTCAGAGCTTCGTAATGGGCTGCGTGGGCGAGAGTGTCGAGGATCATGAGACGCCATTGTTACCAAGTCATTTTGCGCGAAGCAACTCCACATCTGCTTGTTCTGCGCGAGGTAAGTTGCCCCCCTGAGGCCATGGAAAGCGCGACCTCAACCATGGCCTGAGCAGCTCACCCGACTCGTCTGTAGCATCCAGA
>Ga0209573_1004034_pt1 | contig 15101 bp, 13 predicted proteins | sample TNRBio252014_DNA_FD_185870 | JGI IMG/M metagenome (GOLD analysis project Ga0209573, IMG submission 185870) | Wastewater treatment Type I Accumulibacter community from EBPR Bioreactor in Madison, WI, USA - TNR Reactor_6/25/2014_ DNA (SPAdes)... | ecosystem: Engineered > Bioreactor > EBPR >...
GCGCTCTATAAGATCGCATGGGCGCACTTCAACCTCTCTCATGTTCGAGATTCGCTCGAATATCTCGGCAAGCACATCAAGTTCTACGACGACAGGTTCCAGAAGTTCGGCAACCTGGAAAGTTCCGAAATGGCGATCCGTGAAAACTCTCTCAAAGACATTTCTCTCTTCTTCTTTGAAGGCGTTCAGAAGAATATTTCTGGATTTGGCCTCGAGCGCGCGACGAAGGAGTTCCAATCCTATGCCGGCGTGAATCCGACCGACGCGATAGTCGTGCGCTTCACCGCTCTTCTGCGCACCCGCAACAACGATAACGAACTCACGCGCTGGGCTGAGCTCATCGAGAAAGGGAGCCTAAAACCCGAAACCAAACTCTCAGCGCTCAATGTTCTTTTTGAAAACCAGCAGAACCGCAGGCTCTACACCCAGATGCGCCCTGATATGGAACGCCTCACGCGTCTTCTCGAAACGCATCCGCAGCTGGAAGGCAGCGAGGGCTCCTTCGAGCTCAAGCGCATCGTCGAAGTGGGAACAAAAGACCTTCACAAGGCAATTCAAGAAAACAAAAAGGCGCGTGACGTCGGCAAACTTGTCGCTTCGCTTGAGGACTTTTATACGCTGATTCGTCGTCTTTCGATCAAGGATCGAAGCGACTCGGTCAAGAGCTACTTCAACTTGGCCGAGACCTATTTCGAACTCAACGACTTCACCAAAGCGACGGAATACTACCGTAGAGCGTCGGTCGAGCGTCTCGAAGTTAAAAAGAACGCGACGGATCTCTTAGCTCTCAAAGATTTTCATATGAGAGCGCTTGCCTCGCGTTTTGAGGAGTTGCGCAAGGCCAAGGAAATCCCCGAGTCCGTAAAGGCCGCGCCTCTGATCGCCGACGAGAAACCGCGCGCCCTCAGCACGCGTTTTACAGAGTGGGCGGCGTGGATCAAGGATGCGTATGCGATGAAAGATTTGAGCGCGGACGACAAAAAGGTTGTGCGTCGTTACGACTGGGATCGCCAACGCACCCTCTACATGTCCGGACGTCGTTCCGAAGTAAGTGCTGAGATTGCTGCGGAGCTCAAAGATGTGCGCGAAGTTGACGAGTTTTCGGAACCCAAGCTTGACCTTTGGATGGACACGCTGGTCGCCAGCCAGGCCTGGAGTGAAGTGCATGAGCTGACGCGTCGATGGAATAAAAAAGCCTCCTTCAAAAAGACAGAGATCTCAGAACGCCTCGTGGGTCTGGAGTCGGATTCTTTCATCAAGCAAATCGAAGGCGACTTCAAAACAGGAAATTCCCAGGCGGTACTCGACAAAACTGAGCAGTGTGAGAGGGATTATGCCACGCAAGATGACAAGGTCTTGAAGTGTCAGGTGCTCGCGAGCGAAGTGCTGGCGAGCCGCGAGCAGTGGCCGCTTCTTCTAAAAAAACTCGATGCTCTCGGAGCTAAGCTCTCGGATCCCAAGCTTCTAAAAAGAGTTGTAGATCTGCGTTTGGAGGCCTTCCTTGCCCTCCAGAAATACGAAGAGGCTCTGGAGATTCATATGAAATCTTCCGATCCGATGCGCCACGAGCCGGTTTTTGAACTGACGTTGATGGTCCAGAACACGCGCGCCTATCATCGCCTCGCCACGGACTCTACGTACTGCGCCAAGGCTCCGGAGAACTGTCGACTGCTGAAGGCGCTCATCGAAATGAGTGGTGAAAAAGCGGGCTTTGGTATGAACTTTGGAGACATCTTTAAGGCTCACAGGCCTTATCGTGCCGTTTACTCGCTTGCGAGTGTGGGGTCTTTCCGCACCTCCCTCGTCGATCGTATGAAAGTCTTCCGCGTCGCAATCGATTCGTGGCGCGATCTGGACTCGCGCATCTATTGGAGCGCAATTCCTGAGCTCGGAAACTGGATCGAAAAAGAAATGTTGGAAAATCGCAAGCTTCTCACGCGAAACTATCCTCTGCGCGCTGAGGCGCCTGAAAGCGTTGCCTTGCGTTTCTCTCGTCTCAAGGACTTCGAGTCGAGCCTTGAGGCCCTCTCCAAAACACTTCCACTCTCAAGCCTGAGGGTGATGGTTCTCAAAGGAGCTGCTGACTCGTACGCAGATGTGATTGCAGAAATCAAAACAAGCCTCGGTGACGAAGGAAGGGCCTTTGTCACCGCGCTCGAAGAGAAAAAAGACAAGATTCTTGCCCAAGCCGTCGCGCTGGAAACTTCGAGCAAGGCCGACGTCGAGGCGGGTCTCGCGCTTATGAGAGCTCATGTTCTCGCGTCCGGTGAAAATAAAGCTTTGGACGATCTCTCAAAAGGTCGTTTTGTGGCCGCAAAAATTCAGCAGGACGCTCTTCGAAAAGAAAAAAAACTCAGTCCTTTTGCTGAGTCTTATCTCAATGCGAGCTTCTTCTACAAACTGGGGGCTTTCAGTGAGGCGGGCGACGCCCTCAAGAGCGCCGAGAGTCATATGAACAAGCTTCAAGTCGCAGGAGATATGTGATGAGACGGATCAATTCGACATGGGTGCTCGTGTTGACTGTGGCTTTTTCACAAGTCGCGGTGGCTGATCGCCAAACCAAGATCGATTTCGAGGATCAGCTGGTGGAGGGCGTGAACCGCCAGCCCCTCGATTCGCTCAGCCAGCTTTCCGAAGACCGTAACTCGAAAAAGTACCGGCTCTACCGCAAAAGGGCGGGTTTCCGCGATCTGCACGACAATCTCCTGGATGAATTGAGGAACCTGCAATGAAGTATTGGGTGAAAATTAAACATGGCCAGGAGCCCGTCGGGTCTCGCGTGTGGGACGCCGAGAGTCCATTTGTGATTGGCTTGAATTCGAAGCTTCTTCTGGATCGAAGCGAGAAAGGCTTTGTCGCCGTTGACTTGAGTTCTGGAGAGACAATGCGATTCAGCGAAGCGCAGGCGAGTGAAGGAGCTGTCGCTGTAAAACTGGGAAATTTTGAACTTCAGGTGACGAGCTTCCCTGTCTTTGGTGCGGTCGACGAGTCAGAGGTTTCTCGACACCGTTCCGTCCGCATCGCGCTTCCTGAGGTGATGGGGTCTGACCTGGAAAGCGAGAGTTTCCGCAAGATATCGCGCTACACTTACGCCACGGGACTGTGTTCGTTGATCGCACTTTTCGCTACCACCTGGATCATGAAGAGCTTTGCTCCCCCCGAGATCGCACCGGTGGCCGCGCCCAAACTGCGCTCTGTTACGCTGAAGAGCGCGCCCACACCGGCTGTTGCCGCTGCGGCTTATCAACAAGCGATGCAGCAGGGAGCTTTGCAGTCTGCAAAGATGGATCAGAGGAAGTCCCCTGGTGCCGCAAAGAAGACTGCCGTCAACAATCTCAAAAATGCCTTTGCCTCGCTCATGGGAGGTGGCCTGACGGCTCTTCCTCGACGCGGAGAGGGAGACCCGTCTCAGAATCCGGCGGCTCTGTTGCCCGGCGTGCAGGGAACGGCCCACCTCGGGCGTGGCTCGGATCGGCAGGGGGGCTCACGCGGTGATTCGATCGTGCAGGTTGCTGTGTCGGGCTCGGGTGCGGGTGGCTACCAAGCTGGAGGCGACATTGGGGTTGGTGGCGTGGAGGGGCAAGGGCAGGGATGGCTGAGTCTGAATCTTTCAGAGGCTCTGGTCGACGAGGGACTGAGTCGCGACGAAGTGGGCAAGGTTATTCACGCGAAGATTTCCGAGATCCGTTATTGCTATGAGTCGTCGATGCTCAGAAAACCCGAGCTTGAGGGCAAGCTCGTGATCGACTTCGTGATTTCGAATGCGGGCCGCGTGCGGACCGCAAACGTTAAAGAAACATCGGTACAAGACGAGCGACTTAATGAATGTATCCTGAAGCGTCTCGCTCGCTGGGAATTTCCCAAGCCAAAATCCGGAGTTGAAGTGGCGGTCTCATACCCCTTCATCTTCAAACGCCTCAGGAGGTAGATGTGCAGCACGTTCAGTGGACAACCCTTATCTTTATAGTGCTTTCGGCCGCGCCGCTCGCTGCTCAGCAGGCGCAGACAAGCGAAGCCGACACGGAAATTCTCGAAGTCGAAAAGGTCAAAGAGAAGTACTGGGCCCAGGGCGAGGAGTCGCAACTGGGAGTGGTCCAGAACCGCACTTACTCCAAAGCCGGCAAGATCTCGTTGGGACTCATTGGTGGCCGGGCGACAGACGACCCCTTCCTCAGTACGACAGCTTATGGCCTCAACGTGGGGTACAACTTCTCCGAGTTCTGGGGAGCATCTCTTGTGGGAATGAAGTACGCCGTAAGTCCCTCGAACGCGCTCAAGACACTTCGGGCCGGAGGCAAAGAAGCCAACACAGTCGCCCCCGAACATTATCTCGGCGCAGAAGCGACGGGCAGCTTTCTTTACGGGAAGCTTTCGCTACTTGGCGCCTCGATCATTTACTACGACATGCACGTCACGGCGGGCGGCGGAATTACAAAAACCGAGAACGACAGCGCAGCACTCACGACCTCTCTTGGAATCGGGCAGCGCTTCTATCTGACCAAGAGCCTGTCTCTTAGAATGGATTATCGTTTCCAGACCTTTGTCGCGACCGAAAAAGAAAAAGAAATCACGGCACGTTTGGGTGATGTGAACGGACAGATCCGTCACTTCAGTCATGTGTTGGCGCTGGAGCTTGGATTTATGTTTGATCCGAATGATCTCTTCAAGGGCAGCGCCAAAGGCGGTGCTCGTTCGATCCCATCCGCCGCAGAAAAAGGGTTGCGCGAATGAGGCTTCTCTCTACATCCATCTTTGTTTGTTGCGCTGCAATCCAGCCAAGCCACGCTGCTGTGAGCTCCGCATGCAGTGACGCAGAAAAATGGTCTTCGCAGAACCTCAGTCCTGCTTGGACCTCGCGATACCGCGACTTCTCGAGAGGACATCTGACTCCCATCGAGGGCATGGCCTTTGCGCACCAGCTGCGCAAGGAGTCCGACTCGCGGTGGGGAGACTTCTTCTCTGAATACTGGCTCGCTCATGCGCTGATGCGATCGGGTCACTTTCCTCTAGCTGAGTCGGGTTTTGAGCGCGTGCTCGGGCGCTTGCCCCAGGATAAGGAATTCGAGGATCTGCGCGTCGCAAGTTTCCAATGTTTAGGGCGGATCCATCACAACTATCCCGCACGCCAACTCTCGCGCGCCCTTTTTCCCTCGGCGCAAGCTCTTCCGGTGAGCCACGAAAAAGACTACTGGCTCTTTAGGATGGCGATTGAGCAGGGACAACATCGGGCATCGCTCAAGAAAATGAGTTCGGAGTCGGTCTTCGCGCCGCTCATGCAAGCACTCATTTCCTATGAGAACAAGGATTGGAACAAGGCGGCCTCGTCGATGGACAGCTATCTCGGACGCCCCGAGTCTCATCCCTTTGTGAAATCACAGAGCGAGCATTGGAAAATTTTTGCGGGTCGCGTGCATTACACTGCGTCAAGCTTCTCCAGAGCTATTGGCTACTGGGGAAGCGTCGACAAAAAATCCAACGAACTCGTGCAGGCGCTGACCGAGGTGGCTTGGGCTCAGCTCAAATCCGGAAAATACAACGACGCTATCGGAACTGCACTTTCGCTCCAGACGGGCTGGCTGCAGAACACCTACAGTCCCGAGGGACTCATGGTCATGGCCATGGCCTTCAATGAAACGTGCCACTACCCCGAGGCCATGCGCGCCAGTGAATTGCTCCGCAAACAGTACGAGCCGCTTCGTGTTTGGATCAAGGACAACCGCAAACTTTCCGCAACAGCTCTTTACGCGGAGCTTGTGAAGGCCATGAAAAAGGAGAGCAGCGCCCCCCATCGTCTGACCGGCGAGTGGATCCGTTCGTCGCGTTTTATCTCGCGCCAAGCCGAGATCAATGCTCTTCTAAAAATGCCAGAGCGCTCGAAGGAGACGCTCTCTAGTGCTCGAAAGAGACAAAAAGAACGGGTCGTCGAAGTCCTAAAGCTTGTGCGCGAGCTCAAGGCCGATGTTGTGAGCGCCCGTAAATCCGATCCCTCTCGCCTTGAGATGCCTGACTGGATCAACGTCAAACTTGACACGCTCCGCGCTCGTCTCGAAGAGTACGACGCCCTCAGGGCCTTTGCTCCGGTATGGAAGCAAGCCGATGTGGCCAACACAAAAATTTCAAGTAAGCGACGCACGGAGCTGCTTCAATTGATCTCAGCTCACATCGCCCAGACCAATGAACGCGTTCTGAGTCAGATCGAAGACGTCTATGACAACCTGCAATTCGTCGAGGTAGAGATCTATCAAGGCGCGACCCAAGACATGATCTTTACGAATTCGCACCCCGACTTCAATAAGAAGATCTCTGAGCTCAAAAAACGAGAAGGTTTTGGGCTTAAGGCCCAGGAGCTCAACTGGGGCCAGGTCTCTACCGAAGAACTCGGTCAGTCCGAGATCTGGGAAGATGAGTTGGGCGGCTTCAAAGCCAATCTCCCTAACAAATGTGACAAATCAAATCTCGCGAGGAGTCTCTAGTATGGCGTCGAATCAAAAATACTTTCTCGCACGAAGTGGAAAAATTTCCGGTCCTTTTTCCGAAGACGATCTTAAAACCCTCGAAACCCGTGGTGAACTGTTGTCGTACGCTTGGATCTGGGCGCCGGGCGCGACGGACTGGAAAGCTCTCGACCCCAAACCCAACCAGAAACCTCCCCTAGAGAGCGAAGCACTTCTCTCGCAGGGATCCAGCGAAGCCTATGCGCTCTGGGGTCAGCAAGCTATTCGGGGCACAGTGCAGTCGCGAACAGAGTTGGGATTTGAGCTAGTTTACAGCGAGAAACGCATGCTTCCCGCTCTCGCCAAAGGCATGTCTCTCCAAGTTATGGATGTCGCCGAGTCGGTCGGGCCAGTTCATTTATCTTTGATGAAGATTTCTGAAATTGAACGCAAAGGAGACTCCTGGGTATTAAATCTTCGCCATCAGAACTCCTGATTCTGTTAGACTGATAGCTGTCCGGCTTTGCGGCATGTAAGCTCCTTCGGCCGAAACTCTCCTTAGTCCCCTAAAGACCAATTCTCGGAGGATCCGCTCATGCAGCGTTCTAGAATTATTGCCTTGGCCTCAGTGGTGTTGTTGATCGGTGCGTTTCTTTTTGGCGTGATGAAGTTTGGGAATAAGGAAGCCTCCGAGGGCGAGGGAGCTGATACGGAAGTTTCCGCTACCATGGCCGAAGGTGGCGTGGATGCTCTCCCGGAGGGGCAGGGTGCCGCGCCTCCGGCACCGTCGTCCGGAAAAAAAATTTTAGGAGACAGTAAAACGCCTCCAACGACTCCTTCCGATAAAGTGGCGGCGGTCAAGACCGAGGCTCCTTGCCAGATCGTCGATCTAAAAAGTGATGTTTCGGAGACCAAAGGGCATCTTCACGAATTTCGTCTCGAACGAACACTTGGCGCATCTGAGCCCTTGTGTGTCACAGTCGACGGCAAGAGTGTTTCCCACACACGCATGAAGGACGGTCGCGTGCGCATTGATTGGAAAATTGCCAAACCGTCGTCCAAAGTCTCAGCCCAGTTCTGCACGGAAGGGGTCAAGTGCACGATGAGTTGTCCCGAACCCGAAAAGGATTTCTGGGAGAGCATCGGGGGCGACGACGCCGCCGCGGTGGGAACGGGCTTTGCGGAGGGCGACACCGCGGAGGACCGCGAGCTTCAGAAGGAAATTAAAGCCCTGAAGGATGTTCTGAATCGCAAACCCACAGAGGCTCCTGTCGCAAAATGGTCGGTGGTCGCACGGCACGACAGCTCGTGCAAATAGGACTAGCTCCGCCGCACTTTTACGAGAGAGGCTTGACGACTTCCCAGTGTGAGTAAAATTCCTGTCTTGGTTTGGATCTGAACGAAATCACCATCGACGCGGTCCACAACCTTGAACTTGAGGCCGACCTTGAGGCCCTGCTCAAAACATCGATTGAGTGAGGTGAGGTCGTAGTCCGCAAGCGAGATGATCTCGCCCGCTTGGCCCGCATCAAGATGCATGAGTGTGCGGGCGCCCGCTTCGAAGTCGCGGTGATGAAGGTCTTCGGGATCGGGGATTGCCATCCCACTGAGATCTTGGCTCGGATTTCCGAGAAAAGTATCGATGCGCTCCATGAGCCTCGAACTGACCGCATGTTCAAGCAGCTCGGCCTCTTCGTGAAGTTCCATGCCTTTGAGTTCGAGTGTCTGGTGCAGAAACATTTCGATGAGACGGTGCTTACGCAGCACCTCCACGGCAAGTCGCTTGCCTCCCGGGGTGAGACGCACTCCGCTGCGTCCCTCGGATTTAAGAAGTTTTTTTGTCTCGAGTTTACGGAGCATGTCGGTGACACTTGGGCGCGTGATGCAGAGATATCCTGCAATTTCGGAATTTTTGACGGGTTCGTCGGCACGCAACTTCTGCTGCGAAAGCGTCCAGATTGCTTTGACATAATTCTCGGTGTTGACGTTAAAGTCATGGCGCGTGCGCGAACTTCCGATTGAGGGTTCGTAGCTCATCTGCGGGTCTCCCATATCCATTTCACGGTGAAGGCGATAGCGAAGCTCGAAAACGCGACGCTCACAAGCATGGCTGAGATGGGCGTGTTCCAGGCAAATGCGAGCGGCACACCAACAACGCTGGTAAAAATGCCGAGGCCCCACGCCCAGGAAAGGACACCTCTAAAGGAGGAGCTGAAGAGGCGTCCGAAGGAGGGAGGAATGACGAGCAGGCCGATCACCAAAATAGCGCCGACGGATTCGAAGCACGCGATGATAGCTGCTGCGGCCAAAGTCAGTGTGAGGTGGTGCAGGAATCTCACCGGGATGCCCATGGCACGCGCCATTTCTTCGTGGAAGGCGCTCGCAATCATTGCGCGGTGGAAAATCAGACAGATCGTGGCGACAACCGCAAATGTTCCTAGAAGAAGTGCGAAGGGTCCTGGGACTTCGAGGCCCCCGACCTGGACCGAGGCTTCGAGGGGGAGGAATGCGAGTTCTCCAAAAAGCACGCAGCTCGCATCCAGGTGCACTTTGCCCGCGAAGAGCCCGAGCATGAGCACCCCGAGAGCGAAAAGACCAGAGAACACAATGCCGAGCGAGGTGTCCTCGCGCAGGGCGGCGCGGTCGCGCAGCGATTGGGTGAGCACACTTGTGAAAAGTCCCGCACCCAGGGCACCCAGAAGGAGCGGCCAGGGTCCCAGACTTTCGCTGAGCAGGAAGGCGATCACAAGTCCGGGGAGTACCGAGTGAGACAAGGCATCTGCGTACATCGCCTGCCGTCTAAGAATCAAATGAAGACCCACAAGCGAGCAAAGGCCCGAAACAGAGATGGAGGCGAGTACGAGTAGGGTGCTGTCGTCGAGACTCATGTCAGTACCCCGGAACTTCAAACTTTTTTAGGTCCGCAACACTGGGAATTGCTCGACCATGAGGGTCAAGGAGCGGCGAGCCCAGGGATTCTTCAATGCGCCGAACGATCTCGGGCGTGAGAATATGTTCGACCTCTTCGGCGTCTTCGTGGACATGGTCGAGTGCAAAATCCAGCTTTCGCACGAGATAGAGCTCCCAGATACGGTGGTTCCTGACCACCTGAAGAGCTTTGCGTCGGCCCTCGGCGCTGAGCCTTAAAACTCCTTCAGGGCTTACAAGAGTCCAACCCAGGCGACGACAGCGTTCGAGGATTTTTTCGAAGCGCGGCACTCCTGTGAGCCACTGCGATTTGATGGCGCTGGTGCTGACGAGCGTATTGGCACCCTGTCGTTCTTCTTGCATATAGATAAGCTTCAGGAGGTCTTCTTCTTCGTGGCGCAAGCGCGCACGTCGACGTTCCACGCTGCGGGAGAGCCAACCGTTTCGCGGAGCGACGAGAAGGATCAAGCCGAGATAGAAAATCGCACTGAGAATGATGCTGGGTCCCGTCGCAAGGCGATCGACTTGCGCGCTGACGACGGCCCCGGTGGCGCCTGCGAGGCCGCCAAAAAACGAACCCCAAACGAGACGTCCTCGGAAGGATTTTGAAAGAAGCGAAGCCGTCGCGGCCGGAATAATGAGAAGCGCCGAGGCGAGGACGACACCCGTGGCTTGGACTGAAACGACAACGGTCGCGGAGACGAGCAGGCTCAACAGAAGTGAGAATACGGCGGGTCTTAGGCCTGCAACCTGGGCGAAATCGGGGTCAAAACATGTCATGCGCATTTCTTTAAAAAACAGCACAATGGTTGCGATCGAGAAACTGAGCAGCCCGAGAACCAAGATGACATCTTCGCGCGAAATGGCGGCGGCTTCGCCCATGAGAAATCGATCCAAGCCAGCGTGCGTGCCACTTCCCAATCGCGGAAGCAGGGCAAGGCCGATGGTTCCGAAGCCAAAAAAACCGGTCAACACGATCGCCATAGCTGCATCGGCTTTAATGCGCAATCGGCCCGCAAACGCTTCGAAGACGAAGCCCGCAAGGAGTCCCGACGCAAGCGCCCCTAAGAACAACGTCCACGCCTCTTGTCGAAACCCCGATGCGACGAAACCTGCCACGATGCCTGGCAAAATCGCGTGCCCCAGAACGTCACCCATCAGACTCATGCGACGCACGACCAAGAAGTTTCCCATAAGTCCCGAGAACAGGCCGACGAGCGCACACGCCAGAACACTGGCGAAGATAAAACTCATTGAAGGCGTCCTTGCGCGGTGATGGCTTCAAGCACCGTGGCGAGCCCCTGGAGCTGACCGCCATACGCCTTTTTGAGGTTCTCGAGGGTGAGCACGTCGCGGGTCGGTCCAAATTTTACGAGACGCGTGTTCATCAGCAGAGCTTGATCGGTGTACTCAAGCGCCGTGGCGAGATCGTGATGAGCCATGACGATGCTTTTGCCGGCGGAGCGAAGCTCTTTGAGAACTTGAAGAATTTTTTCCTCGGTCAAGGCGTCGACGGCGGCAAAGGGTTCATCGAGGAGGTAGAGGTCCGCCTCGGTCATAAGCGCGCGTGCAAGAAAAACGCGCTGTTGCTGGCCGCCTGAGAGTTCTCCGATTTGACGTTTTGCAAACGGCAACATTCCAACGCGCTCGAGGCAGGCTTGCGCCTTGAGGATTTCGTGGCGTCCGGGTCGACTCAGAAAACCACTGCGTGCGTAGGATCCCATGAGTACAACTTCCTGCACGTCGATCGGAAAATCCCAATCGACGCTTTCGCGTTGAGGCAAATAAGCGATGCGTTTGCGAACTTCGGGAAGACGACGTCCGTCGAAATAGCGGATGTGACCGCTGACCGGTTTCATCAGGCCCGCGCAGCTTTTGAGGAGTGTAGATTTTCCAGACCCGTTGGGGCCAACGAGAGCCGTGAAGGTTCCCTCGGGAATTTCCGCGTCAATATTCCAGAGAACCGGAGTCTTTCGATAGGCCGCGCTGAGGTTGTGAATATTCAGAACCAGGCTCATTTCGCGGAACCTCCCAGTCCGTCATGGACCGCGCTCAAGTTGTAAATCAACATCCCGAGATAGGTCTCAGCGCCCGAACCCGCGGGTCCCAGGGCGTCACTGTAGAGTGCGCGTCCACGCTTGACGCCTGTGACACTTTCGATGCGTTCGATGCCAGCAGGGGGCACGCTCGATTCGGCAAAAAGTGCGCGCACCTTTCGCGTTTTGACGAGCTCAATGAGTTCATTCATTCGCTTGAGTCCCGCTTCGGACTCCGTCGAGACGCCCTGCAGGCCCTCGACGTGCAAACCAAAAGCGCGACCAAAATATTGGAAGGCATCGTGGCTTGTGACCAAGATGCGCCTCTCGAGAGGGATGCGCGCGAGCTTTGCTTTCCAATCGGCAGACGCGTTGAGAACGCTTTGAGTCCAAGCCCCATGATTCTTTCGAAAAGTCTCTTTATGCTCTGGTAGCATTTCGCTCATCGTATCCACAATTGCGAGAGCGGCTGTCGTCCAAAGTTCGGGATCAAACCAAACGTGGGGATCGTGGACCCCCAAAGCGCCTCCATCGAGGAGACGGGCGGGGGGCATGTGCTCCCCGAGCACGATAATTTTTTTGCCCTTCATGCGCAACGCATTTTCGATCTTGCCTTCGAGGTGAAGGCCCACGCTCACAATCACGTCGGCGCCACGAAGTCGCACGAGGTCTTGCGCCGTTGCTCTGTAGAGGTGGGGATCGGTGCCGGGCCCCATGAGGGAATCAACGTCGGCTGCTGAGCCCACGATTTGTTTCACGGTGTCGGCGGCCATGCCGACGCTAGCCATGATGCGTGACTTGGCGTGGGTGGGGAGCACGAGCAGGGTGAAGGATGCCGAGAGAATCCAGCGAGCTAAGCAAACCTGACGCATGAGTTAAGCATGCCTAATTTAGGGATCGGCGTCAACATCGCGACGGATTTCGAGCCTGCGCTCACTTCTGCGCGGATCTATGGGACGAAGTTTGCGAGAGGCCAAAAATCGCACCGGCAATGGCGCTACTGATGACGGCCGCACTCGGGCTGCGGTGAACCATTTTGTCGATCACCACGTCCGGCCGCGCCTTATGGAGCATGTCCTTTGTGATGTCTTTGGTGATGGCCTTGATGGCCGCTTCGAGCTCGAGCTGCTGGTGGTCGACTTTGCTCGAGAGGGCCGCGTTTCCGATTTCCTTGATTTCTTCTTGGGCCTTCTTCCCAAAGTGTTGGCTCATCCCAAATCCCGTCGCCGAGAGGATCACAAAGATTCCTCCAACAGCAAGCGACGCTAACGGCCAACCCCAGGGGGGTGCAAGCGACGCGGCGAGCGCAACACTCATCCACGCAATGCCCATCGTGCCCGCCAAAATCATGAGGGCGGAGCTGAATGTTTTCTTACCGTAGGCCGCGAGCAGCTGATCAAGCTCGTAGCGCGCGACTTCGAGATAAGAGAAGACGGTTGCTTTGAATTTTTTGAGGAGCTCTTGTCGGTGTTCCTCTAGGCTTGGATTAAAAGGGTGGTTCTTGGGATCAACGGCTGTTGCCATGGGCGCCTCCATCTCTGTAGCTAGGGTCTGTGCCAAAAAGGTCTGCATCAAACGTTCCAGTCAAATGGAGCACCCTATTTCTAGAAAAGTGGGACAAGCTTGGGCTCAGTGAATTTCTGGGATCTGCACTTGGGGCATTCTGACCTGGGAGTTGAGCGGCGAGCTGCTCTAAGCTTGGCATCGACTTTGCTCTTTTCTTCAAGCAGAGGAAGGACTCAACCATGAATAGAAGAAAACTTGAAGCGAAAGTCGCCAAGACGCCTACGCGCCCCGCAACACGCAGCTACCATGGCGCACAACAAGGGTACTCGGTCGACGAGATCGACGGAGGGCGTGTGTTTCATCCACGCGAGCAGCTCGATCACGACGAGCAGCGGCTGACCGAGAATCTTGTGATCTCTGGAGTGGACGAGCCCTTTGACGATGTGGACCACCCCCGCGAGCGCGACGAGGATCGCGAGTTCGTGCTCGATCAACAGGCCTACAGCAAGCAAACGCGGCATGAGCATCTCGCCGACGAGCAGGGTATTGACGAGGACGAGGACGCGCTCGGTGATGACGATGATGAGCGCGACGACGATGACGACATGAGAGATGACGAGCGCGACGACGATCCAGAGCTTGAGCGCGACCTCATAGGGCGCGACGAAGATCTGGCGATGCAAGTGAATCAAAGGCCGATGGGTGCCGATCGAAGTTTATGAACAGAGTCGCAACGTCGACTTTGTGCGTTTGGATCTAGGTCGAAGAGACGTCGGTTTGCTGCTTTGTAAGCGAGCGAAGCTTCGTAAGCGCATCAAAATCAAACACACGTTGCTTGATTTTTGAAATCGGTACGCGGGTCTCGTTCATCCGAACGGCCTGATTCGAAAGTCTCATAAGCGGCACAAGCAGGCGATGAAACTCGATCTTTTCACTCGAAGCACGCAGGGGGTAGAAGTCGGGAAACTTGAGTCCCCACAATGCAAAAACTTCACTGAGCTGGGGTGAGTCGCGGTCGATTCCGCCAAAGAGTCGACCAAGCCGATCGACGAGCTCCGGACATTCTTCCCAGGCTCGTAGCACGTGCTGTGTTGCGAGTCTGGAGATCTTGTTGCGACTAAAGAAGAGGTGGTAGATCCCGGTGTTCAAAAAGTTAAAATGCGCAAATGTCGCTTGGGTTTTTTTCTCGTAGATGCGCCCAAGCGCGCGCAAACGCGAGTCTGAGGGAATTCCGTCTCGGAAAATTTCGATCAAAGCCTGTGCATGAAGGCAGGCGCAGGTCATCCCTTGACCTCCAAAGGGCGTGGTCACCGCAAGGCTGTCGCCCGCCAGGAAAAAGCGTCCGTGCTGTGCGGGACCGTACCATGCCGTAAACGCGGGCATGCCTACGGGGCGCACGGGGCCTTCGAGACACAGCCCGAGCGTTGCACTGGAGTCACGGAACAGAGTTTCGATCTTTTTTGTCCATAGACTGCGTGGGGAGCTTCCTATTTCCTTTTGAAACTTCGCGGGGGCGCTCCAATATACACGACAGTGTTCGGGGCTTAGAGCAAAGACCGAAAGTGTGCCCTCACCATCACTGCGAATGACTTGATACTCGCGCGGGTCGTCGAGGGTGTTCTTGATCTCGCAGCCGACAATGAACTCTGTCGGTGCACCAACGACCGTTAGAGCCTTTTTAAGTGGCTTAGCTCCCTTGATCCAGCTTCGAGTCTTGGACTGGCGTCCGTCGCATCCGATGACAATCCGAGGGCGCACGGCAATCTTTCGTCCCTCGGATGTGCGCAGCGTGAATAGAGGATGTTCTTCGAAGTCGTGGGACTCCGGATTGTCGGGCAAAAGTTCGGCCCCCTCAAAAAACATATCGCCCAGCTTTTCCCGAAGAGTTTTTCGCATGCCACTCACAAGCTGCATGTACCGAATTGCGAGAGCAGGTTGCCCAGCCGGATAAAAGATCCGACCTTCCGAACGCACGCGTGTGTTGGAGTGACTCAGGTCTCTAAAGCGCAGAAGATCGACTGCAGACCCACTCGCAAGCGCGTCGCCAAAGCCAATCTCGGTAAGATACTGCTGTGCGAAGGGTTGCAGGTATTCTCCCTTAAAGTGATCCGCGGGAACGAGTTCTTGCTCGACCAAGCAGACGCGGTAGCCCAGCGATTTGAGTCCCATTGCGAGTGATGAACCCGCGACACTCGCT
>Ga0209573_1004035_pt1 | contig 15097 bp, 9 predicted proteins | sample TNRBio252014_DNA_FD_185870 | JGI IMG/M metagenome (GOLD analysis project Ga0209573, IMG submission 185870) | Wastewater treatment Type I Accumulibacter community from EBPR Bioreactor in Madison, WI, USA - TNR Reactor_6/25/2014_ DNA (SPAdes)... | ecosystem: Engineered > Bioreactor > EBPR >...
TGCCGTGCACGCTCGAGGTGCGGGCCGCCGGCAAGCGCTGCGGCGGCCAGCCACTTGCCGACATGCTCGCCGTACCAGTCGCCGGCCGTGTGGCGGTCGGCGTGCTCGGGGTCGAACAGGGCGACCGGCGCGCTGTGCCGGTCGCGCACGAAACTCGACAGGCGGGCGCTCCGGCTGGCTTCGACAGCCTCGCCGAGCCAGCCATGCAGGGAGGTCTGCACCGCAGGCGGTGGCATCACGCGTCCTCCATTGCGGCGGCGTCGACAGCATCGACCACGCAGCGAAAGCCGACCATGCCCGAGCGGTCGCGGCCCGGCGCCATCAGCAACTGCTTGCCATGCTGGTCCAGCCGCAGCGCGGGGGGAAAGTACCAGTGGGAGGTCAGCGGCGCCCACAGGCTGCCGCCGCGCAGCACCAGGCTGCGCGTGTGCTCGTCCTCGTAGACGTCGGTCATCTGCCAGACGTTGCCGACCAGGTCGAGCACGCCGTACGGGCTGGCGCCACGCGGATGCGCCATCACGTCGGCCGGCACCGGTGCGCAGCGTGCATGCTGCCGCGGCGGCAACGCGTCCGCGTCGAGCGCGTCGCCCCAGGGGTAGGGCCGGCCGTCGTGACCCTGCGCGGCGAGCTGCCATTCCCATTCGTGGGGCAGCCGCTTGCCGGCCCAGGCGGCGTAGGCACACGCGTCCTCCCGCGCGACCCAGGTCACCGGCTTGTCCCGCCACCCCGCTGGCGGCGCACCGTCGCGCCAGTGGCGCAGGAAGTTGTGGCGGTCGCCGGGCAGGTAGCCACTGTCGCGCACGAAGGCCTCGAACTGCGCATTGGTGACCGGCGTGCGGTCGATGTGGAAGCGCGGCACCTGCAGGCGATGCCGATGGTGGCGGCGCGGGCTCGACTCCCAGGGGTACTGCACGTCGGCACCCTCCCAGGTCTGGCCTTCGATGGCCACGCCATGCACGGCAAAGTCGAAGCGGCCGCCGGCCACGGTCACCATGCCCTCGGGCGCCTGGGCGCGCGCCGCCGTGCGCGCGATCGCCGCCTGCCTCTGGGGCAGCGCGCGCCAGGCGGCGGGGTACGACGACAGCGGCCTCGCGCCGCGGGCGTGTTGTGCGTCGAGCAGCCCCTGCAGCCGGTCGACTTCCTCGCCCGTCGCGCCGGCGTCCTGCGACAGCACGGCACCAAAACCATGGCCCTCGATCCCGAAGGCGAGCACCGCGTCGCCGCCGTCGACGGCCGGCTCGAGCTCGACGCCATGCCAGAGGTCGAAGTGCCGCCGCCCTGGGGCATGCGGCAGGCGCAGCTGCTCACCGTCCATCGGGTACTCGTGGCGGTTGACGAGCGTGTGCAGCACCAGGCCATCGACCGGGAAGCGGCTGGCGAACACGCCTCGCTGCAGCGTCGGCGCATAGGGCTGCCAATCGGCACTGGTGAGCAGCCGCCCGCAGTGGCGCGAGATCGCCGCCACGCGCCGCAGGGCCTCGGCGTCGCGTTCGCTCAGGCCGTTCCACAGGCCCCAGACGTTCTCCCACGCGTTGTAGCCGATGCCGTTGAAGAACGCATGCTGCAGGTCATGTAGCCGCTCGCGGCTCCAGCGGTTCTCGATCTGCACCATGTGGCGCGGCTCCAGCCACTTCCACTTGCTGACCGCCGGCTGCACTTCGCGTGGCACTTTCTTGCCCCAGCTGATCACGTTCCACGCCAGGCTGTCCTCGGCGCTGAGGGTCGACTCGGGCTGCAAGGCCGGGACCACGCCGCGCGCCAGGCAGGCATCGAAGAAGGCGCGCGGCATGCCGTTGTAGGTGTCGCCGTTGAGGCCGTCTGCGCCGACAGCCCGGACGAGTTCGGCCGCGGCCTCCCAGTGCGACTGGCCGGGGTCGCGCGTTCCCTGGTCCCATGGCATCGTCGGCAGCAGGACGCGCACGCCGCGGCGGTGGAAGTCGGCGATGGCACCGGCCAGGCCCTGCAGCCCGCCGGGCAGGTCGCGCGCGAGGTCGAACTGGTTGCGTTCGTCGAGGCCGATGTTCGGGTAGACGTACCACAGCAGCACGCTGTCGATGCCGCCCCAGCGACGCTCGAGGTCGTCGAGGTAGCGCTCGACGGTCCAGCGCCCGGCCTGCGCGTCGAACAGGTAGCGGTCCTCGACCATCGCCTGCACGGTGACGAAGTTGCGCTGGCACCAGGCCAGCTCGGGGCGGCGGTAGTTCTCGTCGTTCCAGCCCAGGCGCGTCAGGTGCTCGCGCCGCCACTGCCGGATGCCTTCGAGCCAGTCACCGGCCGCCGCGTCGATGTCGATCGCCCAGTGGCCGATCTCGGCGAACGGCCAGCCCGGCGCACGGCCCGGCGTCGGCAGGTAGCGTTGCGTGGTGACGTGCGAGAAGTGCACGCCGGTCGGTCGCGGCCGCTCGTCGCCGGGAGGTGGGGGGCGCTCGTCCATCAAGGCTCGGCAGGCACGGGGCGGGTCCGCAACAGCGCAAGGACCTGTTCGCGGGAGGGAATGCTGGGTTGCGCGCCCGGCCGCGTGCAGGCCAGCGCGGCCGCCGCCGAGGCTTCACGCAGCGCCTGCGGCCATGGGTCCCGGCGGGCCAGCGCGGCGGCCAGCGTGCCGCAGAAGGTGTCGCCGGCCGCCGTGGTGTCGACCACTTCCACGGCGAACGCCGGCTGTGCGATGCGGCCCTGCGGCGTGCGGGCCAGGCAACCCCTCGCGCCCAGCGTGACGACCACGCAGGGCACGTCGACGCTGCACAGGCGCTCGTCGAGCGTGCGGGCACGGGAGTCGGCGCAGACCGCGGCGAGTTCGCCCTCGTTGGCGATCAGCACGTCCAGGCAGCCCAGCAGCTCGGCGCCCAGCGGCTGCGCCGGCGCCGCGTTGAGCACCACCTTGACGCCGCAGGACCTGGCCGTGTGCGCCCAGGCGGTCACCGCCGGCAGCGCTGACTCGAGCTGCAGCAGCAACACGTCGACGCCGTCCAGCGGCGGCAGGTCGTCGGCGCGCAAGCCGGCGTTGGCACCGCTGGCGACGGTGATCGCGTTCTCGCCCGCCGCATCGACCGTGATGAAGGCGGCGCCGGTGGCCAGGTCGTCGAAGCGGCGCACCACCATCTGCACGCCCGCGGCGGCCAGCGACTGCTCGACCGGGTGGGCGAAGGCGTCGGCACCCAGCCCCAGCAGCATGCGCGTGGCCACGCCACCGGCACGGGCGCAGGCAACGGCCTGGTTCGCGCCCTTGCCACCCGGATGGGTGGCCAGGCCCTGCCCGAGCACCGTCTCGCCGGGCGCCGGAATGCGATCGGCACGGACCACGAAGTCCAGATTGGCGGAGCCGGCGACGAGCACGGTCGGATGCTGCAGGGCCATCGTTTCGGGGTCGGAGAAGCTGGACGGCAGGGTTGCGGTACGCGAGCGCGTCTGCTCGAGCGGCGGGGTGCAGGTGCAGGGTGGGCAAGTCTCGGCGATCGCGCCGGTCTCTGGAACCCGTGGTGCCTTCGTTCAGGTTCTAGGTTTCCTTTCTTGCCAGACTGGCCCGTCGGAGGCCGGACGCACGCGATCGCGCGCAAGAAACAAAAACTACAGCCTGAACATACACACGCATGGTTGGAGCCAGGTTCCCGTTCGGCCAGACTTGCCCGCGCCTTCGACAAGCCCGTCACCTTTCACACGAGCCAGGATCATGCGACAAACCCGGACCGCACTCTCCCTCGCCATCCTGGCTGCGGCCATCGGCCAGGCTTACGCGCAGCAGGCCCCGACGCCATCGGCGCCTGCCGACGACGACAGGAACGCCCAGACCATCACCATCACCACGGGCATGGGCAGCGCCAAGGCGGTGGAGAAGATCCCCGGCGCCGTGACCGTGGTGACCAGGCAGGAGATCGAGAACACGCTGGCCCTGACCGAGGACGCCACCGCCGTGCTGGCGCGCACGGTCCCGGGCTACTCGGAGTCCTCGCAGGCCATGGCCAACAATGGCGAGAACCTGCGCGGACGCATCGCACTGCGCCTGTTCGACGGCATTCCCCAGGGCTCGCCGCTGCGCGAGGGCAGTCGCAGCGCGACCTTCACCGACATGGGCCTGATCGGCCGCATCGAGGTCATCAACGGGCCTTCGGCCTCCGAAGGCATAGGCGCAGCCGGCGGCATCATCAACTACATCTCCAAGGTGCCCACCCGGCCAGGCAGCGAATTCACCCTGCTCACCCGCTACACCACGCAGTTCAAGGACGACAGCTCGGGCTGGAAGGTGGGCCTGAACTTCGCGCACAAGGCCGAAGGCTTCGACCTGCTGGCGGGCCTCTCGCGCATCGACCGCGGCATCTCCTACAGCGGCGACGGTCGCCGCACCGCCATGCACAGCAGCGGCTCGACCAACGACTCGGTGGCCGACACCGTGTTCCTGAAGGCCGGGTACAACTTCGGCCACGGCAACGAGCAGCGCATCCAGGCCACGCTCACCCGGTTCAAGATCGAAGGCAAGGGCAACTACCGCACCATAGACGGCAGCCGCAGCGACGGCATCCCGGCCACCGCGGAGCGCCCGGCGCTGTTCGGCACGCTGGCCGAGATCAACGACTTCACACAAGGCGGCGTGTCGTACTCGCACGGCAACCTGTGGGGCGGCGTGTTCACGCTCAGTGCCTACGCCGCCGACCAGGCGATGCGCTTCCCGCCCGAGAGCGGCGCCGACCGGCAGGACCCCTTGATCGCGCCGCTGGGGACGCTGGTCGACCAGTCCGAGGTGGCGTCCAGGAAGAAGGGCTTGCGCACCTCCTTCGCGCGGCAGGATGCCCTGGGCCTGCGCGGCCTCGAGCTGCGCGGCGGCGTCGACCTCACCCGGGACCAGGCGCAGCAGCGCCTGGCGCTGACCGACCGCCTGTGGGTGCCGCCGATGAACTACTCGAGCACCGCGCCCTGGATCCAGGCCTCCTACGACATCGGCCCGCTGACCCTGTCGGCCGGGTTCCGGCGCGAGGACGGCGAACTGCAGGTGGACTCCTACACCACCGTCTACTTCCGCAACCGCGCCATGGTCGAGGGGGGCACCCTGTCCTACACCTCCGACCTGCCCAACCTCGGTCTCATCTGGCGGCTGCCTGCCGGCTGGTCGGTGTTCGCCGCCACGGGCAAGGGCTTCACCCTGCCCAACCTGGGCATTCCGCTGCGCAACGTCAACGCCCCCGGGCAGTCGGTGACGGGCATCATCGACCTGCAGGCCATCGTCGTGAAGAACGACGAGGTCGGCTTCAACTGGCGTGGCGCCATGGGTGCGCTCTCCGGTTCCTACTACCACTCGTTCTCGACCTTCGGCCAGTCGCTGCTGGTCGACCCGGTGACCCGTGACTTCATCCTGCGGCGCCTGCCGGTGGACATCAAGGGCATCGAGGTCGCGGGCGAGCTGAAGCTGAACAAGGCCCTGAGTGCCAGCGCCACCTACTCGCGGGTGCGCGGCAGGACCGAATTCACCGCCGGGGGGCCGCTGGACAAGCAGATGGGCGTGCTCGACGTGAGCCCGGACAAGATCAACCTGGCGCTCAGCTGGAAGCCGGGCGCTCGATCCTCGCTGACCCTGGGCGCGACCAAGCTGTTCTCGCGCGACATCAATGTCGGCCGCAGCGACGAGGAACACACCCGCGGCTACACGCTGCTCGACCTCAGCGCCCGCTACGACCTGGGCCGCTGGGGCGGTCTGAGGCTGGGCATAGAGAACCTGCTGGACAAGCAGTACGAGCTGAGCTTCTCGCAGGTGGCCGGGAGCTTCCTGCCCTACCTGGCCGGGCGCGGGCGCGTGGTCTCGATCTCGCACGAGATCAACTTCTAGCGGCGATCTTGCGCCTGCGCGTGCTCGCCCTGGCGGCGGCGCTGCTGCCGGCACTGCCGGCGTGCGCCCAGGGCCTCGCACCGCAGGGGCTGGAGCGCATGGCGTCCTACATGCAGGCCGCCACCGACAGCCGCGGTCACCTGGGGGCCGTCACCCTGGTGGCGCGGCAGGGCAGGGTGCTGGACTGGCAGGCCTATGGCCATCGAGACCTGCGCCGCCAGGTGCCGATGACCAAGGACTCGATCTTCCGCATCTACTCGATGAGCAAGAGCGTGGCGGCCATCGCGACGCTGATCCTGATGGAGCAGGGACGCCTGACGCTGGACGACCCTGTCTCGCGCCACCTGCCGGAGTTCGGGAACCTGCGGGTCTTTGCCGGCGGCACGGCCGATGCACCGCGGCTGCGCGAAGCGCGGCGGCCATTGACCATCCGCCACCTGCTCACCCACACGCCGGGCTTTGCCACCGGTGGCCGCGACATCGAGCAGGCATCGTCGATGCTGGAGCGCGCCGCGCTGCACAGCTCGACCGACCTGCGGGATTTCTCGCAACGCGTGGCCCGCCTTCCACTGGCCAGCGACCCCGGTGAACGCTTCCGCTACGACGGCGTCCAGTACGAGGTGCTGGGCCGCCTGATCGAGGTGGCGAGCGGGCAGCCGCTGGACCGCTTCGTGCAGCGGCACATCCTCGACCCGCTGAAGATGGTGGACACCGGCTTCAGCGTGCCGCTGGCCGAGCGGCATCGTGTCGTCGACGTCACCACCATGGGTCCGGGGCAGCGGCTGGTGCTCGACAGCGGACCTTCGGCGCAGCGACCCGGCGTGATGCTCAGGCCCTACCACAGCCTGGCCGGCGGCCTGTACTCGACGGCGGCCGACTTCATGCGCCTGTGCCAGATGCTGCTCGAAGGCGGCACGCTCGACGGCAGCACCGTCCTGGCGCGCTCGTCGGTGACGCTGATGCTGAGCAACCAGCTGCGGCAACTCGACCCGGCGCCCGGCCTGCTGGCGGACGAGGCGCGGTCCGGCGAGGGCATGGGCCTGGGCGGCTGGGTGATCCTGCAGGCCGGGCAGCGACGCCGGCCCGGGTCGGTGGGGTCGTTCGGCTGGTCGGGTGCCGCCTCCACCTACTTCATGATCGACCCCAGGCTGCAGGCGGTGATCATCCTGCTGCTGCAGCATCTGCCCCCGCAGGAAGGCGGCGAGGACCTGCCCCGGCGGTCCACCGGGTTCCTCGACCGCGTGTACGAGGCGCTGCGCCCCTGACGCCGCTGCCGCGCGCGTCAGCGCGTCGCCGCCCGGCGCGGGGTCGACAGCCTTCGCGCCTCTTCGAGGAACACGTTGACCAGGCGGATGCGCACCGTGGAGCGCGACCACACCACGCCCATGCGGCGCGGCTCGCTGGGCAGCGGCAGCGGCAGGCAGGCGAGCTTGAGCCCTTCCGGCCAGGGGCGCACCCAGTCGGGAACCAGCGACACACCCAGCCCGCGGTCGACCATCACCGCGATGGCGTTCAGCGCGTTCAGCTCGAAGCGCTCCTGCGGCACGATGCCGGCACGGTGCAGGTACTGCTCGGCGAGCCGCCCGCCCCACTGCTGGCGGTCGAAACGGATCAGCGGCTGCGTACGCAAGAGGACATGCGGGTCCTGCCCGGCCAGCGCGCGCGGGGCCAGCACGACCAGCGGCTCTTCGCGCAGCAGCTCCCAGGCACAGGTCTTGGGAAGCGGGTACGGTGCCTGCAGCACCACCGCGGCATCGATCTCGCCCGCTTCCACCGCGCGGTACAGCTCGGGGCTGAAGCCGGGCTTGATGAAGACCTTGATGCGCGGCAGGCGCTCGACCATTCGCGCCAGGATGTCCGGCAGCAGGCCGGTCAGCGCGTTGGTGCCGGCGCCCAGCCTCAGCTCTCCGGTGCCGCCGGAGTCGACGGCCACGGCGCCGAGGTCATCGACATCGTGCAGCAGCGCACGCGCGCGGTCGAGGATGCGCGCCCCGGCCTCGGTGATGCTCACCGTACGCCCGGCGCGCGCGAACAGCGCGGTGCCGAGTTCACGCTCGAGCGTATGCAGCTGCTGCGCGACCGCCGCCGGCGTGATGTTCAGCCGCCGGGCCGCGGCGGCCATGGACCCCTGGTCCGCGACGGCCACGAAGGTGGCGAGGAAACTGGTCTCCATGAGCCGCGCATCATCGCAGACGGCCAGGGCGGCGGCTATTCGAGCACGGTCAGACCGGCCAGCGAGCGCTGCGGAGCCGGAAAGAACCAGCTCGCCGCATAGCCGATGACGATGCACAGCAGGATGGAGATGGCCAGGTAGAAATACGGGTGCACCAGGTTCACCGACCAGCACCAGCCGGTGAGCGCGATCGACGAGCCGATGCCGATGGCCACGCCGGGCGCGTTGGCCCGCTTCGTGAACATGCCCAGCGTGTAGGCGCCGGCGAAGCCGCCGCCGAGCAGGCCGGCCAGCTCGATGGAGACGTCGAACAGCGACTGGATGTCGTAGCGCGACAGCAGCAGCGCGACGCCGATTCCGGCCACGCCGACGATCACCGTCATCCACTCGGCAAAGCGCACACTGCGCTTCGGGTCGGGGTCGGCGACCAGCCGTTCGTAGAAGTCCACCGAGGCCAGCGTGGCGACGCTGTTGATGATCGACGACAGTGTGCTCATGGCGGCGGCAAAGATGCCGGCGATGATCAGCCCGGTGACGCCGGCCGGCAGTTCGGCAGCGATGAACAACGGAAAGGTCGCGTCGACTCCGAGCAGCGGGTCCATGCGCTCGGGGTGGGCCTTGTAGTAGACATACAGCGCAGTGCCTATGCCGTAGAACACGAAGCCGCCCGGGATCATGATCGCCGCGAAGGCCCAGATCGAGCGGCCGGCCTCCCTGGCCGAAGGCGTCGACAGCACGCGCTGCATCAGCACCTGGTCCTTGGGAAAGGTGAGCACGACGTCGAACAGCACCAGGAAGACGAAACCCCACACGGTGGCCTTGGTGAGGTCGAAGCTGAAGTCCAGCAGCTTCATCTTTTCCGCCGCATTGGCGGTGGCCACGAAGGCGCTGGCACCGCCGTCGATGTTCAGCGCCATGAAGCCGATGGCGAAGAAGGCGCCGCCGGCCATCACCACCAGCTGCGCGACATCGGTCCAGATCACCGCCTTCATGCCACCCAGCGCGGTGTAGGCGATGGTGAAGCCGCCCATCACCAGGATGCTCCAGATCACGTCGAGGCCGCTGATGGTCGAGATGGCCAGCGCGGGCAGGAACAGCACCACCGAGAGCCGGCTGCCCACCTGCGTCACGATGCACAGGGCGCTGGCCAGCATGCGGATGGCCGGGTGGAACCGGATCTCCAGGTACTGGAAGACCGACATCAGGTCCAGCCGGCGCAGCATCGGCACCACGGCCACGGCGACGAACATCAGCGCCAGCACGGCGACCAGGTTGTTCGTCATGTAGGTCCAGTTCGACTCGAAGGCCTTGGCCGGAATGGCGATGTAGCTGATCGAGCTGGTGTTGGTGGCATACAGGCTGACGCCGGCAGCCCAGAACGGGATGCTGCGCCCGCCGACGAAGAAGTCGGCCGTCGACAGGCGTTGCTCGCGCAGGTAGCAGTACAGCCCTATGCCCAGCATGGCGGCCAGGTACACCGCGATGACCAGCCAGTCGAAGGCGCCGAGCAGCTGCTTGCCGGTGGTGATGCGGGTCAGCCCGGCGACTGTGCCGTCGCTCCAGGCAAAGCCGTCGCCGCTCGGCGCCGCACGGACCAGGCCGGACGGCGCCGGCCCCGGCAAGGGCGCCCAGCTGCCGGTGATCGACTGCCAGGTCATCCAGCGCGCGCCTTCCTGCGGCAGCGTGAGCAGCGCCATCAGGTGCGCCTGGCCGCTGGCGCGCAGCGCCAGCGGGTGCGCCCGGCCCGGGGCCAGGCCGTGGTCGACCCAACCTTTGTCCATGCTGTAGCGCCAGAGGCGGTCGGCCGGGGCGTCGGCACTGCGCCACAGGCCGGTCAGCGCGCCGCCCACCTGGCCGGCGATGGCCACGATCTGCCCGCTGGCCGGCGGCTGCGGCAAGGGGCGCCAGCCGGACTCGGGCTTGCCGAGGTCCAGGCGCAGCAGCTGGGCCTCGGCAGACTGCGCGAACACGGTCAGCGTCTGGCCGTGCAGTGTGACCCGCACCGGCCCCGGGCCTGCCGGCTGTGGCGGCAGAGGCGGCAGCGCCTCGAGCCGCACCTTGCCGTCGGCGACCCGCAGCCGCGATGCGCGCATCCCCTGCGCGGCGGCGAAGACAAGCACCGCGTCGCCTTCGCGGGCCAGGCCCGAGGCGGCGGCCAGGGGACGCGAACTCTCGGGCCAAGGCTGTGGCTGCCAGGCGGCGCCGTCCCAGGACCAGGCGCGCCCGGCATCGACGGCGAGCAGCCGGCCCGCGGCCGTGACCCACAGCGCGTCCTGCGAAGGCGGGGCTGCAAGCGCGGTGGTCTCGAGTTTCGGCAGGCTGTCGGCCCGCGCCGCAGCGCAGCAGATCAGCAGCAGCGCGGCAAAGGTGGACGCCAGCCGGCTCGCCAGCGCGCGCGTCGCCAGGGGCCTCACCCGCCCTGCCTTGCCAGCAGCGCCAGCGCCGCGCGAACATGGGCCGCGTCGACCATGCGCCCCTCGAAGCGAAATGCGCCCTGGCCCGCCGCGCCCGCCTGGTCGGCAGCCCGCAGCAGCCGCCGCGCAGCGTCGACCTCCTCGGCGCTGGCCTCGAAGGCCGCGTTGACCACCGCCACCTGCGCCGGGTGTATGCAGCTCTTGCCGGCATAACCCAGGCGTCTGGCCCGCTGCGCCTGCGCGGCCAGGCCGGTCTCGTCGCTCAGCTCGGTGTACGCGCTGTCGAGCGCGAAGCACCCGGCCTCGGCGGCCGCCAGGCGCAGGCCCAGCATCACCTGGTGGGCCGCCGCTGCGTCGTCGCGCGCGATGCCGGCTCCGCCCAGCAGGTCGGACAAGCCCAGTTGCAGCCCGGCGACCCGTGGGTGCGCGCAGGCGAGCTCGTGCGCCAGGCGCAGGCCGCGCGGCGTCTCGATGGTCAGCAGCAGCCCGGGCGCTTTCGCCGCCTGTGCGTGGGCGAGCGCCTCCAGCCGGCGTGCCGCATCGCTCACCTGATCGGCCTGCTCGACCTTGGGCAGGTTGATCATCGCCAGCCGATGCAGCGGCAACGCCGCCAGCTCCGTGGCCAGCGCCTCGCCGGCGGACCAGCGTGTGCGCACGATCAACAGCGGCTGCGTCGTCACCGCCATCTCACGCAGCCCGGCGGCCAGGGCGGCCAGCGCCGCGGCATGCTGGTCCGCCGCCACCGCGTCCTCGAGGTCGAAGGCCACCGCATCGGCGCCGGCGGCAAGGGCCTTGGCAAACCGGTCGGGGCGCGACGCGGGCACGAACAGCTTGCTGCGCAGGGTGAAGGCCGGCATCGCCGCAGTGTCGCCGAGCGCGGGCGATGCGACAGCAGGCCGCGCCAGATTCACAAGATAGCTTTGCTTGCGGCTGCGGGCCGCCGACGCCGCTGCACGCCAGGCCGGACGTGGAGCGGCCCCTGTGGCCCCGCGCGCCAAGGGCGGGCCCGGCGCCTAGGCCTGCTCCGGCCTGACCTCCAGGTGCGCAGCTGGCAGCTTGCGGCGCTGGCGGTCGACGATGGCCTGCAGCCCGGCTTCAAGGCTGCGGGCCAGGCGGTCGGGGTCGAACAGGGGTGCGCCCGGCAGCTGCGCCCACAGCCGGCTGCGCAATGCCTCGATCCGGCCGGGCTGGCGGGCGAGCTCGATGGCCGCCGTCTGGTAGGCCTGCAGCGTCGGGCAGACCAGCTCCGGCAGCCCCACGGCGTGCAGCAGGCTGGCCCCCATGCGCGAGGCCGGGCTGCGCCCGGCCAGGGTGAGCACCGGCAGGCCGGCCCGCAAGGCGTTGCTGGTGGTGACGCCGCCGTTGTACGGCCAGGTGTCCAGGTGCAGGTCGGCATGGCGCTGGCGCTGCAGGTGCTGCGCCAAGGGGCAGGCAGGCGCGAAGACGATTCGCGAAGGGTCGACACCCCGCTCGCCCGCCGCGGCGGCCAGCGCCGCGGGCGAGGCATGGCGGTCCACGTGCAACCACAGCACGGCCGGCGGACAGGCCCGCAGCACCTGCATCCAGGCGTCGAAGATCGGCGGCGTGATCTTGTAGGGGCTGTTGAAGGAGGCCAGCACGAACGCGCGCTCGGGCAAGCCCCAGTCGGCGCGGCCATCCCGGCCGGGGTCCGGTGGCCGCCAGGGGTCGTTGGGCTGGTAGGCCGGCAGGCGCAGCAGCTTCTCGCTGAAGTCCGCCTCGCGCCCTGCGGGCACCAGCAGGCGGTCGGCCACCAGGTAGTCGATCCAGGACGCACCGGTGGTGCCCAGCCAGCCCAGCCAGCCAAGCTGCAGCGGGGCAACACGGGCGGCGAACAAGCCCGGCCGCATGCCCTCGGTCGCACCGTGCAGGTCGATCGCGACGTCCGGCGCCCAGTCGCGCGCCCTGGCGACCGCCTGGGCATCGGAGAGCGCGCCGAGTTCGACCACCTGGTCCACCGCCGCCGCGATGCGGCGCTGCCAGGCGTCGTCACGCCGCGCACCCAGCATGAAGGCGCAGCAGCGAAAGCGCGTGCGGTCCAGCCGCTCCAGCAGCGGCGCGAGCAGATGCCCGACCGGATGGTCATGCAGGTCCGCCGAGAACCAGCCCAGCCGCACCCGGCCCTGCGGGTCGGCCGGCAGCGGCTGCAGGGGTGGCACCGGCAGCGCCGGCTGCGCCGCCGCCCAGGCCCGCATCGCGTCGAGCTGCAAGCGCGGCTCATCGCTGGTGACCAGCAGCGGGAACACCGACGCCAGTGGCTGCCCGGCGCGGGCCTGCGCCTGCAGCTGCGCCACCTCGCCGGGCCAGCCCGACCAGTCGGCCAGGGCCTGGCGCGCCTGCACCAGCGCGGACAACCAGGGGCCGCTGCCCGAGTCGGCGGCCACCGCGGCGGCGTAGGCGTCGCGGGCTGGCGCGAGCCGCCCCATGGCCGCCAGCAGCCTGCCGCGCCGGCCGTGCAGGTCGGCGGTGCGCGGTTGTCGTTCGAGTGCACGTTCGAGGTGCTGCAACGCCGGCTCCGCCTGCCCCAGCGCGTGCAGGCTGGTGGCCGCTGCGGCCAGCCAGTCCGCATCGTCGGGCTGCGCCGCCAGCCCGCGCTGCAGGGCCTCCAGTGCCCTCTCGTGGCGGCCCAGCGCCTGCAGCAGCAGGGCCTGCCGCAGCCGCTGGGGCCGGCCATCCAGACCGCCTTGCAGCGCCTGCTCCAGGGCTTCCAGGGCCTCTTCGGGCCTGGCCAGCTGCGCCAGCACCAGCGAGCGGTTGTTGTGCGCGGCGGCGTGGCGGGGGTCCAGGCGCAAGGCCTGCTCATGCCGTTGCAACGCGAGCTCGGGCTCGCCACAGCGTCGCAGCGCCACGCCCAGGTTGACCAGCAGGTCCGGCCCCGGCGCGCCCGCCGCCAGCTGGGCCTCGAAGGCGTGGCGGGCCTCGTCCGGCAATCCGCATCGCAAGGCCAGCGGTCCGATGTGTGCCAGGCCCGGCAGGTCGCCCGGCCAGGGCCTGGGCAGCTGGCGCAGCCAGGCCGACAGGCGTGCCCCCGCCTCGTCGTGGCGCCCCTGGTCCAGCAGTCCGGCGACGGTGCGGAGAACCTCGCTCACGCAGGCCTCACGCAGGCGTCAGGGAGTGGCTTCGATGTCCTGCACCCGGCGTGACCCTCCCCGGCGCGCGAGCAGCTGCTGGTACAGCTCCAGCGTCCGCCGGGCCGGCCCCTCCCAGGACAGCTCGGCGGCCATCGCACGCCGCTGCAGGGCCAGCCAGCGCCCGGCGTCGCCGCGGACCGCGATCGCCCGCTCGACCGCTGCGCGCAGTGCGGCCGGCGTGGCAGCGTCGAACATGAAGCCGTTGGCTCCCGCGACGGCGTCGGCCGAGGCATCGGCAGCGGCATCGACCACGGTGTCGGCCAGCCCGCCGACACGGCGAACGATGGGCAGCGTGCCGTAGCGCAGCCCGTACATCTGCGTCAGGCCGCAGGGCTCGAATCGGGAAGGCACGACTATGGCATCGGCGCCGGCCACCAGGCGATGTGCCTTTGCCTCGTCATAGGCCAGATGCACGTGCACGCGCCCCGGGTGGGCCTGCTGGGCGATGTGGAAGGCGGTTTCCAGTGCGCCCTCGCCGGTGCCCTGGACGACCAGCTGCACCCCGCGCTTGAGCAGCTCGGGCAGGCCGGCCAGCAGCAGGTCCAGGCCCTTCTGTGCCGTCAGCCGGCTGACCACCACCAGCAGCAGGGCCTGCGCATCGGCGTCCAGCCCGGCCTCGGCCTGCAGTGCCCGGCGGCAGGCCTGCTTGCCTTGCAGGCGTTCGGCATCGAACCGCATCGCGATCGAGGCATCGGTGGCCGGGTTCCAGAGCGCGGTGTCGATGCCGTTGAGGATGCCCGAGACGTCGCCGTCGCGGCTGCGGATCACGCCCTCCAGGCCGCAGCCAAACTCATGCGTCGCGATCTCGCGCGCGTAGGTCGGGCTCACGGTGGTCACATGGTCGGCGAACTTCAGGCCCGCCTTCATGAAGCAAAGCTGGCCATGGAACTCGAGGCCGGCCGGTGACATCAGCCGCGACGCCAGGCCGAGCAGCGGCCAATCGTGCAGCGGGAAGTGCCCCTGGTAGGCGAGGTTGTGCACCGTGAAGACCGACACCGCCTCGGTGGGCGCATGGTCGGCCATGTAGGCGCAGGCCATCGCGGCATGCCAGTCGTGGGCATGGACCACCTGGGGCACCCAGTCCGGGTCGGCGTCCGCGCCCGCCAGATGTGCAGCGACCCAGCCCAGGAGCGCGAAGCGCTGCAGGTTGTCGGGCCACTCCTGGCCACCCGGCGCCTGGTAGGGGCCACCGTCGCGCCGGTACAGGTAGGGTGCGTCGACCACATAGACCGGCAGCCCGCTGCCTGGCATGCGCGCCAGCAGCAGGCGCACACGCAGCGCCCCGAAGGCGGCGCCGACCTCGACCACGGTGCGCGCCTGCTGCACGCCCTCCAGCACCGGCGGCAGCCCCGGCAACAACCAGCGCACGTCGGCGCCCTGGCCGGCCTGCGCGACCGGCAAGGCCGCCACCACATCGGCCAGGCCGCCGGTCTTGACCAGCGGGAAGACCTCGGCCGCGACATGCAGCACCCGCGTTTTCACTGCAGCGCCCTCAGCATCTCGCGCGTCACCAGGGTGATGCCCGAGCTGGTGCACTCGAAGCGCGCCG
>Ga0209573_1004036_pt1 | contig 15093 bp, 13 predicted proteins | sample TNRBio252014_DNA_FD_185870 | JGI IMG/M metagenome (GOLD analysis project Ga0209573, IMG submission 185870) | Wastewater treatment Type I Accumulibacter community from EBPR Bioreactor in Madison, WI, USA - TNR Reactor_6/25/2014_ DNA (SPAdes)... | ecosystem: Engineered > Bioreactor > EBPR >...
GGGACCGCGACCCGTACGGCCGTGGTCACCCGGACTCCCGTGCCGCCCACGCCGCGGCCGGCCGCTGACCTGGCCAACGGCCTCTTCGTGAACCTGGCCACAGACGACCTCGACACCGCGGCGATGGCGATCGGCTTCGCCACCAAGATCCTGACCGGCACCGACAAACCGGTCACGATCTTCCTCAACGTCGACGGCGTGCGGCTTGTCGATATCAATATCCCGCAGGCCACGCACAGCAGCGGCAAGACGGTCCATCAGATGCTGCAGATGTTCATGGACGAGGGTGGGGTGGTGCTGGTTTGCCCGACCTGCATGGTCAACGTCGGCGGCATGGTCAAGACCGATATCCTCCCCGGCGTGATCGTCGGCACGCCCGAGTACACGTGGACGGCCATGTTTGCCGAGGGCGTCACCGTCTTGAGCTACTGATCGCCGAGCACCTTGTCTGGCGTACCGGGCGCGCCAGTCGACGCGCCCGGTACGCCTGCGGAGACCCTGCCATGCGCCGCATTGCGTTGAGGCTCCTCCTCTCTGTGGTCGGGCTCGCCCTGCTCACCGGATGTGCCACACCGGTCGTCGAGTCGGGCCTGGATGCCCGGCTGCGCGTACTGATCGAGACCGCCGGGCTCACCGGTGACCCCGCACGCGGCCGGGATCTGCCGGAGATCAGCGACCCCGTGCCCCAACTCGGGATGCAGCTGTTCTTCACGATGGCGCTCAACGGCAAACAGGACGCCGCCTGTGTGAGCTGCCATCATCCGTATCTCGGCGGCGGCGATGCCATCCCGCTCTCGATCGGCGTCGATGCCGACCAGCCCGAGCTGCTCGGCCCGGGGCGAACCCACCCCGAAGGCCCGCTCGTGCCGCGCAACGCGCCCACGACGTTCAACGCCGGGCTGTGGGATCAGTTTCTATTTCACGACGGTCGGGTCGAGAGCCTGGGGAAGACGCCCGGGGCGAACGGCGCCGACGGGTACGGCATCCGCACGCCTGATCGCCCATGGGGCTATCCGGATGTGCTCGCCGGCCCCAACCTGGTCGTCGCCCAGGCCCGCTTCCCCGTGACCTCCGAGGAGGAGATGCGTGGTTTCGATTTCGGAAACGGCCACGGCAATGGCGCCGAGGTTCGGAACGCGTTGACGCGTGAACTCCTGGCCGAGATCGTCGCCGCGGGCGCGCCTTCAGCGAATTGGCTGCCCGAATTTCGGCGCGCCTTCGCCAGCGAGGCCGATGCCGCGACCTTGATCACGTTCGAGAACATCGCATATGCGATCGGCGAGTACGAGCGGTCACAGGTGTTCGTCCAGACGCCCTGGAAGGCGTATGTCGAGGGCGACGGCGACGCGCTCAGTGAGGCGGCGAAGCGCGGCGCGTTGCTCTTCTTCCAGACGCCGGCTGAGGGCGGGGCGAACTGCGCGAGCTGTCACAGCGGCGACTTTTTCACCGATGAGCAATTCCACGTCCTGGCCGTCCCGCAGATCGGGGTCGGCAAAGACAGCGGCCTGTACGGCGATGACGACTGGGGGCGCGCGCTCGAAACGCAGCGCGACGACGACCGTTACGCCTTCCGCACACCCACGTTGCTCAACGTCGAGGTTACGGCCCCTTACGGGCACGACGGCGCGTACGCCACGCTCGAAGGGATCGTGCGCCACCACCTCAACCCCGAAGCCGCGATCGCGGCGTATGCGTTCGACCAGTTGGATCCGGCGATCCGGCTCACCAACTCGATTGAGAACACGCAACGCGCGCTCGATCAATGGCGGCGTCTGCGCGATCTCGGCTACCCGACCGTGGCCGTGCTCGACCTCGATGATGGCCAGGTGGCCGATCTGATCGCCTTCCTCGAGGCGCTCACCGACCCCTGCGTGGAGGATCGCGCCTGTCTGGCCGCGTGGGTCCCGGGCGCTGATCTGGCCGACCCGGACGGAATGCGCCTGAACGCCACGTTTGGCGACGCGCCCTGACATCTGTGAGCCACGCCGCAGAGCGGATCCTCAACCGGGTGAAACACGCGTTGTTTCGGCCGGGTCGTCGCCCCGGCGCACGCCGTGGCTCAGACCCCCTGCAGCGCACCCGGTCGTTGGCCGCTCGTCCTCTGGGCTTTCGCCCGGATGACGAGCGGCGATTGGGCTGTGCGACCGACGCACATGGGCTTGCCAACAGGATCGGCGGGCGTCAGCAAGCGTCCCGTCTCGCGTGCTTGACAGGCCCGCCATCGATCGCTATGATCGATCCGATCCTGTTAGATCTAACAAAGCCCCATGACCCAACGACCCTCCCTTCGCGAAAAAGCCATCCTCACCGAGGTGCGTCGCCGCGGCGTCGTCTCGATCCAGGCCCTGGCCGATCGGCTGGATGTGTCGCTGATGACGATCCATCGCGACCTCAACAAACTGGTGTCGGAGGGCAGCGTCGAAAAGGCGCGGGGCGAGGTCAGGCTCCCGAAACGGCCGATCGACGCCGAGGAGGGTTGTCTGATGTGCGGCAAGCCCGTGCCCGCCCGAACCGCCTTCGTCATCCGGCGAGACAGCGGCGAGCAACACCGTGCCTGTTGCGCGCACTGCGGCCTGATGGCGCTGATGATGGCGAAAGAGCCCGGGCAGGCCATGGCAACGGATTTCCTCTTTGGCCATATCATCTCGGCCAGTCAGGCCCACTATGTCATCGGCAGCGCCGTGAACGTCTGCTGCGTCCCGAGCGTTTTGAGCTTCTCCTCGCGCGACGATGCCCGGCGCTTCACCCGGGGCTACGGGGGGCGCGCCCTGGGCTATGCCGAGACACTCGAGCACCTCACGTCGCTCATCCACGCCTCCATGCCCCATCACGCCGAGGGCCGGGGCGTCGATTGACCCGGCCGCGCAAGCTCGGGCCCCCGACCGTGCAGTTGCGTCACGCCTGACCGACGATCCGCGAGAGGGCGAAGTCTTCAAAGGCCGAGCGGTTAATCCATGCTGTGGCGCACCGGATCAGGTTCCCGGCCGGGTCTTCGCGCGTGCGCCCCTCGGCTGTGACGTCGATGCGCAACGCCTCGATCGTCACCCAATCCTCAGACATGGCCAGGTAGATCGGTACCAGGTCGAAAAGGATCGAGCTCTCGCGGTCTGGGTCGAACCCGCGGTATAACGGGTTCTGATTGGCCCGGGTCCAGCAGCGATAGTTCTCGAGGACCGCCTGCGCCAACGGATCCTGGCTCGCTCGAAACACCTGATAACGCTCACCGGTTAGTTGCACCGACCCGCATGTATCCAGCGGCGAGATCGTGATCGGCCAGGGTGCGGCAAAGACATGCCGGCAGGCATACGGATAGAGTTTGACGTTGTACTCGGCCGGGATCTCGGCGCTGCCGAAGTAGCCGCGCCGCAGACTGCCAAACATGCCGACAAAACGGGCCAGCGTGGCGACATCCGGCGCGTGCTGGAGCAGGGCGGCGATGTTGGGCAGGGGGCCGATCCCGATGACGGTCACGGGCCTGGGCGATAGACGGATCGTGTCAGCCAGCGCGCCCACACCATCCACGAAAACCTGACCGGGATATCGTGCCAGCGCATAGTCCCCGACCCACCCCTGCTGGTAGTTCGGCGCGGCCTCCAGGGGGATCCCGATCCCGATCGGTATGTCGGTGCGCCCGGCGATCTCGAGCAAACGAGCCACGAGCCGGGCCCGGTCGAACGTGTCGCCGGTGGCCGTGGTGATCAGGCGGACGTCCAGCTCGGGGCAACGCAGCAGGAAGGCGAGCGCCCAGGTGTCGTCGATATCGGTCCCAATGTCGGTGTCGAGCACAACCGGGATCGGCTGCCGGGCCGGTGCGTTGTGATGTGTCATTCTTTGATCCCTGTCGCTGCGATGCTGTTCACGTAGTATTGCTGGAGCGGCAGGAGCAAGACGATCGGCACGAGCGCCGCGATCAAGGCGCCGGCGAACATCTCGTTGAAGAGTGTCTGCACCTGTTGGGCCGAAAGCGAGATGGCCACCTGGATCACGCGGAATTCCGGGCGGGGCGCTACGACAAGCGGCCAGAAGAAGGCGTTCCAGGCCGAAAGGAACAGCACAAGCCCGGCGCCGACCAGCACGGGCCGTGACACGGGCAACACGAGCGAGAACAGGATCCGGGCCCATGATGCGCCATCGACCCGGGCCGCGTCGAGCAGATCGCGTGGAAACTCGGCAAAGAACTGGCGGAAGAGGAAGATCACCAGGCTATTCGCCAGGCCCGGCACCAGGAGCCCCTGCCAGGTGTTGATCCAACCCAGATCGCGCATCTGGATGTACTGCGGGATGATCGTGACCTCGATCGGCACCATGAACGTGAAGAGCACGATCCCAAAGAGCAGGTTCTTGCCGCGGAAGTCGAACACCCCAAACGCGAAACCGGCCAGCAGATTGATCAAGCCGCCGATCAACACGGTTCCGATGGTCAGAAGTGACGTATTGAGGATCGCGGTGCCGAAGCCCTTCTCGAAGAACAGCGTCTGATAAGCCGAGAGCGTAAACGTCTGAGGGATGAAGGCCTTGAGCGAGAAGGGGTATACGTAGCGATAAACCTGATCGTTCGGCGTGAACGACGACGAAACCGCCCACAGCAAAGGAGCGACGATCAGGATCGAAACCGCGCTCAGCAACGCATAGACCCACAGGCTACTTAAGCTGAAGCCCGATGTGGAACGGGATATCGACGAGCGGATTGGCGATGACATGCGCGCGACTCAGCTACCTTTCGCGGAAGAGATAGAACTGGGCCAGGACGATGCTCACGATCAGGATGAGCTGCAGACTGACCATCGCCGCCGACATGCCGAAATCGCCATAAACCAGTCCGCGCCGATAGGCCTCGAACATCACCAGGTTGGTCGAGAGCTGCGGGCCGCCCTCGGTCAGGAGCAGCACGGGCGTGAACAACAAGAAGTTCGAGATCGTGTCGGCGATCAGCACAAACCCGATCGAGCGTCGCAGCAGGGGCAGAGTGATGAAGCGCAATCGGCTCGCGCCGCTGGCGCCGTCGATCGCGGCCGCTTCGTAGATCTGCGGTGAGATGCCCTGCAGCCCGGCCAGCAAGAAAAGGGTCCAGAACGGCACGCCGATCCACGATGCGATCCCGATGATCGAACCGAGGGCCCACTCGGTCGACGTGAGGAATGCGATCGGGCTGCCGCCCCAGGTCCGGATCAGGCCGTTGAGCAACCCGTTCTCATCGAGCATCAGCTTCCAGATCAGCGCCGAGACGTTGATCGAGATCGCGATCGGGATCAGGTAGAGGCTGCGGAAGGCGCCGACACCGGGCACGCGCTGGTTCACCAGGAACGCCAGGCCGAGCGCCAGGAGCACCTGGAGCGGATTGACGATCAGGTTGAAGAGCAGCGAGACCTGGAGCGATTGCAGGAACACCCGGTCGGTCAGCAACCTCAGGTAATTCTCAAAACCGACGAAGATCCGGGCGCCGGCGTTGACGAACGAGACCGAATACAGGCTCTCGCTCAGCCCGATCACGATCGGCCAGAGCCGGAACGCCAGCAGTGTCAGCAATGCCGGGGCCAGGAACGTGTAGGGGATCCAGTTCTCTCGTTTGGTAATCATCCGGGCCCTTGATCCAACGGCGGGCGGGGCCGGTCGGCCCCGCCCGCCGCACGCGCTATCGCTGGTACTTGGCCATCTCTTCGGTGATCCGCTGCGCTGCGGTGTTCAGCGCTTCGGCCGGATCGACGCCGTTCCGGATATCGGCGAAGGCCGCGTTCAGGAGTTGTTCGTACTCGAGATAACCGACGGTTACCGGGCGCGGCACCGGATTGACCTGGGCCTCCTCTGCCGCGACCCGCATGAAGGCCAGCGGCGGGGCATCGAACGCGGGCAGGGTGTCGAAGGTGTCGATGATGGCCGTCTGGGCGGGCATGTCGTAGCTATCCGCGCCCCACCAGAGGGCGGCGCCCTCTCCGGCGCTCAACCACCGCACGAACGCCGCAGCCTCCTCGGCGTGCGCGCTCCTGGCGTTGACGCCGAAATGCCAGCTCCCAGTCGGGGTGACGATCTCGCCCCCCTCGAAATAAGGCATTCGTGAGACGCCCCACTCAAACTCGGGAGGGCCCCATGAGAAGACCAGGTTGTTCCAGGCGCCGCCGACGAACATGGCCAGTTGGCCGGCCTTGAACTGATCGGCCACGGGTGTGTCGCCCTTCGGCGCGTAGCCGTCGGCGTTGAAAGCGTTGCCGTAGAACGTGAAGGCTTCGATCCATTCCGGCGAATTGATCACGCCCTCGACCGTGAAACCGTCGGCGCCGATGGCCTCGCCCCCGAGCGACTGCGCCAGCGGGAGCAACTGGTAGGTGGCGGTCGTCTGTTCCCAGCTGAAGCCGTAGACGTCGTCGTGAGCGAGTTCCTTCGCCGCTGCGGCAACCTGCTCCCACGTCCAGCGCTCGTCCTCGCCGGGCGGCGTGATGCCAGCGGCTTCGAGCAGGCCTTTGTTGTAATACAGCAGCTGGGTCGAGGTGTGTTGCGGCGCGGCAAGCAGCTGGCCGTCGAAACTCCCGGCTTCGAGCGCGCCCGACACCCAGGCCTGTTTGTCCTCGGTTGTGAACGCGTCGTCGAGCGGGTACAGCCAGCCACGAGCGCCGTAGGAGGCGACCAGCGGGGCATCGACGCTGACAATGTCTGGGGAACCGTCACCGGCACCGAGGCGGATCTGGTTCTGCTGGAATAGATCCGCGAAGCCGACCTTCTCCGCCTGGATCGTGACGTTTGGGTGCTCGGCTTGATAGGCCGCGATGGTCTGGTCGGGGTTCCAGAACTCCAGGATCAGCCAGTTGAGCGTGATCTCCTCGGCCGGCTCGGGCGCCGTGGTGGGCTCGCTCGCAGGTGGTTGGGTGGCCTCGGGGGCTACCGTGGCGACCTGTGCCTGCGTCGCGGGTGATTGGGGTGTCACCACCGCGCCGCAGGCGCTGAGCAACAGGCTCGCCGCGAGCAACGGGCTTGTGATCCAACGGGTAGGGGTGCGCATCGTCCTCTCCTTGAATGTGCATCTGGCTTTAGCGCGCCGCGGTGGCGCGGTCACCATCGGGGCCTCGACGCCCGGTGAGACAGGTCGGTCGGGTTGTCGGGTCAGGGTTCTTTTGCGGCGGCGCGTCTGAGCCCGTCGCCAGCCTCCTCTCGCCCTGATCGTCAGGGACATGCCGTCGAGAAACACGCTAGCGCGCGAAAGGTGCGGTTGAGCTGCGGGTGATCAAGGCGGGTTTCAAGACCACGCTCGGCCCGGCTGGTGTTGCCGTGGCGCTCACGCCGCCCCGGATCTGTTTGAAGAAGACCTCCATCGCCAGACGCGCGATCTCGGAGATCGGCTGCGCGATCGTCGTCAGGGCGGGGTAGATCGCCTGCGCCAGAGGGATGTCGTCGAAACCGACGATCGACACATCCGCCGGCACGCTCAGCCCGAGGATGCGCGCGGCCTGCATGGCCCCGATCGCCATCAAGTCGTTGAAGGCGAAGATCGCGCTGGGGCGGCGCCTGCCGCGCAACAGCTTCAGGGCCGCCGCCTCTCCGCCCTGGATCCGAAAGTCCCCTGGGACGGTCAACGCCGTATCCGCCCGGAGGCCGGATTCCTTGAGCGCGTCGCGATACCCGGTCAGACGCCCTGCGCTGGACGACAACGCCCTGGGGCCCGTGATGCACCCGATCTGCCGATGACCCTGTTCGAGCAGGTGGCGGGTCGCCAGGTAGCCGCCAAGGCGATAATCGATCAGGACGGTCTCGTCGCGTTGATTCGAGATGTCATGATCGATGGTCACTACCGGGGTCTTGCTGGCCAGCAGTCTTTGTTGGGCGCCGCCCGAACCCCCGGATGCGCAGAAGATCACGCCGTCGACCTGCTTGGCCAACAACACGTCGACGTGCGCGTTCTCCTTGGCCAGATCGTAATCCGAGTTGCACAGGATGACGCTGAACCCCTTCTCGTACCCGAGGTTTTCGATGCGGCGGGCGATCTCGGCAAAGAAGGGGTTGGTGTTATCGGGCACCACGAGCCCGATCGTCCGCGTCTGCCCGGAACGCAGGCCGCGAGCCAGGGCGTTGGGCACGTAACCCAGCTCCTCCATGACCGCCTCGATGCGCCGCCGCGTCTCGTCCGGGATCGAGACCCGTGTGTTCCCGTTCACCACATACGACACCATCGCCTGCGATACGCCGGCGCGGCGCGCGATATCGGTCTGGGTGGCACGGGTTTTGGGCATCTGGCCTCTTTGATAATTTATACGTATAACTGATACGAATAAACATACATCCTCCGGTGTCGGGAGTCAAGACCCTGTTCGGCGTCTGGCGCTGTTTCGCGGGGCTCATGAGTGCCGCCTCGCGTATACTCGTCATTGGTCGGCGTTGCACGGGTGCGGCGGCCTGTGACCAGGGCCGGTGGTCTTGCGACCGTCCGCGCTCGCCTGAAGGAGGGTTGCTTGCCTAAGTTGTACCCATCCTGGATCGAAATCCCGGTTGCGGATATGGATCGTGCGCTGGCGTTTTACCGCGCCGTGTTTGGCCTGGTCGACACGCCACTGGTTGACGAGCCGCCCGACATGCGCATCGCTGTGTTGCTGCCTTCCGAGAAGGAGCTGCGTTCACCCGGGGTCTCGCTGGTGCGGTCTGCGCTCCACCGACCGGGCGACGGCCCGATCGTGAACTTCCATCTCGATCGGCACGCCGACCTCGAGTCGGCCCTCGAACGCATCGTGGCCCTGGGTGGAGAGGTCCGTGCCCCCCTGGTCGATATGGGCGACGGCGTTCGATACGTCAACGTTCGCGATTCGGAGGGGAACCCATTGGCGCTGTCCTCGTACGAGGAGCCGGCGGGCTAGCCGTTGCGGTGCGTCGGAGTGCGCCAGGATACCGCCCGCAGCGCCGCCGCAGCGGAGACTCGTCGTGCGGCTGCGACTCGCCTGCGGGCCGCCGGGCGCGGCGCCGTCGGGTCTCGAGTATGGTTGCCCGATCAAGCGCACGTCGGAGCGGGTCAAGAAGAGCTATCACAAATCCGGGCGGCTTCAGACCGGTTTCCCGGCGATACTGTGGTCATCCGCTGAGCCGAGGCATTGCCACGGTCTCTTCAATGCCATCCAGGTCACATATGAAACACGAACCCGAATCGACCGTGCTCGAACTTCTGCGCTACAACACCTGGGCCAACCAGGCGTTGTTGACGATCTGCCTGGGTCTCACGCCCGAGCAGATCTCGACTCCGATCCCGGGCGCTTACGGCACGGTGCATCGGACGTTTGGGCATCTGTTGTATGCCGAGGCCGATTACATCGGCCGGATCACGGGTCAGCAACCGCAGCCGCCGTTCCGTTGGGAGGATGGCCCCGGCCTCGATCAGCTGCTGGCCTTCGCCGGGCAGGTCGGCGAGGCCTTCCTCGACGTGGTCGAGCGCGTCGCCCCGACCCAGAACGTTCATGAAGCGGAGGGCGACCTGACCATGGATTACCATGCGCGCCTGCTTTTCATGCAGGCGATCATCCATGGCATCGAGCATCGCATCAACATCACCACCTATCTGAACACGTTGGGTGTTGCGCTGCCCGAGCTGGACGGCTGGGGCTACCTGTTTGCGCACCGCGACCGCTTCGACCTGAAAGAGGGCGGCGGCTGAAGCCGTAGTGGACGTGATGCCCGACCGGAGCCCGCCTAGACCGGTGCGTGAGGCTCAGTGTGCCGTCGAGCGCGGGCTTTGTGCTTGATTGATCACCCTGTGAGAAGGGCTACCTCAACCAGGATGAACTGAGGAGGCCGAATGATCGCTTTGACGCTTGCCCATGCCAACCTGATCGCCGGCGCTGCGCTGGCGGAGGGCCGCCGCCAGAACCTCGTGCCGTTGGTCGTCGCCGTGCTCGACTCGGGCGGCAACCTGATCGCCTTCCAACGCGAAGACGGCGCGGGTTTTGCGCGCTACCACATCGCCTACGGCAAGGCCTGGGGTGCGCTGGGGATGGGGTTCGGAACCCGCGAGCTCACCGAGCGCGCCGGGAGATTTCCGACGTTTGTCGCGGCCCTGGCCACGGCGACGCAGGGGCGCATGATCCCGTCGCCGGGTGGCGTCCTGGTCGTCGACCCTGAAGGCCAGGTGATCGGCGCGGTCGGCATCTCGGGCGACACCGGCCCCAATGACGAGAGCTGCGCCGTGGCAGGGATCGTGGCTGCCGGATTCCGCGCGGTCCCGGGAGCCTTGATCGCCGAGTGAGATGTCGTTCAACGACTGGCCAGTACCTCGCTCGTGCGGACCCGGGCGGCGACTGGCATAGAGCGTTCTGTGGCCCGCGGGGTAGCCGGGGCCGAGCCCGTGTTGAAGCGCGTCACCACGCCCCGGAGGCTCTGGGCCAGACCGAGCAGATCCTGGGCGGCATCCGCGGTCTCACCGGCCTGCGTGTGGACGAGGGCGGCATTGGCGCTCACCTCCTGGATCGCGGCGCTGTTCTGTTCGCTGATTGCCGCGATGCTCTCGAGAGCGTGGACGACCTCGGTCGAGCCGGCGGCCATCTGCTCGGTCATCGCCGTGTTCTCTTCGATTACGGCGCTGACGTTGTCGAGCTGCTCGGCGACGCGAACCCCATCGTCGGCCACGGCGGCCGCGGTGGTCAGGTTGCTTTCTGAGACGGTTCGGGCTGTCGAGATGGTGCGGTTGAGCTCGGCGCCGGCGGCGGTCAGCGTCGAGATGATGCCCTCAATCGACCGCACCTGGCCGAGCAGGCTCTGCGTGTCCCGGGCAATGTGCTCAAAGGCTTCGCCGGCCTGAGCCACCACTTTGGTGGCCGCGCCGACGTCGCCGGCCGCCTGTTCCATCGCGGTCACGGCTTCGCTCGCGCCGTGTTGCACCAGGCTGATCATTGTCGCGATCTCCTTGGTGGCGATCGCCGAGCGCTCGGCCAGCTTACGCACTTCTTCGGCCACGACGGCAAAGCCCTTGCCTTGTTCGCCGGCGCGAGCCGCCTCGATTGCGGCATTGAGCGCCAGCAGGTTGGTCTGGGCCGCGATATCGTCGATCGTCTCGACCACGGCCCCGATCTGGCTCGAGTGCCGGCCGAGCTCGCGGACGCGCTCGGCCAATTGCGAGGTCGCCTGTTGAACCGAACCCATGTCTCCGGTGCTCTGCGCGGCGAGGCGCACACCCGCCTCGGCCGAACGCGCCGATTCCATCGCGGCCCCGAAGATCGTGCGGGTCGACTGCTCGGCGCGAACCAGCGCTTCCTTGAGCCGCGTCTGGGAGTCGGCGGCCTCGTGGAGTTCGTCGACCTGGCTGCGTGCCCCGGCACGGATATTGGCGACCGCTTCGGTCAGGAGTCGTAGACCCTCATTGGTGGCGGCAACGGCGCGGGCCTGATCCTGAGCGCCGTTTGCGACGCCATCAATGGCGCGGCGCATCTCGACCATCGCCCCGGCGGTATGGGTGGTCGAGGCCGCCTGCTGTGAAGCGCCGGTGGCGATCTGGCTCATCGTGGTGCTGATCTGCTCGGCGCCGTGACGGCCGCCTTCCGAAACGGTGCGGAGACCCTCGGCCGCAGCCTCCAACCGACCGGCGTTGCCCGCGATCTCGCTGACCGAGTCCCGCAGCTGCGCAGTCATCTGTTCGAAGCCGGCCCCGATGTCGGTGAGTCGCGCCACCATCTGGTTGTAGGCGGCCACAAGTCGGACGATCTCTTCGCCGGCCGAGCTCGATCCCGGCGCCATGGGCCGTGCCTGAAGCGTCACCTGCCGGGTCAGATCGCCGTTCGCCAGAGCCGTCATCCCGTCGGCCAGCGCCGGGAGGTCGGTCTCGGCCACGCCGGTCACCGCCGCCGAAAGGGCCGCCACCGGACGCGCGATCCGCCGCGCCAGCACGAGCGCCAGCATGACCGCGAACGGCGCGATCACGCCGAAAGCCGCAAGCGCGAACCAGAGTATCTGCCATTCGGCGGCCTGGACACGGTCGACGCTGATGTCCATGCCCAGCACGGCTTCCAGTTCACCGTCTGCGTTGAGGATCGGCGCATAACCGCTTAACCAGGTGCCCCACTCGTCAACGTAGAAGTCCGTTTCAACAAAGGGCTCGGTCAAAAAGTCGTAGCGGGCTACCAGCTCTTCGCTCGGCGTGTCGTAGACGTCGCCCAGATGCGAAAGCTCTTCCTCGCTCTCCTCCGCATCGACGATGAAACGGTAGAGACCATCCTCACCGCGTCGCAGGGTGTAGGTGAAGTAGACATCGGTCGCCGAGTCGCGTGCATTCCGCAGCACCTGGCGGATCTCGCGATACGCCTCGGTCTCTTCGTCTGCCGGCGCCTGCAGCGTGGTGTGCAGGTGGCCGTCGACCTGGAGCGCGGCCAGGCCCACGGCATCGTGCAGCCGCTCGCGCGTCATCTCGCGGATCTGCTGTCGCGCCGTTAGGAACAATGTGGTGGTCAGGATCGCGGCCGTCACCAGGGCCAGGCCGACGAATCCGACCGCTAAACGGGTCTCGAGTCGATTAAAAACCACTGTCAATCGCGCCATACCAATCTCCAGGTCGGCGTGCCTCGAGGTTGATCCAGCCCGCACTGCGCTCGGACGGAAGCGAGCGGCGTTAACGGGTGAACTCAGCGTCGGCACGGGGCGACCCGAGGTTCAGCCTAATCGTCGCGGTGCGGGCTGTCCATTACTTCGGTGAGAAGGGTGTGTGAATTCGGCCTTAAGTTCCAGGCCCGCTAACGCCGGACGACGGGCAGACAGATGTCGGTATGGTGGAGCGGCTGCGCGAGGTTGACGCCTGTCGTGTGGTAGATCTCGACGGCCGGGAGCCCGACCAGCCTGTGGCGGGGCAACGCCAGCGCGCGCGAGAGGATCGTGGCGTAGGCCGGCCCAAGCGTGGCGAGCGGGCCGCTGTGTTTGGTCACGGCGAAGTCGCCGCCGGCAAGCACCTGATGGCCGATCCGGCCCTCGGGCGCGAACGGGCTCGGGACGACGAGCGCGGCGTCGAACCGCAGCCGCTCGGGCGCCGTGGTCGCCGGCGCGTCGTGGCCGATCCCCATCCACATCCACGGGCCGGGGATGCCGCTCCGCTGCGCCCAGTCCGCGAGCGTATCGAACAGGTCCTGCGGCACCGTCTCGTAAGGCCCGGTATGCCGGATGAAAGCCAGGTGGATCTCGCGAAATCGAACGATGCGCGTCGCGGAAAGCTCGAATGCGGGTTCTTGTTGGCTTCGATCGGCGTGGTCGACGTTGGTCGTCGGCAAGGCCCGGCGCGCGCGCTGCCGATAGTCCTGCGGAGGCATGCCGAAGCGCCGCCCAAACGCGCGCGTGAACGTCTCGTGGCTGTGGTAGCCGCAGTCCAGCGCGACCTCGAGCAGGGTCCCTTCCTGGATGAGGAGCCGAAAGGCCCCGTGCTCGAGGCGCAAACGCTCGGTGTAGGCCTTGACGGTTTCACCTACCGTTGATTTGAACAACCGATGGAGATAAGACGGCGAAAGCCGCGCCCGGCGGCTGAGCGCCGTCAGGCTCAGATCGCCATCCAGATTGGCCTGGATGTAGACCAGCAGCGGCAGGATCTTGTCTGACCCGAACGTCATCGGCTTGTCGGGCCAGCCGAGGGTTGCGCGCCGCCGCCCCACCAGGAGGCCGCCAGCTTGGTGAGATAGCTCAGGGCCACGATCCAAATCGGGAGCGTCCCGATTCCTACGAGCGCGAGCACGGTCGCGTCAAAGGCGAGCACAATGACGCACAGGGCCAGCGCGGTGGGTCGGCTCCGCGCGATCCAACGCGCGGCCGAGTAGAAGATCGGGATGCCGGCCAGGATCGACACCCACGGGCCCGAGTCGACAGCATGTTGTTCGTAGATCGCAAGCGGCTGATTCGGGTTGATCAGGTAGCTATAGATCGCGACCCAGCCAAAGGCTGCAGCGATCAGCAGAACCTCGGCGCCGATTGCGCCAAGGATTGCGCGGACCCAGTGGATGTGTCGAAGGTTCATGGCGTCAGTATAGGCAACAGCGCAGACCCTGTCTTGACGAATCTTGTCCCATCATCGCGGCCCTGACGTTTGCCGGGTTTCTTAACCCGTTTGAGCTGGCCGCCCAGGCGCACAGAGTCGGCATCCTCACCCGGGCCCTGGCGTGATGTCGGCACGGCAGGGTTGCGGAACGTCGTACTCTCCACCGATTTCACGCCGGCTTCATGGCGACGACCGGGCGTCTCCCCTATTCTGACGCTCAGGGGTCGGGCTCAATCGAGCCGATCGGCAGGATCGGAGCCGCGGATCACGGCCCAATAAGGGTGGGGGGCCTGCGGGACAGTGCTCAGTCGCCGCTGCGCTGCGGGTGCATTCTGCGCGCCCGACGCCCGACGACCGAGGCAATAACGGAAAGAGCGGCACAACCATGGCGTCAGCCACCGAACCATTTGCTGAACCGAACGCCACGCCCGAGGCTGACGCCGAATCGAGCCCCGCCGATCGACGCACCCAGATCGAAGCGGCCCGCCGCGCCCAACCCTCACTTGCAGCCGCCCGCACACTCGAGGCGTTGGGCCAGATCGGTTCCGCCCGGAAGATGCTGCGCCAGGTGTTGGCGCGCGACCCGCGCGATGAGTCGGCCTGGTCGGCGTTGCTCGACCTGATCGACGACAACACGGAGCGGCTGACGACGGCGCGCGCGGCCACCCAGCAATTCCCCGACAACCCGAACTTCGCGCATGCCGTGTATCAAGCCACGCCAGCCGTCGAGCCCGGCCGGCCGGAGCCCGCCAAGACGCCACTTGAGATGGTCCGCGAGCGAGCCGCCGCCGCGGGTGAGCCGATCGGCCCGATCCTTGTCAAACGAATCGAAGTGAGAAAGGCCCCGCAATCCTTTCTGGAGATCTGGATCTCGGCCCTGTTGGGGCCGAGCAAAAGCAACTATCAGGAGATCCTCGAACACAACCCGCCCTCGGTTCTGAGGGCGCTGATCTGGGTCAGCCTGTGCGCCGGGATCGCAGCGCTCATCCAGGCCGGCTGGCTGCTGTGGACCTTCCCCGAACTGCGCGAGCTGCTGGGCCGGCTCGATCGCGAGCCCTTGCTGGTCGGCGGCGCAGCCTTTGTCGTCTCGATCTGGATCCTGCCGGCGGCGGGTCTACTGCTCTACA
>Ga0209573_1004037_pt1 | contig 15087 bp, 8 predicted proteins | sample TNRBio252014_DNA_FD_185870 | JGI IMG/M metagenome (GOLD analysis project Ga0209573, IMG submission 185870) | Wastewater treatment Type I Accumulibacter community from EBPR Bioreactor in Madison, WI, USA - TNR Reactor_6/25/2014_ DNA (SPAdes)... | ecosystem: Engineered > Bioreactor > EBPR >...
GATGTTCGATCAGGTCATCGTCTCGCTCGACTCCGTCAAGCCCATGAACAAGCGGCGCGGCTGGACTTTGGGCCGGGTCGCCGAATACAACCGCAGCCGGTTCGAGGATCTGATGACCGCCGGTTGGGACCTGGTGGTGGTGGACGAAGCGCACCGCCTGGGCGGCAGTACCGATCAGGTCGCCCGTTACAAGCTCGGCAAAGGGCTGGCGGAGGCCGCGTCCTATGTGCTGCTGCTTTCGGCCACACCCCATCAGGGGAAGACCGATGCCTTCCATCGCTTGATGAACCTGCTGGATGATGACGCCTTCCCGGATATGGACAGCGTCTCCCGCGACCGGGTGGCCCCGTATGTCATTCGTACCGAGAAGCGCAAGGCCATCGACGCTGATGGTAAACCACTGTTCAAACCCCGGCGCACACAGATGGCCCCGGTGACCTGGGAGAGCCGTCACCACTTGCAACAGCTCCTTTATGAGGCAGTGACCGACTACGTGCGCGAGGGCTACAACCAGGCCCTGCGCGAGAAGAAGCGCCACATCGGCTTTCTGATGATCCTGATGCAGCGCCTGGTGGTCTCCAGCACCCGGGCGATCCGCACCACCTTGGAACGCCGACTCGCGGCGCTCAAGGATGGCGAGCAACAAACCAGCCTGCGCCTGGCGGAGCTTGAAAACGGCGCGGAGGGACCGGAAAGCTTCGACGAGCTGTACGACATGGACGGCCAGGAGTTGCTCGATGAGCTGCTGAAATCCCATGTGTCGGCTCTGCAGAGCGAAGGCCGCCATGTGGAGACCCTGCTCGACGCGGCGGTTCGTTGTGAGCAGGCGGGTCCGGATGCCAAGGCCGAGGCGCTGATCGAGTGGATCTACAAGCTGCAAGCCGAGGAAAATGAACCGGATCTGAAGGTGCTGATCTTCACGGAGTTCGTTCCCACCCAGCAGATGTTGCAGGAATTTCTGGAGGCGCGGGGAATCTCGGTGGTCACCCTGAACGGCTCCATGGACATGGAGGAACGTGGGGCAGCCCAGGATGCCTTCCGTAAATCGCACCGCGTGCTGGTTTCCACCGACGCGGGTGGCGAAGGTCTGAACCTGCAGTTCGCCCACGTCATCATCAACTACGACATTCCCTGGAACCCCATACGGCTGGAGCAGCGGATCGGCCGTGTGGACCGTATTGGTCAGGCAAAAACCGTACAGGCGATCAATTTCGTGTTTGAGGATTCGGTCGAATTCCGGGTCCGCGAAGTGCTGGAACAGAAGCTCTCGGTGATCTTCGAAGAATTCGGCATCGACAAAACCGGCGACGTGCTCGACTCCGCCCAGGCCGGTGAGTTGTTCGAAGATGTGTTTGCCTCGGCCATCCTCAATCCTGACGGTATCGAGACCTCCGTCGATCACACGGTGGCTCGGATTCGGGATGAGATTCAGCAGGTGCGCGAGGTCTCCGCTATCTATGGCATCTCCGAAGAGCCGGATTTGCAAACCGCTGAGCGTCTGCGCTCGCATCCGCTGCCCCACTGGGTGGAACGGATGACGGTCGGTTACCTCAACTCCCATGGCGGCGTGGCCAGTCGCAAGCGCTCCTGGTGGGATCTGAACTGGTCGGACGGCCAGGAGCATCGCAAAGCCGTATTCAGCGCCCGGGAGGCGGATCGTCTGACCGACGCAACCCTGCTCAATCTTGAAAACAGCCGTGTCCGTGGACTGGCCCTGAACCTGCCCCAGGTCGCGGCAGGTCAGCCATTGCCTTGCGTAACCGTGGGTGGACTACCGGCTAGCATCGCGGGTTTCTGGGGGCTGTTTGAGATTCGTCTTCAGGCCGGAATGCACCAGAAGACGCAACTCCTGCGCATCCCCATGGTGTGGCGTGGCTATATCAGCGTGTTCCTGAGCGAGGAAGGCAAACTGTTTCTGCCCACGGCCCGGCATATCTGGGATGCGCTGCAGACAGTGGAGGCCCAGGTGCAAGCTACCCTTGGGCAAGATGAATCCATCGCCGCCCATGAGCGTTTGCAGATTGCTGCCGAACAGGCCGGACAGGAGCTGTTTGACGCCCTGCAGCAGGCGCATATCGCTTCGGTGACCCGGGAAGAGGAACGCGGCATGGTCGCCTTTACCTCACGGCGGAAGGCTATCGAACGGGTCGGGCTGCCCGAAGTGCGCCAGTACCGTCTGGCCCGTTGCGATGCCGAGGAAGCTGAGTGGCGGCATGAACTCCAGTCAGCGCGGCAGATCGTGCCAGAGATCCGGCCACTGCTGATGCTGCGCATCATCAAGGGAGGCGCTCAATGAGTAGCTGGCGAGACGCCATCCTGAATGACTTCGTTCCCAATGTCAGTAAGCTGACCCTGGTCGCCGATCCGGACTGCTTGTTGACCGAGGAGAAACTGGCGCTTGAAATACGCGGGCGCGGATTCGATCTGATCGAGTTCAATGACCCGGTCGAATTCAGATACGCCTATGAGTCGAAATACCGCTCGATCTGGGATCGCGGCGAACAGTCCGACCTGGTGGTGATTCTCCGCTTGCAGGATGCCGAGCTGGAATCCTTGCCCTACGACCTGCTCCAGGCGGGCCGCAAGCTTTCATTCAATCTGGGGGATCTGTTCCCAACGCTCAGCTATCCGGTCATCGAGAAGCTCGACCGAAGCCTGCTGGACGCACTTTTTGAGGCCCAGCGCAAGTCGCCGCCGGATCGCATGGGCGATAACGCCACCCAGGATTTCATTCTCCGCCAGGTGTTCGGCATCGCCGCTGAGCTGATTACCAATGAAGTGGAACTGCTTCGCGCCTTGCTTCGTCTGCATTATGGGAAGCTTCAGATCCCGCTGATGCTGGCCAAGCGGCTTGTGCAGGTGCTTCGCGGGCATGGCGGCTTCAAGATATGGCCGTTGGATGAAATCGTCTCGGATGATGAGGCATTCTTCGCCTTCCTGCAGGAGCGCTGGCCCGTTTTCCTGGGTAGCCTGGGCAAGACGGGTCAGGTCAGGGATGGTTTTCCCGAATACCGCCTCAAGTACCTGGGTCCTGATCTCCTGCCGTTCGACCATCAGGACATCAAGGTTTACATCGACAACCTGTTCCTGGAGGGGAAACTCACGCCTGTCGAGGCCACAGATATTGAAGTGGATGCCGGGTCCTGGGTTCGAAGCGGTATCGCAACGGCCAGTGTGGATGACGAAGCGCTGCGTGTCTCCCGCCTGTTTGACCTTGTCGCCAGGGAGCGGCCCACAGCGGAGTCTCGTTACTCGGACTGGATCGCCTTTGCACTGAAATGGGCTGAGCTCTCTGCGCTGGTTCATTGCGGCAACAGCACCGAACATCAGACCCGGCTCAGGGATATCGGTGATGCCCTGAACACGATTTTTGCCGGATGGCTGGGTGACCACTATGCCAACTTGATCAACCTGCCGCCGACCCATCCGGCCATGCTGCACCATGTGCCGCGTCGCCTGACAAGAGACATTGAGGATTCAAGCAACAGTCGTGCTGCGCTAATCGTGGTCGATGGTCTGGCCCTGGATCAGTGGGTAACTATCCGCCAGCTTCTGCAAAAGCAGGATGCCCATCTGATCATGCGCGAATCTGCAGTCTTCGCCTGGATTCCGACGCTGACCTGCGTTTCGAGACAATCGATCTTCTCGGGCAAGCCGCCGCTCTATTTCCCGTCATCCATCCACTCGACCCACAGCGAAGAGAAGCTTTGGAAGCAGTTTTGGGAAGGCCATGGCCTGTCCCGACTGGATGTCGCTTATCAGCGCGGCCTCGGCGACGGCGACGCATCCAGCGTACTCGACTCCGTAATTCATCCCGGCAAGACCCAGGTGGTGGGGCTGGTCGTGGACAAGGTCGACAAGATTATGCACGGCATGCAACTCGGCTCGGCCGGGATGCACAACCAGATCAAGCAATGGTGCCATGCCGGATTTCTTTCCGCGCTGGTCGGCCAACTGCTGGATGATGGCTATGAGGTTTGGTTGACGGCCGATCACGGCAACATTCAATGCGAGGGCAAAGGCCGCCCCTCTGAGGGGGTGATTGCCGGGACTCGCGGCGAGCGGGTTCGTATCTATCCCACGCCGGAACTCCGTTCTCAGGTCGCTGAGGCCTTCCCGTTTGCCCACGAGTGGCAGCCGGTCGGATTGCCCGCAGATTATTTTCCCCTGGTGGCCGGTGGCCGCGACGCATTCGTAAACCCGGGAGAGGTTATCGTCGGTCACGGCGGCATCGCCATCGAAGAAGTCATCGTGCCCCTGGTGAAGTTTGCCAGGAGGGCGCGGTGATGGGTAAACGACATGAAGCCATCGGCATCAAGCAGGCGATCCGTTTCGAGTGGATGCAGAAAGCCGCCCATCTGCTGCTGGCGGGACTCGACGCCAAAACCATCCGTCAGGAGCTGCATGAGTTCCTCGCGGACCGGAAAGGCAACGGCTCCGAAGGCGAACGCAGCGACCAGACGCGGACCTTTGTCGTCAACAATCTGATGAAGATCTGGGTCTCTCCAGACCCCGAGCTGACTTCATTCCGGGATGCCTCGCTGGCGTTTCTGCGGGAAAACCCGGCGATGGCCCTGGCCGTTCACTGGGGGATGATCTCGGCGGTCTATCCGTTCTGGTTCAATGTCGCCCGGCAGACCGGCCGGTTGCTGGCCTTGCAGGACCAGGTGACCCAGACGCAGATCATCAACCGCCTCAAGGAGCAATATGGCGACCGGCAGACCGTCAGCCGTTATGCGCGTTTTGTCATCCGTTCCTTGGTCGCCTGGGGCGTACTGAAGGATTCCAAGGCCAGGGGCTGTTACGCGAAATCAGCTCCGGTCAACGTGGCTGATTCTGATCTGGCCATCCTGATGCTTGAGTCGGCGCTTCACGCCACCCCCGAAGCGAAAGGAGCGCTGGGGCTGCTGTTGAGCAACCCGGCATTTTTCCCTTTCCAGCTCCCCGTCATGACCGGTCATTTCGTTTCGCCATGCAGCGACCGTGTTAAAATTGAAAACCTTGGATGGGATGATTTATATCTACTCCCACGCCCTGCCGCGCCCGCCAATCCCCATCATCCGAAGACCGCTCATGGACAAGACTTACGAACCGAACGCGATTGAACAACGCTGGTATGCCTTCTGGGAGGAGCGAGGCTGCTTCGCCCCGAGCGGCCAAGGCGTGCCCTATTGCATCATGATCCCGCCGCCGAACGTGACCGGCACCCTGCACATGGGCCACGCCTTCCAGGACACGATCATGGATGCGCTGACCCGCTACTACCGGATGAAGGGTCATAACGCCCTGTGGCAACCTGGGACGGATCATGCCGGCATCGCCACACAGATGGTGGTGGAACGGCAACTGGCCGGCGAGGGCAAGACCCGCCACGATCTGGGCCGTGAGGCGTTCATTGAACGGGTCTGGGCGTGGAAGGCGGAATCTGGCGGCACGATCACCCGGCAGTTGCGCCGCATGGGTTCCTCAGTGGACTGGGCGCGGGAACGCTTCACGATGGACGACGGCCTGTCGGCGGCGGTGCGCGAAGTGTTTGTCCGGCTGTATCAGGAAGGGCTGATTTATCGTGGCCAGCGGCTGGTCAACTGGGACCCGGTGCTGCATACCGCCGTTTCCGATCTGGAAGTGGTCAGCGCCGAGGAAAACGGTTTTCTCTGGCATATTCGTTACCCGCTAGCCGAGGGCGGCGGCGATCTGATCGTCGCCACCACCCGCCCGGAAACGATGCTCGGTGATACCGCCGTGGCCGTGCATCCTGATGATGAGCGATATCAGCGCCTGATCGGCCTGCACGCCATCTTACCGCTCACCGGGCGCACCATCCCCATTATCGCCGATGAATACGTCGACCCGGTCTTCGGCACCGGCTGCGTCAAGATCACCCCGGCCCACGACTTCAACGACTACGCGGTTGGCCAACGTCACCAGTTGCCGCTGATCAATATCTTCACCGCCGACGCTCGCATCAACGATCAGGCGCCCGAAGCTTATCGCGGCCTGGATCGTTTCGAGGCCCGCCGGCGCGTCATCGGCGATTTGGAGGAACAGGGGCTGCTGGAGGAGACGAAACCGCACAAAATGATGACGCCACGCGGCGACCGTAGCCATGCCGTCATCGAACCATTCCTCACCGATCAATGGTATGTGAAAACCGCGCCGCTGGCCGGTCCCGCCATTGCGGCGGTCAAAACCGGCAAGATCAAATTCATCCCGGAAAACTGGGAAAAGACCTATTTCGACTGGTTGAACCGCATCGAAGACTGGTGCATCAGCCGGCAAATCTGGTGGGGCCATCGCATCCCGGCCTGGTATGACGAGAAAGGGCGGGTCTATGTCGGGCGCAACGAAGCGGAAGTGCGGGAACAGCACCGGCTCGGCCTGGATGTGCATCTCACCCAGGACCCGGACGTGCTGGACACCTGGTTTTCTTCCGCGTTGTGGCCGTTTTCAACGCTCGGCTGGCCGGAACCGACCGAGGCGCTCAAAACCTTCTATCCCACCAGCGTGCTGGTCACCGGTTTCGACATCATCTTCTTCTGGGTGGCGCGGATGATCATGATGGGCTTGAAGTTCATGGGCGACGTCCCGTTCCGCGAGGTGTACATTCACGGCTTGGTGCGCGATCACGAAGGCCAGAAGATGTCGAAGTCCAAGGGCAATGTCCTGGACCCACTCGATTTGATCGATGGCGTGGGCCTGGATGAACTGGTCGCCAAGCGCACCACCGGGTTGATGCAGCCGCAAATGGCGCCACATATTGAGAAAGCCACCCGCCAGCAATTCCCGGCCGGCATCCGCGCCCACGGCACGGACGCTCTACGCTTCACTTTCGCCGCACTGGCGACGACGGGCCGCGACATCGTGTTTGACATGGGCCGCGTCGAGGGTTACCGCAACTTCTGCAACAAGCTGTGGAACGCCGCCCGCTATGTGCTGATGAACACCGAAGGCCAGGATACGGGCATCAACGGCGGGGAGCTTGAACCGAGCCAGGCCGACCGCTGGATTCGCTCCCGGTTGCAGGAAACCATCGTCGAAGTCAATGCGGCGATCCAGAGCTATCGCTTGGACCAAGCGGCGCAGGCGCTGTATGAATTCACCTGGAACGAGTTCTGCGACTGGTATCTGGAGCTGTCCAAACCCGTGCTGAATGATCCCGCCAGTTCCGAGGCCGCCCGGCGCGGAACCCGGCAAACTTTAGCGCAAACGCTGGAAACCCTGCTGCGGTTGCTCCATCCGCTGATGCCGTTCATTACCGAGGAAATCTGGCAACGGGTCGCGCCGCTGGCTGGAGCGGCGGGCGACTCCATCATGCTCCAGCCCTACCCCGAAGCGGACAACACGCTGATCGATGCAACGGCGGTCGCGCAGATCGAATGGCTGCGGCAATTCCTCAGTGGAGTGCGCCGCATCCGCGCTGAAATGAACATCGCCCCCGGCAAATCGCTGCCCGTTCTGCTACAGCACGGCGCCGCAGAAGATCGGGAACGGTTGGAACAGCATCGCCGGTCGTTGATGAGCCTGGGCCGGCTGAATTCCATTGCCTGGCTGGGCGCGGATGAACCGGCCCCGGACGCCGCGACCACCCTGGTCGGCGCCATGAACGTGCTGATTCCGATGTCCGGGCTGATCGACAAAGCTGCGGAAAGCGCTCGTTTGGAAAAGGAAATCGCTAAACTGCGCAAGGAGACGGAACGCGGCGCGGCCAAACTCAGCAACGCCGATTTCCTGGGCCGCGCCCCCGCCGAGGTCGTGGAAAAGGAACGTGCTCGCGTGGCGGAACTCCAAACCTCAATGGCTAAGCTGGAAGAACAATTCACCCGCATCCGGCAACTGTGAAGCGGGCGACTCACCACCACAAAAGAAAGGAAGATCAATGGACGCTCAAGATTCTCCATCCCCAACCAAGCCCAAGCTGGGCGAAAAAGTCACCAAGGTCGCCACCCTCTACCATCCGCGCACCTGGAAAGAGAAAGGGTTGTGGTGGACCCTCGGTCTGTTCCTGACCACCTACGTCATCATCTTCATCGTCATGGGCTTCATCTGGTCGCGGTCACCCGGCGAGTTCGATGTACGTGAACATGCCTTGGAAATCGCTAAACAGGACCAGAAAAAGCTGGTGCCGGGCTATGTCACCACCGCTACCGCGATCCGTATTGCAGAAACCCTGCTGGACAAACCAGGCGGCTATCTGAGCAACGACGTCACCCCCCCAGGAATTTACCTGGACAATATCCCTAACTGGGAATTTGGGGCGCTGACCGAGCTGCGTGATCTCGCACGCGCCCTGCGCAATGATTTCAGCCGCTCCCAAACTCAGTCGGTCGAGGACAAGGATTTGCAGATCGCCGAGCCGAAGTTCAACTACGACTCGGACTCCTGGATTTTACCGTCTACCGAAGCAGAATACCGTTCGGGAATCGAGGCGCTTTACCATTACCTGAACCGGTTAGCTGACGATAAGTCCAACGACGGTCAGTTCTTCACCCGCGCCGACAATCTGAACGCCTACCTGCAAGTGGTCGAGAAGCGCTTGGGCAGTCTGGCGCAACGGCTGGCGGCGGGTGTCGGCCAAGCTCGTTTCAACACCGACCTGGCCGGCGATCCCAACGCTCGCCAGTCCACACCGACCCCGAGTGAGTCAGAGTTCAAAACCCCGTGGTTAAAAATCGATGACGTATTCTTTGAGGCGCGTGGCTACACTTGGGCGCTGGTGCATACCCTGAAGGCGCTGGAGGTGGATTTTGGCGATGTACTTGCCGATAAGAATGCATTGGTGTCGGTCAAGCAAATCGTCCGCGAACTGGAAAACACCCAAGGCATTATCTGGAGTCCAATGATCCTGAACGGCACCGGTTTTGGACCGATGGCCAATCACTCGTTGATCATGGCCTCGTATATCTCTCGCGCCAACGCCGCGATCATTGACCTGCGGAATTTATTGTTGCAGGGCTAGGATGGCGGATTTCAAAACACACCTGATCGGGGCGGCAGCGGTCAGTGGACTCGCCGCCACGATACTCGTGATGACGAGCCAGTTTCCCCATCAGGCGATCATGGGCTATTTCATCCTGGGGGTCATCGGCGGGCTGCTGCCGGACATTGATTCGCCGCACTCTATCCCGGTGCGCATCGCCTTCATGGCGCTAGCGGTGATCGCCGGGTTCCTGGTGGTCTTCACCTTTGGGCGCCGCTATTCGCTGGCGGAGCTGATTCTGCTCTGGACTGGATGCTTTGTACTGATCCGCTATGGCGTGTTTGAATTGCTTGACCGTTTCACCGTCCATCGCGGGCTGATTCATTCGATTCCCATGGGAGTCGCTTGTGGCTTGCTCACCACCCTCGCTGCTTATCAAGCCTTCAATGCTTCCGTGATCCACGCCTGGTTATGCGGAATTTTTGTAACTCTTGGTTTTCTCGTTCATTTGTTACTGGACGAGTTCTACAGCGTTAATCTGTTCGGCAAGAAATTGCTGAAAAAATCTTTTGGCACCGCTTTCAGTCCGGGCAGTTTCAAGCAACCCTTCGGCACGGCGGCGCTTTATCTGGCCGTCATCGGGTTATTTTATCTTTGTCCCCCGCATCAGCCTGCTACCGAGCTGATGCTCAGTGGCGCAACCTATCGCGGCATCGTCCAGCGTCTGCTGCCCGGCGAAACCTGGTTTCCGGGTTTCCTGCGCCGGATGACGCCGGCAACTTTGCCCACCTTTTAGACATCAAAAATTTTTCCGCAGATCCATCCCGGCATACAGTCCGGCGACCTGCTCGGCGTAGCCATTAAATGGCAGGGTGTCGCGGCGCAAGAAGTCGCCGATGCGCCGTTCCTTTTTCTGACTCCAGCGGGGATGATCCACAGCGGGATTCACATTGGCGTAGAACCCGTATTCGCTGGGCGCTTCACGGTTCCAGGTCGTGTCGGGCTGCTGCTCGGTAAAGCGGATTTTTACAATCGACTTGATACTCTTGAAACCATATTTCCACGGCGCGACCAACCGCAATGGCGCGCCGTTCTGATTGGGCAGTTCCTGGCCATACAACCCCGTCGCCAGCAAAGTTAGCGGATGCATTGCTTCATCCATTCGCAACCCTTCGATATAAGGCCAAGGCAATAAGCGGGTTTTCTGACCGGGCATTTGTTCAGGATCGAATAAGGTAGTGAATTCGACATACCGGGCGCTGGCGGTCGGCTGGAAACGTGGCAGGATGTTGGCGAGCGGGACGCCGAGCCACGGGATGACCATGGACCAAGCTTCAACGCAGCGCAGCCGGTAGATGCGTTCTTCCGGGGTATGCGGCGCCAAAAAATCTTCCAGCGCATACTGACCGGGCTTTTCGCAATGCCCTGCCACAGTTACCGTCCAGGGTTTGGTTTTCAGGCTGCCGGCATTTTCCGCCGGGTCCGTTTTGCTTGAGCCGAACTCGTAGAAATTATTGTAGGAGGTCGCGTCCTTATAGGGCGTCGGCTTGAGATCGTCGTCAGTCACAGCCTGAGCCAGACTGGGCGGCAACAGGGCAGTAGCGCCGAGGACAGCGGCGGTTTTCAGAAATTCGCGGCGGCGGGCATAGAGTTCTGGCGGGGTGATTTCCGAGGGGCAAAGATCAGCGGGTCTCTGGATCAGCATGGCGCGGCTCCCGATGGTAGACTCCCTTGTGACCAATCCCGGGTTCGCAAGTTGCGTTTTGTCTCAAACGCCTCAAACCACAGCCACTGACGATCCCCATCCATGACTCCGCAACAAAATCGCCTGCTGCAACGTATCGGCAAGCCGCTGGTTTTCAGCGCCAGTCTGCTGCCGTTGGCCTGGCTGCTTTGGCTGGGATGGAGCGATCAACTGGGGGCCAATCCGGTGGAGACGCTGAGCCATCGCACCGGCGACTGGAGTTTGCGTTTTCTGCTGCTGACCTTGGCGGTGACGCCATTGCGGCGGTTGACCGGCTGGAACGGACTGCAACGCTTTCGGCGAATGCTGGGATTATTCGCGTTTTTCCATGTCTGCCTGCACTTCAGCGTCTATCTGATTTTCGATCAGTTTTTCGACCTGTCCGCGATTATTGCCGATGTCGCGAAACGCCCTTACATCACGGTCGGTTTCGCCGCCTTCGTGCTGCTGATTCCACTGGCGGCGACCTCGACGAACCGGATGATCAAACGGCTGGGCCGAAACTGGCAACGCCTGCACCGACTGGTCTATCTGATTGCAATACTTGGGGTGCTGCATTACTTATGGCTGGTGAAAGCGGATATCCGCGAGCCGCTGATGTACGCCGGGATTCTCGCGGTGTTGCTGGGTTATCGGCTGTGGCGGCGAGTCGCCTATCCAATACTGAACCGAAAAGAAGCTGACTGATAATCTGACAACGACCGACAACCCTGCAAGCCCAAAGTTTGCGCCTGCCGGGAACGGGGCTGAACCGAAGGCGCGGCCCGTTTGAGTCCATCAAAGGCGTACAAAGCCCCTGCGGCCCGCGCTGCTTCGGGTAAAATCGCCCCTTATTTCCCACCTTGATCCGCCAACCGATCCTCTATGACTCTCTTCCTTGACGAACTGAACCGGCGACGCACCTTCGCCATCATCTCCCACCCCGACGCCGGAAAGACCACCCTCACCGAAAAACTGCTGTTGTTCGGCGGCGCGATCCAGTTGGCCGGCGCGGTCAAGGGCCGTAAAGCCGCCCGTCACGCCACCAGCGACTGGATGGCGCTGGAGCAGCAGCGCGGCATCTCCGTCACCTCCTCGGTGATGCAGTTCCCCTACCGCGACTACCTCATTAACCTGCTGGACACTCCCGGCCATGAGGATTTCTCCGAGGACACCTACCGCACGCTGACCGCCGTGGACTCCGCGCTGATGGTCATCGACTGCGCACGGGGCGTTGAGGAGCGCACCATCAAGCTGATGGAGGTCTGCCGGCTGCGCGACACGCCGATTTTCACCTTCATCAACAAGCTGGACCGGGATGGCCGGGAGCCGATTGAATTGCTGGATGAAGTCGAGGAGATTCTGAAAATCCGCTGCGCCCCGATCACCTGGCCGATTGGCATGGGGCGGGAACTCAAGGGCGTTTACCATCTTGGGCAGGATTTTATCCATTTCTACGACCCCTCCCGCGATGGACGCATTAACACCGGTCGTATTTTGCAAGGTCTCGACAACCCAGCGGTCGATCAGGCATTAGGCGCTGACCGGGCGCAGGCGCTGCGCGAGGAAATTGACCTGGTGCGCGGCGCCAGCCACGCCTTTGATTTCGCCGACTACCGGGCCGGGCGGCTGACCCCGGTGTTCTTCGGCTCGGCGTTGAGCAATTTCGGGGTGCAGGAGATGCTGGACGGTTTCATCGAACACGCTCCGCCGCCGCGCCCGCGCAGCGCCGCCAGCCGCGAGGTCGAACCCGAGGAAGAGACGTTCACCGGCTTCGTCTTCAAAATTCAGGCGAACATGGACCCGCAGCACCGCGACCGCATCGCCTTCCTGCGTATCTGTTCCGGCAGCTATCAGCCCGGCATCAAAGTCCGTCATGTCCGCCTGGGCCGCGAGGTCAAAATCGCCGACGCGCTGACCTTTATGGCCGCCGAGCGCGAGCATGTCGCAGCGGGTTATCCTGGCGACATCATCGGCCTGCATAACCATGGCACGATCCGCATCGGCGATACGTTCACTCAGGGCGAAGAGCTGCAATTCACCGGCATCCCCGATTTTGCCCCGGAACTGTTCCGCCGCGCCCGGTTGCGCGATCCGCTGAAAATGAAGGCGCTGCAAAAAGGTTTAGAACAGCTTTGTGAGGAAGGCGCGACGCAACTCTTTCGCCCACTCAACAGTAATGACCTGATCCTGGGCGCGGTTGGAATACTGCAATTCGATGTCGCCGCGTTCCGTCTGCGTAGCGAATACGGGGTCGAATGTGGTTTTGAGAACGTCAACGTCACCACGGCCCGCTGGGTCCGTTGCCCCGACGCCAAGCGTTTTGAAGAGTTCAAAGCCAAGCTGCGCGACGCCCTGGCGTTGGACCATCACGGCGAACTGGTCTACATCGCGCCCACCCGGGTCAATCTGCAACTGACTCAGGAACGCTGGCCGGAAGTGCGCTTCGCCGCGACCCGCGAGCATGGGGCGCGGTGAAGTGGCAACCCCCTACCCCCGACCGTTACGACTGGCAAGCCGCTTTGATTTCCGCAACCTGGAAGTCAGCATGATTAGCATCGTCAGCAACGCTATCGCCCATGGTGCGTCAAGCGGGATCGCCGCAACCGTAGCCAGGTCATAGGTGATCGTCACGCTTCCAGTGGTGAATTCGCCATTGAGATTGGCGACCTGGTATTGAATCGGCGTGGGGTTGCCGGTGAAGCCCGCTTGAGGCGTGAAGCTGATCGCGCCGCTGGACGTGTTGACCGTCCAGACGCCCTGGTTCGCTACACTCAACGTCGTCACCGGCCCGGTCGGACCTATGATCCGCACCGAGGCTGGATCGAGCGGTGCAGAGGCGCCCGTATCGTTGGCCAGCACCGGAACACTCACCGTCGAGCCCGGCAGGTTGCCGGTCGATGTGTCATCGACAGCGCTCGGCGGCACAAATACCGCTTCCACCGGGATGGTCATGGCAGCGGTATCGCAGACTGTGGGCGCGCTCCGCGCACAAATTTGATAAACAATCCTGTAGACGCCCGGTGGCGTTGACGGCGGGACGCTCACCACGCCCGTGGCCGGGTTGAGCGCTGGCACGACGCCGGAACCCGCCGGGGTCACCACCGACAGGATGATGTCGTTGAGATTCGCTGGCGCGCCGCCCACGATGTCATTTGTCAGTACGTTTCCGGCGTTCGCGCTCCCATCCGGCCCCACCGGCCCGAAGGCGTCATTGACCGCGTCCAGCGTTAGAGTCGTTTGTTGATAGGTAATCGTCACCGAGGCGGTATTACTGAGGTCGCCATCGGTGTTGGCGACCTGGTATTGAATCGGCGTGGGGTTGCCGGTGAAGCCCGCTTGAGGCGTGAAGCTGATCGCGCCGCTGGACGTGCTAACCGTCCAGACGCCCTGGTTCGCTACACTCAACGTCGTCACCGGCCCGGTCGGACCTATGATCCGCACCGAGGCTGGATCGAGCGGTGAAGAGGCGCCCGTATCGTTGGCTAGCACCGGAACACTCACTGTCGAACCCGGCAGGTTGCCGGTCGATGTGTCATCGACAGCGCTCGGCGACACTACGCCTTGTTGCCGGTCGCCAAACTGTGCAGAGGCTGATCCGCCCGGTGGGACGGTTACCGCAACGACATTGGACGTGGTGCTGGCGAAGTCCACTGGGTCGGTCTCTTGCACCGAGTAGTTGCCCACCGCCAAACTGGCGAAGCTATAGCTACCATTACCTACTGTCGTGGTCACGGCGACGACGTTACCGTTGACGTCCAACAACTCGATCGCGACCCCGCCGATGCCGGGCTCGCCCGTATCTCGCACCCCATTGCTATTGAGGTCATTGAATACCGCGCCGTTGATCGTACCTTGCTGCTGGTCGCCAAAATCGGGACTGGCGACTCCACCAGGCGGTACGGTCGCAGTCCCCGTATTGGGCGTGGTGCTCACAAACCCGACGGGATCAATTTCGCGGACGGTGTAGGCTCCGGAGTTTAGCTCGGAGAAGAGATAACGGCCGTCGCCGGTTGTCGCAGTGGTGGCGATGACGTTGTTATTGCTATCCAAAACCTCGATTCTGACGCCGCCGATGCCGGGTTCGCCAGAATCCCGGACACCGTTGCCGTTGAGGTCGTTGAAAACCACGCCGCTGATGGCGCCCGGCTGCTGGTCGCCAAAGTTGGCCGTCGCCGCGCCCCCCGGCGCTACGCTGATCGGCATCTCGTTGAGCGTGGTGCTGGTATAGCCCGTCGGGTCCGTCTCCCGCACGGCGTAGGCGCCCGGCGTGACGTTGGGGAAGGCGTAACTTCCGTTCGCGCCCGTCGTGGCCGTAGCCACCACAGCGCCGTTACTGTCGAGCAGTTCCACCGTGACCCCGCTTAAACCACCCTCGCCAGGGTCTTGCGTCCCGTTGCCGTTGAGGTCGCTGAAGACCGTCCCCGACACCGTGCCCTGTTGCTGG
>Ga0209573_1004038_pt1 | contig 15086 bp, 13 predicted proteins | sample TNRBio252014_DNA_FD_185870 | JGI IMG/M metagenome (GOLD analysis project Ga0209573, IMG submission 185870) | Wastewater treatment Type I Accumulibacter community from EBPR Bioreactor in Madison, WI, USA - TNR Reactor_6/25/2014_ DNA (SPAdes)... | ecosystem: Engineered > Bioreactor > EBPR >...
AGAACACGGCTTTTCGACTTTACCGTTCACCGCGCGGGTCTAAGCGCGGGATTATGCCTGGCAACGAGTCTGCAATGGAGGCGGCTCTTCGGAGAGCTCCTGCGACCGACTATCCAATTGTTCTTGCGAACGACGAATATTACGGAGGTCTGGGAGGTCGCTGGGCGATTTCTACGAGTTCCGTTTCCTCCGGATTGATCGTCCTTCGTCACGAACTGGGACATAATTTCGGTGAAGTGGGTGAGGAGTATGACAATGGCTATGTCTACTCGGGGGCCAATGCGTCGCGCAGCGCCGACGTGTCCTGGAAACATTGGGTCAATGGCAGGACTCCGGTTCATGAGGCGAAGCTACTCACCGGAGATTATGTTTGGAAGAATCTCGCGTCCGGGGCCTATCAAGCAAGTTTCGCGATTCCCAAGAATCACGAAGTGCTTCAGCTTCAGTTGAGTACAGTCGGCTGGTCCAGTCCCTCTGAGGTGAGCGTTGCGCTCAACGGTGTGGAGCTGGCTTACGATGGAGTTTTCCACAAAGATCGCAGCTTTTTCACATTTGCTCCCAGTTCTGTGCTGCCTGAGTCCCGTTATCAGCTCAAAATTGAGGAAAGAGTTCGGGACGCGGACAACGTCTTGGGATTTGCGCTCGCGTACGCCATGCCTCGCGATTACGATTTTAGTCCCGACGTGGTCGGGGCTTTTGCGAGCTACGACGCTTATGGGAACAAAAGCTATCGTCCCACTCACGACTCCTGTCTCATGAAGGACATGCGTCGTGAGAATTTCTGTAGCGTCGATCAGGAAAATATGTGGTTGAAGTTTCTCTCTCGTGTGTCTTTGCTCGACGGTGTTGATGTCCAGAGTCACGAAGGCGCACGTCGAGTCCGTGTGCTGACTCCGGATCTTCCAAATTTGGATGTTCGCTGGTATCGCCGGGTGGCATCAAATTGGGAAGAGGTCTCCGAGCTTCGCGGTCTCCGCTCCTGGGAGACGGGTTCTGGCGGTAGCTTCAGAGTGTCGGTGCGTCTCTTGAGTCCCGAAATTCGCAAGACCGCCGCGAGCCTCGAAGATTCCAAAGATTTTTCGATCTGAGTCGAAGGTTTAGAGCGCCTCAGCGGCGGCACAGGCAGAAGCCCAGGCCCATTGAAAGTTGTAACCCCCAAGCCAGCCACTCACGTCGACGACTTCGCCGATAAAGTAGAGCCCTTCAATTTTCTTCGACTCCATTGTTTTGGATGAGAGTTCCTCTGTGTCGACTCCGCCACGTGTGACCTCGGCCTTGTTATAGCCCACAGTTCCCGACGGAAAAATCTCCCACTTGCGCAGGCCCTCTGCCAAAGTTCGGAGGTCCTTATCTGGGGCCTGACAACACTCACCCAGCTCAGGGTGATAGCGCTCCATGAAAAGCTCAGCGAAGCGGGCGGGGAGTTTTTCTGCAAGAAGGTTTTTGAGCTGCTTGCGATTTCCGGCCGCTTTCTCGGACATCAGCCAATGCAGAATGTCGAGCTCCGGTAGGAGATTGAGCGCGATCGCTTCGTCACGATTCCAGTGCAAGGAACCCTGTAGCGCTGCGGGACCACTGAGGCCGGCATGCGTAAAAAGGATATTCTCTCGAAAAACAGGTCCGTTTCGGCAGCTCAACTCACACTCGAGAGAAATGCCGGCCAGGCTCGTGAAGAAAGTGTGATCTTCTTTGATCGTAAAACCGTCGAGTGCAGGCACGAGCGGAGTCACCTTGAGGCCAAAACTCCGGGCAATTTTGTAGCCGATCTCCGATGCTCCAATCTGGGGAATGGAGAGTCCTCCCGTGGCCACGACAAGTCGGGTGGCTGAAAAGGGCTGCGTATTTGTGGTCACCCAAAAGGTGCCGTTCTCAAGCTTTGAGGCGCTCTTGATGTCGCAGTTGAGGTGGATTTCGACGCCCGCGTCGACGCAGTTTTTTTCGAGCATGGAGACAATATCGCGAGCAGAGCGGTCGCAAAAAAGCTGCCCAAGCTTCTTCTCGTGGTAGGCGATTCCATTTTGCTCGATCATCGCAACGAAATCCAAGGGGGTGAATCGGCTCAGGGCTGATTTGCAAAAATGTGGGTTCTTTGAAACGAAGTTCTTTGAAGACACGGAGGTGTTGGTGAAATTACAGCGACCGCCTCCCGAGATCAGGATCTTTCGCCCAATACGGTCGTTGTGCTCGAGGAGGGCCACGCGAAGACCTCGGCGGCCTGCCTGGAGGGCGCACATGAGTCCTGCGGCCCCGCCCCCGAGCACAAGCACGTCGAAACTCAATCCGCTCTCCCGCGCAATTTTTTCTTATCGCTGTCGCGCTTTTTTGAGCTCAACCGTTTTTCTTTGGAAGAACGGGTGGGCTTCGTCTTGATGCGACGTTTGGGGGCCATCCAGCAACTTTGAATGAGTGCAGCCAGCTTCTCGTATCCAATCTCGAGATTGCGTGCTTGGCTTCGGGTCTCGTCACATGTCACGCTCAGCTCACCATCGCGATTGAGTCGCGTTGCAAATGCTGCTGCCATTCGAGCGCGCACAGCCGCGGGAATCCAGGCAGCGTCCGCGAGACGAAAACGAAGCTCGACTTTTGTCTCGACCTTGTTGACGTGTTGGCCGCCGGCTCCGCCTGAGCGAGAAGTGCGAACTTCGATGAGCTCGCGCGGAATGACGAAATTGGGCTTTGTCATGGCTGGATACCAAGTCTAACTTAGAGTCAGGCAGACATCCAACTCCGCCGTTTTGGAATACGGCGGTGATGTGTAGGGAGCTTAACCGCCAGCGAGCAGGCCAACGAGCAGTGCTTTTTGCGCGTGCAGGCGATTCTCGCTTTGCTGGAAGATCACTGAGTGACGGCTGTCCGCCAGTGAGCCCGAGATCTCGACATCGCGGAGCATTGGGAGGCAGTGCATGATAACGGCGTCGGGATCGGCGACGCTGTGAAGCGCCTCGTCGACCTTGTAGCCGCTAAAGGCTTTCATGCGAGCTTCGTTCTCGGCTTCAAAGCCCATGCTGGTCCAAACGTCCGTATAGATCGCGTGCGCATCCGTTGCAGCTTCTTCGGGACTTGAACATTCGATCACAGCGCCTCCGTGGACCTTGGCGCGTTCCTTGGCGCGGAAGACGATTTCTTTCGCGGGCTTGTACCCCTTGGGGCAGGCGTAGCGCACTTCAACACCCAAGACGGGAGCCATCAGCATCAGGCTGTTCAAAACGTTGTTTCCGTCGCCAATGTACGCGAGCTTAAGTCCCTTGAGCGATCCGAAGTTCTCCTGAAGGGTTTGAAGGTCTGCAAGCGCCTGACAGGGGTGATGTTCATCCGAAAGCGCGTTGATAACGGGGACCGAGCTGACGCGAGCCATGCGATCCAAAACTTTTTGGGAGAAGGTCCTGACCATCAAGGCATGGCAGTAGCCCGCGAGCACGCGTGCGGTGTCTTCGGGTTCCTCGGTTTTGCGTTGAGATGAGGGGATGTCGATCGCGAAGCCTCCGAGGTCCTGCATGCCCACGGTGAAGCTCACGCGGGTGCGCAAAGAGGGTTTCTCAAAAACCATGGCAAGCTGACGTCCGGGTAGCCAGACGCGTGAACGGCCCTCCAGGCGTTGCTGCTTCAGGACGATCGCAAAGTCGATAATCGACTGCATCTCGTGGAACGAAAGCTCCTCCCCGGTCAAAATATGGCGATCGGTCAGGCCGAGCGGCAACGGAGCGGGTTCCTTCTGAACCGTCCACACGCGACGACGCACGCGAGCGGCGGGCGTGGGAACGGCGAGGGGGGACGTGGTGAAGGCTTTTTCATTATTATGCATACAAAGGCATAATTATACCTGCGCACCAGTGAATCAATAAAAATCTCAGAGCGAGGATATTTTTTGACGAGCTGCTGCAATCGCGGCTTTCACACGAACGGGGGAAGTTCCTCCGACACCGCTTTTGCGCTCGAGACAACGCTCAAGACCGATTTCCTGGAGGGCGGATTTCCCAAGACCTGGCAGCGCCGTCTCAAGGGCCTCGGGGGAGAGCTCTGAAAGCTCAATTCCCTGGGCAAGCGCAAGTCGCACCAGTTGGCCGACTTTTTCGTGGGCCTCTCGGAAAGGGATGCCATTGAGAACGCAGAGGTCGGCGAGGTCCGTCGCGTTCATGAAACCTTTTGAAAGAGAAAGTGTGGGGTTCGGTCTGGGGCGCGTGTGGCGAAGCACGAGGGCCGCGTTTCGCGCGCACGCGCGCAAGGTGTCTACAGCGTCGAAGAGGGACTCTTTGTCTTCCTGCAGATCCTTGTTGTAGGCGAGAGGCAGCCCTTTCACCGTCATGAGCATACCCATAAGAGATCCGACAACACGTCCCGTTTTGCCTCGAATAAGCTCAAGAGCGTCGGGGTTTTTCTTCTGGGGCATAAGGCTTGAACCTGAAGACACCTCGTCTCCAAGTTCGACGAGACCAAACTCTGCCGAGGCATAGAGGATCAAGTCTTCGGCCATGCGGCTCAAATGAATCATAAAAATCGAGGCAAAACTTTGCCACTCAAGAACAAAATCACGGTCCGAAACTCCGTCGAGACTGTTGGAGCTTAAGGAAACAAATTCCAGAGCCCGAAGCGCCTCTTCTCGTTCCAGGGCAAGGCTGCTTCCGGCCAAGGCGCCGCTTCCAAGTGGGAGAATTTTGATGCGTTTTTGAATTTCTTCGAGGCGTTCGCGATCGCGCAGGATCATCTCCACATAGGCCAGACACCAGTGTGACCACAGAATAGGTTGAGCGCGTTGCAAGTGTGTGTATCCGGGGATGACGACCGTAGAATGGGTTTCGGCCAGATCAAGCAGCGATTCGAGCAGGGCGTCCAGGTCGGATCGTGCGGCGACGGACTCCTGTGCCAGCCAGATTCGAAGGGCCGTCGCCACTTGGTCGTTGCGGCTACGTCCCGAGTGGATTTTTTTTCCGAGGTCTCCCAGGCGACGCGTGAGCCACCCTTCGATGAAAGAATGGACGTCTTCGATGGCGGGATTGTTTAAGGGTGAAGGGTTGCGCTCGACTTCGAGGGCGAGCTCAGTAAAGGCCTCTTCAAGTGCGGCCATTTCTTGCTTTGTGAGGATTTCGGCGCTCAGCAGAACGCGGGCGTGTGCAAGGCTTCCTTGGATGTCCGCATTGAGGAGACGGCAGTCAAAGCCAAAGGAGCGATTGAACTCGAAGAACTCCTTGGCGGGGCCCTTCTCAAAGCGGCCTCCCCAAAGCTGAGTTTCGCCGGAGGGGGACGCGGTGTTCTTCTTCTGCGACATGGGTTTTGACTATCTGGCTTCAACGTTTTATGCAACAAGATGATATTTTATGCGTAGACAGATAACGGACCTCAGCAACAGGACTTCCAAAGAAGAGCGGCATCAGCACCTCCGGTCGCTGATCAGCACGCAGCAGATCGGCACACAGGGCGAGCTCGCCAAGCTTCTTAAGAAGGAGGGCTTTAAAGTCACGCAGTCGAGTGTCTCTCGGGATCTCGAGGAGCTTGGTGTGATCAAGGCCCATGGATTTTACTCCCTTCCGATGTCGCTCGGAGCGGGGCCCATTCTAAGAGTGCTGAGCATCCGCAGCGCTGGGGATGCTCTAATTGTTCTCAAATGCGAGCCAGGCTTCGCCTCAGCCATCTCAGCCGAAATCGATCGTCAGTCTATGCCAGGGATACTTGGCACCCTCGCGGGCGACGACACCATCTTCATCGCGGTCTCGGGACGCCCTGTGCTTATGAAAACCGTTGAAAGCCTTGAAAGGCTCTTCCCCCACTAGGATCCCATTTAGGGAACATCAAAAAGAAGGAACTCCAAATCGATGTCTCAATCCAAAAAACCAAAAAAAGTCGTTCTGGCCTACTCCGGGGGGCTCGACACCTCCGCGATGCTTTTGTGGATCAAGGAGAAGTACGCATGTGAAGTCGTTTGTTTCTGCGCGGACATTGGTCAGGGCGCAGAACTGGATGGCCTCGAGGAAAAAGCGCGCAAGACGGGTGCCTCGAAGACTCATATTGTGGATCTTCGCGACAGCTTCGTGCGTGAATATGTTTGGATGGCCGTCAAAGCCAACGCTGTCTATGAAGGCGTCTATTTGATGGGGACCTCGCTCGCGCGACCTGTCATTGCCAAAAAACAGATCGAGATCGCACGCGAAGAGGGCGCCGACGCGGTGGCGCACGGTGCGACCGGAAAAGGGAACGATCAAGTGCGCTTCGAGCTGACGTATTACGCCCTCGAGCCCCGCATCAAGGTCCTTGCCCCATGGCGCGATTGGGAGTTCAAGGGCCGTACCGACTTGATTGAGTACTGTGCCGCGCACAAGATCCCTGTCCAGGCGACGGCTTCGAAGCCGTATTCGACCGACGCCAATCTCATGCATGTCTCCTACGAAGGAGGCATCCTCGAAGATCCCTGGGCCGAGGCCCCCGAAGAAATTTTCCGCCTCACGTCGAGCTCCGCGAAGGCTCCGGACGAGCCTGAGTTTGTGGAGATCGAGTTCGTTAAAGGCGAAGCGGTCGCGTTGAACGGCAGAAAGCTGTCTCCCGTTGAGCTTCTCACTCAGCTCAACGTGATCGGCGGACGACACGGTGTCGGGCGCGTGGATGTTGTTGAGAATCGTTACGTCGGCATGAAGTCACGCGGTGTCTATGAAACTCCCGGAGTCACAATTCTTCAAGCGGCTCACCGTGGTGTCGAATCCATCACGATGGACCGCGAAGTGATGCGCCTTCGTGACAGCTTTGCCGTGAAATTCTCTGAGATGCTTTACTACGGATATTGGTTTGCGCCCGAAGGAGAGATCATGCGCAAGATGATCGATGAAACTCAGAAAAATGTAAACGGCCTGGCCCGCGTCCGTTTGCACAAGGGGTCGGCACAGCTTGTCGCTCGCAAGTCGCCCAACTCGCTTTACAATCAGGAGCTCGTGACCTTCGAAGCAGACACCGTGTATTCGCAGAAGGACGCCGAAGGCTTTATCAAGCTCAACGCGCTCCGCCTTCGCCAGCGCTGAATCGTGTGAGGCAGGATTTCAGGTTCTCGCCATCGACGGGTTTGTAGAGGTAGTCGTTGAAGCCTTCGGAAAGACATTTCTCGCGAAAGCCCTTCATTGCGTGAGCGGTGAGGGCTACGACGGGGACTTGCGTCGCCATACTGCGGAGATGTTGGAGGGTTTGGAAGCCATCCATCTCGGGCATTTGAATATCTAGAAATATCAGGTCGTAGTTATTTTCCTTAATTCTTGAGAGAGCTTCGGAGCCACTGGCCGCAACATCGACTTCATAACCGAGTCTGCTCACTAAATGCCTGAAAAGTGTTCTGTTGTCCGACGAGTCGTCGACAAGCAGAACGCGCTGTGAATGTGGGGCATGTGCAGGTTCCGAAAGCACGCGTCGATGTTCTTCATCGCGAGTGGGGACTTCGCTGGCCGCGCTTTGCTGTGCAGATTCGACGTCAAAACTGAGTACGAAACGGCTGCCTTTTCCAGGAGTGCTACTCTCGAGGACCAGGTCGCCGTTGAGCAGCTGCGCAAGTTTACGAGAGAGGAAGAGCCCAAGTCCTGTCCCGCCAAAACGGCGAGTCATCGAATTGTCGGCCTGCGTGAAGGGCTGAAAGAGATGGGACTGCTGAGTCGGAGAAATTCCGATACCGGTGTCTTCGACCGAAATTTCAAGAGTTTTGAGCCGTTCTTGTTGAGCCTTGGCTTTGCTGCGAACCGAAAGTGTGACGCTGCCCGTGGAAGTGAATTTGATGGCATTGCCGACAACATTCATCAGAATCTGGCGCACGCGGGTCGGGTCACTCACGATGAGGTCTGGTGTATCTGCGGGAAGCTCGAGCCTGAGTTCGAGCGACTTTTCGGCCGCCTTGACGTGGAGGAGCGAGGCCACATCCTGGATCAGTGACTTGATCGAGAAGGTAATTTTTTCGATGTGAATACGATCGGATTCGACTTTGGCGAGATCCAGAACTTCGTCGACGATCTCGAGAAGTTGTTTGCCGTTTCTAAGGATTGCTGCAACATAGGTCCTTTGCAAGCCCACAAGTGAATCATCCGAACAGAGCAGCTCGCTGTAGCCAAGCATAGCGCCTAGGGGGGTGCGTATCTCGTGACTCATATTCGCCAAGAAGGTGCTTTTGGCATTGTTGGCATCCTGAGCCCTATTGAACAGACGGGCATTTTCTATTGAGAGCGACAGGCTTCGAGCGAGATCGCGCGCAAGCGAGAGGTCGACATCCGTGTAGCGTCTCTCCGGAAGCGTGCTCGCGAACGTGATGGTGCCCAACACCGAAGCTCCAAATCCCTTTATGGGGACAACCATGGCGGAGCGCATACCAAAGTTGCGAAGCGCTGCGAGTGTCTCGGGATCTTCAAAGTTCTCGCTTAAAAAGGCTTCATCGATATCGGGGTAGATCTCAGCAATCCCGGTGCGGAGTACGCATTGGGTGCCCACATTCTTTGAAAACCTTTCGTCACTTGAAAATTTTTTGTAGAACTCAACGGCTCTCGCAACTTCGTTAGGGTCGCGATGCGCGGTGACCACCCGTTCGCTTTTCCGCTCATCTTCGTTTATCAGGTCAATCGTGCACCAGTCCGCGAAGTGAGAGATAACGACTTTGGCAAATGCCTTGAACATCGAATCGAGATCAAAACCGCTGTTGAGCGTGGCGCTCGCTGCCGCCAAGAAGCTCAAGCGCTCATTCGTCTTTTCTGCCTCGCTACGGGCGAGCTGCTCACGAACAAGTGAAATTCGTTGAGCCTCAAGGGTCTTTTTTTCGGTGATGTCTTCGGAGATGCCGAGAAGGTACTTGGCTTTTCCATGCTGATCCAGGATTGGAATTTTTTTTGTGTGGAGGTAGCGAGTTCCGAATCGAGTGCTGAGGGGCTCTTCGGGGTAGTCAATCGCCTCGCCGCCCGCGAGCACCGTCCGGTCGTTGCGCGTGAAGGCGTCCGCCTCGTCCTTGGGGAAGAGGTCGAAGTCATTTTTTCCGATCAAATCTTTCCTGGAGTAACCCAGAAGATTTTCTCCGGCCTTGTTGAATTGGACAAACCTCAGGTCGCGCGCGTCTTTTACGAAGATCATGTTCGGAATATTTTCGATTACGGAGTTGAGTAAATCTCGAGGGGCATGCTCGGACCTCCAGTCGTGCACCCACTGGATTGTTGTGAGGAGTAGAAGGCCAAGTCCGATGAGTCCCAGAGCAAAAAAAATCCAAACTAGCGGTGTGTGAGTCGTAGCTTCAGTTTCAGAAAAAAGACAAAACGCGAGCCCAGAAAGCGAAAGAGAGAAGAGCGTTGCGATAAGGAGCTGCGCTAGAACCTGAGGCTTTCTCGACATCGGGCGTGAAGTTACTCCCGGACCGAAGCGAAATCTTCAATTTTTTGTAAATAAAATAAAATTACACGTCAGGCTCTGAAGCTCTGCGTTCTTTGATTAAATACTTAAATAAGTCTTGCGAAATATAAACTAAAATTATTTGTAGCTGCGTGGCTCACGTTTCTTTGTTTTTGCGTCAAAGAACGGGGCGTTTTTGGATTTGAAGTGCCGTTTCTGCCCTAAATTCGCAGCGCTTTGATTGTTGCCTCGCGAGTCATCGGCGCTTCGATCTCCCTTGATCCGCGGAGCGCGGGGCTCAAATGGGCGTGCGCGATTTTCAGGGCGAGAAGACGTTGCTGTTTTGCGCGTGCGGTCTCCGCTGGACCCTTTAGCGTAGCCTTTGGGCTTTTCAGTGCCGCCGCCGCTGCGCTGCGAGATGCGCGACCATGCTGCCTCGTCTTCTCGGGTGAGCAGGTTGACGGCGATGCCCGCTTTATCGGCGCGTCCCGTGCGACCGATGCGGTGGACGTAATCATCGGGATCTTCTGGCATTTCATAGTTGATCACGAGACCGACATGATCGACGTCAATCCCTCGTGATGCGATGTCTGTGGCGACCAAGACTCGGTACTCACCGTTCTTAAAACCACGCAGTGCCCAGGTCCTTTGTCCTTGGGTGCGACCTCCATGTATTTGCGCGGCATCAACCCCGGCTTCTTGGAGAAAACGCGCGACGCGATCCGTATTGATTTGGGTTCGTGTGAATACCAGAATACTTGTTTCGCACTTACGAATTTCCGCGAGCAGGGCGCGGGGTTTGTCGGAGACCTTGTCGACACGGACGTTACGTTGCTCAATCGATTTTTTGAATTCGTTGGTGTTCGCTAGTCGAATGGTTTTCGGATTCTTGAGGTACTTCGAGCTCAGTTTGCGTACGTTGTCTCCGAGGGTCGCTGAGAACATGAAGCTTTGGCGATCTTCAGGGAGAAAGTTTAGAATCTGCGCGAGTTGAGGAGCAAAGCCCATATCGAGCAGGCGGTCGGCCTCGTCAATTACGAGGTGCTTTACGAAGTCGAGCTCGATGCTGCCCCGCTTGAGATGGTCGTTGAGGCGGCCGGGGGTCGCAACCACAAAACGGTAGGGAGCGCGCAAAAGCCGGAACTGCTTTACGATGGGCACTCCGCCCATGAGAAGCACGGTGCGAATGTGGGGCAGAAACTGCGTGAGCGACTTAATCACCTGAAAGACTTGGTCTGCGAGCTCGCGCGTGGGAACCAAAATCAAGGTCTGTGATTCCGGATCGTTGATCATCTTCGCGAGGGTAGGGATCAAAAAAGCGGCCGTTTTTCCGGTTCCCGTTTGCGCGCATCCGATCAGATCCTCGCCCGCGAGCGCGATCGGGATCGCTTGGCTTTGAATCGGGGTGGGTTCGCTGAACTTCATTGCAACGAGAGCGCGCATGAGAGGTTGGGGAAGGTCGTATTGCGAAAAGGGAGACGTTTCAGAAGTCATTGTGACCTCACTTTCATTGAGTCTGCATTTTGATCCGTTTCAAACACCGGGACAGAGACTTATGAACAACACCAGCGCTGTTCGGGGTTAAGGCGGATCCTCGCAGCTCAAAATCAAGAGAGCATTCACTTAACCGGATTTCCCTTCCTAAGGGTTATGTCGCCGCGTGTCAACAGGGTCTTCGATTCAGAGCTCCGTGCTTTCCCTGCTGGAAGCCGCTACACTGAGCCCTCTCTCAAAAAAATATGAAAATTGTTAAAAGTGCGCTCGCCCAAATTCGACGTCTTGAGCGCTATGTGGACCGCCCCTGGTATCCCTTTGTGCTGGCGGGCCTGACGTTTATAGATTTTTTTGTCGTTTTTGTTCCCAGCGATGGCATCGTGGTTGCCTCGGCAGCTGCGCGCCCCAAAAAATGGTTTCTCGTCGGCATTTCGATGGCTTTAGGCTCCCTCTTGGGGGGCGTGCTGGTCGCGGTGCTGGCGAAGGATTTGGGGGAGCCCTTCATCGAATGGTTGGCGCCTGGTCTTCTCGACTCCAAGTCGTGGCAAACCTCGGAAGCCTGGGTCGATCGGTGGGGTTTCTGGGCGGTCTTCGTTGTAGCGGCATCCCCACTCGCCCAACAGCCCAGCGTTTTGCTGGCGGCCTTGGCCGACATGCCGCTTCTTGGGATTGGCACTGCGCTGGGGGCGGGGCGAGCTCTTAAGTTTCTCACCTACGCCTGGATCGCAAGCCATGCACCTCGCCTGGCAGCGAAGATGCCCGCCGTGAAACACGATCTTGAGGAACTCAACGAGGCCAAGAAGCCCTCTACTTGAACAAGTTCTCGTAGTGTCCGTAGCCTTCTTTTGCGAGATCTTCTTTAGGGATAAAGCGCAACGATGCGGAATTGATGCAATAGCGCAAGCCTCCCTTGTCTTTGGGACCGTCGGGAAAAACGTGGCCTAGGTGAGCATCGCCCGTTTTGCTGCGCACTTCGGTACGTCTCATGCCCAGACTCGAGTCGACTTTTTCTAAGATTTCAGACTCCTCAAGCGGCTTCGTGAAGGAGGGCCAGCCCGTTCCGGAATCAAACTTATCTCGAGAGGAAAAAAGGGGCTTCCCGGAGATCACATCAACGTAGATGCCCTCGGCAACGTTGTTCCAATAGGCGTTCTTAAAGGGGGGTTCTGTGCTTCCCTGGCAGGCGACTTGGTACTGCATCGGATTGAGGATTTTTTTAAGATCTTCGCGGGTCACGGGTTCTCCTTTTTTGTTTCTGGACTGGGTCCATGCCGGCGGGGCAAAAGCTCCCGTTCCGGCCAAAGCTGCCAGAGCCAGGTTGCGGAAAGCGGAGAAAATTTTCATGGGTTTATTTTAGCACTGATTTTCGAAAAGATTTGCCTCGACCCGCGCCGCGAAAAAGGGAAATCTAGGGTTCCCTATGAAGACGAATACGAAAAAAATCAAAAGTTCCCTCAAGAAAACTTCGCAAGCTTTGAAATCAAAAGTTCCGCAAGTCAAGGCGAAGGCAAAGACCCAAGCCGCGAAGGCGAAGAGCGTCGCGAAATCAAAAGCCGCCGCAATGAAGTCGAGCGCAAAGTCCAAGGTTGCAAAAGCCAAGGCGCTCAAAGCCAAAGCCAAAACTGTGGCTAAGGGACAGGTTGCTAAAGCAAAAACCGTTGCAAAGTCCAAGGCGACTTCGGTCAAGTCCACCGCAAAATCTCGCGTCGCGAGTGCTAAAAAATCCGCGAGCTCGCAAGTTTCAAAAGTGCGCAAGACGGCAACGGCAAAAGCCGCACAGATGACCCAGCAGGTTAAGACCAAAGCGGCGGCTCTCGAAAAGACCATCGCTCATAAAGCTGAAAGCGTTCTTCACGACGCACAAGACGCCTTCAACGACCTCAAAGACAAGATCACGGAAACCGCCAAACACGCCGGTGACAAGATCGAGCATGCTATCAAAGACAGCCCGATCGAAAGCGCTGCTCTGGGTGTGGGAGCTGCCGTCAGCAATTTGCTGGGTAACAATCCCAAGAAGAACAGCGACCACAACTGAGTCGTCGACGTCGATCTGTTGTAGATGGCTTCCTATTTGGGTCTCGCTGCGGCCCTCATGGCTTCACTGACGTGGGCTGTGGGGGTGATGGTTTTTACGCCGCTCTCGAAGCGGCATCCGGCCTACATCATCAACCTGCACAGGATCCTTCTTGCGCTGCCGGTATTTGTGCTCCTGCTCGTGCTGCGTGGGGATTTTTCATCATCCGTACTCTCTCTAGAGCCCGCCCAGTGGGGATGGGCGACGCTTGCGGTCGTTGCGAGCTATGCCTTTGGCGACGTGATGTTTCTCATGGCAGCCAAACGCTTGGGCGGACCCGCGGCGCTTGCGATCGCATCGACCTATCCCGTGTTTTCAGCTCTTGGTGCCCTGGTTTTTCGAGGCGAGACACTTCCCAGTGCAAAGTATTTCGGGATTCTTATCGTTATTGTCGGGACAATTTTTGTCATTCTTTCGGGTGCGCGCCAGGACGCCACACTCGCGCCCAATGTTCAGGACGCCGTTCGGCCACGTTCACGTTGGCGTCATGATCATGCGGGCGGCGTTCTTCTCGCCTTCACGTGCGCTTTGTTCTGGGCGCTCAATACTGTTGCTGTGGCCCAGATGGGAACGGATCTCGATGCGGTCGTGGTCAATGCCGTCCGCTTGGCCATCGCGCTTGTTTTGTGTCCGCTGGTGGGTATTGGGATGCACGGCTTACGCAGCTTCAAACTGATTCCTCGCCGGGAGTTTTTGCCGCTGCTTCCGATTTTTGCAATCGAGGCGATCGCGGGTCCCTTTTTTTACGTTTACGGATTGAGCCATTCCCCACTTGCGATCGGCGCCGCACTTACCTCTCTGGCGCCTGTGCTTTCAGTGCCTCTTGCGTTGATGTTGGGGCATGAGAAATTTTCTTGGCCACGAAGTCTCGGTGTGACGGCTGTGGTCGCTGGAATTTGGGTGATGGTGTTTTGAGTCTCAGGGCTCGTCGCTTGTTTCTTCAAAATCTGTTTTGGAAACGAGCATCTCGCGTCCGTTTTTTGTGCGGATGATGTACATGGTGTCCATTGCAAGGACAACCTCTACAATTTCACCGCGTTCAACGCTGTTCTCGGCATCTTTAAGATCCTTAAGGCTACGGACGCGCACGGCCTGGAAAACACCCGAACGAAAAATGCCCATGCCTCCAGCCTATTTCCCTCAGCGCCTCTTGTCGAGATTCTCAGTTTTCCTATTTGATCCCTGGCACGCTTCTTCCTAGGATCGACGCGTGACTGCACAGCTCAATCTTCGGACGCTTCTAAAAACACATTTTGGTTTTGACGTCTTTCGTCCCTACCAAGAAGAGGTGTGTGTGTCGGTTGTTGAGGGAAATGACGCCCTCCTCGTGATGCCCACGGGCGCCGGCAAATCTTTGTGCTACCAGCTTCCCGCAATCGCCCGGGGTGGGACCTGTCTTGTGATCTCGCCTCTCGTCGCATTGATGGAGGATCAGGTCGCAAAGCTCCAAGGCTTGGGTTTTCGTGCGGAGCGAATTCACTCGGGTCGCAACAGGGGTGAGTCTCGGACAGTCTGCGAGGCGTATCTTGGGGGACTTCTCGATTTTTTGTTTATCGCTCCTGAGCGCCTCGCCGTTCCCGGCTTTGCAGATATGCTGGCCAAGAAGCGCATGGGCCTCATCGCGATCGACGAGGCCCACTGCATCTCCGAGTGGGGACACGATTTCCGGCCGGAGTACCGAATGCTTGGGAGTCGCTTGCCCTCGTTTCGTGCGGGGCACGAAGATCGGCCTCCAACGCCTGTACTTGCGCTCACGGCCACCGCGACGCCGAGGGTGCAGAAAGACATTCTGACTCAACTAGCTTTGCCTCAGGCGAAGACATTTATTCACGGATTCCGTCGAGATAATATTGCGATCTCTGTGCACGAGCTCTCTCAGGGCGAGCGTCCCGCGCGTATTCTAAAGCTGCTCACCGATCCGGAGCAGCGTCCGGCGATTGTCTATGCTGCGACTCGCAAAATGACTGAGACGCTCGCTGATGTGCTTTCTCGATCTTTAAAGGTGGGTATCTACCATGCCGGGATGAACAAAGACGCTCGTGATCGCGCACAGAGCGCTTTTCTCGGCGGTGAAACCGATGTGATGGTGGCGACGATAGCATTTGGGATGGGTATCGATAAGGCCAACGTGCGAACGGTCGTTCACGCCGCGTTGCCCTCGACACTCGAAGGTTATTATCAGGAAATTGGCCGC
>Ga0209573_1004040_pt1 | contig 15081 bp, 14 predicted proteins | sample TNRBio252014_DNA_FD_185870 | JGI IMG/M metagenome (GOLD analysis project Ga0209573, IMG submission 185870) | Wastewater treatment Type I Accumulibacter community from EBPR Bioreactor in Madison, WI, USA - TNR Reactor_6/25/2014_ DNA (SPAdes)... | ecosystem: Engineered > Bioreactor > EBPR >...
ACAAAACAGGCGATCCCGGCGGATTCGAGGATGTTTTTCGCGAAGCCGACGCGAGTCGAGTCCGTGTCCACAAAGACAGGTTTCATGCCACCGATTGAAGCATCCCGGCGCGGCTTTGACCAGCCTCAAACCTCAAATTCATCCGCCGGATCAAACGGCGGCATCGGCACGTTGATGATCTTCAGCTTGCCCACGGCGCGATGTACGCACCCGGGACGGATCATGACGGTGGTCATCGGTTTGAGCGGAATGATCTGCCCGTCCGCCTCCAGATGGCCCTCGCCTTCGAGGACGATGTAGATCTCCGTCATCTTCTCGTGGTAGTGCGCCTTGGAGTCCGCGTGGATGTCCGTCAGATGCACGGTGGCGAGCGTGTTCCAGTCTTCCTTGAACGCACGCCGCGCCTGACCACAAGGGCAGGGCGTGGGCGGAATTTCATCAAGCTGGGCGACGGCGAAGCGAGGAGTGCTCATGATGGTGAATTAGAGTGCGTCGAGTGCCGCCGCGGCGACTTCTGCCGTCTGTTCCAGGTCATCTCGGCTGTGGGCCATGCTGATGAAGCCGGTCTCGAACTGGCTGGGGGCGAAGTACACACCGTGGTCGAGGCAGTGGTGGAAAAATTTGCGGAAGGCGGCGAGGTCGGAGGTTTTGGCGTCCTGGAGGTTGTGGACTTCCTTCTCGGTGAAGAACAGACAGAACATGCTGCCTTTGCGATACCAGCGGTAGTTGAGACCTTTCTTCTTGAGCACGTCGAGCACGGCGGTTTCCATGATCTGACCGAGGTTTTCGAGCAGCGCGTAGCCGTTTTTCTTTTCCAATTCGCGCAGTTGCGCCAAACCAGCGGCTAGAGCCACGGGATTGCCGCTGAGCGTGCCGGCCTGATAGACCGGGCCAATCGGCGCGAGGTGATCCATGATGTCCGCACGGCCGCCGAAGGCACCGACTGGCAACCCGCCGCCGATGACCTTGCCGAGGCAGGTCAAATCGGGCGTGATCTTCTCCAGTTCCTGCACGCCGCCTTTGGCGAGGCGGAAACCGGTCATGACCTCGTCGAAAATGAGCAGCGCACCGTGTTTTGTGGTGATGTCGCGGAGTTTTTGCAGGAAGCCGGGTTTCGGCAGGATGAGGCCCGCGTTGGCGGGATACGGCTCGACGATGACGCACGCGATTTCGTGGCCTTGTTTCTCAAACAGCTCTTCCAAAGCCGCTTCATCGTTGAAGGGCAGCACGCTCGTCAATTCGGCGAAGGCTTTCGGCACGCCAGCGCTGTCAGGATTGCCATGCGTGAGCGCGCCGCTGCCTGCGGCGACGAGGAGGCTGTCGGAATGGCCGTGGTAGCAGCCGTCGAACTTCACCAGGCGGTCGCGGCCGGTAAAGCCACGCGCGAGACGGATGGCGGACATGGTGGCCTCGGTACCGCTGCTGACCATGCGCACCTTTTGAATGCTGGGCACCCATTCGCAGATGGTGCGGGCCATTTCGACCTCGTAGAGGTTCGGGATTCCGAAGCTGACGCCATCCTTGGCGGCGTTGTGGATGGCCTCGATCACCGGGATCGGCGCGTGGCCGAGAATGGCCGGGCCCCAGGTGCCGACGTAGTCGATCATGCAGCGGTCATCGACATCGTAGATGCGACAGCCTTTGGCACGCTTCACAAAGAAGGGATCGCCGCCGACATTGCGGAAGGCGCGCACGGGCGAGTTCACGCCGCCGGGGATGTATTGCTTGGCGAGATCGAAGAGCTTGGTGGAAAGGGGTCCGTTGGGCATGGCTGGTGGCACCGTGATGCCTCACGATGCCGTGCTGCGCAAGCGCGTGATGCCGTTCACGGAATTGCGCTGACCTGCACCTGCGTCTTGCCGAGCACAGTGTGGCAGTTCACGCACTGCTGGCGCACCGAGGCGAAGGCGGCGGTGGAATGCTTCGCGTCTTTCTTTTGAAGCGCGGTCTTGAGCTCGGCCAGCGGTCCGAGTTCCCAGCCAGCGAGCAGCGGACGCAGATCGATCGCTGACCCACCAACGGACTTCTGCATCGGAGCGCTGGTGATCGATTTGGAGACGCTGGAGCGCATGCGTTCCGCCATGGCGAGCGCCTCGTCCCATTGACCGGCCTGCTGGAGCGCGCGCGTGTCGAGCATCTTGCGCTGCGCGGCCTTCATGCGGTGGCTGTTCATGGTGCTGGCGCAGGAGGCCAGGGCGAGGGTCAACGAGAGGATGAAAAGGCGCTTCATGGTGCACCCGACTCAATCACCGTCCCTCGAATCTGTCACGGCCTTTCGCCAGCGCCTCGATCTTGCGGTCGGCGATGCTGCGCTTGAGCATCCAGAAGCCGCAGTCGGGGTGGATGAACTTCACGCGGCCTGCACCGAGCTTTTTCTCGGCCGCTTCGATGCGACGGGCGATTTCATCGGCGGATTCGACGTGGTTCACCTTGATGTCCACGACACCGAGGCCGACACCGATTTTGGGATCGAGTTCCTTGAGCGCGTCGAGATCAGCGGCGGGGCGATGCGCGAGTTCGAGCACGAGGTGATCGGCGCGCAAGGAATTCAAAAACGTGATCAGCGCGGACCACTCGCCTTTTTGAATCGTCTGGCCGCCATAGTTGCCGAAGCAGAAATGGACGGCTTTCCGGCCTTTGACGGCATCGAGCACGCGATTGATCCCTGCGGCGGCGATGGGCGCATCAGCGGGATTGCCGGGGATGTTGGCTTCATCGACTTGGACGCAGTCGCACAGCAAATCAGCGGCCTGCGCGGCCAAAGCATCGGCGATGGCCATGTTGAGCGCGGCGAAGTCGTGGTAATGCGTGTCCAGCAGCGTGCGCGCGAGCATGTAGGGGCTGGTGAGCGTGAACTTGAACGGACCACCGGCCACTTTGCCCGCACGGGCGCAGTCCTCGGCCAGATTGAGCACGCCTTCGGTGATGGGACCGCGCACGACGGCCGCAGGCTTGCTGCGGAAGGCCATTTCGTGTTTCGCGCGAAACGCGGCGGTGTCTTCACGGCCCACGCGGCTGTCGATGCCGCCGAGCTTGTGGACGAAGTACTCAATCATGCCGTTGGTGTCGGGATGATTGACATCGAAGCGATACAGCTCGCCGTCCGTCGGCAAGTCGATGCCTGCCTGGCGCTGTGTGTCAAAAACAACGCGTGTGGCGTCGATGACGGCTTGCTCGCTGGGCAGGGCGCTAAGCCAGTCTGGGACAGGGTAGGAACCAACGGTGGTGGTTTGAATGCTCATGGCCGCCGATTGTGGAATGCGGAGCGCGGAATGGGAATACGCGGGTGCGATTGTCCAAAGGCACGGAGGATTCGGCCATGGATGCTGTTGGGACGTTCGGGTTTGCCGCAAAGGGGCGGAGGAGCAGAGAGGCAGAATTTTGATTCATTCTCTGCTCCTCCGCTTCTTTGCCACTCTGCGGTAAAACGAGCGGTCTTATCGTTCCTTCTTCGGCCCTTTGCCGCGCACGCTCATGCGGAAGGGGACGCCGGGGGCGTTCCATTCATCGCGGATGACTTTTTCGAGGTAGCGCAGGTAGCTGTCGGTGAGCTTGGCGGCGCGATTGGCGAAGAGGACGAAATGTGGCACGGGGATGGCGAAGCCTTCGGCCTCGTTGACCTGGGTGGCGTAGAGCAGCTTGAAGCTGTGGGTGCTGCGGCCCAATGCGCCAGGCGTGTTTTCAATGGCGTTGGCCAGCAGGCGGTTCAGAGCGCCGGTGCCGATGCGGTTCTGCGCTCCGTTGCGCACTTTTTCGATCTGCACGAAGAGCTTGCCGATGTGGTCCTTGTTCTTGGCCGAGATGGCGACGAGCGGCGCGTAATTGAGGAAGAAGAACTCGCGGCGCATCAGCTCATCCAGAAACTCGATGCGGTCCTTCTGCGGGGCGTCGGGATGGAAGAGATCCCACTTGTTCATGACGAGGATGCAGGGCTTGCGCTCTTCCAAAATGATCTGGGCGATCTTGCGATCCTGCATCTTCGCGCCAGCGGCGCAGTCGATGACGAGCAGGCAAAGGTCCGCGCGCTTGATGCTCTGCACGCTGCGGTCCACGCTGGAGATTTCGACCACGGTGTCGAGGTGGGCGCGGCGGCGGATGCCGGCGGTGTCGATGAGCTGGTATTTTTTGCCGTTCCAGGTGGCCTGGATGTCGAGCGCGTCACGCGTGGTGCCGGGGACTTCGCTGACGATGGCGCGTTCCTGGCCGAGGACGGCGTTCACGAGCGAGGACTTGCCGGCGTTCGGACGACCGACGATGGCGAGCTTCAAGGGACGGACGTTTTGATGCGTCTTGGCGTCCTCCGTTTCGGTCGATTCCTGCAAATCAAGGCGCTCGGCGATGAGGGCGACGAGGTCGTCAATGCCGTGACCGTGCGCGGCGCTGACTTCGACAGTGTCCTTGAAGCCAAACTTGGTGAACTCGCCAGCGTTGAGCTTGCGCTTGGGCGAATCGGCCTTGTTGCAGACGAGAATGACCGGCTTGCTGGTGCGGCGCAGCTCGCGGGCGAGGCTTTGGTCGATGGTGGTGATGCCATCGACGACATCGACGACGAAAAGCAGCATGTCCGCCACATCCAGGGCGATGGATGCCTCGATCTGCACCTGGTCGGTCAAAACATCGTCCGTGCTGGCCCCGATGCCGCCGGTGTCCATGATCTCAAACCACGCCGGGCCGCGACGGCACTGCGCGGTGATGCGGTCCCGCGTCACCCCGGCCTGATCGTGGACAATCGAGATGGTTTTGCCGGCAAGGCGGTTGAAGAGCGCGGACTTGCCCACATTGGGGCGTCCGACGATGGCGACGGTTTTGAGAGGGGAGGGCATGCGAGACTACTTTTGACAGAACGGACCGAAAATTCGCAGGATGAACAGGAACAGGCCGTGCCGGGGATGGTTATGCCATGCCATCACACAGAGAATCCCGTTAATCCAGTCCCCAATCCGGTTAATCCTGCCAAAACCAGGCTCAATCCGCCCCGGCGGCCTTCAACTGCCGGACGCCATCCGCCAGATTGATGAAACCTGAGAGCGCGGTGAAGAACCCGGCGACGATGGTGGGCCAGATGAGCCATGAGGGCGTCAGATCGAGCAAAATCCACAGAATGGCCGCCATTTGGGCGAAAGTGGCCACCTTGCCTGTCCAGTGGGTATGGATGGTGAATTTGCCCGCAAAGTGGTCGATGAAGAAAGCGCCGCCGATGGAAATCAGGTCGCGGCCGATGACCAAAACCGGAAACCACAGCGGAAAATGCTGCCGCCAAGCGGTGAAGCTCAGCAGGATGATGGCGGAGAGCATGAGCAACTTGTCCGCCAGCGGGTCCAGGATGGCCCCCAGCCGTGTGTGCTGGTTGAACCGGCGGGCGATCCAGCCGTCCAGCGCGTCGCTGAGCGAGGCGATGCCAAACACCGCCGCCGACCACAGGCGCAGGCTCTCATTGGCCGCCCCTTCACGCACGCTGTCGCCATAGTAGATCACCAGCCCGATGAAGACCGGGATGAGCAGGATGCGGACGATGGTGATCTGCGTGGCGAGGTTCATCAGCCGCAGTTTAAGGTTCCAAGTTTAAAGTTCAAAGTTGAATCACTCAGCTTGAAACTTGGAACTTGGAACTTGAAACTTGATGCATGCCGCGAATCGAGCCTGTGGATCTGTTGAACGCCTACTGCGAGGGAGCCTTCCCGATGGGGGAGGACGACGGCTCCATCTCGTGGTACCGGCCCAAGATGCGCGGCATCCTGCCGGTGGCGGAGTTTCATGTGCCGAGGCGGTTTGAGCGGTATTTGAAGCAGCATCCCTTCGAGCTGCGCTGGAACACGTCGTTTGGCGATGTGATTCGCGGCTGCGCCGACCGAGCGGAGACCTGGATCACGGACGCGATCATGGACACCTATGAGGAACTGCACCGCCTGGGCTTCGCGCACTGCGTGGAGGTGTGGCGGGATGGCAAGCTGCGCGGCGGCGTGTATGGCGTGGCGATCGGCGGCGCATTTTTTGGCGAGTCGATGTTCAGCCGCGAACCGCAGGCCTCGAAGGTGGCGCTCACGCACCTGCAATGGCGTCTGCACCAGCGCGGCTACCTGCTGCACGACACGCAATGGACCACACCGCATCTCGCGATGTTTGGCGGTCATGAAATCCCCTGCGCGAAGTATCTGGAGCTGCTGCAGCGGGCGATTCTGCGGAAGGCGACGTTTGCGTGAGGAGGGACGGAATGACGAAACCACACTTTAAGAAACGATCTTGAGCCTTAGAAGGTAGATCTTATCATCAGGGTATGAAATTCACGGGTGACCTCTTCGTGCAGACGCGCAGCATCAAAAAAGCTGCCGCTATCCTCCAAAGCCGGGTCGCGCCCAGCGTTGCCCAGCAAGATGAACTACTGTGGTTTTTGGGTCTGGTAGCGATCCGGGGCGTGCGCGTGCTGCGATACGATGGTACTGTGGAAGAGAGGTTGACCGGCAACGCCACCGATGAGGCGATCAGTGCATTGCGCCTGCACGGTCACATTGTGCCCGACCACGACGCAGGGCTGCGGGAAGAGCTGCCTGCCGCAGCCTGGAAGAAAGCGCTGGTGTCGGAGGAAGTGCGGCGGGTGCTGGAAAGTCCGCCTCCCATTCCCAAAGAGTTCCCTCAAGTAGATCAGGCAGCATCTCAACGCTGGCTCGTCACCTGGGACGAGGTGCTTCACGAGATAGGCAGGGGAGATGGTGGCACCCAGTTCAACGAACTGCTGCGGAACAAGGGCCTGCTTGGCAACAAGCTCCTTGCGGGCATGGTGCGATGCAGCCAGGAGATAGGGGCTGAGGAGGCCGGGGTCACCGGCATCATACGCCAATGGGACAGGAGCAGCATTGAGGAACGCTATCTGCTCTGCTCTGGACTGATCAACAACGCGTTTCGTCCCTTTCTGCTGGTCTCCATGGCCAATCAAAGTGGCAGCCTCGCCGTCCTGGAGAAAGCCGCCTTTCAGACCTTCACTCAGATGGAGTTCTCCCTGGTCACGAAGGTGGCTGCGTCCATCCTTAAAGCGCATGCAGCCGAAGTGGACGTCACCGAAGAATGCCTGGTGGATGAGGAGCCGGACTTGATCCTGCTGGCGGGGTTGAAAGTTCTGAAAGAAGCAGATCCGCGCCAAGGACCGCACTCCTTGATTCAACAAGCCCTGGCAATCGCGAGCAAGAACGACTGCCTACCCCAGTTTTTCCAGTCGATTGTCCTGAAGTCCGCAGACCTGCGTCCGCAACATCCCCAGGATCTTGTGGGGCATTTGAACGAGATCAAATTAGACCTCAAGCATTCCGGACTTTGCGCTAAAATTCCCTTCCACCGAAGGTGGTTGAACACGATCAACCCCCATGTTGCTGACATTGTCATTGAGGAAGGGAAATCCCTCGGACCGGTAGCGATCCTCTATTGTCTTGGCCAGGCTTTTGGGCAGGATCCGAACGTCTCGTTCCCTGCAAGTGTTACTGGCGGCATCATTGCGAAGAAGGTAATGAACTGGCTTGAGAAGCGTGTTCCCAACGCAGACAAATCTGACATCGACGCGGCGGCCGCGGCGTGGAGTGGCCTCTCGGCCCAATGGATCAACACCGACCAGGTTCAAAGGGACTTCGCCAAATTCTGGGATGTGCCCAGGCGGTTTGCGGTTACTTCCTAGCGCATGCCCGCCACTCTCTATCTGCTCCGTCACGGCAAAGTGAACAAAGACGAGGACCATGATGCCCTGGCACCAGCCGGCACAGAATTCAGAGACTGGCTCCCATCCTTCTTCCAGGAACGCGGAGTGCGGCTGGCCACCGTGTTTTACGATGCGGGTGATGGCGTGAAAAGGTGCGCGGCCACGCTCGTGAAGGTCGATTGCGAAACAAGGACCGCGTATGGACCTGGACCGGGCAAGAAATATAAAACTCTTAACGCCGTGCTGGCAGACATCAAGGAAGGCCGACATGCGCTCTGCTGCCGGGGAGACAGCATTGAATCCGGACAGCTTTACCATGTGCAGGACTTTGAGCTGCATACCCCGTTCTCTTGCGGCAATCATGGGAAGGAGGCCAGCGACCACATGAAAAACTCGTACCATGCCATCTACGTCCTGGAGTTGATGGACGGCGTCTGGCGTCAGACGGACAGAATACCGATGCCCGCCCAGCACTCATGACCGCCGTGGCCGCCGCTCTCCACGACGCTGGCGCGCATGCGCATGCGGATGAATGGGTGATGGCGGCGATCAGCTCTCGAAATAAGTGTACCCGCGCAAACCGGCCTCGAAGCTCTCCATGATCTCGCGGCGCTCGGTGGCGGTGATGCGTTTGGAGGCGACGGCGCTTTCGGCGAGGTTGCGGAAGCGCGTCACCATGTCTTTGGGCTCGTATTCGACGTAGGTGAGCACTTCGGAGACGCTGTCGCCCTCCAGCTCACTGTATTTGATCTTGCCGTTCTCCACATGAACGGAGATGACGTTGGTGTCGCCGAGGAGGTTGTGCAGGTCGCCCAGGGTTTCCTGATAAGCGCCGACGAGGAAGATGCCGAGCATGTATTCCTCGCCTTTTTCGATTTCGGGGTCGTGCAGCGGCAGGCTGTTGCGGATGCCGTCGGAGAGCGCGAATTTGTCGATCTTGCCATCGCTGTCGCAGGTGATGTCAGAGAGCACGGCGTTGCGTGTGGGCTTCTCCTTGAGGCGATGGATCGGCATGACCGGGAAGATCTGATCGATGGCCCAAAGGTCCGGCAGACTCTGGAAGACGCTGAAGTTGCCGTAGTAGTAGTCGGTGAGAATGGCATCGAGGCGCTCCATTTGAGAGCCGTCGTGGTCACATTTTTCACGCATGCCGGCGATCCAGGTGAGGATGTCCCAGTAGAGCTCCTCGCCATGGGCGCGTTCGCGCAGGTTCACTTTGCCGTAATTGAACTCGGTGCGCAGCTTGTCGCGGTAATAGACCGCGTCGTTGTAGATTTCCTGGAGGCGGTCACGGCTGGTCTTGGCGGCGTTGCGCGTGGATTCGACCCGCAGCTCATGCAGGTTGCGCAGCAACGCGGGAGATTCCTTGTCGATCTCGATGTCGCTGATGGTTTTGCGCGGCTCAAAGCGGTTGATGTCGAGGATGTTGATGACCAGCACGCTGTAGTAGGCCACGATGGCGCGGCCGGACTCGGTGATGATGTCGGGGTGCGGCACGCCTGCCTCGGCGGTGACTTCTGTGATCGCCTCGATGATGTCGGCGCAGTATTCCTTGGTGCCGTAGTTGCTGCTGGCGGCGGAGGCGCCTTTTTGACCGTCGTAACTGATGGCGAGACCGCCGCCGAGGTCGAGAATGCCCATGCGCGCGCCTTCCTGCACCAGGCCGACATAAACACGAGCGGCCTCATTCACCGCCTGGCGGATGGCGCGGATGTTGGGGATCTGCGAGCCTTGATGATAATGCAGCATGCGCAGGCAGTCGAGCATGCCCTCCTCACGCAGGTGATCCACGACCCGCATGAGCTGGGAAATATTGAGGCCGAAGACGCTGGCGTCACCACCGCTGCCGCTCCAATGCCCGGCGCTTTCGGTGCCGAGGCGAAAGCGTACGCCAAGCGTGGGCCGCAGCCCCATTTTTTTGCAGCGCTGGAGGATGAGATCGAGCTCCGTCGGCATTTCGAGCACGAGGATGACCTGCAGGCCCATCTTCTGCGCGTAGAGCGCGAGGTCGATGAACTCCTCGTCCTTGTAGCCATTGCACACGATGTAGGCTTCCGGGTCGTGCATGTAGGCCAGCGCCGCGATCAGCTCCGGCTTGCTGCCCGCTTCGAGGCCGTAGTGATACTTGCGGCCATAGCGCGTGATCTCCTCGATGACTTCCTGCTGCTGATTGACCTTGATGGGATACACGCCGCGATAGACGCCCTGATATTTGCCTTCTTTGATCGCGGAGGCGAAGCCCTCGTTCAGCTCATCGATGCGGCCGCGCAGCAGATCACCGAAGCGCATGAGCACCGGGAGCTGGGTGCCACGCTCACGCAAACCTTTGACGATGGAGGCGAGCGAGACTGGCTTGGTTTTGGCGCCGTCTTTCAAGTTGACCACGACTTCGCCCTGCCTCGAGATGTCGAAGTAGTCATGCCCCCATTCGCGGATGCCGTACAGCTCGGCGCTGGCGTCGGTGGACCATGGGGGTGTTTTCATTTTCGTGGGCGGAGTGAGTGGCGCTTTCAAGGGGCGCGATTATGGGGGCAATTCGGGAAATGCAAAGTGACATCTGGGGCGAGGGCGCCGCCAGGAAGTCAGGCAGTGGTCAAGTGGGTCAAGGTGCGGGTTTTGCGGAAGGCAAAGGGCAGGTAGAGCACGGAGTAAAAAACGAGGCCGAGGCCGATGGCGCTGAAGTTGTACCATGGCCAGGGACCGAGATGGTCAAACAGGCTGGCCTGCGGCGGCTTGGCGCATTGGAAGGCGTAGTTCGCCCCGAAGGTGACATTGATCACGGCGATGACGGCATACCAGGCCAGGGAAAAGCCCATCACGCGCATCACCGCGCCGGGCCGCGGGCGGTGCCGCATGGCGGTGACGACGTAGATCGACGTGACCGGCACGCCGCCGTGCATGAGGAAAAACATGAAGTAGCGCAGGTCCGGGAACTCATAGATCAGCGCCGGTGTGAGCAGCCCCTGCAAGGTGCCGGCGAGGCCGAAAAAGTACACCACCTCGCACCAGAACTGACGCCGCGTCCACAGCGCGATGCCGCCCGCCAGGGTGGCGACATCGCAGAATTGCAGCGGCAGGGCCGTCTGGGCCGTGAGCGATCCGTAATAGGCATGCACCACCAGCCCGACCGGATACAAGCCCAGAAGCAAGGTGCCGAGCACCCGTTGTGCGATCACACCGTAGCGCGTGCGCGCCAGCACGAGCATCACGATGAAAAGCGCCAGCGTGGCAAGCAGCGCCGCCTTGTGTGAGGGACCGTAGGGATGAAAGGCGGGGGGCATGGCCGCGCATCATACGCGCCAGTTGCAGAAGTCAGCCGGTTTGTGCGATGCTGCGCGCATGCCGAAGCCCAATCGAATGCCCTCGAACGCCGTGCGTCCTGTCAAACAGCTCGGCGGAGGCTGCGCGGCCCTGTTTGGCCTGCCATTCATCGTCGCCGGCCTGGCAGTCGGCTGGTTCCTGTATTTTCCGGGGATCAGCACCTGGTGGTCGGCACGCGGCTGGGAAGAGGTGCCGTGCTGGATTGAAAAAGCGGAGATGACCATCATGCGCGGCAGCAAGGGCGGCAGCACACACAAGGCGGAGGCGCGTTATCGCTACCGTTACCATGGACGCACCTTCCACAGCGAGGAAGTCAGCCTCACCGGCGGCTCGGACAACATTGGCGACTTCCAGGAGCGGGCGCATGCGCAAATCCGCGCCTTCGAGGGCAAGGAACGGCCGTTTCGCTGCTATGTGAATCCGGCCAGGCCGGAGCAGGCGGTGCTGTTTCGCGAACTGCGCTGGGGGCTGCTGCTGCTGATGTCCATCTTCCCGATGATCTTTCCGTTGGTGGGTTGCCTGGTTTCCGTGGGTGGTTTTTGGGAGCTGCGAAAGGCCTCACTGGGTCGGAAGCTGGAGATGCAGCATCCCGGTGAACCGTGGCGCTGGCGCCCGGAGTGGGCGGGAGAGACGATCCAGGCTTCCCCCAACGGCCTGCTTTTCATCCTCGGCGTCGCAGGCTGGATTTTGCTGATTCAGGGGCCGCTGGCGCTGGGGATCATCGTCAGCGGTGAGTTGTCGCACTCACTCGTGGCCGCGCTGGCTCTGCTGCCGTCGCTGCTGGCCTTGATTCCGCTGATGTTTGCCTGGCAGCGCCACAAGACGCGCATGGCGCTCGGCCGTCCGTCGCTCTGGCTCAAACAAACACCGGTCCGGCCCGGTGGCGTGTTGGAGGGCGAACTGCGCTTTGATCGCGTGCTTTCGCCACGCGAGGTCATTCAGGCGCGGCTGGTCTGCCAGCGCAAGATCACGCAGCGCACCGGCAAAAGCACCTCCACCACGACGGAAAATATCTGGGAGCACACGCAGACGCTTTCCGCCAGCGAGGCGCGGCGTGAGATAACCGGCGTGGCGCTGCCGCTGCGTGTTGAGATTCCACCGGGGCTGCCCTGCGCCGTGGTGGAGGACGCCGCGTTCATCACCGGGAGCGGCGAGCAGCATGAGTGGCGCCTGGAAGTCAGTTCCACCAACGGTGGCAAGGCCGCCGTGCTGCCGCTGCCGGTGTTTGTCACCGGCGAGCAGGCGAAACTCGCCGAATCCGACACGAGCTACGACATCGAGGCCGTCGCGCCGAGCACGCAGCAGTTGGTGGAGCGGCTGAAACACGGCGGCATGCAGGTGGAGTTCGATGCGGACGGCCTTCCCACGCTGTTCGTCTGTCCGCCGGGCCGCTTTCGTTTCCTGAGTTTCTTCTTGCTCATCTTCGGCTCCATCTGGTTCATCGTTTTCCTTGTGATGATGTCCCAGGGCGCACCGTGGCTGTTCCGCATCATCTGGGGCATCACCTCGCCGCTGATCCTCGGCATCGGCCTGTGGACGCTGCTGCACCATCGCCGCGTCGAGATCACGGCGGACGAGCTGCGCATCGTGAACAGCATCGGGCCGTTTTACTCTTGGCAGGAAAGCTTCGCCCCGCGCCACTTTGTCGGCTTCACGTACGATTCGAACATGCAGTCCGGCAACCAGTTCTACTACCGCGTCCTCGCCGAGACGACCTTCGGCAAAAAGAAAACCCTCATCGACGGCATAACCGAATCTGTTACGGTGGAGACGCTGGCGAAGCGGCTGGAGGATTGGCGGAAGAATGGGTTATGATGAAGGTATCGACGACTTGTTGGCCTCTGCTTAGATTGCTTTTCTTCACATTCATGATCACTTTGGTGCAAGTCGCCTGCTAAGAAATGAAAACCATCGTACTATTGGCCCTATTGTTCACGCTATCCTTGAGCGGATGCGGTAAGGGTAGAACAACGAATACGGTGAGCAGCCAATTCAACACGCTCGCCGAGAAGCAGGCTTTTCTGGAGCGTTACGTGCAGTTTCGTCGCAGCTACGACGATCTCCATTTTTACATTTCATTCAACGATGGCGGCAGCGGGATGGTTCCTGGACCGACTGAATGGAACATTTGCGTTCTGGCAGTCGTTTCGGCAAAAGAGCTGGATCAATGGATTGTTGGACTGAGTGAAACGACAAATCCTGATACAACTTGGACAACCTATATTCCTGGGGCTCCTGCCGATTTGAAAGGGTTCAAGTGGTATGTAGACGATCGACGCACTGTTGGTGTTGATCGAGCCAACCGAATCGTTTTATACCAAAACCACGCGTCTTAAACGCCCCTGATTTATGGCCACGCTATCCATCGACATTCCTGACTCACTCCGAAACGGCATTCAGGAGCTGAGCGGCAAGGACGGCTACTCATTGAACCAGTTCCTGGTTTGCGCGGCGGCAGAGAAACTGTCCTCGTTTGCCACCATGGATTATCTTCGTGAGCACGCCGAGAGGGCTGACTTTGCGGAGTTTGATCGCATCATGGCGGAGATTCCCAATGTGCCGCCTGATCCCGGCGATGAACTTCCCTGAGCACAAGCCAGGCAACTTATCCCCCATCCCGCAACGCCACCGCCGGATCCACACGCGCCGCGAACCATGCGGGAACCAGCGCGGCCATGAGGCAGAGGGCGACGGCGGTGGTGCAGATGGTGAGGAGGTCGCCGAGATTCGTGTGGGCGGGGATGCTGGAGAGGAAGTAGATGTCCTGCGGGAAGATGTCGCGGCCGGTGAGCTTTGAGATGAGGTCGCGCAGGTTGTTGCGGATGCTGAGGAAGAAGAAGCCGCCGCCGAGGCCGGCCACGACGCCGAAAAGGGCCACGATGCCAGCTTGGGAGACGAAGATGGCGATGATCTGCCACGCACGCGTGCCGAGCGCGGTGAGGATGCCGATCTCGCGGCGTTTTTTCACGGTGACGGTGATGGTGGTGTTCATCACGCAGATGGCGGCGACGAGCATGATGAAGAGCAGCAGGAACCACATCATGGTGCGCTGGTTTTCGACGGATTCGAGCATCATGCCATGCTCCTGCATCCAGGTGCGCCAGCCCCAGGTCTCGGGAATGCCCCCGGAGCGGTAGATCGCGTCCATGAGCGGTTCGGCGTTGTCCGGATCCTTCAGCTCCAGCTCGATGCCGCTGACGTTGCTTTCAAGGTTGAAGAACTCCTGCGCGATGTGCAGCGGCACGTAACCACGCAAACCGGCAGTGTCGGCCCGCAGCGTGGCGACAAGGGTGAGGTCTTTCGACAGCACGGTGACGTTGTCGAGCGCTTCGGCTCGTTTTTTCTCCTCGGTGTCCTCGGGGATCTCGCGCACCTGCCGGATGAACTGGTTCACGCTGTCCGCCGCATGCACGACGAGCGTGTCACCGATCTTCGCACCGATCTCACGGGCGAATTTGTCGCTGAGGACGATGGAATCGCCCTGGAGGTCGAATTTGCCCTCCTTGAGGTGCTTGCGGAGCTTTTGCAGCAGGGCGTTGTCCGCCTCATCCGCCATGCCGATGACGCTGACGCCTTGCAGATTGCCCTCGTTCTCGACGACGACGACGCCTTCCGCCACCGGCACGGCTGAGACGACCTCGGGACGCGCGGCGAGGGTTTTGCGCAGCTCGCGCCAGTCGGGTGATTTGGAGGCGTCATCACGCGAGTTCATCGGCTGCACCATCGCATGCGGCTCGAAACCGATGAGCATCTGCCGGAACTCGCGCTGCCAGCCGCTGAACACGGACATCACAAACACCAGCACGCCGACGCCGAGCATGACGCCGAGCATCGAGATCACGGTGATGACCGAGATGAACGAACGCGTGGGCCGCAGATAACGCAGGGCGAGGAAGAGAGGGGCGGAGTTCAAGAGGGGAAGGGAATGACGAATGGTGGGGAGGGGATCGTTCTCGTCCTCCTGCTATGAGGGCGTCGGTCAAGGTTGTCTTTTGAATGTTTTTGTTTTTTGGTCAACGACGGTTGGTTGGTGTTGGTGGAATGGCTTGTTGATTGGCTTGGTAACGGCTTCCTCCAGC
>Ga0209573_1004041_pt1 | contig 15081 bp, 15 predicted proteins | sample TNRBio252014_DNA_FD_185870 | JGI IMG/M metagenome (GOLD analysis project Ga0209573, IMG submission 185870) | Wastewater treatment Type I Accumulibacter community from EBPR Bioreactor in Madison, WI, USA - TNR Reactor_6/25/2014_ DNA (SPAdes)... | ecosystem: Engineered > Bioreactor > EBPR >...
CCAATATTGTCGAACAGTAATATGGCCGTCCTGTAGCAGTAGCCAATGACCTGGCTGTAATTTATTGATACTCGAATAAATACAATGTTCGGCCGGGACATTACCATAAGCTAGATAAAGGCTTAACGCTTTATGGTCAATAGTTTTTTTAAAATTGCTTGCTTCTAAAATTGCTCGCGGTTGCGAAGCAAATATGAAACCATCAGTGCAAGTATGATAGAAAAGCGGTTTTACGCCAATAGGATCACGGGCCATGAAGAGCGAACGATTCCGACAGTCATATATTCCAAAAGCAAATATCCCTCGCAGTCGATTAACACATGCAACCCCCCATTCTTCGTAAGCATGAAGAATAGACTCGGAATCGGTGTTAGATTTAAAAATGTGACCTTTTTTCTCTAATTCATTCCGGAGGGCGCGAAAGTTATAAATTTCTCCGTTAAACGTTAGCCAAACAGATCCATCTTCGTTCGACATTGGTTGTTTACCAGCATTACTCAGATCGATGATTGAAAGACGGGTATGCCCTAGCATTGCATACGAATTATCCAGATTTTGGATACCGGAACCGTCTGGACCACGCTGCTTTAATGTTAACAACATTCGATCAAAGGCATCAATGACAATCGGCTTGTTCCAACTTACTTGACCGAGAATTCCACACATTGCTTATTCCTAATATTGGTTTCTTTTGCAAATAGCAACTTGACATGAATGCCATCGCTTAGTTTTAATTGTTAATTAAATGTGTACTTGGCAGTAAAATGTCTCCTCCTGTAAATTTTCCCGTGATCGGAACTGTGGGGCGGGCAGATAAAGCGAACATCACTTAGCAGGATCAATGAGTTGGATGAAGTCGACGCTCTGGCCCCGCGCTGTCAACCCTCGCCATCACAGGAAAATTTACAGGACCTAATAATTCAAAGGTTTATTATTTTTATATCTCTTGGACGAATAATAATTGGTGCATAGGCAGACAGCGAGTGTTGAACCTTAAACGTCACAGCTTGGCGCATTACGCTGACTAATTTTCCAACACTCCCTGTTAAGATGTTTACTGTTAAAGAATATCTTCCCATATTAAATAGAGCTTCTGAAAAAAACATCCGCAGGGCATACAAATCTTCCGTTTTAATTTGTTTAATAGGTTCTATAATTTGCGCCACATTATTGTCCTCTTCGTTGCTAATTGTGATAAGAATACGGATGTTGTTTTCAGTTAAAATTTTTTTTGAAAGTGAAAGATTTATTAAAATCGAAAATGATGACCCATAGATTAGTTTATTTACTGGAATCTGATTTTCATCTTCAATTACAACCGAATGAATTCTAGCTTCTCCACTTCCTTGAGTAATTGGTTGATATAGCTGATCATGAAGTGAATTATATCTGGCAATGATTGCTCCAAACTCTGCACCTTGTTGTAATGGCTTTCCCTTATCCATAAGAATCAAGCCGCTGCAAATTCGAGTAACTTGTGGCATATTATGTGAGACAAAAATGACAGCGGTTTGGCTTATGAGACTTGCCATCCGATTAAAACACTTGACTCGGAATGCCGCGTCCCCTACCGCCAGCACTTCATCCAAGATCAGTACATCGGGGTCTAGTGTGGTCGATACCGCAAACCCTAACCGCACTGTCATCCCCGAACTATAATTCTGCACCGGCGCATCAATAAACTCCCCCAACTCCGCAAACTCCACAATCTCCTCAAATTTCGCATCAATTTCCTGCTTGCTCAACCCCAACACTGCCGCATTCACATAAATATTCTCTCTACCGGTTAAAATAGGATTAAACCCCGCTCCCAACGCAATCAACGCCCCGACCCGCCCACGCATCTCAATACGCCCTGCATCCGGCTTGATCAAGCCATTGAGCATCCGCAGCAGCGTCGTCTTTCCCGCCCCGTTGCGCCCGATCAACCCCAAACACTCCCCACGCTTCAGTTCAAAGCTCACATCCTTCACCGCCCAGAATTCGTCAGGCCGAAGTTCCCCGTCGCCGCCATGCCGCCGCCCCAGCAGCTCATTGCCGAGGTCCTGCATCCCATACCACAGCGATTTCTTCAAGCTGCGGCAGAATTTCTTGGAGACGTTTTCGACTTTGACGAGGGTATCTGCGGACATCAGAGCTTTATAATTCTAAGAGTTTAGTAAACGCTTGAGGGCGTTAACGGTTCTTTTCAATTCATTTTTGCGTTGATCAACCGTCAGAGCATCATGACCGCGCTGTTCGCTTTGCTGTAAATCTTGCCTTGAATCACACCTATTGCGAGCTTTTAGCTTTGGCTGCGCAGAGCAGGGCTTTGAGTCGCTCAAGTTCAGCAAGAGCGGCTTCTTTTTCCGCCCGCGCCTGCTGTTCTGCTTCCCGCGCCTGCTGTTCTGCTTCCCGCGCCTGCTGTTCTGCTTCCCGCGCTTGCTGTTCTGCTTCCCGCGCCTGTTCAGCGGCGGCTTGCAGCGTCCGTAAATGGTTTTCAATACTTTTCTGCTGGCGTAGATAGTTTTGCCGCGCCTGGTATCGATGATAGGCCCGCTCTTGTTCCGAAAAGGCTTGTAAGGTGTTCATAGCTTGCTGCATCTCCTCAGTTTGCATCCAACCCGGTAACCGGGCGTTGTCCAACCGCTCTCCTTCCACAAAAAACTTCAGCCACCGGTCCTGCTCGGTTTCGACCTCATCTACCTGGCACTTGCTCAACTCCACCAGCCAGATCCCGCCATGCGCGACCAGGCTCCGCCCTTGCTCGTCCTGTAACTGAAATCGATGCCGCGCCTCGTCCACCTCCGACCGCAGCGTTTCTCCCAACAGCCAGATACTATAGGCCGGTTGCAGCCGGTCGTAACCATCGCCTTTCTTCAACTGTGATCGGTACAGATTCGCCCACCCATACACGATCCGCCCCGGCAAATCCGGCAGGTTGAGAAGCTGGATTTCAATCTGATAGGGCCTCTGCGCCTGATCCCGCGCTTTCACAGCCACAATGCTCAGCTTGTCGTTGCGAAATTCCCGCTCATTGTAGGGATTGAGAATAGTCACTTCGGTGATCGGAGAGGCCAGCTCGCTGCCCAGCATGGCGTTGAGGAAGTGGATCAACAGCCGCTGATTGTGTTCAGCGCCTAACAGCGCTTTGAACACGCAGTCAATCTTCGGATCAATTCGGTGCTTCATAGCGATATTTTAATAACGGCGACTCACGCGCTCATCCGCTCGATCAGAATCGGCATGGCGGCGCGAAACACGATCCACATCACGAACAGCAGCGCCAGCACGGCCAGATTCACCCCCACAAAATACCCTAAACACTCCGGCGCCATCCCTGTCAGCCAGTCACGGGCGGTCAGAATCAGCGGCGTGAGAGGATTCAACTGAAAGACGGTCGCCGCCCAACCCGTCGTCGGCATGGCGAACGCCACCGGCGTCAGGTACATCAAAAACTGCATGACCAGCGGAAACGACTTGCCAATATCCGTGTAGAGCATGCCTACCGGCGTCAGCAACAACCCCAGCGCGGTCCCGGCCAGAATCAGCGCCAGCACCGCCAGCGGGAACAACGCCAGACGCCCATCCGGGAACACCCCCAGCAGCATGATGGCCGGCAACAGCAAAGCAATCTTGATGCCGGCGTTGAACAGCGTCTGATAAATCCCCGACACGATCAACGCCTCGCGCGGAAAGTTGATCTTGGCCAGCATGGGCTTGGCGGCGGCAGTCTGCTGCAAGGGGGCGTTGGCGGCTTCCATAAAGATGGCCCAGAGCATGGTTCCCGTGAAGACATACACGGAATAGGGCAGCGCCGTTTCGCCGATGCGGATGATGCCGCTGACGTTCAGGAATAGCCAGGTCGCCGTGTTGGCCAACGGCAGAATAAACGCCCACAGCAGACCCAGCGCTGTTTGCCGATACTGTGCGCTGATGTCACGCACCGCCAGCCGCCACGCCAGCTCGCGCCCGGCCCACAGATCGCGGAACATCTCGCCGATCAGCCGACCCGGATGGCGCAGGGAAGAATCCGGCGTGTAGACCGTAATCGGGTTAGGAGAATTGGAATAAGTCATTGAGTCCATGATGCCAGAGACTCGACAATTTGCGCCAACACGTCCCGCAACACCGTATAGCGTTCTCGCTCGGTCTGGTGGCCGATCAGATATTTTTTACCGAGGCCCTCGGCCCGGATCACGATATCGGACATGGCGGGTGCTTGCTCCACTCAATGACAGGATCGGCCCGTTCAGTGCAACACCTCATCGACACTGTGGGCGACGAGCAACCGCTCGGACCATTTCAGCAGGGTCTCGGCATCGGCCTGGGTGATCCGGTCACGCACCGGTGCGCTCGGCGGGCCGAATTTGCGTTCGAGTAACCGCAACAGCATCGTCGCCTCGCCGCGTCGCTCACCCTGCTGTAAGCCCTGCTGTAAGCCTTGCTGTAAGCCCTGCTCAACGTATTTATCGATGAAGGTTTGCATAAGGGGTTCTCCAGTTTGGGTATTTTGCAACAGCGCCCGGATGTCCTGTTCGTCGAGCCGCCGGGTGCCCTGAACATAGTAGCGCAACAGCGATTCCAAAATCTCCAGAGCGGTCGGCTGCTCGATGACCTGTTCGATCAATTTGAGCAAGTCCCGCAGGCGCGCCAGCGGCTGCTCGCTGTGAATATCGCGGAGCGCCAGTTGCACCAAACGGGTCAGCACCTCACCCTGGATTTCTGTGCTGCTGCGCGGGGAAATGTCATGCAGGGCGTAGCGAAACTGCGGAACATACGGTGTCAGCACGCCGGGCAACGGCTCAATCAGGTCATGGAAACTCGCCGGCGCCTTCCACCGATGCTGGCCGTGGTAGAGGACCAGCGGATAGACCGGCGGCAGATGACGCGCCTTGGGATGCTGTTTGCGGTACTCCTCCCCGCTGGCGACGATATAGCGCAGTAACTGGAGTAACACCCAGTAGTCCGGTTGGCTCTTGTGTTCGAACAACAGGTAGATCTGGAGTTCGCCAGCGCGATAGCGGACGGTGTAGACCAGATCGGAGTACGTCTGCCGCAAGTCCGGGGACACGTAGGTATCTTTGGCAATGGTCAGCGTGGGTAGATCGATTTCGGCCAGGATCGCGGCGGGCAAGGTGCTGTGCAGAAAGTCCTGGGCAATGTCGCGGCGTCCGAAGGTTTCCCGGAAGAAACAGTCATGGGGGGTCGGAATGGGGTCCATGTCGTCAGCGTTCCTTAAAAACCCGGTTGTCGGACGTGAGCCCTATTCTTGGATGAGCCACGCGCCTCTGCATCATGCCTACAGTCTCCCTCGGCGAATCTCAAAACTGACCTCTGTAGATAACTCGCAGGATTCGGGAACCGCCACAGATCAGTCCAGTCATTTTTCTCGGCCCGACCGGGTTCGATAATGAGCAGGGATTCGTTCATGGGTTGCTTCAAGTCGATCCTTCCAGCAGCCTACGATTTCTGGGCTGCCGGTTCTTGGGTCCATGATGCCAGATATTCAACAATTTGCGCCGATGGTTGCGGCCATTCTTGCTGCGTCGAAGGTGCCTTTTGCGCCACATTCCGCAGAAAATGTTCGGCGATTTGATCATCGAAACGCCACAGCATGGCGTGTCGATCCAGCCCGTCGTTGCGCTCGGTCTGGTTGCGTAGAATCAGACAGGGTTTGTCGAGGTACGCGCATTCTTCCTGAATGCTGCCGCCATCGCTTAACACGCATTGCGCTGCGCCGAGCAGAGCAATGAACTCGCCGTAATCCAGTAAATCCTTGACGGTGATTGCCGGGTGCAACCGTACTTCCAGGCCGAACTGCCGCAGATAACGGCGGGTAGGGCCATGCGCAATAAAGACCAGGGGTCGGGTTGCCGCCACCCGGTTGAATAGATCAACCACTTGGCTTAACCGGCGTCGATTAGTGAGGGTTTCCAGGCGATGGCAGGTCGCCAGGGCAAAGGGAACCACCGGCGCCGTACTGCTGCTGGCTGTCGATCCCATCCAGTGCAGCGCATCGGCGACGGTATTGCCTTCCACCCGGAGGGTTTGGCCGGAAAGCCGCATCGCTTGCAGATTGGTTTCGGCTTGAGCAGAGGGCGCAAACAGCAGATCGGCGCGCTTCATGCAAAAAATCCGTATCAGCTCTTCGGGGAACGGATCGAACCAGTGAAAGCTGCGCAATCCGGCTTCGACATGCGCGATTTTTAAACCCGCGCTGCGCGCCATCTGCAAGCCCAGCAAGGTACTCAGCGTGTCGCCGTGAATCAGGCAAACTCCATCGTCGGGGAAAACGTCCCGCCGCAGCCAGGCGCGATCCGTGCGGCTTTTCCACAGCAGGCGCAGATACCAGCGGATGGCTTCGCGTGTGGAGATAATATCCTGCGTCTGATCGCGCAGGCATACGTCGGGTTCCGGCAGTTCGAATGCCCGGCGCAGTTCGCGGGTGATCGCGGCGTGTTGACCGGAGTCAATATAGCGAAAGGGGATATGGCGCTGGCGTAATTCACGCATAATCGGCGCCATTTTGATCAATTGCGCCTTGGTGCCGATAAAGCAGTAGATCATCAGGCGTCAGCGTTCAAAGCGATTCGACATTGATAGCGTGCAGATTTCAAGGAATCTTTGGTTTAAACGGATTGAGCTGTCGTAATGGGAAAAACCATAACGAGTTGCTATGTCGAGAGCGGACAGTAAGGTTGAAGTCGCCAAGGGATGCAATCGGCTTTCGCGTAACCAGCGAAGCAGCACTTCGCGGATGGCCGGAATATCGAACCCCAATTTGCGCCGCATAATATTCGCCGCTTCGTTCAGGACTTGCAGTGACAACACCGGCTGATTAGCCAAAATCGCCAGCGCCTGACGACGTTTGGTCACATCATCGCTGAGGCTGTATAAAACGACGTTAGTGTCCACGAACTCAACGCTCATTCGCCTCATCCCGGTTGAATTGAAAATTCCTCAGACTACGCTGGTAATGCGAAAAAAACTCTTCCAAATCAGCTATTTTTGTTGCTTTATCTTCCAGCGCCGGGGGAATTGGATATCGGGTGCGCAGATAGCCAATGAAGTCCAGCACTTGGGCGCCGAGAGAATCTGGCAATGTTTTCGCTTCCTGATAAATCAACTCAGCCGTGTTTAGCATCATGGGTCCTCACAATAAGACGATGAATTATAAGGCGTCAGCGTTTACAGCGACTCGACGAGGATCGAATCGCCATAGGTTTCTATGCCCAGTTGCTCAGCGACCTTGCGCGCCCGGGCATCGATCATGGGGGAAATCACCATTAGCCGGTTAGCGGTGCGCTGGTGGCGCTTTTCGTAGAAACGCGCCTTGCGTTCGAAGATGTACATGCCAGCCTTGTCGATGGATGATTTTAATTCACAAATGATCAGCGACCCATTGTGGACGATGACGTCCAGCTCGACCTGATCAGGACGCCCAAAGACCTCGCCCCGGTCGTCATATTCGTTGACGTTGAGCACCTGGACGTTGAAGCTTTTTTCGAGAATCGCGGCCAGGGCGTCGCGGAAGGCTTTTTCGGATTGCAGACCCCAGCGTGAGCCGAGCGCGCCAATGCTGCGATCATGTTTCAGTGTCTGGGCCATGATTTCCTGATGAAGCTGGCGGAGTTCCTCCTGATTGGCTTCCCACTTGCGGTTTTGTTCGGCCTGACGTTCCTCGGCGGCTTGATAGAACTGGCGGAGTTCTTCTCGGTTGGCTTCCCACTTGCGGGCTTGCTCTTCGCGGTCGCGGTTCAATTGCTCATAGAGTTTGGCGAACTCTGTGCGTTGTTCCGCTTGATGTTCATCCCACTTGCGGGCTTGCTCTTCGCGGTCGTGGTTTGATTGTTCATAGAGTTTGGCGAACTCTGCGCGTTGTTCCGCTTGGTGTTCGTCCCACTTGCGGTTTTGTTCATCCCACTTGCGGGTTTGCTCTTCGCGGTCGCGGTTCAATTGCTCATAAAGTTTGGCGAACTCTTCACGTTGTTCCGCTTGGTGTTCGTCCCACTTGCGAGTTTGTTCTTCGCGGTTGCGGCGCAGTTCGGCCAGGATCTCGTAAAATCGGTCTTGCGTTTCCTCACGCCCGGCGTATTCCCGGCGGGTCAGTTCCAGGATATAGGCGCGCAAGTCCGGATCAGTCCGCAAAAAATGCGGTAATTCCTGGCGGATGGCTTCTTTTAGCGCTTCGGCGTTCATAGGGTCCTCCATGATTCAGCGTGATTTGTAAATCAAATGGGTAATCTGTTCTGACAACAGACCCAGGGTGAAGATTAGCACCGAGGTGGACAGTAACAGCGCGCTCATGTTGGTGAAGCGGCCTGCCGTGATGAACGTGTAGAGATAGTAGCCCAGCCCGCTCAGGAAAAAGAACAGACTCATCGGGAAAAAGACTTTCAGCGGCGAGTACAACGTGCCGATTTTGAAAATGATCAAGAGGAAGCGCACGCCATCCTGCAAGGGTTTAATGTGGCTTTTGCCCTGGCGCCGGGCGGCGGTGATCGGGACATAGGCGACCGGGTAGCCGGCGCGGAAGAAGGCCATGGTAATCGTGGTGGGGTAGGAGAAGCCGTTGGGCAGGAGGTAGAGGAATTCACGGAATTGGTCGGCGCGCACCGCCCGGAAGCCGGAGGTCAGGTCAGCGATGCGGTGGCCGGTCATCCAACTGGCGATCCGGTTGTAGATGCGGTTGGCCAGATTGCGGCCCAGCGAGGCTTGTGAAGCGCAGTCCCGTGCGCCGACGGCCATGTCATAGCCTTCATCGAGTTTTGCCAGCAGTCGGGGGATGTCAGCGGGATCGTGCTGGCCGTCGGCGTCGAGGAAAACCAGCACATCGCCAGCGGCGTGACGGGCGCCGGTCTTGATCGCCGCGCCGTTGCCCATGGGGTAGGGGTGCGTCAGTCGCTGGACTTGGTATTGGTCGCACAGCGCAGCGGTGTCATCGACGGAACCATCGTCGATGACCAGAATTTCCGCGCCGGGACAGACCTGTTGCAGCCGGGGCAATAAAGTCGCCAGGCTGACGGCTTCATTGCGGGCGGGCAGGAGGAGGGTGGGGGGAAGCATGAGTGGGAGTGGTTCCGGGTATGGTTGTCTGGTAATTTTGCCTATTTCATTCTATACCGGCAATCTTTATAATTAGAAAATGAGCTTTTCGAAAAATTCTTTCCATTTTTTATAAATTATTTATTATTCTACTATTATGAAAAATCATAAGTATATTTATGTCACTCAACCTTTTTTACCTCCTCTGTCGGAGTTTATACCTTATCTGGAAGATATTTGGGAAACAAAATGGCTGACTAATGCGGGTCCATTTCACGAAAAATTTGAAGAAGCTTTAGTAAATTATCTTGGTGTTCCTCAATTAGCATTGTTTACTAATGGTACTATTGCGTTAGTGACTGCATTACAGACTCTCAGAATAACTGGCGAGGTGATTACTACACCTTTTTCTTTTGTGGCAACTACTCATTCGTTGTTTTGGAATGGTATTACTCCTGTTTTTGTTGATATTGATCCAGAGAATTTTAATATTGACTCAGAAAAAATTGAAGCGGCTATAACTCCTCGAACTAGCGCAATATTGGCTGTTCATTGCTATGGAAATCCGTGTGATGTAGATCGAATTGAGCATATTGCTGATACCTATGGCTTAAAGATAATCTATGATGCCGCTCACGCCTTTGCAGTGAAGTATCGTGGAAAGAGTTTGCTTAATCATGGTGATCTTTCTATACTGAGTTTTCATGCTACTAAGGTTTTTAACACATTTGAAGGAGGTGCTATCGTCTGTTCTGATGCTAAGACCAAACAGCGTATTAGTTATTTAAAAAACTTTGGTTTTGCTGATGAAGTAACGGTTATGGCACCAGGCATCAATGGAAAAATGAATGAGATTCAAGCGGCTTTCGGATTATTACAGCTAAAATATGTTCAGGAGGCGATCAAGCTTCGCTGTAATATTGATAAAATTTATCGTCATTCATTAGTTGATATACCTGGTATTGACTGTCTCCATGAGCCAGTCAATACTGAGCGGAATTATGCATATTTCCCTATTTTGGTTAGCGAAGATTACTCATTAAGCCGCGATGGTCTTTACGAGAAGTTCAGAGAAGAAAATATTTATGTACGCCGTTATTTTTATCCGCTGATCAGTGATATGCCAATGTACCGTGGGTTACCGTCGGCTGTGGCAGGAAATTTGCCAAATGCGAAAAAAGTAGCTTCACAGGTATTATGTCTTCCTATTTATCCTGCATTGACGTGTAATGATCAAAACCAGGTTATTGAGTTAATAAAGAGGTATCAGTGATGGGTTACTATACTCATGATGAGCTGAAAATTCTGGGATTTTCACAAGTGGGAAAAGATGTTCTTGTCTCTGATAAAACATCGCTTTATAACTGCAAAAAAATCCAACTTGGCAGTAATGTTAGAATTGATGACTTCTGCGTTTTGTCAGCAGGAGAAGGCGGCATCAAGATTGGCAGTTATGTTCATATAGCTCCATTTTGTTCAATAATGGGGGCGGGTAAAATTGAAATGTCAGATTTTAGTGGGCTTTCTTCAAAAGTTTCAATTTACTCTAGTAGTGATGATTATTCAGGTAGATTTTTGACTAATCCAACTGTACCCTTGAAGTATAAAGGAGTTTGTGATGCTGATGTTTTTCTAGGCAAGCATGTAATAGTTGGTAGTGGCTCTGTCATACTTCCTGGAGTAATTATTGATGAAGGTGCAGCTATTGGAGCTATGAGCTTAGTAACAAAAAACTGTCGAAGTTTTGGTGTTTACTCTGGTGTTCCGGCTAGGTTTATTCGGGAGAGAAAAAGAGATTTGTTGAGGATGGAAGAAGAATTGCTAAAAAGCTTTATCTAATAATTAAGGTTTTATGAAAATTGAATATTGGAGGAATTTTTTGATCTTAAGATTTTTATTGATTGGTATCTATAATACAGTTATAGGCTACGCAGTATTCTTGGCTTTGAATTGGCTTTTTGGTCGGTGGCTTCACTATTTATTAGTGCTTGTAATGAGCTACGTTTTTTCAGTAACTCATGCTTATTGGATGCAGCGCATTTTTGTTTTTGAGTCGAAAAAAGCTATATTTTTTGAATATGGAAGGTTTTTCATTATCAATTTGCTAGGGCTTGGGGTTAATGCAGTGATACTTGCTCTTTTTGTTGAATTTGGATTCAAGATCGAGCTTGCACAGGCTATCGCCGTTTCGATAGCAACTATCGTTTCTTATGCTGGACATAGGAATTTTAGTTTTAGATCAAAAGTTCCTTCCAGGAAGGGCTATAAGTAATGACAACATATCTGCAAAAAATTGTTTCTGTAGTAGTTCCGGTTTTTTGCAACCAGGAAACTATAGAAGAAACCTGTTTACAAATATTTGATATTCACCAGAAAAATTTTTTACAATATAGTTTGGAGATCGTATTAGTTGATGATGGATCGAGTGATGATTCATACAAAAGATTACTTTCAATATATGACCGCTTTTCAGAAAGAGTTGTAGTTGTTAAATTATCCAGAAATTTTGGACAATTGTTTGCAATTCTTGCGGGTTACGGCGTTGCAAAAGGTGATGCTATTATCACGATTTCAGCCGATTTACAGGATCCGGTATATTTAATGGCAGATATGGTTGCTTATTGGGAGCAAGGTAATGAAATTGTAGTGGCGTATCGCCAAGGACGCGAAGATGACATCGCGGCAAGGCTATTCTCCAGAGTTGCTTATTCAATTGCCAAGAAAGCTAATCCCAATATGCCAATAGGCGGATTTGATTATTTATTATTAAGCAGGAAGGCAGTTAATTTGTTAAAGGTCTTTCATGGAAGACATCGATTTTTTCAAGGTGATGTGTTATGGTTGGGTTTAAAGACAGTATTCGTCCCATATCTGCGAAAGAAACGTGGTTTTGGAAAATCAGGTTGGTCTTTTTCAAAAAAGCTTAAATACTTCATTGACTTAATTCTCGATTCGTCTTATTTGCCTATTCGCATGATGTCAGCAATCGGGGTGATCACTGCACTTACGGGATGTATTTATGCAATAGCGATCATTTATTCATGGTTGGTTAATAAGACACCCTTTCAAGGTTGGGCACCTTTAATGATTATTGTTTTGTTAATTGGCGGTATGATTATGACTATGCTTGGAGTCATCGGTGAGTATCTCTGGCGTATTTATGATGATGTCCGGGAAAGACCTATGTATATTACAGAAAAAATTACTTGCGATGAAAATGTAGAATAAAAGATAAGGTATCTTCAAAGTTGGCTCGAAAGTCAAAAACCATCTTATTGAATTAATAGTCTTTCATCATTAGGAACCAGAAAAAGGAAATTTTCAACCTGTTCTGGGTTTGGTGATAAGGTCACATAATTTTCCGACATCCATTGCACTATTGGATGTTCTTTGAACAACATGCGTTTGTTGGCAATAATTAAGCCGGGCCGTATTTCTTTAAGTCGTTTTAATAATAAATCAGTATCTCTTTTTACTAGTGAAGCGGGTGGATTGCCCATAAAAAGTCCTGGTATTCCGATGCCTACTGGTATAGATCTTCTAGCCCAGAAATAAACTCCCGGTTCCTCACCCCACTGGTAAACGATCACTTTTGGATCAATATGTTGAGCGATCCAAAGACCGATTCGCTTTGATTCTACTGCTTCCGGACCATGTCCCAAACCATACTTGTAAAATGGTGCCTGTTCTACTGGAATGGTGTGTTGATAGAGTCGCACTCCTGCAAGAGGTAAAAAAGCGATCAACAACAGGCCGACCGCCAGCTTGCGTTTCATCAACCAACTGCGTCTCAATAGACTACCAGCGGCAATCGCCAAGGGCGGTAACCATAACTGGAAATAGTGGGGAAAAAAACGACCAGGCAGCGCAATGGCTATTAAACAACCTCCAAAGTAGACCAAACATAATCCCAGCCGCCAATCGCGGTCGCGCCAGAAATAACCCGCAGTCAATACAGTCAAAAGCCATACCAAGGGCACATAAAATGTACTGTTCCCGTTCAGCATGTGGATTAGAGGATTGAATAGGAAACCCCATATATTCACCCATAAATCGCCAGCATAGCCGCGCCCATAATCGACTAGGGCTTCCTTGAATGCAGCTAAATGTCCTTGCCATTGAAAATAGCCAATGACTAGCGCCCAGCCTGACACGACTATGAGTACTACCCAAATTCCTTGTTTTAAAGCATTGAGGTACGATTCCCAAGAACTTTTCTGGCTTTTTCCTTCAGTACTTTCCGATATCCAAGGCGCAAGAAGCACATAGGCCATTAGCATTGTAGCGGTTACGACTAGACTAATTTGCTTGAACAATGAGGCTAAACAATATAATAATCCTATTGCAATAAATCGACTTATCTGCTTTTGGTTAGGTGTGGCCCCCATCAATAAAGCAAAAGCACCGACTAAACTAGCGTTTATAAAGACTTCTGTGTTAGGTTGATTGGCTTGCAACAGCAAATCGCCACTCATCACCGTCCACGCTGCTGCTGCCAGCAGACCACCCCATGGGTCAGTGATGTGGCGCCCAGCAATGTAACAACCCCAAAGTGTTAACCAGGCGCATGTTAATCCCATCATAAAAATTGCTAATGGATTGACGCCAAACACTTTAGCAAATAAAGCATAGGTCCAGAAGACTGCTGGGGGTCTGAATGCAAACAATTCGGCATATAATGATCGCCCATGCAATAAGCTATCAGCCGTAGCCATGTAATACATTAAATCGCGTTCAAATGCTTCATTGAAATTAAATAATCGCGAGATTAGAATCAGCAACGCTAAAAATAACAGCCCTGTCCGTGTTTTTTGTGCGGACCAAGATTCTAGTCCTATAGAATTATTAAATATTTTTTTTAAATGGCTAGTAACCATTTTAGCGCTACTCCATATTCGGCGAAAAGGCTATTGTGCGGCTGGATTCGGACCGCGGCTGAAATCGAAAAGGGGAATAGAGTCTTTTGGTTTTATCAGTTCTTTGATAGAGGGTGTTGCGCTGGGCGCAGTCTTGTTGTTGTCGGTTAGAGTGTTTTGTGCGGGACCGGCGGCAATGCGTTGTTTCAGAGCGTCGGCGAGCTGCACGATGGCGGCGGGTTGCGGCGCGGCCAGCAGCCGGTCAAGGCGTTCTCTTGCCTCATTCAGCCGACCGACTTGCATCAGCAACACGGCGTAGTTGATCTGGAACATCGCTTTGGTCGCGTTGATGGCGAGAACCTGTTGAAACAGCATTTCCGCCTCGGCAAAACGCCCCGCATGCATGGCGCGAAGGGCGAGTTCGTCAAGCAGCGTGGCGCGCAACTCGCCATCTATTCGTGGGTTGGCCAGCAGTGCCTGAAAAAGGCGGTCAACCAGTCCTTCGGGCACGCTGCAATCGCGTTGCCGTTCGCAGCGGCTCAGATTCAGCAGGTTGTTGACGGCGGAATCGACAGGATGTTGATGACGCAGGCGATTCAGCGCTTCCTCAATCATGGCCGGATCAGTGGAGTTGGCGTTGCCGGCGTTGGCCAGAATCACCGCCAGGGGCGCAGTGGCGTAGGGTTCCAGCGCCGCTGTTTTGGCAAAGTGCTGAACGGCCTCCGTATTGAATTGATCTTTTTGCAGCCAGTCCTGCGTTTGCTCACGCAAGGCGATGTACAGGCGTCCGGCTTCATAGTTCGATGAGGGGCAGTCGGGGTGATGATGAACCTGGCTGAGGATCAATCGGGTCAAGTCCTGCCACTGCAAGGCGCGTCCAAAAGTGATAGCGCCAAAGAAGATAAAAAATATCCCCGCCAGCAGGAAACGGTTTCTGGTCTGCAAGGCTGGGTGCGGATAGTCCGTCAGCATCAGCGTCGCGACGCTGCCGAACAGGATGCCGAATCCAGCCAGATAGTTGCGGTGTTCATGCATGATTTGCAGGGGGAAGATGGAAGACTCCAGGGCGTGGGCGGCGAGGAAGAACAGGATGCCGAAGGCCAGTAGCGGTTGCCGGCGGTGAAAGCGTAGGGCCAGCCCTATCGCCAGCAGCCAGCCGAGCAGGGCCGGCAGGGTCGTCCAGGGATTCAAAAAGCTG
>Ga0209573_1004042_pt1 | contig 15079 bp, 7 predicted proteins | sample TNRBio252014_DNA_FD_185870 | JGI IMG/M metagenome (GOLD analysis project Ga0209573, IMG submission 185870) | Wastewater treatment Type I Accumulibacter community from EBPR Bioreactor in Madison, WI, USA - TNR Reactor_6/25/2014_ DNA (SPAdes)... | ecosystem: Engineered > Bioreactor > EBPR >...
TGGCGACGTTGAATTTGTACTGCTTGAGTTTGTCCTTGACGAACTTGGCGTTGAAGCGCCGATCGGCAACGGTATTCACCATCGCATCGGAAATATGCCCGACCCCACCCAGTCGCGCGGCTTCAAGCGCCAGTTCGGCCGTCGAAATATCGACCCCCATGCCGCCGATCATGATCGGCACCAGTTCCTTGCTGCCAAACTTCAGACGGTAATCATCAACGCACTTCATGCATGTCCTTCCCAACTCGGCCAAGCGCCTTCGGCCTGCCCGACAGGTGATCACGGCAACTTCCACGAGCTCGCCATTATCACTCATCCAGGGCCTCGATGGCTTGCCGGATGCAAGGAAATCGCAATCCGCGAGCACCCAGCGCAGGGCAACGGGCGCCAGCCTCAGGCGCCAGGACGAAGCCAAGCACGCAGGCGTGTATCATGCCCACTCCCGGAGACGCCAAGCGGAGCCTCGCCATGCCCGACTGCAGCAGCCACGATCAAGCACTCCCCGCCGCCACAGACATCGGCATCGCGCGCCAGGGCACTTTCGACGCCGCCGCTTTCGAGCGCGCCATCACCGATCTGCTCAGCGCCTGCGGCCTGGCCGCCGCTGGCCCGCACATGGGCAAAACCCCGCAGCGCGTGCGCGAACTCTGGCAGCGCCGCCTGCTCGGCGGCTACGACCTCAACCCCGCCGCAGCGCTCGGCGAAGGCTTTGCCGATCCGCGCGGCGACATGGTCGTGCTGCGCGGGATCGCCGTGCATGGCGTCTGTCCGCACCACCTGGTCCCTTTCCGTGGCCTCGCCCACGTCGCCTACCTACCCGGCGGCCGGCTGCACGGCTTTGGCCGCATTGCCCGCCTGGTCGACGCCATCGGCCACCGCTTCACCTATCAGGAATGGATGACCCGCGACATCGCCGAAGCCCTGATGCGGCACGGCAAGGCACGCGGCGCAGCCTGCGTCGTCGAGGCCGAACAGCTGTGCCTGCTGCTCGGCGAAGATCGGCGCGGCGACGAACGAGTGATCACCCAGGCCTTTAGCGGCGAGTTCGAACACTCCGAACAGGCGCGCAACGAATTCCTGCGCGCCATCGCCGGCGGCCGCCGCGAGTAAGGAAACGCCGAGGCCAGTGCAGCTGAGCTTGGGTAGCGGCAAGCACCTTCTGAACAAAGGCCGTCGGCAATAGCCGGTTGCAGTGCCGCAACGTCAATTGTGGCCTGAGCGTCCGCTGTACGACGTAAACGAGATCGACGCTCAGTCGGCTCCAGTGTCGCCTCATCGGCCAAGCCGCCGTTGCGGCTTCGCTCGATGTCGGCGGCAATGGTTCGGTTACCTGCCGCTCACCCATGGCTGGCTGGCATCGAACGTCAGCTACCAGTTCCACCGAATTCGAACTTCTGTCTGGGCACGGCCACTGTGCCTACCCTTCATATCGGTCGCTCGGTAGACCATTACGCGTCCTCTCTTTGACCGAGCCAACAACGTGGGGAGCACGAGTGTTAGGCTCAGCGGTTAATTACACGCACCTGGTGAAGCTCCTTAAGTGGCCTGGCGCCGTAGGCCTGTTCCAGTACGTCGAGGAGATCCGGGCGCATCAGAAGATCGCATCCGAGATTGCAGTGCCCTTCAGGGCCAGAACCCTGGTCGCGCACCCTCCAGGTTCTGAGAACAACAGCAGCCCTGCCATCGGCATCTAGCCACTGAAGGCGTGCACCGTACTCCGAGGGCTGCAGCCGTGCCCGGTATTGCAGCGCGAGCGGCGGTAGCAACACAAGGTTCTTCCCCAGCCAGTCGTTGACATCGCCGAGGCGTATTAGCTGGGGGCGTTGCGCGTCCATGCGCGCCTCGTGAGCAGAGACCTCGAACCACCAGGAGCCGATATCGCCAGGCGGAACTGGGACCGCTTGCGACGGGACGGTCCCATCGAGCTCCGTGCCGACAATCGCTGCTGATCTGAGGACCGATTTGTCTGGGCGTCCATAGCTGCGGTCGTCCGATCGGAACAAGCTCTGCTCGAAGATGCCCAGCCGTATCCAACCGCCGTAGCTTGAGTCCGCATCCGGAACCCGCACGATGTCACCTAGTTGATCCTTCGCTTCGCGCGCGTTACCCCAGTCTGGCCGTGGCACGCGAGTCGCAGCGACTGCCAGATGAACAGCGGTGTACGGAAGGATGTGGCTGGCGAGCTCATCCTCCAGATCAGGTTTCCAGAGTCCCTGGCTCCAAAGATGCTCGTGTAGTCCCATGAGCGCCTCGTCGAGGACGGCAAGGAAGAGCTCTGTGGGCCAAGTGACTATCGTACCTGGAACGTACTCGCGCGACCTGCCAAACTTGATCTGGTTTCTTTCTTTGAGGTAGTGCGTGAAGTGGTCATTGCCTTTGGCGAAAGCATCCATGCGATGCGCGACGATTGCACGCAAGTTGGGCCACAGATTCTCAAGATCCTTGAGAACATCGCCGACATCCGAATACTCAGTGAGCGATAGGCTTGCTGCTGACGGCGGACTCGCTGCCAGCCGCTCGCGTGACCGTGTCACCTCGAACGGCTGTCCACCACGTTCGAGAAGCTTCTCAGCAAGCCAAGACAAAGTCCAAGCGTTGCTCCGCGCATACCCCTGCAAGAGGTCGTCCAGCGACGCGAGGACGCCGGAAATGTCTGCCGGAGTCTCGAGCAGGATCTGCAGGACCGTCTGCACGGTGGAGACAGTCGCATCCCTGGTGAGCAGCCACTTGAGAGGGGCGGAAAACACGTCTGACTTGGCCGTGAGCAGGCGCCCGAATCCAGAGAGGGCTGCAATCTTCCTCGGAAGAGATGCGTTGCCAATACGCGCCAGCAGCAACGTCGCCAAAGCTTCGTCAACAGACCAGACGATCGCATCAGATGGATCCAAGGGCTCGAAGTAGCTCTTCGGACCAAGCAGGGGAAGTCGACTTACCATGACGTTGAACGCTTCCTCCCAAGCGTGAGCAGCCGAGTCGTGGTCCCCCCAGTCCGAGATCTGCTCGATCAAGTGCTTGGCAACGCCGTTGAACCCGCCTGATCGCACTCTTCGAGCCGTCTCATCGGCGAGTGTTTGAAGCGCCAGGTCTCTGTCAAGTTGCATCGCCCGTTGAAGGGCTGGCGCTTGCGTCCTGCCACCGAAGTTCAGCCAACCTCCGCCGCCCCTCGACGCGGTGAAGGTCAACGTAAGGGCCACGGCCGCAAGTCGTGCGTGACCTGCGTTATCGAGGCACTGGCCAAGCAGGGTGACGGGGTGCTCGCGGCCGAGAGACCACGATGGTGTCTCGTGGGCAAGGAAGCGGATCAGACGCTCCGCTTCAAGCTCTTCACCTCGATCAACCATTTCGCTGATGAGGTAGCTCAGCGGAAGGGCGACAAGCTCTCCCAGAGACTCCTCGGAAAGTTGTTGCTGCGACAGCCTACGCAAGGTCGTCAGCACGTCAACAAAGCGAGGGGACGGCGGGAACGTCGGCGGCTGAACGAGCCAGACTGGCGACACAGCCTCACCCCTTACCTGCCCCGCACCGAGCCGCTCATCTCGCTTGTCACGAACACGTGCGGTCCATGGCATAGGTAACAACCCATGCCGCTGTGCGAATACGTGAAGCCGCGCGACAGCGTCGTCTCGATAGTGGCGCGCGTCATCAAAGACTTCGGCGCAAAGCCGAACGAAGCGTTCCTTGACGTATTCGGGGTTGGTCGCCGCTAAGCGCTCGAGGGGATGGAGGCGGTTGTTGGCGACTTCCGTCCCCGCGTTTTCGTACTCGATCTCGAGAACTAAAGTCTCCCATAGCGCATCCAGAAGCATGGGATCGGCGCTGTTCTGCAATTCTTCCAGGGCGTCTTCGTGCGCGGCTTCCGCTATCCACGATGTCTCACCTAGCTCTCTACCGTACTCGCGGCATAGCAGCTCGATCGCTCGTACTGGGTTGACCTTCAGCAAGGCTCGGAACCAAGCGTTCGGCGCGTGCTTGGTTTCCCTCCCATCGGTATGCCGCAGGACCGCGCTGAGGAGCGGCTGCAGGCGATCGAGCGCACCAAGCGCCACTTGTTCCGACACAGGCAGCAGTGCGGGCACGCTGTCGATCACGTCGAAGAGCGCGATGTCCTTGTGAAAGCCGTAGCTCAGGAGGAAGACACTGGCTTCGCGCCAGTGCTCGATAGCCCTCGGGCGGTTGGAGGTCTGTGCGTGAAGCCTCGCGAGTCGCATCCGGTAGGCAGCGTGGTTGCTGTAGTACGTGCCACCCTTCTCTTCGTTGGCGAGCTCCTGCTCCAATGTTTGGGCAACCAAGGAGGAGGCGATCGGCGTTGACGCATGTTCCAGCAGAACCGAGAAGTATGAGCTAGCCGATATGGGCCCGCTGTCCTCACGGTCGAGCTGAGTTGCCGTGCCGGAGCGTGCCTCCGAGACTGCGCCGATGGCGCGTTGCCACTCGTCCGACGTTCGCAGCAGCCGCAATGCCCTTCGAAGACTCTCGGTGATCAGGCCCTGTATCGCATAGAGATCGCATGCTCTTGGGGAGCCCGTGAAGGGATGGGTATCGATTACGAGCTCGTCAAACACCGCCGTGATGTCATAGGTGACGCCTTGGGCTGCAGCAGACTCAGCTAGCGCACCCGCGAGCGCGAAGCGTAGCCAGCACTTGTACCAACCGACCCCTTTGAGGCGCTTTCGCTCGTCGGCCAGAGTGCTCGCGGCGCTTGCGTCTCTGGCGAGGAGGCGAGCGGATGCAACCCACTGGCTGACGGCAGGCGCGCTGACCACGCCATGGGTGTCTTCGATGGCGAGGTTGATTGATGCGAGCGTTCGCGTATGGCACAGTGCCTGATTGGCGGGCGCGCCCCGCTCGACGCACCACATGGCCTCCTCGGGCGATGTCGCATGAGTCAGGGCAGCGGTTGCGTGGGCGGCGGCTAAGGTAACGTCACGAGCCTCAACTGCCACATCAGCTAGCCCAAGGAGGAGGGCGCAGGCAAACCGTCCTTCCAGGATGTAGCGTTTGGGCGGGGTGAAGTCCACGCGCTTGATTAGCTGTTCTACCAGCTGCGGTGAGATCTCCACTGCCAGCAACTTTGCGAGCTTGCGCAGGAACAGTGAGGAGATGTCGGCGCCGGAACCCAGCAGGTTCTCGTGAATCCTACGGATGATGCGACGGGTATGTCCCAACCGCAGCCGGCCGCGGATGATGGCGAGCACCTCTCCTTCCTCTTCCTGCATGCCGCCCAAGGGGTCGAACTCTCCGCGGCCGGGTTGCGTGTCATTGCTGGTGGCAGGCAAGGCCAAGTACTCACGCCATGGCGCGGTAGCGCCGGCAATGTCCACCTGCTCGCAGACCAGCAGGCCCTCCTCGCGAGAGAGTGTCGGTCGTCCGTCGAACAGAAGCTTGCTAGCCAGCGCCTCGGCACCAAAAAGCGACTCGTAGGTCTCCCAGTACTCCTCCCAGTCATTGACATAGGGGGAGAAGCACGCATCGAGCGCGCGTAGTAGCTCCGCACAGCGAACAAGCGCAGGCCAGTTCAGAGTCCGAGCAGCGACGTCTGCGGCCAGTTCGAGGTTGCGCTCAATGGCATCGAATGGGTGGCCATATTGCAGGCTGCGCTGAACGAACGTCGTCGAGACCCGCTCCAGGATCTCCGCCTCGCGTTCGGCTCGCCTCATCACGGGCAAGGTGAAGCGGTAGCTCTTCGCGTCCGCAAAGAAGTCTCGCGCCTCCAACCACGCGACGACGGGCGACAAGACGTTGGAGAGTCGCCGTCCCCGGCGCGCCAACTCTTCCAGCATGAAGCGGCGGAAGCTCTCGTGAAATATCCGCAGACCGCCTTGCCCCGTCGCGACAGAGAGCACCGGCGACATCGCCTGTAGGGCCTCGGGAACCCAGTCGGAAAGTGCGGACCCGGCGATCTCTCGCAGTTCCGCCTCATTGACGGAGAACTCAAGGACACCCACGATGTCGGCGATGGCCTTCGCATCGTTGCTGATCGACTCGTACAGGTGACGGTAGTACAGGGCGATATCGCCCTGAATGGTCGGCGTAGCCGTCAGCCAGTCCAGAGTATCCGAGATAATGCCCGAGCCTAGCCCTTCGACCAGTCCTCGACTCAAATACCGCCCATATAGCGGATTACCTTCCGATCGTTGGAAGAAGCGGTCGACAATTGCTTCTCGCTGATCTTCGTCGAGCACATGAGCTGCTTCCAGGGCGGCGTAAACCCCGTGGTTACGCGCGAGCTCGAGGATGTCGGTTTTCGGCCAAGGGTCGATTCCATGCTCGACAAGGCGATCGGCGAACTCTTCGCGTAATGGCTGCAGGTGCCCCCCAGGCTGAGAGCCGACGACGAGCGCAACGTTGTCGGGCAGGTCGAGCGTCGCCAAACGCTCGACGATGTCTGTTTCGTTGTCACTCAGGCCCGGAGACGCGCCGCGCACGCGCGCGATGTGGTCGAGACCGTCGACGATGATGACAACACGATGTCCGGCGTCTGCTGCCGCCTTCAGGTAGTCGTCGAGCGCATCCAATCCCGCTGCGAACCGCTGCGGTGGCGTCAGACCGTATGACTTGAAGGCGTCGTCGAGTTCGCCAAGCAGGTTGCCGAAGAACACATTCGTCGTGACTCGTTGCTCCACGAGTTCGTCGCCTAGCTCGAGGAAGCAGAAGTGACGTGCGACGACGAGACCCTCCTTCCGAAGATCCTCCGCCACCTGCGTCAAGATCCATGACTTCCCAGAGCCTGGGCCGGCGAGGGCGAGGTGCACCCCGCCTTGTCTGATTGCCTCGCACAGTCGTCGACGTTGGGGTAAGCGCTCCTGCAGTACTGCCTTATCTATGGGAAAGGCCTGAGCGATCCGGCCGAAGTCCGTGCGTAGTTGCAGGCGCCGCGCAACGTCCGGAGGGCGCAACGTGTCTCCCGCAGTTCGCGCGGTGGAAGCCACGTAGATGGCCAGTGCCGCAGCGTCTACGACATCTCGATCGTGGTTTGGGTATCGGCCGATGCCCACCTGGTCCGACATCAGTCCCAATAGCAGGCGCTCGAGAGCTCCAGGAGCGGCAAGGTCGAGCGACGCCGGTGGCAGAGACACCTCGATAACGAAGCGTTCGCAGAAACGCATCACCTCTTCTCTGCTCAGTACCTTGGCGCCTGCGGGCGCAACCCGCAGTGGCGCCAATGCAGGCTGTCCACCTTCGGGCCACAGGGTGTTTGTATCTAGCCGGAAGGTCTTGGTGGCAAACCCGGAGAACGTGCCCGAGTCGCTGCTCGCAAGCAACAGTCCTGCAAGGACGTCAGTCGCCGCCGGTGGTTGCCAAGTCACGGACAACCGATACTCGTCCGCGGCCCGAGTTCCCTCGGCGGTCATGGTGTTCACAAGTCGGTCGAACCGCAACGATGACCCAGCCGAGTTGAAGTCCGACAGGCTCAGCACAGCTGAGGGGTCCGCACTCGACTTCAATTGCCGCCGGATACGAGCTCCGGAGGCGGTAACTTCGATGTCGTCGAAGCGATCGTCATCGACGGCCTTGCGGTCAACCACCACCGACTCAAACCGCTCGACCAACGCACGTACCAGTAGGTACGCTGCGACGAGGTCCTGGTACGCGTAGCCTCTATGCGCCGCACCGAGCGCGCCACCTCGGTACGAACTGCGGGCAAGTGGCCGTTCGTCGGTTTCCTGTTTGTCCACGCCTACCCCCTGAAGTGCGATCTCATGCTGCAGGTCATATCTCCAAGCCGCTTGATTGCCGGCGGTTGCCGCTGGAAACAAAAGTGGCTGACATTATGCAGGATGGTAATTCTATGTCGGCATTTTTGACATACCAAACGTAGCGGCTAGAAGTTGTCGACGTGATGCTGAAGGGGCCGGTCAACGGGAAAAAGTCCACCCGGGTTGTGGCGCAATAGTCTGGCGCACCTTCTGTGCCGCGAGCAGTGTCGACTGCCCCCTTCGGCGGCGTCTTTGCTGCAACCGTATGAAGTTGCCCCTGAGGAACACGAACTACTGCTTCGCCGATTTCTGGATATCAGCAACCAGTCGGAATTTCGAATTCGGCGGAACTGGTAGCTGACGTTCGACGCCAGTCACGAGTGAGTGGCAGGTAATCGAACCATTGCCGCCGACATCGAGCGAAGCCGCAACGGCGGCTTCGGCCGAGGAGCAGACGAAGGCCACCTCATTCCGAGTGCCCGCTTCGCAGCAAGCAGCAGACGCGGATTGTTGTCGCTCTGCCAAGGCTTACCCCCTGTACCGCCGAATTCCGCCGCCAATGGATGCCGCCAAATTTGTGCGTACTTGCGCCACAGTTAATAGCGGCCAGTTAGCTCGCCAGCACCAAGGCACTCACGCCCAACACGAACCCTGCGGAATATCTGCCCTGTGGCTCTCAGCTTCCGGTCAGGGTCATGAGCAGCGGCGTGCTCAGCGCCGCCAGTGCCGTCGACAGGACCAGGCTGCTGGCCACCGGCCCTTCGAGCGTCTTGAACTGACGCGACATCAAATAGACGTTGGCGCCGACGGCCAGCGAGGCGAGGAGCACCACGACCTGCGTTTCCATCGCCGGCAGACCAATCAGCAGGGCCAGCGCCCAGACCACCAGGGGTTGCACGATCAACTTCAGGCAGCAGATGGCAACGCTGATCTGCCAGCCGGCGCGCACGCCGTATTCTGCCAGCCCCATGCCCAGGGCAATCAGCGCCAGCGGCGCCGCTGCCTGCGCCAGCATCCCAAGCGGCTGCGCCAGCAGGGTCGGCAGCGGCCAGCCGGTGAGGCCGAACAATGCTCCCGAAAGAATGCCGGCAACGATCGGATTGGTCAGCACACCGCGCGCCGTCTTGGCGAAGCCGTGCAGCGAAAAACTGCCGTGCTGCGCCCATTCGATCGACACGCTGAGCAGGGTCCACAGGATCAGCGCGTTGAACACCAGCACCAGGGCCACCGACGGCACGGCCGCCTCGCCGAGAGCGACCTTGGCCAGAGGCAGACCGAGCAGCACATTGTTCGAGAACACGCCACCGAGGGCAAATACGGACTGCCCGACGCCGTCCAGTGCAAACAAGCGCCAGGCGACCAGGCGGCCGATCACGAACACGATCAGGCAACCGCCAAAGAAAGCGATCAGCAAACGTGCGTCGACCGGCGGCAACTTCGAGAAGTCGCTCATCATCCGGAAGAGCATCGCCGGCAAGGCCACCGAGAAGACGAAGCGCGAGAGATTCTCGGACATCGCCGGCGGCCAGCCACAGCCGCGCATCAGCAGGTAGCCGGCGAGCACCAGAACGAACAGCGGTGCGGCCAGCCCGACATGACTGACAAAAGTCTCCATTAGCGCCGAGCGGGAGCGCGCCTCAGTCGCCGAAGCACGGCGGACGCTTCTCGCGCATGGCGCTCATCGCTTCCTGGAGATCGCTCGAGATGAGCATCGCCGCATTCCACGTGGCCACGTAGTTCAAGCCGTCGGCGACTGAATGATCGCGTCCGTAGTTGAGCATTTCCTTGCTGCCACGGATGGCCAGCGGCGACTTCGCGGCGATCGTCCGGGCGATCTGGCGAACACCGTCGAGCAGCGTCTCCGGAGTCTCGAAAAGCTGATTGATGAGGCCGATCAGCTTGGCCTCGAAGCCATCGACCTTGCGCCCGGTATAGGCCATCTCGCGCGCCATGCCGTCCGGAATCAGGTGCGGCAGTCGTTGCAAGGTGCCGACGTCTGCCGTCATTCCGACGTCGATTTCACGCACCGCAAACTGTACGTCAGCGGCCGCATAGCGCATGTCGCAACAGCTCACCAGGTCGATCGCCCCGCCGATACAGGCGCCGTGGATCGCGGCCAGCACCGGCTTGCGACAACGCTCGACGCTCGACAGGCAATCCTGCAAATCGAGGATCACGCGGCGCAGCAGCTCGCGTCCGCGCGCCGGGTCGCGATGCGCGACGCGCTCGCTGACGCCAGCCAGCATCGCCAGATCGATACCGGCGCAGAAATTCCGCCCGGCGCCGCTGAGCATCACCACCCGTACCTCATCGCTCTCGTCGGCCCAGGCGAAGGCCATGCGCAGTTCCTGCCACATGGCCTGATTGATGGCGTTCGACCGCTCCGGGCGATTCAGGGTGATTTCGGCAAGCCCCTCGTTCAGCACGATGGCCATGGTCGTCAACTCTGGAATGGCAGTGCTCAAGCGGTTCTCCTGAAAGTGATGATTACCTGGTGGAAGCGCTTCCGGCGCACTCCTGGCGGGGCGCTGCAGTCGCAATCGCAGTCGCAGTCACGTGCCCGTGCAGTGTAATTGATTTGTCGGCTCGCGCCGTCGGCGGCCAATTGGCGCGACAATGGCCCCCTCACTGCCCGCCTTCATCCCCGTTCAACCACTTCATCCCCTTCAATCATTGCCTTGCCCTACCCTCCCTACTCGCGCATGCACTCGACCTCGACCACCGCTGTTACCGCCGCCATCGCTTCCGACCTACGCCCCGGCGCAGCCGAGATCCTCTACTGCGACGCGGCGCTGCTAGTGGTCAACAAGCCGGCCGGCCTGCTCGCGGTACCTGGTCGCGGCGAAGACAAACAGGACTGTCTGAGCAGGCGCGTGCAGGCCGAATTCTCCGATGCCTTGGTCGTCCATCGTCTCGACATGCACACTTCCGGGGTGCTGGTATTGGCACGTGGAAAAGAGATGCAGCGGCGCTTGAGCAAGCAGTTCGCCGAGCGCCAGGTCGACAAACGCTATGTCGCACTCGTCGCTGGCCGGCTGCCGGCGGCCAGCGGCGAAATAGACCTGCCACTGAGCGCCGACTGGCCGCGACGGCCGCGCCAGAAAGTCGACCCGCTCGCCGGCAAGCCCTCGCTCACCCGCTACCAGGTGCTCAGCCACGACCCAAGCAGCAAGCGCTCGCGCCTGCTACTGGTTCCCCTGACCGGGCGCACGCACCAGCTGCGCGTGCATCTGCTGGCCGTCGGCCACCCGATCATCGGCGACGCGCTCTACGGCAGCGCCGAACTCACGGCGGCGAACACACGCCTGATGCTGCACGCCGAGGTGCTGGCCTTCGCCCACCCCGAGAGCGACCAGCCGCTGCGCTTTTTGTGCCCGGCACCGTTCTAGATCAAAGCCAGGCGCTGTCCGCCAGGCGACAATCCCCGACTGACGAGGCGCGCCGGTCGGCACCCTACTCGTCTGCCTAACGGTCATGACTGCTGGAGACACCCCACCTCATGAAGGTCATGACCGTTTCCCCCTCTTCCCCCTGCCCTTCTCCCGCAGGGGGAAGAGGGAGCTTCGTGAGTCGCTTGCGCGACTTTCACATTAAACGGCCATTTCCAGGCAACACCTACATCGAGGCAAGCTGAACATGCGGTTTTCGGATAAACCCCTCTGGCTGGTCGGTTTCAGACCGTTCTTCGCCCTCGCCTGCCTGTCGGGGCTGACCCTGCCGGTCCTCTGGGCACTGCTCTTCTCGGGCACTCTGGCGGCACCGGCGGCACCGACGGCCCCATTTTCACCGACCCAGTGGCACGCACACGAAATGTTCTTCGGCTTCGGCTGGGCCGTGATGGGTGGTTTCCTGCTCACCTCGACCAAGAACTGGGTGAAGATCCGCGGCTACCACGGCACGGCACTGATCCTGCTGGTCAGCGCCTGGCTGCTCGAACGCGCGGGCATGTGGTTTGCGGGCGCGCTCCCGCCGCTACTTTTCCGTCTCTCCAACAACCTCTTCCTGGCCTCCATTGTCGCCATGCTGCTGTGGTCGCTGATCCGCCACCGGCAGAGCGATTCCTTTCGCGACAACTACTTCTTCCTGATCATCCTGCCGCTCTTCCTGGTTGCCAAGAACCTGCTGCTCAGCGAAGCGCATTTTCAGGCCGGCGCGAGCATGGCCCTGGCCCTCTTTCGGGTCGCGTTTCTGGTCATGCTCGAGAGAACGCTGACGCAGTTCATGAAGAACGCGATGCAGGCCGAAATCCTGCGCAACGCAGTGCTCGACACCGGCATCAAGATGCTCGCCGTGGTACTGGTTTTTGCCAGCCTGCTGCCTGCCCCCGTTTCGGCATGGAGTGGCCTCTTGCTGGCGCTGCTGCTGCTCGTCCGCTTCGCCTTCTGGAAGCCGCAGCTGGCGCTGCGCCGGCTGGACATCGGCATCATGTATCTCGGCTACCTGGCGATCGTCGCGCAACTGCTGCTCGAGTTCGTGGGGCTGGTCGCGCAGCCGGCGTGGATTGGCTCGCTACCGATGCACGTCTTCACTTTCGGCGCCATGGGCCTGATCATCCCGGCCATGTTGATCCGCATCGTCAACGGTCACACCGGCCGGAAAGTCGTTTTCGATGGTCTCGACAAGGCCGTACTGTGGATCATGATTGCCGGCTTCGTGATCCGCATCGTCATCCCGCAGATCGACCCGGCCAACTACCTGCGCTGGATCGATCTTGCCGCGGTGTGCTGGTTCAGCTGCTTCGCGATCCTCGGCTGGCGTTACATCCCCTACCTGCTGCAAGCACGGGTCGACGGCAGGGAACACTGAGCGAAGGGCGCAGACATCGTGCTGTCGGCTTGCCGGCCGTCAGCCGCAGGAGTTCTGCGGCGGTGACGATGACGCTCATCCGTGCTTGTGATGAGTACCGTTAACGTGGTGATTCAGCGCCAGTTCCCTGCTCGCTTCTTCTTCGATGTCCTTGAGATCGGCGAGCAAACCTTCATCGGACAAATCCACCGGCGTGGAATGCTCCCAGTCATGATGAACGACCTGGCGCAAAGGCTTCGCGACATCCTCATCATGCACAGCGATGGCCAGTTCGCGGCGGCTGTCGAAGCTGCCCGGCGCCAGGTTGATCGAACCGATCAGCGCGCGCGCACTATCGGCGAAGGCCATCTTGCCGTGCAGTTTGAGCCCTTTGAGCTTGTGCACCTTGGCCCCGATATCCTGCAGGATGCGCAGGCCTTCGACGCCTTCCACCAGTTTTCCTTTCTTCAGCGTGTGCGCCGGGCGTGCCAGGATGTGCAGCTTGACGCCGCGGCGAAGCGCCCGCACCAGACGCTCGATGATCACTTCGTCCTGATAGCGCTCGTTCTGCAGAAACAGGGTTTCCTTCGTTTCGTCGATGAACTGCGCGACCCGGTTTCGCCCATTGATGTTGCACCAGATAAGATGCGAGTCCTGGCCCGGATCGAAGGGCTGGCGCTCCCAATCGGCATCGAAACACTGCACGACCTCGTCCACCTCGTGGCGATGCGTCGTGACAATCGCGTAGTCGCGGGTTTCGGTGAAATTCCGCGTTTCCCAGTTGAGCGACTGGATGAATGCCAGCTCGCCATCGACGACCATCGACTTTTCGTGGGTCACGTCGATTGCCGGGTTGCTGTCGAGCACCGCGACACCCGCCTCCTCCAGTAGCTCACGCGTTTTCTGGTTCTCGGGTTCGCCACTGCGCCGGGCCGGATTCAGCATCACACGGACCATGACGCCACGCTGATGCGCGGCAATCACCGCCGCCAGCAGCGTCGGCTCGGAAAACAGAAATATCTTGATGCGAATCGATTCCTGCGCCGCCTCGATGGCGTCCAGGATGGGCTTGCCCGTGTCGTCGGGCATTACGATTAGCGAGCGTGCAGCCATGAAACCTCCTCGAATTCAGATGACAGACCTCCCGGAACTTCGACTCAGACGCCCCGCTAACCGCATGATTCAAAGGCGTTATCGTCGTTTTTTGGACCTTCGTCACGCCGGGAACGGAAAGCGTTTATTGGACAACGCGGCCTATAGCCTATTGTAAATACGCAATAAGAAGTGCAATGAGCATAAATCTTTTGCTAGAATCGCGTCAGGCAGCGGGGACGTGGGGGTGAGGGGTGACGCAGAGCGATTTATTGGAACCAGCGGTTAAGCAGGAAGGCCGTTTCGACTTGGGCAGAGGCTATTGTCTGCACCTTCCGCGTGGCCCGCGCAGCCAGGGTGACCTTTATCATCATGGCAGTCTGAGCAAACGGGTGAATCTTGCCGACAAGGCCGAGCGGCGCCTCCTGGTGGTTGAGTTATTACAGAGGAAGCTGAACCAGACGCGCTTGGCCGAGGTGCTCAATCTCAGTCGTCAGACGCTCCACAACTATCGCGAGTGCTATCGGCTCTTTGGGGTGACCGGCTTGCTGCATGGCTATAGTCCGAGCCGCAGCGTGAGCGAAGAACGGCAAGGTCGGCTGAATGTTGACAAACGCCGCCCCGGCTCCAAGGCCCGCGAACTCGAAGCTTTGCGGCGTGCCGAGAAGCGGCTGACCGCGGAAGTGACCCAAGAGGAACTCGCGTGGGATGGCGAAGCCGCGGCACGCTGTGCGCTGGAGGAAGCGCCCCTCGAAGAGGTCGTGCATGTCGATCAGCCGAGCCGCCAGACAGTCGCGGAGCAGGCCTCACCGGAACAGGTTCCCGCCGCAGTGATCGAGCTTCCCTATGCGGAACACCATGACTGGGAAGCCAGCCGCTATGCCGGCATTTTCCCTGTCTTGCTGGTCCTGATGAGCCAATGGCAGTGGATGCAACGGCTCTCCCAGCTGTTCGGGAACGGTTGGCGCATCTTCCAGGTGTTCGTGCTGATGGCGGTGCGTAACATCCGCTCCATCGAGCAGCTCAAACATGAGCGGCGCGAGGAGGCGGGACGGCTCCTGGGCTTGGGGCGGCTACCCGCTCTCGACACGCTGTGGTCCTGGTTCCATGACGTCGCCGGCAAGTCTCGGGCCGGTGCGCTGCTGAAGGCGTTTTTTGCCGATCAGATCCGCTGCGGCCTGGTCGGCACCCGGCTGTGGTTTACGGACGGTCATCTCTTGCCTTATACCGGACAGGACAAGGTGCATGCGGCGTGGAATACACAGCGGCGGATGCCGATGCCCGGACAGACCAATCTGGTCACTTGTGACGAACAGGGGCGCATCGTCTATTTCGACATTCAGGAGGGCAAGGGAGACCTGCGCGCCCAGATTCTGAGGCTTGGCGAGTATGCGCGACAACAGTCCCTGGGAACCCCGCCGGTACAGGTCTTCGACCGTGAGGGCGATGGACTGGGCTTTTTCAGCGAACTCGTGCGCAGCCGCACGCCCTTCATCACTTGGGAG
>Ga0209573_1004044_pt1 | contig 15071 bp, 12 predicted proteins | sample TNRBio252014_DNA_FD_185870 | JGI IMG/M metagenome (GOLD analysis project Ga0209573, IMG submission 185870) | Wastewater treatment Type I Accumulibacter community from EBPR Bioreactor in Madison, WI, USA - TNR Reactor_6/25/2014_ DNA (SPAdes)... | ecosystem: Engineered > Bioreactor > EBPR >...
GCGCAGTATCAATACTACACCAGCTACTACACCTATTACTCGCCCACCAACTCGCCCGACGGTTCTGGAGGCAAAGCGCGACGCCGCAGGGTCAAGACCGAGACCACGGCCACCGCTCTTCCCTCCACCCGTCCTGTCTCACGAGGTGAGGGCGACGATGTTTTTTAATTCAACTCCGCCACGCTCATGAACCTTCGCCCATTTCTCCTCCGTCTTGCAGCCATGCTGCTTCTGCCTGCCGCCTTGTTTGCGCAGAGCGGCGAGCTGCCACTCAAGGCCAACGACCGCGTCTCCATTTCGATTGGGGGTATTCCAGACAGCGAGGTCGCCCAGATCAGCAAGGTGTACACCATCAGCGACAACGGCAGCGTCAATCTCCTCTACATTGGCGAGGTTCGTGCCGCAGGCTTGAAGCCCTCCACGCTTCAGCGAACCATCGAGCAGACATACATCGCTCGCGAGATTTACACCCGTCCCACCGTCACCGTCTCCACCGATGACAGCGCCGCCACCGCGCGCATGGTCTATGTCATCAGTGGCTGCGCGAAAAACGGCCCCATACCATGGAATTCCGGCATGACCATCCTCAAGGCTGTCGGTGCTGCCGGTGGGTTCACGCCCTTCGCCAAGCCCAGCAAGACCAAGCTCCTGCGCAACGGCGTCACCACCGAGGTCAATCTCAAGGACATCAGCGCCAACCCGGCTCGCGACATCAAGCTCGAGCCCGAGGACCAGATTATCGTGCCTGAATAATGGCTTTTGGAGTCCTACGGTTATGCAAATATCATCAATCTTCCGCGTTATCGCCGTCAACTTGGTGCTGTTGCTTTCAGCGCAGGCTCAGAACACTGAACTCCCGCTTAAAGCTGGTGATCGTTTCGCGCTCTCAATCGGCGGGATTCCTCAGGATGAAGTATCGCAGATCAGCAAAGTTTACACCGTCAGTGACGGTGGCACCATCAACCTCGTGCATATTGGTGAGATTCGTGCCGTGGGTCTTAAACCTTCCGCTTTCCAGCGAACGATCGAGCAAGCCTACATCACGCGGGAAATTTATTCACGGCCAACAGTCCTTGTCACGATAGATGGCGGTGACGCCCCCATGCGTATGGTTTACGTCGTCAGTGGCTGTAAACAGAACGGTCCAGTGCCATACAACTCTGGCATGACCATTATGAAAGCCGTGAGTGTGGCAAAAGGCTTTTCCGACTTTGCCAAGCCTAGTCAGACCAAGCTTATTCGTGGTGGCGTCACCATGGAGATCAATCTCAAGGACATTAGCTCGAACCCGTTGCGCGACATCAACCTCCTGCCCGAAGATCAGATCATCGTGCCAGAGTGAGCCTTGCGAAGTTCGTACGCCCTTGTCCGCAGAGCTTGGCCGTCTTGAGGCAGGTCACAGCCCCAAATCCGTCACCGCGCCATGACTGGCGTCGCTGGTGAGCTTGGCATACTTCGCCAAGACGCCACGCGTGTAGCGAGGCTTCGGCTGCTTCCACTTGGCGAGACGCGTTTTGAGTTCTGCCGCAGGAATGCCCAGCGTGATGCTGCGCTTCTCGGCGTCGATGGTGATTGGGTCGCCATTTTTGATGACAGCAATCGGGCCGCCGACGAAGGCTTCAGGCGTGACATGACCGACGACGAAGCCGTGGCTGCCGCCGCTGAAACGTCCATCCGTGATGAAGGCCACATCTTTGCCCAAGCCCTTGCCCATGATGGCGGAGGTCGGGGAAAGCATCTCGCGCATGCCTGGGCCGCCTTTCGGGCCTTCCATGCGCACGACGATGACATGGCCCTTCTTGACCTTGTCATTCAGGATGGCCTGAAGCGCGGTTTCTTCGGACTCGAACACGATGGCCTTGCCTTCGAACTTGAGACCTTCCTTGCCGGAAATTTTACCGACAGCGCCTTCGGGGCAAAGGTTGCCTTTGAAGATGACGAGGTGGCTGTCTTTCTTGATCGGGTTGGAGAGCGGGCGGACGATCTGCTGATCCTTTGGCCACACGATCTTGGAGTTTTTCATGTTCTCCTTCATCGTCTTGCCTGTGACGGTCAGGCAGTCGCCGTGCATGAGACCTTCGTTCACCAGGATGCGAATGAGAGGAACGGTGCCGCCAATTTTGACGAGGTCGTTCATGAAGTATTTGCCGCTGGGCTTCACATCGGCCAGCACGGGCGTTTTTTTGCCGATGCGGACGAAGTCCTCGATGCCGAGCTTCACGCCTGCGCTGTGCGCCATCGCAATCAGGTGCAAAACGGCGTTCGTGCTGCCGCCGAGCGTGATGATGAGTGTGATGGCGTTCTCAAACGCCTCTTTCGTCATGATGTCGCGAGGCGTGATGCCTTTCTTGATCATGTTCATGACCGCCGCACCAGCGTCGAAGCAGTCGATGAGCTTCTCGTTCGACACGGCGGCTTGAGCGCCGGAGTTCGGCAGGCTCATGCCGAGAGCTTCAATCGCCGAAGCCATCGTGTTCGCGGTGTACATGCCGCCGCAACTTCCTTCGCCAGGAATGGAGTGCTCTTCGATGTCGATGAGTTCCTTGTCGCTGATCAGGCAGTTGGCGTGCTTGCCCACGGCCTCGAAGACCGTGACGATGTCCGCATCGCGCTTCTCCACGCCCACGCAGCCGGGCAGGATGGTGCCGCCATAGACGAACACGCTGGGGCGGTTCAGGCGCGCCATCGCCATGATGCAGCCCGGCATGTTTTTGTCGCAACCGCCGATGGCGACGAAGCCGTCCAATCCCTCGCAGCCGACGACCGTCTCAATCGAGTCCGCGATGACCTCACGCGACACGAGCGAGTACTTCATGCCCTCGGTGCCCATCGAGATGCCATCGGAGATGGTGATGGTATTGAAGATGACGCTTTTGCCACCGGCCGCATCCACGCCCTTCGCGGATTCCTTGGCGAGACGGTCGATGTGCATGTTGCACGGCGTGACCATGCTCCATGTGCTCGCGATGCCGATCTGCGACTTCTTGAAATCCTCGCGCTTGAAGCCCACCGCGTGCAGCATCGCGCGGCTGGCGGCGCGCTCCGCCCCATCGACGACGATGGCGCTGTGTTTGCGGTGAAGGGATTCTTTGGAGGCGGCTTTTTTCGGCATGACGTGGTGTGGTGGGCGGTCAAAATGGCAGACGCTCGCGTGCGTGCAAGCTGCCTTTGCGGCAGCTCTCGCGCAGCGTTTGGCAAAAACCGCATGGTGTCCGCTCCTTTTCGGCGCGATGAAGTGCGGGTGAAAATCCACGCCACATTTGCCCTGCTCGCCATCGCCACAGCCCTGATGGCGGCTGATCCCGTGGAGCCGCTGGATTTCAACCTCTACATGCAGGGCAGGTATGTTTATGAGCGCAACTGCATCGTCTGCCACGGCCCGCGTGGCGATGGCAATGGCGAGATGAGTCCCACGCTGAAGCCCAGGCCGCGTTCCTTTCGCGAGGGCATGTTCAAATTCCGCACCACGCCGCATGGAATGCTGCCCACGGACGATGATCTGCGCCGCACCATCACTCGCGGTCTCAGCGGCACCGCCATGGGCATGTTCAGCCATCTTTCGGGGGAGGAGGTGGATGCCGTTATCACCTATGTGAAGTCCTTCTCCCGCCGCTGGCGCAAGGCGGAAAACCACTCGCCTGCTGTGCCCCTGCCGCCGCCGCCTGCGTGGTTCAAAAAACCCGTGGATCTCAAAACACATGCCCAATCCGGCCAAAAACTCTTCGCCACAAATTGCGCCGCCTGTCATGGAGAGAAGGCGGATGGCAAAGGGCCTGCGGCCATTGCGTTGAAGGACATCTGGGGCGTGCCGGCCGCTCCTTCCGACCTGCGCCAGCCGCATCCGAGGTGTGGTGACTCGCCTGCGGACATTTTCCGGGTTCTCGCCACCGGACTGAACGGCACGCCAATGGTCAGCTTCGACAAGGTTCTCACGGAAGACCAGCGTTGGGACATCATCGCCCATCTCATGAGCATCCGCCTGCCTTCCGGGCCGGTGCTCGGTGCGTCGCCAGCCCCCGCTCCGTAAAATTCGACGGCTATCGTGCTTTGAGGAACTGTCACACCCGCTGTCCCATCGCCTTCAGCTTCGCTTCGCTCTCGCTCCAGGCAACATCGTGCGGCATCCGCTTGGATAAAGCAGCCAGGGCAGCGGTGACACCCGCGGCCTCGCCCATGGCCACGGCATTGCCGGTGACGCGATAGCTGGAATGCGCGATGAAATCTCCGCTGATGCAGCGGCCCGCCATCATGAGTCCATCGACATCTTTCGCAATGAGAGCGCGCAGCGGGATGTCGTAGGGCTTCATGTCGATGGGCTTCGGCATGATGGCGTGCTTTTTGTTGTGGTCGGAGCTGAGGGCATGCACGTCGATGCCAAAGGTCACGCGCACGACGGCGTCGTCATGCCGCACGCCTATGGCGAGATCGTCCTGCACGACGACATAGCGCCCTTTGATACGGCGGCCGTCGCGCACGCCGATCTGCTCGGCGGTGGCGACGATCTGGATGCCTTCCCATGGTCCGCCGAGCGCGCGCAGGCCGTTGACCATCTTGTTCATCTCGGCACGGGCACGCACCGTGGCGGCGGTGACTTCGGCGGCATCCCAGGGCTTGATGCCGTATTCGTGATTCATCATGGCGAAGATCAGATTGCCACTGACATGCCACATGGTCGGCCCGGCATAAGAAGGGAAGTGGCCGGTGCTGACGAGCACATCCTTGATGCGCTTCTTCTTCTCGCTGTCGGTGTTCTCACCGGGCTTCGACTGGCCGAAACGCACGAACTCCCGCAGCGCCTCGACATCCTTCACGACGAGGAGCGCATTGAGCGACATCGGCTGGCAGGGGCAGTCCGCAGCCATGCCGATCTCAAACGCGCAGCCTGCTTGCACGCCGAGATCCCCATCGCCGGTCGTGTCGATGAAAACAGGCGCACGCCATGCCTGACGACCCGATTTGGACTCCGTGACGATGGTAGTGAGCTTGTTGCCTTCCTTAAAAGCGGCGGAGACTTTGGTGTGATACTGAAACTTCACGCCTGCCTCCACGCAAAGCTCTTCGAGCAGCAGCTTCAGCGCCTCGGGATCGTAGCAGAAGCGGCTCGTGCTGGTTGAGTTCGCGCGAGCACCACGCGCATCCAGCTTGTCGCGCAGCTCCTTGGCAAAACCGGGTTTGTTGAAGTCGAGGAAGTAACCCAGCAACCCCGCCGTCCAGATGCCGCCGAGACAGCCGCGCCATTCAAAGAGACGCACCCTGGCTCCGGCTCGTGCTGCCGTGATCGCCGCCGTCACACCCGCAGGTCCGGCACCGCACACGATCACGTCGGCATCCTCGGCGAGAGGAATGTCATGCGCGGGTTCGGTGAACTGGCCTTCTTTGGCAGAAGCCCCGGCCGCGATGGCGGAAGTCTGGCTGACAGCGCCGCCAGCGAGTGCGGCGGAGATGAAATGACGGCGGGAAACAGGGGCGGGTTTCATGATTCAGTCATCACGTCAGAGATGGGCAAAGCTATCAAGCCTTCTTCGGCTGTTTTTACCGCAGCCGTTTCGTGAACCACTGCGCAAACAAATGCGCGTCCCAGATCATCGTGGGCCAGCCATGTTTTTTCCCAGGGCGGATGGTCAGGGCCACCTCGCGGCCGAGTTCGGCGGCACGTTGTTTGAAACGGGTGGATTGCTCCAGCGGCACCAGCGTGTCCGCGTCTCCATGGGCAATGAAAACCGGCGGGAGCGACTTCGAGACGTGGAAGATCGGCGAGACATCGCGCCCGATGATCTTCCATTCATTCAAATCAGCCGCCTTCGGGCCAAACGAATTCCGAAAGCTCTTCGGCGGCCCGCCATCGCCAAGATTTTCCGTCGAGGGACCGAGATTCAGCAGATCCGTCACCGGATAAAACACTGTCGCCGCCTGCACCGCGCTGCTTTCGCGGTCCACAGGATCGGCGGCATTCGGATCGCCCGGCCCGCCGCGTGTGGCGAGCATCAGGCTCAAATGCCCGCCCGAACTGCCGCCAAAGACGCCAAGACGGTTCGGGTCAATGCCGTATTCCTTCGCATGATGCCGCACAAACCGCGCGGCACGCCCCACATCCTGCACGATCTCCTGAATGGTTGCCTCCGGCTGTGACAAATGATTGACCGCGATGATCGTGTGCCCCTGGCGCAGAAACGAGGCGGCCAGCCACGGCTGAAATTTCTTCGGGTCCGATTTCCATTTGCCGCTGTTCATCACCAAGATGCCGATGCCGTTTGGATTCGCTGGTCGCACGACATCCAGCGTCAGATCATGCCCGTGCCTCTGCGTGTAAACAATGCCCGGAGTCACCGTGAACTCTGGATGAAAATACCACCAGCCAACGCCGAACAGCAGCAGGGCGAGCAGAATGAGCGCGACGACGAGGCGCAGAAGCAGACGTGCGGTGCGGCGGAATGAGATCATCAGAAGACTCCAGGCTTCAGCGCACAAAGATGAACTGCTGCGTGTTGATGAGTGCAAAGACGAGGTCTTCAGGGCTGCTGAGGCCCGACTTTGCCCACGCGGCTTTTTCGGCCTCGGTCGGCAGACGTGAGAGCAGCGTCAGATAAATGGCGGCGAGTTGTTCGTCGGGGTATTTGGCCGCGGCGAGGTTCAGCCGCAGTTGCGTGTGAGGTTTGAGGATGGCTTCAAACAATTCGCTGTTCATCAGCACGAGCGCCTGGGGCATGGAGGCGTCTGAGTTGGCGTTTTCGATGAGATCGCGGTCGCTCTGGCCGAATTCGCGCAGGTAGTGGCCTCGTGGCGCGGGAGAATCGAGTTCGGCGGCGCGTGGCCAGTCTTTGGCCTGGGCGCGACGGGATTTGAGGTAGGCATCGACATCCGTGATGCCGAGGCGCTTCGCCTCCTCACGGAAAATGACGTCACGAGCGTCCTCGGCCTTCTTTTCCTCGCGTGGGATGGCCTGGTCGATGTCGTAGCCGGGCACGTCGATGTAGGCGCGGTTTTGGCCGGCCTTCTTGAGTTCTTCCATGCCGGGTTTGACGACAGGAATCGGCGGCGGCGCGGGTTTGCCAGTCTTTTTCGTGTAAAGACGGGCCACGGCGGGAACGACGACGTGATCGTGGATGCCGGTGCGGGCGACGAACTCGACGCTGCGGATTTCGAGATTCAGTTTTTCGATCTGCTCCTTGTCCTTGGCCTTCTGCGCGGTGGTGTAGGCCTCCCGCAGCGGCTTGGAGCGTGCAGAGACGGATTCATAAATTTCGGAGGCTTTCATGGCTCCGTCGAAAATTTCCTGCGGGGTCATCAAATCGAGCGCATCACTGAGTTTGCCGCGATAGACGAGCTTCTTCGCCATCTCGGAGTCGATGCCCTTCCTGCGCGGCAGATCGGGTGTGGGATGGATCAGTGTGACAAAGCTGTCATAAATCTGCTCCGCTGTCATGCGGCGCAAAACGGGGCCGGTGAAGTGATACACCTCGCCAGCGACCAGTTCGGTTTTCGTCGCCTCGTTTTGATAAGCCCGCGTGTTGTAGAGCACGCGGAGGAAGGCCTTCACATCGTAGCGGCTCGCGATCATGAGCTGCTCCAGATGCGTCATGAGCGCGGGATTCATCGCCACGGTGCTGTCCATGAGTTCATCGACCGGTTCGATCAAACCGACGCCGAAAACCTTCTTCCACAGACGATTCGCGATGACCTTCGTGAAGCGCGGATTCTCCGGCGCGGTCATCCAGTCGGCGAACGCTCGCAAATCACCGGTGAGCGGTTTGCCGAGCATCGTGGCGGATTGGACGGCGTCTTTCGGCTTCGCATCGGTGTATTGGTAGTCGTGCGGGAGCTTCAACACACGCGTCGGGAGCGACTGCACTTTGCTGTAGCGCACGAAGTCGCCAAGGTTCTCGAACACGCGGCCGATGTGGCGGGTTTGCACAGCCAGTTCGGGCTTTTTGTCGGCGGCACGCTTCAAATCCATCAGCGGACCCTTTTCAGCCACGCCGGTGAAATTTGTCTCCAGCGGGTAGGTGAAGGCCGCCATCTGGTAGAACTGCATCTGCGTCCATTTGTCGAAGGGATGATTGTGGCACTGCGCGCACTCAATGCGTGTGCCGAGAAAGACACGCGTCGTGTTCGACAGATTGTCGAGCGGCATGCCGAGATCGCGCATGTAGTAGCCGATGGCGGGATTGTCCCACACCTTGCCCTGCGCGGTGAGCAGCTCGCGCACGAAGGCGTCGTAGGGCATGTTTTCGCGGATGCGCTTCTTCACATGCTCAAGATAAGGCTTGGAGGTCATGTCACCCTGGCCGCTGTTCGCGCGTGACTGCACGCGGAGCAGATCGGCCCAGAAGTGGAACATGTGCTGGGCGTAGCCGTCGCTGGCGAGTAGCGCGTCGATCAACTTCGAGCGCTTGGCCTTGTCCGTGCTCTGCAAGAACGCCTGTGTCTCCTGCATGGTAGGAATGCGGCCGATGATGTCGAGATGGACGCGACGGACGAAGGTTTCGTCATTTGTCGGCGGATTCGGGGTGAGTTTGTGCCGCTGCCAGTCTTTGGCGAGGAGAGTGTCGATTTGCTTCGACGCTTCGCCCCCCTGCGTGGAGACGGCGAGGCCAAACGTGACGAGAAGCGTGCGCGTGATTGCTTTCATGACTGCGCAGGCAAACGACTGGGCGGCAGGCCTTCTATCCCGCTCACTTGAGGGCTTCGTAGGCGATGAGCGACGGCTCCATCGCTTTCAAAGCCGTGGCCCAGAACTCGGGATTGGTGAGGTCTTCGCCGAGGGTTTGCTTCACGACTTCCTCGCAGGTGGCGCTGCCGGTCATGGAGAGGAATGCCTCGTAGCGCGGCAGGAAGGCCGTGCCTTCGACTTTGAACCGTGCGAACAACGCCTGGCTGAGCAAATAACCGAAGACGTAAGGGAAGTTGTAGAACGAGACGCCGGTGATGAAGAAATGCATCTTGTAGGCCCAGAACATCGGATCGGTGCCGTAATCGAGCAGCGTGTCGCCGTAGAGCTTGCGCTGGGCTTCGGACATGAGTTCGCTCAGACGTGAGACGGAGACTTCGCCGGACGCGCGCTCGGTGTAAAACGCCTTCTCGAACTCGTAGCGCATGGGGATGTTGATCAGGTAGGCGTGTGCGCGAAGCATCTCCTGGTCGAGCAGGTAAGCCTTCGTGGCCTCGGTGATGCCGGGATCGTTCATGAGGCCGCTGAGCAGGATCATCTCGCCGAAATTCGACGCCGTCTCCGCGAGCGTCATCGGATAGCTGGCCGCAAACGACCGCGCGGGGCGCAATACACACGAATGCCAAGCATGACCGACCTCGTGCGCGAGCGTAACCATGTCATGCACGGTCTTGTGGAAGGTCATATAGACGCGTTCCTCGTGCTTGAGCTGCGAACCCGTGCAGAACGCGCCCGGACGCTTGCCCGCGCGCGGTTGCGCCTCGATCCAGCGCCGCGCGAGCATCTCGCGGAAGTACGCACCGAGTTTCGGATATGCGGCGCTGAAGGCGTGATCGACCGTGGCGCACGCCTCATCCCAAGTAAGCTCCTTTTCGTCCGGCGGGGCGATTTGCGGCGCTTCGAGGTCGAAGTAGTGCAGCGCGGGCGTGCCTTGCAGCTTCGCCGCTTTTCTCAACGCGCGACGTGGCAGCTCGATGTGCGTGTGGATGGCCTCCAGCATCGCGTCGAGCGACTTGCGGCTCATGGCACCGTCAAAGAGCGGTGTGTCGAGGAAATGCGGGATGCCGCGACGGCCATACAAGCTCAGCCGCGTGCCCGCGATGCCGTTCAAACCGGCGGCGAGGGTGACAGCGTGATCATTCCATGGCTTCTGCCCGTCGTTAAAAGCCGCCTCACGCAGCTTGCGATCGGGTTCGGACATCAAGGCACGGCGGCGTGACATCGGCACGGCTTCCTTGTGCCCGTCCGGGAAGGTCATCTCGAACTCCATCTTGCCCGTGAGCGTGTCGTATAGGCGGCCCCAGGCATGCAGGCCGTTCACATTGAGATCGGCGGCCAGCGCTTCCATCTCCGACTTCATCTGATGCTGGCCTTCGTAGCGCATCCGCTGCACAGCGTGTTCGGCATTCTTCAACGAGGCATCACCTAGCAACTTGGCGAAGGCAGTATCGCTCAAAGCGGCCAGCCCCGAGCGCAGGGAGGCCTGGAGCTTTGTGCTCTCGGCTTCCAGCGTCGAAATCCATGCCTCATCGGCCTTCACCGCCTCATCATTGGCATTGTCCGCCGACAAGCATCCGAGATAGGCCGAGAGATGGCCGAGGCGATCACTGAGCGATTCCAGCGCATTGATCACGCGAATGATTTCAGCCGTATCGTCGCCGAGCGCCGCTGCCTGAGTCTTCAGCGCCTCGACATCGCTGACGAGCGCGGTTTTAAAGTCGGTGTAGTCAGGTTGGCCAAAGCCAGAGAACCAGGATTCGAGGGACCAGCGATCAGGAGTGGTGGGAGAGGCTGCCATGCGGCCTGATACGACGGAATGGCGTGTGCGCAAATCACGAGTGCAGGGCTTTTCGCGTGCCGCTGATGAACATCCAGGCCAGCTTCAGAACCCAGCAGACGAATGGAATGAGGAAGAGCGTGAGAAACCAGCGCGCCTCGTGTGCTTGCAGCCACATCTCGGCGCAGAGCGACAGAAACACACCGACGATGGAACCGACAAAGAGCAGTGCAAAACCTTGACCGATGACTTCTCCCCAACGGCCCAGCGACAGCTTTTCCCACGTCTGCTTGGATTTGATCTGCTGCTGAAGCAGCGCTGAAAACGGGATGAACAGTCCCAGCAGTCCGACCGTAAGAAACGGCACCGGAAACAATGCAACTCCAAGCCCCGGCCGCCAACCCCAGCTCAGCGTCACCTGCCATGGGTTGGACGGATTCACACGACACTGGCGCGCGTCTTTGTTTTCGACACCAAGGCCGAAAAACGCGCCGTTGAGCACGGTTTCGCGTTGTTGGCCTGCGGCGGTGTAGCGCACAAGAAGTTCGTGGGTGTTGGATTTGCCGGAACGGTAGCTGCGGTGGCTGATGACTTGGCAGGGTGTCAGATCCCAGCCGGTCGCCCGGACATGCTGGATCACCGCCGGCCACATTTGCGAGGCAGTCACCACGCCGCCTATGAAAAAAGCCAGCAGCGCGGCTATCACCAAGGCGTGTCCGCCCCAGCGAACGGGCCGGAGGGGCAGATGCATCCCCACCGCTATGAGCATAAGCACGCCGCCCACGACCATCGCCAGCATCGGGCCTGAAGGCTCCCAACTGTCACGAATGCCCTCCTGCGTGCCGGGTGCAATCAGGCAGCCCACCTGGCTGCCAACAGGCTCGGTGGAGGCGAGCTTCCAGGCGGAGTCGCCGTGCGTGAAGAATTCGCGAACAACCGCCGTCGTGCGTTCACGACCAGCGTCGTGGGAAAATTTGACGCGTGTCGCCAGTTCCATCGCCTTGGGCACATCATCGGTCCAGCGCTGGCGGTTGACCTTCACCTCATGATCCAACACGATGCCTTTCGCGGGCTGATAACTGCGCACGGGATCCGTGCTCCAATGATGGTGGCCCGAAACGGCGAAAAGAACGCCAAACGTGAGCAGGGCGAGCGAAAGAAGGATGCGTTTCATCATGAAGTGGCATCAGCGGCTTACGCGGCCTGCGGCATCGCCCTGCATCAGGGCTTCGATTTCAGCGCGGGTGCTATAGTTGTAATCGCCTTCGATGGAGTGCGCGAGACAGCCCGCAGCGGTGGCGAAGGCGATGGTGGATGGAGCGGTGGAGTTTTGGAGGAATGAAAAGACGAGGCCGGCGGTGAAGGCATCGCCAGCACCGAGGCGGTCGATGATTTGCGTGATCGTGTAGGCGGGCGCGGTGTGGAGCGTGCCGGTGGCGGCTTCGTAGAGAGCGCCGCTGAAGCATTGCACGGCTGAAGTGCTGCCATCACGCAACGTGAAGACGGCGTGGGTGAGATTGGGGAACTCGGCGACGATTTGCTTCGCCAGAGTCTTGAGATCGCCGTTGAAGTCGATGCCGAGCATCGCCGTGGCATCGCTGATGCCGCCGACAAAGACGCTGACGTATGGCAGGAGCGTTTTCATCGTGCGCGTGGCAAGTTCGCGGGCAGAGAGCGGCGGTTCCCAGCCCCAGAGTTTGGTGCGGTAGTTCATGTCGCATACGACTTTGATTTTTCGGCGTGCGGCTTCTTGCACGGCGATGAGCGCGACCTCAGCAGCGTTGCGCGAGATGGCAGGCGTGATGCCGGAGATGACGAACCAATCGCAGCCGACGAAGATCGCGTCCCAGTCGTAAGCGGACGCGGGTGTGATCGCCATGGCGGAGCCGTCGCGGTCGTAGATGACGTTGCCGCCGCGCTGGTTGGCACCGTGTTCGAGGAAGTAGATGCCGAGACGTCCTTCCGGCGTGCGCAGGATGTGTTTCGTCTCCACACCCAGGCTGCGCAGATCAGCGATGCACGCATCGGCGATGGCGTGATCCGGCAAAGCAGTGACAAAAGCCGCGTCGATGCCGAGATAGGCCAAAGAGGCCGCGATGGATGCTTCCGCACCCGCAAAGGTGACATTCACACTGCCCGGCATGGCCTGCTGAAAACGCGCAAAGCCCGGTGTGGCGATGCGGGCCATGATTTCGCCGAACGTGACGACGCGGCTCATGGGCGCACTTGTTTGACGATGTCGCTGGCTTCGCGCGCCAGCTTCGTGATCGCTGCCCAGTCGCCTTTGGCGATCAAATCCTTCGGTGCGAGCCATGAACCGCCAAGCGCGAGCACGGAAGGTTCCTTCAAATACTGCGCCGCATTCGCCGGACCGACGCCGCCGAGCGGAATGAACTGCACACCGAGGTGCATGAAGGGCGCGGAGATCGTGCGCAGATAGGCGAGACCGCCGCAGGGTTCGCTGGGGAAGAACTTGAGCAACTTGCAACCAGCCTCGATGGCCAGTTCGATGTCCGTCGGCGTGCAAACACCCGGCGCGAATGGCAGGCCGATGCGTTTCGCCTCAGCGACAACACGCGGATTCATCCCCGGAGCCACGCCAAAGCTCGCGCCAGCTTCCTTGGCATCGTTGACCTGTTTGGGAGTCAAAATTGTGCCCACACCGACGGTCATCTCCGGTACCTCAGCGCGGATGCGCCTCAGCGATTCGAGCGCGGCGTCGGTGCGCAGCGTGAGTTCGATGCAATCGACGCCGCCCGCGAGCAAGGCCCGCGCCAGCGGCACGGCATCGTCAGCACGGTCGATCATGAGCACGGCAATGACGCCGGTTTTTTGGAGATGGCGGGTGAGTAATTCGGTCATTGCCTGAAGCAGGACGGGAGCGGTGCTTTTGCAACTGGCATGTGCAGATAGGCGAAGGTGCATAAGCCTGGCCGCTTCCGTTCATGGAATGGCATTGCTCCTGCTTTGCAGTCAGGCGTCCCCGCCAGCCGCCATGACTCCCGCACCGCCCGACACGAGCATTCCCACGCTCGGCCCTTGCCTGTTTCCCTCGCCCTTGCACCGCATCGGCGGGGTGGATGCCCCGTTCAAAACAGATGCTGCGGACCGCATTCTCTACCACAGCCATCTGCTCGAAGACGGGCGCGATGTCTCGACGCCGAGCTACGAGGAGGCGGGAGCGCGAGAGCAGATTTACTTTGATCCGCAGCGCACCACGGCAGGGATCGTGACCTGCGGCGGCCTGTGCCCCGGATTGAACGACATCATCCGTGGCCTCGTGAACCAGTGCCATCAGCAGTACGGGATCTCCCGCGTCTATGGCTTCCGCTACGGTTACGAGGGGTTGGTGCAACGCTACGGACACACACCGCTGCTGCTCAAGCCGGCGTCGGTGGAGCAAGCGCATCACTTTGGCGGAACGCTGCTCGGCAGTTCGCGCGGGCAGCAGGACATCGGCGAGATGGTGGACACATTGGAGGACATGAAGGTGGACATCCTCTTCGTCATCGGTGGTGACGGCACGCTGCGGGGCGCGGCGGAGATTGTGAAGGAGATCGAGAAGCGCGGACTCAAAAAAGCCGTGGTCGGCATTCCGAAGACCATCGACAATGACATCCGCTACCTGGACAAGAGCTTCGGCTTCGAGACGGCCTTTGCGGCGGCGGTGCAGGCGGTGAAATGCGCTTACGTCGAGGCCACCGGCGCGGTGAATGGCGTCGGCCTCGTGAAGCTCATGGGGCGCGATTCCGGCTTCATCGCCTGCTATGCGGCGCTGGCGGGCAGCAACGTCGATTTCGTGCTCATTCCCGAGGTGCTCTTTGAGCTGGAAGGCGAGGGTGGACTGCTGGAAAGCCTGCGCTACCGGCTGAACAAACGCGGCAGCGCCGTGGTAGTCGTGGCTGAAGGAGCGGGACAGCACCTCATGCAAACTAACGGTGCCACCGACGCCAGCGGCAATCAGCGCTACGGCGACATCGGCCTGTTCTTGAAGGACCGCATCAACGCTTTCTTCAAGGAGCGCCGCACGGAGGTGAACCTCAAATACATCGACCCCAGCTACATCGTGCGCAGCGTGCCCGCGAACGCCGCGGACAACGTGTACTGCTCACGCCTCGCGCAATCCGCCGTGCATGCCGCGATGGCCGGCAAGACCGGCATGCTCGTGGGCCGCTGGCATGGTTCCTTCGTGCATCTGCCGCTCGAACTCGTCATCCACGGTCGTCGCAAAGTCGATCCGACGCAGGAGCTGTGGCGTTCTGTCCTGGAATGCACGGGACAACCGGCGGTGATGTGAGCTCCACCGTCATTGACGCCCTCGATACAACCCTGGCTTTTATCAATTCGAGAAAGCGCGGTGGGATGAGCACGGTGGCTCCATGCAACAGCTCATCATCGACAAGCCCTATCGTTTCATCCCCTCCCTCAACAGCCGCTTCTGGAGCGCATTGGTCCATCTGTGGCTGCCAGGACATCTGCGAAAGACCTATGGCATCGAGTCCTGCGAATGCGTCGGCGCGGAACGACTGCGGGACTCGCTGAACGCAGACCACGGTGTGTTGCTGGCGGCGAATCACTGCCGACCCGGTGACCCGATGGTGATCGCTCGCAGTTTGCGACCGCATG
>Ga0209573_1004045_pt1 | contig 15070 bp, 16 predicted proteins | sample TNRBio252014_DNA_FD_185870 | JGI IMG/M metagenome (GOLD analysis project Ga0209573, IMG submission 185870) | Wastewater treatment Type I Accumulibacter community from EBPR Bioreactor in Madison, WI, USA - TNR Reactor_6/25/2014_ DNA (SPAdes)... | ecosystem: Engineered > Bioreactor > EBPR >...
CCCCCCCGGCGCCCCCCCGTCGCCCCCCGGCGCCGCCGCGCCCGGACGCCGGCAGCGGTTGACCCCGGCCTCGGCGCTGCCACACTGTCGCCAGCCCGGCGGGAGCCGTGGTTAATGGCGCGGCGGGAGCCGCGGTGGATGGTGCGGCGGGAGCCGCGGTGATAGAGGCGCGGCGGGAGCCGCGAGGGGGCAGGGGTGAGCGGCGACATCGATCTGATCAAGTTCGTCACCGCGCTGCTGGCGCTGCTCAACCCGCTGGGTGTCGCACCCATCTTCGCGGCGATGACCGAGCGGCGGACGGACGGCGAGCGCAGCCGGATGGCGCTGGTGGCGGCCGGCGTCGTCGCGGGCGTGCTCTGCCTGATGGCGCTGCTCGGCCAGACGATGCTGAATTTCTTCTCGATCACCATCGACGACCTGCGGGTGGCGGGCGGCCTGGTGGTGCTGCTGGTCGCCCTCGACATGCTGCGCGCCCGCCCCAGCGAGATCCACAGCCGCCCGGACCTGCTCGATCCCGCCACCGACCGTGAGAACCCGGCGGTGGTGCCGCTCGGCATCCCGCTGCTGGCCGGCCCCGGCACCATCGCCACCGTGATCATCTTCGCCGACGACGCGCGGGGGGTATCCGGCATGCTGGTGATCGGGTGCGGCATCCTGATCGCGGCGGCGGCGGTGTGGGCGGTGCTGCGGCTCGCCACCCGTGGCGGCCGGCTGCTGGGGCCCACGGGAATGAACGTGCTGACCCGGGTAATGGGACTGCTGCTGTCGGTGATCGCGATCAACATGATCCTCACCGGCCTGCGCGCGGCACTTCCCGGGCTGGCCGGCGCGCTGCCGCCGGCGTGAGATCCGCAGCCGCGCTGCCACTCAGCGCGAAGCGGCGGGGGGCGGGGCTGTGGGGAGCAGGGCGGTGGAGGGCAGGGCGGCGGGTGGCGAAATCGCCGCCCTCGTGCCGAAGAAGCGGTCGGCGGCGTCCAGCACCCCGCCCGGCCGGCGGAAGGGCTTCGCCAGCGCCAGGATGATGCCGATGTGGCCCACGTCCGGATAGGCGACGGCGTCGGCCTCGCCGCCGGCGGCGGTGACGCGCTCCGCGAACGCTTCCGAATTGATCGGCAGCACGGTGCCGTCGTCGGCGCCGTGCAGCAGCAGCATCGGCGGCTCGCCGCCGTCCACCAGGTTGTAGGGCATGGTGGCCTTCGGGTCCGGAGCGTGCTCGAAGATCGGCCGGGTGAGGCCGTAGGCCAGGGCATCGAACCAGTAGGGGCCGGCGATGCCGACGAAGCCGCGCAGCTGCCGCCGATCGCCGCCCGCCGCCGCCAGGTATGCAGGCTCGGTGAGCAGCAGGGCCGCGATGTGGGCGCCGGCCGAATGCCCCATCAGGAAGACGCGCTCCGGATCGCCGCCCAAGTCCGCGATCGAGCGCTGCGTCCACACCACCGCCCGGGCGGCATCCTCGACGAATTCCGGGAAGCGGACCTGCGGGTAGACCCGGTAGTCGGGAACGACGACCACGTAGCCGCGGCTGGTCAGCGCCTCGCCGACGAAGCGGTAGTACGCACGCCGGCCGCCCCGCCAGCTGCCGCCGTAGAGGAACACCACCACCGGCCGCGGATAGGCGGCTGCGGCCTTGGGTACGTAGACGTCGAGATGCTGGCGATCGTCCGTGCCGTAGGCGATGCCGCGCGAAGCCTGCCAGCCGTCGCCGGGCACCAGCAGCGAATTCAGGGTCGCCGCCGGCGAACACGCGGCGAGCAGGGTCGAAAGCATGGCCGATACCATGAGCGAGCACCACCCCCGATGCGCCGGCCTCCGCCGCAGCACCCGGAGCCAGGCCGTCACGCATCTGAGCCAGGGTCGAGACACATCAGCTCATTCGTGACACAGCCGGCTCCGGATCAGTCGCCGCCCCCGCTCACGACGCCGCGGGGACGGACGTGCCGGTCGGGCAGCTGACGCCGGTGCCGCCCAGGCCGCAGTAGCCGTAGGGATTCTTCGCCAGGTACTGCTGGTGATAATCCTCGGCGTAGTAGAACTCGCCCGCTGGCGCGATCTCGGTGGTGATCGCACCGTACCGCCCCGAGGCTGCCGCCAGCGCCCGGCCGTAGGCGTCGCGCGACGCCAGGGCCGCCGCCTGCTGTTCCGCCGACGTGGTGTAGATCGCCGAGCGATACTGGGTGCCGACGTCGTTGCCCTGGCGCATGCCCTGCGTCGGGTCGTGGGCCTCCCAGAACACCGTCAGCAGCTGCTCGTAGCTCACCTGCGCCGGATCGAAGACGACGAGAACCGCCTCGGTATGCCCGGTGGCACCGGAGCAGACCTCGTGGTAGGTGGGGTTGGGCGTGCTGCCGCCGGCATAGCCCACCGCCGTCGTCCAGATGCCGGGAAGCTTCCAGAACTTCCGCTCCGCGCCCCAGAAGCAGCCCATCCCGAAGACCGCCGTCTGCAGGCCGGCCGGGAACGGTCCCCGCAGGGGATTGCCCAGCACCTCATGCTGCTCCGGGACCGGCATCGGCTGCGCCCGGCCGGGAAGCGCCTCGGCGGCCGACGGCAACTGCTGTTTCCTGGGGACGAACCACATGACCAGACCCTCCGGATACGTGCACCCGGTCCGGCTCGGAAAGCCGCCCGGACCGGTGCGGTTGACGCCTATGTGGCGAGACGGTGTTCCGATGGGAAGGGAGGGTGCGGCTATGGCGGCGATGCCCGTCACCTATCGCCTGTGCCCCTCACCTATCGCCTGTGCCCGGCCGGCCGGTTCGGTCACGCCGGCAGGCATTCGGCGTGCGGGCGTTCGCGGAGAAGGCCTCCCCACAATCCCGCGTCTTTCTCGTCGATCGCCGGCCTGCCGTTCCTCGAGGCGCTGGTGTTCGCCAGCGGCACCCGCTCCCGCGTGCGAAATACCCGGAACCGGGCTGGCTGCGGGCTTGCGATACCCCTCGAGGGGACTAAACTCAGGCGATCCGAGCCGTCGGCGTTCACCGGCGGAACAGGGGCAGGCGGTGGACCGGATTCGCCGGGTCGGCTGCCGGCCGCAACCGATGAAGGGGGGAACCGTTCGATGCCGGTCACGACGCTGGTCGCCATTCCCGGGGGGATCAACGAGAACCTGAGCAGCGCGAAGCAGGCGACGATGCTCTCGCTGCTGGGCGCGCCGCGCCAGAACTTCGACCAGAATTGCCGCGAGGTGACCAACACGCGGCTGCGCCCGCTGATCGTCTTCCAGAGCGTGGGCCCGTTCCGGGTTTCCGGCCTGTTGCCGGCGGTGACCTCGCTGCGGCAGGTCATCGAGGACATCGGCGACGAAGCCGCCGACGTGCACGCCGTGCTCGGCAGCGCCGGCATGCTGTGCGCCCGCAACGTGCGCGGCTCGCAGACCGCCATCAGCAACCACGCCTGGGGCACCGCCGTCGACCTGACACTGGAAGGCGTGCTCGACGTGCGCGGCGACGGCCGCGTGCAGGAGGGCCTGGCGCGCATCGCTCCCATCTTCAACCGCCACGGCTGGTACTGGGGAGCGGCGTTCCGTACCGAGGACGCCATGCACTTCGAGTGCAGCGAGCAGATGATCCGGCGCTGGGCCGACGAAGGGGTGTTCAGGGGCAGCCCGACACCGGCCAGCGTCCTCAGTCTCGGCGACCGCGGCCCGGAAGTCCGCGACCTGCAGCAGCGGCTGAACGCGAAAGGGGCCGATCTGGTCGTGGATGGCGACTTCGGGCGGGCGACGCACGCGGCGGTCATGGCCTTCCAGGCACAACAGGGGCTGTTCGTGGACGGGGTGGTCGGACCGAAAACCCGGACGGCGCTCGGCCTTGCGTGAGGGCATCGGAACGCCGGTGCCGATCCACGCGCGGGTGCTGGCATTCGTCCTGGCCGCGGGCCTGGCCGGCGTCGGCGCACCCGCCGCAGCCTTCGACAGCGTCCCGGCCCTGCTGGCCGAGGCCGAGTGCGCGAGCCCGCCCGCAGCGGATGCGGAGCGCTATGCCGCCCGCGACCTGGGCGCCCAGGAATGCCCGGGGCTGGCGCCGTTCCGGGTGTTCTTCATCGCCAGCGACACCAGTTCCTGGCTCGACGTGGCCTACCCGGGCGGCCTGTGGTCGGCCGAGCAGGCGGTGGTCTACGAACACCCCGTGGGCCTGTTCCCGAACGTGGGCAGCGGCGGCTCCGAGTGGCGGCTGGATGACGCCGGCCGGCCGGTGGCGCTGATCGTGCGCATCGAGGCGCAGGATCCGGAGCAGCCGGACCAGCCGGAGCGCATACGGTCCGAACTGCTGGTGGTGCGCCTGCAGCCGGACGGCGCCTGCCTGATCGGCCGGGACGCCGATCTGGCGGCGGCCCGCGCCATTGCCGACGGGCCCGAACGCTGCCCGCCACCGGCACCGCCGGGCTGAGCCCGAGCCCCGGCGCTGACCTGGGTGGGGGGAACGGAAAGGTGCGGGCCTATTCGACCCGGAAGCGTGTCTCCCCCATCACCGCCCCGGTTCTGGCGTCGATGACCGCCACCCGCCATTTGCCCGGCATTGCGGCCGTGATCGCCATCCCGGAATAGGTGCGCCAGGACTGCGAGCCGGTCCGCAACTCGCTCCGCTGCACCACCCGGCCGTTGCGTTCCCACTGGTGCACAACCGGCCGGCCGCTCGCACCGCGCAGTTCCGTGAAGAAGTAGAGCATGCGCGTCTGGCCCTCGGCCAAACGGAGCGGCGACTCGATCGGCGGCCCGGGTTCGAGCCCCTGCATGCGGCCGGTGAGCCGCGTGCGCGGGACCGCATCGGACGCCCGGACCGAAGCGGCCGGAGGCGTCGGCGCTGCGGTGGAGGATTTCGCCTGTGACCGCGTCTGCGGAACCGGAGACCCGGGACCCGGGTGCCCCGGCCCGGCAGCCGGTGTCTCGGGCCGCGCATTTGCCGACGGCGGCTGCCGGAGCGGCGGAGCGTCCATGACGGTCCCGCCCTGATCGATTCCGGCTGCGACACCGGCGCCCGGGCCTGTCGCGCGCGGGCCTGTCGCTCGCGGGGCCTCGCCGCTCCCGGCTGTGAAGCCCGGAGCCTGGGCAGGCGTTCCACCCGAAGGCACATCCACCACCGTCACCGGCCGATCCGGGAAGCCGGCCAGAAGCGGCGGTTCCGGGGGCGGCCGGGACGCAGGGTCGGGAAGTGGACCCTGCTCCGAGTACGTGCCGGCACGGGCGCTGGCGACGGACGACCGCGTGGCGGTGTCGGCGTCCGCCGCGGGCGTGCCGATCCCGGGACTGTCCGCAGCGTCATCGTCGAACAGCAGAAGTGCCGAGGCTGCGGCCGCCACCAGAGCGAGGACGAACGCCACATTCCTGAATGCCCCTCGGGAACTGATCACCGGAAACCGCCGATCTGGCCCATTTCCTGGTCTCCACTCTGCGCTCTCGCTCGCCGATCAGGCTCTTTCGTCGCCCCTTTGTGGCACGGGTGCGGGCTCGCTCCTGCACCAGCACGTCCAAGTCCCGGCATCCGGCGCGCAGACAGCCCACACCTGCCGAGATCGGGTCACAATCCATGGGCTATTTTCAACGGATACGATGTTCTCGTCCAGGCGAAATTACCCGCAGGGCCTGCAGGGCGACGCCTCACCCTCGCCACCGGATACTTCGTTCGCGGCCCACCACACGGTGCCCGGGCGGTGGATAGCGCCGCCTTGCTACCCCGTCAACGGCGGCGGTCGACGGGATAGCGCCTGGCTATCGACGTCATGCCGGTGCGGCATTTCACTCCGCGTCGCAGTTGCAGGACAGTAGCTGCGGGTCGGCCGACGGACGAGGGTGCCAAAGACCACCGGAACCGAGAGCAGACCTTTCGACCACCCAGGTTATCAGGAGATACCCCGATGAAGACTTCTGCTCTGGCGCTCGCTTCCGCCCTGGTCGGTACCGTCGCCCTGTCCGCCGCTACCGTCGCCCAGGCCGAACCGGCGGCCCAGCCCTCATTCAAGTTCGAGAAGTGCTACGGCGTTGTGAAGGCGGCCAAGAACGACTGCCAGACCAGCAACAGTTCTTGCGCCGGCACGGCGAAGCGCGATGCGCAGCCGGACTCGTGGGTCTACGTCCCGGCGGGCACCTGCGACAAGCTGGTCGGCGGCAGCACCACGCCGAAGTCGTAAGGCCGGCCGCTCGCAGAAACGGGAGCGACGATCATGCGGACCACATCTTCTGCACAGCCACGGCGCGGTGCCGGCATCGGGTTCAGGACGCCGCACTTCGCCGAGATCGTCGCGACCCGCCCGCGGGTGGGTTTCCTGGAAGTGCATGCCGAGAACTACATGGCGGGCGGCCCGCCGGCACGGCAGCTGCACGCGTTGCGGTCCGACTGGCCGATCAGCTTGCACGGTGTCGGCCTCTCACTCGGCAGCGCCGAGGGGCTTTCCGCCGCCCACCTCGAGCGTCTGGCGGTGCTGGTCGAACGGACCCGGCCGCTGCTGGTCTCCGAGCACCTGAGCTGGAGTGTCGTGGGCGACGCCTATCTGAACGACCTGCTACCGCTCCCCTACACCGAGGAGAGTCTGCGGCTGGTGAGCGAGAACGTCGCCCGCGCCCAGGACCGGCTCGGGCGGCGCATCCTGATCGAGAACCCGTCCGTCTACCTGCGGTTCGAGCACTCGGCGATCGGCGAGCCCGAGTTCCTGAGCGAACTCGTCCGCCGCACCGACTGCGGTCTGCTGGTGGACGTCAACAACATCTTCGTCAGTTGCGCCAACGTCGGCGGCGATCCGCAGGCCTGGCTCGCGGCGGTGCCGGCCCAGGCGGTGGAGGAAATCCATCTGGCCGGCCACAGCGTCAACGACGCCGACGGCGTCCGCATCCTGATCGACGACCACGGCAGCCCGGTGCCGCCGCCGGTCTGGGACCTCTACGAGGACGCGGTGCGGCGGTTTCCGGCCGCGCCGACCCTGATCGAGTGGGACAGCAACCTGCCACCGCTCGCGATACTGCTGGCCGAGGCGGCGAAAGCCGATCGTCGCCGCGACCGCGCGCTTTCGGAGACGAGCGATGCCCGCGCTGCATGACCTCCAGCAGGGAATCGGCGGCGCGGTCACCGGCAACGGCGACGGCGCAGCGGTCCTGCCCTGCATCGTCGACGACGGCCCGGGTGCCGCCGCCCGCCTCGCCGTCTACGCCAATCACTATCGCGTCACGCTGATCGACGCGCTTGCGGCCACGTTTCCGGTCACCGCCCGGCTGGTGGGCTGCGACTTCTTCCGCGCCGCGGCGCGCCGCCACGTGCGGGAGACGCCGCCCCGGCAACCGGTCCTGTGCGAGTATGGCGCCGACTTCCCGGATTTTCTCGCCGAACTGCAGGAAACGGCGACGGTGCCCTTCCTCGCCGACGTCGCCCGCCTGGAATGGGCGATCAACGCCGCGTGGCACGCACCGGACCCCCGGCCCGCCGCCTCGTCCGACCCGGCTGCGCTGCGCCTGCACCCGTCCTGCCGGCTGGTCGTCTCGCCGTTCGCCGTCGATGACGTCTGGCAGGCCCACCAGGGAGACGAGGGCGATCTCGCCGCGATCGACGTGCACGGGGGCCCGGTCCGGCTGCTGGTCGGCCGCAATCCGGACGATACGGTCGGCTGGATCCGCCTTCCCGAGGCGGAAACCGCCTTCGCCGCTGGCCTGATCGAGGGCGCCGACTTGGCGGATGCACTCACCCGTGCCCGTGCCGCAGACCCGGGCTTCGATGCTGTCCCCTTCGTCGCAGCCCTGATCGACAGCGGCTTCGTCATTCTTCCCGATCCCGATCAAGGACAGGAGATACTCCGATGACCACCACACTCTCGCACTCCGTTCCGATACCCCGCAGAACCACGTCTCTGGTCTCGACGGCCTTCGACCTGCTGGAGCGCTTCCCGACGTCGCTGCTGGCGCTTGCCTTCCGCTTCGCGGTGGCGACCGTCTTCCTCCGCTCCGGCCTCAGCAAGCTCGCCAGCTGGGATGCGACGGTGGCCCTGTTCGAGATGGAGTACATGGTGCCGATCCTGCCTCCCGAGTTCGGCGCATACCTCGCGACCGCCACCGAGATCGGCGCCTCGCTGCTGCTGATCGTCGGGCTCGGCACCCGGTTCGCCGCAGCCGCACTGCTGGGGATGACACTGGTCATCCAGATCTTCGTCTACCCCGAGAACTGGCCGGACCACCTGCTGTGGGGCTCGATCCTCGCCTGGCTCGTGACCCGGGGAGCGGGCGCCCTGTCGATCGATCACCTGATCGGCCGCCTGCTTTCGCACAGCCGGGCCTGAACGCCGGCAGTCGCCGGACTCGTCACAGCGAACACACCACTGTCTGGACACTCCCCGATGAGTGACCTGGATCCGCCCGAATATTCGGCTTTGACCGGTGGTGAGGGGCACCCGCCTCTCACCACCGCCTTCGTCAGCGAGTGGTTCATGTCCTCGGGCGTGATCGAGGGCGCCATCCGCCAGGGCGAAATGATCCCCGATTTCGAACTGGCGAACGGCGCCGGCGACGGGGTCAGCATCCAGACCCTGCTCGACCGCGGCCCGGTCGTCATCACCTTCACGCTGGGTCGCTTCTCGCCCTTCTGCCGCCGCTCGCTGCTGGATCTGCAGGCGGGCCTGGCGGAGATCGGATCGCTCGGCACATCGGTGGTCGCGGTCACCCCGGACCACCCGGCCGCCTCCCGGGCACTGGGCCTCGACCTCGGCCTCGGCTTCGATCTGCTGGCGGACGAGGGTGGGCGGCTGGCGGCGCTGTTCGGGATCGCCTACGCCCCGCCGGTGGCCATCGCCCACTGGCTGGCGCTGATCGGGCTGGACGAACCCCGCCAGTGGCGTGCGCGCGACATCCCGCTGCCGGCGACGTTCGTCGTCACCCCGGACGGGATCGCCCGGATGGCGTTCGTTCCGTCCGACCCGCAGGTCCGCATCTCCAGGTCTCAGGTGGTCGCAGCACTGTCGGCGCTGCCGCCGTCGACGCCCGCCGCCGGCGGCTGAGCCGCGTCCGGCGCCTCGTCGAAGGTCGCCACGACCTGCGTCTCGCCCGGCCACGGAAAGGTGCGGGCGGCGCGGACGAAGGCGCCGACGGCGGGCGAGTGCGGCCGACCGCGCATGGTGACCAGGCAGACGGTGCGCACCATCTCCGGCTCCACCAGCGGGCGGGATTCCAGGCCGGGCAGGGTGACGGCGTATTCCGGGAAGAAGCCGAAGCCGAAGCCGGCGGAGATCATTCCCTGGATCCAATCCTCGCGCGTGCTGCGCATCACCCGCTTCACCTGGATGCCCCGCTGCCGCAGGATGCCGCCAGCATAGGCACCGAACTCGCAGTTGGCGCGGTTGACGTACGCCTCCTGGTGCAGGTCCGCGCAGCGCACCACGTCCATGGCGGCGAAGCGGTGGCCGGGGGCGATGAGGATGACGAACCGCTCCTGGAACAGCGGCAGGGCGTGGAAGCGGTCGTCGATCCCCTCCGGCAGGCCGTAGAGTGCGACCTCGATGTCTCCCGACAGCAGCAGCTCGCCCAGCATGGAGCCGGTCGCGTCCAGCATCTCGACTTCGACGCCCGGATAGCGGCTGCGGAAGGCGATGAAGAAGTCGGCGAGCATGCCGGGGCCGATGGTGCACATCACGCCGATCTTGAGCGGGATGTTGTCCAGCTTGGCGAAGGTCTTCGCCGCGTCGCGGGCCGCCTGCGTCTGGGTATAGACCTGCTCGAAGTAGGGGCGCATCACCCGACCGAGTTCGGTCAGGTGGGTGTGCTGGCGCTCGCGATGGAACAGCGGGCCGCCGAACTCCGCCTCCAGGTTCTGGATGGCGCGGGTCAGGCTCGGCTGCGAGACGTTGCACTTCTCCGCCGCCCGGGTGAAGTTCAGATGCTCGCACAGCGCCAGGAAGTACCTGATCTGGTAAAGTTCCATCCCCTTCCCCCGCCGCCGTGGACGACTTCTGGAGGTCGTCTGCAGACGCCGTGCCCATCGCGCGCGAAGCCCGCTCCGCTCACGCGCAAAGCTAGCATAAGTGTGGGGATTCCCGGCGGTCGTTTTCGCAGGCTTCAGTCGCCGCCGCCCTCGGCGCCGGTGATCAGCCGCGTGCTCCGGCCGTAGGTCAGATACGACCAGAACCAGTCGAACATCACCGCGATGCGGCTGCGCAGATCGACCAGGAACGCCACGTGCACGAGGCCCCACAGCCACCAGGCCACGGCGCCGCTGAGGCGCAGGCCCGGCAGGTCGGCGACCGCCGCCTTGCGGCCGATGGTCGCCATCGAGCCCAGGTCCCGGTAGCGGAACGGGCCGGGTGCGCGCCTGCCCTCGCTGGCGGCGCGAATCGCCTGCGCCACGTACTCGCCCTGCTGCTTGGCGACCGGTGCGAGGCCGGGCAGCGGCCGGCCGTCCGCCCCGTTGCAGGCGGCGGTGTCGCCGATGGCGAACACGCCCGGCCGTGACGGCACGCAGAGATCGGGGCCGACGACGATCCGGCCGGCGGCATCCCGCTCGGCGCCGAGCCAGCGGCCGGCGGCCGACGCCATCACGCCCGCCGCCCACAGCACGGTGCGCGCCTCGATCCGCTGGTTGCCGATGGTCACCCCGGCCTCGTCGATCGCCTCGACCCGGGCGCCGACCATCACCTCGACGCCGAGCGCTGCGAGCGACCGTGCGGCGGCGGCGGACAGGCTCTCCGGCAGGACGGGCAGGATGCGGGGGGCCGACTGCACCAGGATGATCCGGGCGGTGCGCGGGTCGGCGGCGCGGAATTCCTCGCGCAGCGACTGGCGGGCCAGCTCGGCGATCGCACCTGCCAGCTCGACGCCGGTGGGTCCGCCGCCGACGATGACGAACGTCATCTGCCGGCGGCGCTCCGCCTCGTCGTCGGAGGCCTCGGCGCGCTCGAAGGCGGCGAGGATGCGGCTGCGCATTGCCGTCGCGTCGTCGATCTTCTTCAGACCCGGCGCAAACGGCTCCCAGGCGTCCTTGCCGAAGTAGCTGTGCCGAGCGCCGGTGGCCAGCACCAGATAGTCGTATGGCACCCGCCGCTCGCCGATGACCACGGCGCGGCCGTCCGTATCCACGTCGGAGACCCGGCCCATCAGCACCCGGCAGTTGGGCTGGTCGCGCAGCAGGGTGCGGATCGGCACCGCGATGTCGGCCGGCGACAGGGTCGCCGTCGCCACCTGGTAGAGCAGCGGCTGGAACAGGTGATAGTTGCGCCGGTCGACGACGGTGACCCGTGCCCGGGCGTGGCGCAACGCCCGCGCCGCCGCGAGCCCGCCGAACCCCGCACCCACGATCACGACGCGCGGCGCATCCGCCAGCCAGGCCGGATCGCCGGACAGCCCCGGGCACAGCCGGGCGAACAGCGGCACCATCACGGCCCGGTCGACCGACAGCTGGCCGGCGCCCTGGGCCGCGAACGTCAGCAGCAGCAGCAGGCGCAGCACCGTATCGCCCAGCGCCACCGTTTCCGGCAGGCCCAACGTGCCCGCCAGCGCCAGCAGCAGCGCCGCCGGCCGGGTCGCGAGGCCGATGGCGAGCAACAGGCACAACGGCGCGCCCACCGCCTGCAGGGCCGCCGATGCCTGGGCGAATCCGGCGCTCCACAAAACCCAGACGAGCCCGCAGCGCACCATCGCCATCCACACCGGCGCCAGCCAGCGCTCGAGGAACCCCGCCAGGCGCAGCCACAGCGCCCCGCCCGGAATGGCCGAGCCGGCGAGGTGGCCGGCGATCATCCGGTCGAGGGAGAGCGGGCCTGCGCCGCGCACCACCAGCAGACCCAGCAGCGCCATCCACCACAGGTGATCGGTCAGCTCCCGGTAGGTGAATTGCAGGAAGGCCGCCGTGAGCAGCAGCGGCAGGGCGGCCAGCCGCGTGCCCAGCCCGAAGGCCAGCAGCACCGGGCAGACCAGCTCGATACCGGTGCCGATGACGGCGGCGGTGGTGGGATCGAGCCCCGGCACCGGGTGCTCGGCGGTGTAGAGGTAGACCGTGGTCACCCAGGTGGTCGTCTTCAGCACGCCGGAGACGAAGAAGATCTGCGCCAGCCACAGGCGGGCGGCGAGATCGACCAGCGGCCCCAGGGTCACCCGCAGCATTCCGGCGGCATCGTCCCAGGCTTCGCACCAGGGTGCCAGTGGAACGGCGAAGCGGAAGTCCGGTTTCGTCGTGCGCATCGTTCTCTCCTCGCCCACCGTCCCGTGCACCGGGCTTTCCCACACGGCGATCTTGCGGGCGGAACGGGGGTCAGGGGAAATGCGCGGTCGCTAGCGTGTCGATAGAACCGGCGCATCGCCGCGGCTCCCGCCGGCGCCGGTCGGTTGGCGGGAGCGGCCGCCGGGACCACTCATTGGGCACGCGCCGGCGGACGCTTTCGACGTCCCAATACCTCGCATTGCGACCTGTAGCCTGCATGGAGCGCAGCGGAATGCGGGTGCGTCCGCGGCAGGCAACCCCGTATTCCGCTGCGCTCCATACAAGCTACGCTTGCTGGCCGCGGCGGATGGACGTGACCGCCGACTTCGTCTACTGCCGCCTGCACGGCTCCAAGGAGCTTTACGCCAGCGGCTACGACGACGAGGCGCTGGACGCCTGGGCCGTCCGCGTCGCGGCATGGGCCGGCGGCGGCGAGCCGGCCCATGCCGAGCGCATCATCGACGCGCCCGCCCCGCCCGCCCCAGCCCCGCCCGCCCCAGCCCGCGACGTCTTCGTCTACTTCGACAACGACGCCAAAGTCCGCGCCCCCTTCGACGCTTAGGAGCTGATCGCCCGGGTCGGGAGGCTGCTGGCGGAGGGGTGAGGGGGGCGGGACGCTTATCGCCAGGACCGACAATTCTGGAGTTCGGGAAGCGGACGCCGGAGATGACGATTGACGGGCGAGACCGGACATCGTACGGCCGTCTATGCAGCACCACCACCTGCGGCGGATTACGCTCCGCTAATTCGACCTGCGCGAGCCCAGCGAAGTCATGAATGCTCCTGTTCAAACGGATTTGACGTGCATTTATTGCCTTACTAGAAAGGCCAGCTCTGAATTTAATGTCGAGCACGTCATTCCAAGATCCTTTGGAACTTTTAAAAATAACTTCACATTAAAAAATACAGTTTGTAAAGAGTGCAACACGCTTTTTGCACAAAGCCTTGAAATTCACTTGGCCCGCGACACAATTGAAGGAAGGATGCGTTTCGATCATGGAATAAAAAAGCATAAACAATTTACCCACTTTGGCCTGGAGCGTGTTCGAATCAAGATTGCCGATGGTCCTTTTGCTGGTCAGATCGTTTATCTGACCTTCTCAGAACATAGTGCTAAACCGGTAATAATGCCTATCCCTCAGATAGGCTTGAAAAAAAGAGATAACTCTGGGTACGAGTGGTTCACTTTCGATCGAATACCGCACAGGGAAGAAGTCGATGAAGAAATTTTCGACATGCACGATCCCAAGTCGATATGTGGATCCGCAGAACTCTCCGCAGAAGATGTGAAAGTAGCTCTTGATAATCTCGGTTATAATTTCACGTATAGAGGGGAACACATGTTTAATCCCCAAGAAAATGCAATTGCCTGTGACGTTGAATTCAGAATAGACAAGACGATAAAGCGAGCGATAGCCAAAGTTGCATTTAACTACTTCTGCTATGTTGCGGGGCGAGAGGTTAGTTTGATGCGACCTTTCGATATGATAAGGGGCTTCGTGAGAAATAAGACAGATGAACCGTATCCGCTCTTACAGATATCTGATATTGGCATATTGGAAGACGAACAGGCTGCCGATTCTCGCCGACGGCTCGGTCATGTGATCACCGTGAATTGGGCTGCTGATAACAAGTCTATCGTGTGCCAAGTCTCGATCTTAAACTATTGGTCGTATGCCGTTTGTATAGCGCGTGACGTCCGCAGCGTGGTCGAATTATCACCCTCCGGACATTTCTTTAATTTGGCATCGAGGGAAATACTTGAGCTTGGATGCCGCCGAAAAATCCTGGAGCCGTAGCGAGCATTGGTCGCATCGAGACGCCTCGCCAATCGTTCCAGTAAGCGTAGCCCAGAATGCAGCAAAGCGAAATCCGGGTTGTTGCCGCGACGGTGCCCGCATTCCGCCGCACTTCATGGGGGTTACCAGTCGAAATACGTGCCATACCGGACGCGAGCGCAACAAACGCGGTAAGCGACCCTCCTGGGATGTTGCGCCCCCTCGCCCGCCCCCCGGGTTCGGCGGCTCGTGCGGGGTGCGCGTTCCGGTCTACCCTGCGGCTTCCCCGGCGGCCGGGAGGGGCGAGCCGAACGCCGGTAGACACACGGTGGTGGCCCGGCGCCGGTGTCGGGTCGAGCGCTTTTCGAAATGACGACAAATGACGACATTTGACGACATCGGACGACACGGAACGACGACAAATGACGACACGTGTCGTCATTTCTGGGCGAATGAAATCAACGGGTTACGGAAAAAATGACGACATTTGACGACAAATGACGACATTTTTGCGCGCAACCCCCGCCCGAAGCCGGGCTTGGGCCGCGCCGCGGCGGGGCCGTGACCCTGGCGGCCGGGCTGTGACCCCCACGTCGCGGCGGTGACTCAGGTGCCGCAGAACGTCCGGCACACCCGCTCGGAGGGGAGCGCCGGGCGGGTATAGTCCTCCTGTCCGGGCTGGTCGTCGAACGGCCGCTCGAGAACCGCGACCAGGGTGCGGAACGGCTGCAGGTCGGCGTCGCGCACCGCCGCCTCGATCGCCTGTTCGACGCGGTGGTTGCGCGGGATGAAGGCCGGGTTGACCGCCCGCATCCCGGTCGCACGCTGCGCCGGCGGCTGCGGGTCGCGGGCGAGCCTTTGCCGCCACTCCGCCGCCCAGCCGTCGAACAGGACGGCGGGCGTGAACAGCGCGCGCACCGCCGCATCGCCCCCCGCGGCGCCGGCCGCAGCGCCCCCCGCGGCCTCGCCCCCAGCGGCGTCCGCCGCGTCGCCCCCCGCGGCCTCGCCCCCCGCGGCGTCGGCCGCAACGTAACCGGCCGATCTGGGCCGCCTTCTTGTGCTGAGATGGTTCTGCGAAGATGCGTCGTTACGGACGTCGTTAACGACGTCGCTTGCGGGGCGGTCGGATGC
>Ga0209573_1004047_pt1 | contig 15067 bp, 12 predicted proteins | sample TNRBio252014_DNA_FD_185870 | JGI IMG/M metagenome (GOLD analysis project Ga0209573, IMG submission 185870) | Wastewater treatment Type I Accumulibacter community from EBPR Bioreactor in Madison, WI, USA - TNR Reactor_6/25/2014_ DNA (SPAdes)... | ecosystem: Engineered > Bioreactor > EBPR >...
GGGAATTCGCCGTCCTGCCCGGCGAACGCCTCGCGCAGGCCGGTTCCGCGCCCACCGCGACGCTCGGTGCCGTGGTGGTCGAAGCCGAGCGCCCGTCGCTCACGCAGGAAAACCTGTCCTCGGCGGAAGAACGGCTGCGGCTGATTCCCGGCGGCGTGAATCTGATCGGGCCGCAGGCGCTGGAGGAAAAACGCTCCAGTTCGCTGGTGGACGCGCTGGGCGCGCAACCGGGCATCATCGCCCGCAGCTTTTTTGGCGGTAACGATCAGGCGCGGCTCAACATTCGCGGATCGGGCTTGCAGCAAAATCCGGTGCAACGCGGGGTGCGGCTGTTGCTGGACGGGTTGCCGGTCAATCTGGCCGACGGTTCGTTCATCATCGGCGTTCTGGAACCGCGCACCACGCAATATATCGAGGTGTACCGGGGCGCGAACGGCGCCCGTTACGGCGCGACCACGCTGGGCGGCGCGATCAATTTCATCGCGCCCACGGGCTACGATCACGGCTTCTCTCGCGCTGCGCTGGAAGGCGGTAGCTTTGGCTTTATCAGCGCCCTGGCGGCCACCGGCGGTCAGCTTGGCAACGGCGATTATTTCGCGGGCCTCACCCACAACCAGCGCGATGGCTATCGCGACTACAGCGCGTCCGAACGGCAAAGCGTCAGCGCGAACTACGGATTGCGCCAAACCGACTGGGAAAGCCGCTTTTTCTTCAACTACGTCAATCTGGATTTCGAGGTTCCCGGCCCGCTGCCCAAAGCGACGCTGGACAGCGACCCCGAGTCGGTGCATGGCGGTCCCGTGGTCACCCTCAACCCCGGCCGGCCGCCGACCGTGACGCAACCCGGTCCGAACGTGCCTCGCGACCGCCCCGATCGGAGCGTCGAACAGGCGCGTCTGGCGAACCGCACCACCCTGCTGCTGGGCAACGCGCAGGAAATCGACGCCGGCGTGTCCTGGTTGCGGACTGACGACAGGTTTCGCTTTCCGGTATCCACCGGCTTGGTGGAAAGTCTGAGCGACGATCTGGCCGCCGAATTGCGCTATCGGCGTCTGGCGCCAGTGGCGGGACGGGAAAACCGCTTCGAACTGGGCATGAACGCCTCGTGGGGGCAGATCGAGCGGCGGCGGTTCCACAATGATCGCGGAATCACCGGCGCGCTGTACGCCGACAACGAATTAACCGCGAGCAATGTCAACCTGTTCGCGGAAAACACCTTCTTTATCCGTCCCGAATGGGCCTTGGTGACGGCGCTGCAATACGGCTACGCCGGCCGGGACAGCGATGATCGATACGACAGTCCGACCCGGCCCACGCTGCGCGTCGCCGGCCCGCCGCCCGGCCCGATTCCGCCCGCCGTACCCGCCGAGGACACCAGCTTTGATCGCGACTACCACGGGTTCAATCCGCGCTTTGGGCTGATCTATCGCTTCGATCCGGTCAATCAACTGTTTTTCAATGCGAGCCGCAGTTTTGAAGCGCCCACGTTCGATGACTTGTTGAGCGCCACCGGCGGCACCCCCAATTCCGGGCCGCTGGGTTTCACGGCCAAGGATCTGGACGCGCAGACCGCGACGACCTTCGAGATCGGGACGCGCGGCGAATATCAGCAGTTGCGCTGGAATCTGGCCCTGTATCAAGCGCGGCTTCAAGACGAACTGTTGTCGCTGCGCGATGCGACCGGCTCGCCGCTGGGCACGATCAACGCCGACCGCACCCTCCATCGCGGTCTCGAACTCGAACTGATGCTGCGCTTCCCGGAACGGCTGAACTGGCGGCTGGTGTACAACTACCAGGACTTTCATTTCGACGGTGATCCGGTTTATGGCGACAACGCGCTGGGCGGCGCGCCGGAACACCTGATCGACGCCTCGGTGCGCTACGACCATCCCAACGGCCTTTGGGTGGCCGCCGACGTGCAATGGCTGCCCAAAAAAGTCCCCGTGGATAACGCCAACACCCTGTTTCAGGACCCCTACACGGTGTGGGGCCTGCGCGCCGGGTATCGGCAAGGCAACCTGACCGTGTTTGCCGACGCTCGTAATCTGTTCGACGAAACCTACGCCAGCGCCACCCTCGTCACCGATCGCGCCGCGCCGGATCAGGCGACGTTTTTACCCGGCGACGGGCGCAGTTTCAGCGTCGGCGTGGATTATCGCTTTTAATGCTGTTCAACCGAGGGAAATGAAGATGCAACGCTTTGCCTTATTGCTGTTATTAGCCTTCGCCAGCCTGTCCGTGCAGGCGAACGAGCCGGCGACCCAACTGCTCGATCAAAACGCCCTGTCCTGGAAGCCGGTGCATGGCGACGGCCAGATGGCTCCGCTGGCGCTGACCGAGTCCGGCAAACCGCTGGCCGTGCTGATCCGTCTGCCTAAAGGCGGGGGTGTTAAAGCCCCATTCGGGTTCGGCGCACTGGCATTTCATCACCGTGGTCGGCGGCACGCTGTCCTACGCCGACGGCGATCAGATCGAACCAGGCAAGCTGAAGGACTATCCGGCGGGTTCGGTGCTGGTGCTGCCGCAAGGGCTGATGCACTACGCGATGGCGCGGCAAAACGACGTGCTGTTGCAGGTGACTTTAATCCACCAGGACAGCCTGACGCCCGACGTGCGCCGGCAAATGCCCGATCATCATCACGCCTCGACGGCAGCGCCAGGCAACAGCCCACCGGCGGCTCCTGTCGCATCGCAATCGTCCCTCGTCGCGTTTCTGACCACCGCCGATCCGATGATCGCCGGTCATGCCTTGCATTTTGCCCGGCACATGCTCGACGGCGGGCGGCGGGCCACTCTGCTCCTGGTCGGCGAAGCTGGGCGGTTGGGCATCAAAACCTTGCCCAGTCCCATCAGCGCGCTCAGCAACGCTCCGCTGAGTGAGGATCTGTCCGGTTTTATCGCCGCCGGCGGCACGGTTTACATCAGCCCCTACACGCTGCGCCATTTTGCCCGCCTCCCCGGAGATGCTGGCCGATGGCGTCACGGTTCCCAAAGACCCGCCGGCGGTTCACCGGCACATGTTTGACCCAACCACTCAACTGATTGTATGGTGAAGTTTTTTTCAGCAAACAGAGGATTGTTATGTTCAAACTCATGCTGGTTCTGCATCTACTCGGAGCCGCAGTCTGGACCGGCGGTCACTTGGTTCTGGCGCTCGGCATCCTGCCGGGCGCGCTCCGGCAACGCTCGGTAGCCCCGATTCAGGCGTTCGAGGCCGTCTACGAACGCATCGGGTTGCCGGCGCTGCTCATTCAGATCGGCACCGGTTTCTGGTTATTGCAGCGCCTGTTTCCCAGCCATGCCGCCTGGGTGGATGTATCGACGCCTTGGGGGCAACTGATCGCGCTGAAGTTTGTCCTGCTGGCGGCGACCATCGGGCTGGCGCTGGACGCCCGGTTGCGCCTGATCCCGCGACTGGACGAGAGTCGGCTGGGGTCGCTGGCCTGGCATATCGCCGGGGTCACGACGCTGTCGGTGCTGTTCGTCGTGGTCGGCGCGGGTTTCCGAACTGGAGGATTGTTCTGAGATGAACGGCAACAGGGGCTTGGCGCTGTTGCTGGTCGCGGCGCTGGCGTGGACTGGCGCGGCGCGCGCCGACGCCCAACGCATCGTCTCGGTCGCGGGTTCGCTCACCGAAATCGTGTACGCGCTCGGCCAAGAAAGCCGATTGGTGGGCGCGGACACCACCAGCTTGTATCCGCCATCGGCGCGCGCGCTGCCCCAGGTCGGTTACCAGCGCAGCCTGTCCGCCGAAGGCATTCTGTCGCTGGCGCCCGATCTGGTGCTCGCCACCGAAGCCGCCGGCCCGCCGGCGGTGATCGACCAGATCCGGGCGGCGGGCGTGCCGGTCCGGATCGTGACCCACGATTTATCGCCCGACGGTCTCGGCCAGAAAGTGCGGAGCGTCGCCGAAGCGCTGGATCGGGTGGAGGAGGGCGAGCGGCTGGCGAGCCGGATTCGCGCCGAACTCAATGCGACCTTGCGGTCGGTCGGCGCGGCGCGGACGCGGCCCAAGGTGCTTTTTTTCATGAACGCCGGGCGCGGGGCGCCGCTCACCGCCGGGCGCGACACGGCGGCGGACGCCATGATCCGGCTGGCGGGCGGCCAGAATGCGCTCGCGGACTTCGAGGGTTACAAACCGTTGAGTACGGAAGCTCTGACGGCGGCGGCGCCGGATGTGCTGCTGTTACCCGACCACGCCCTGACGGCGCTCGGTGGCGAAACCGGCTTGGCCCGCGTTCCCGGCTTGACGCTGACGCCGGCTTGGCGGAATCGGCGCATCGTTGCTATGGACGCCCTGCTATTGCTGGGCTTTGGTCCGCGCACCGGCGCGGCGGTGGCGACTCTTGCCCGTCGCTTGCATCCCGATCTGGAGGCTGTGGACGGCGGCCTTGGCCAATAACGAAGACGGGGTCAAGCTCTGTGGGTAGCGCGATGTGCAACTTTATCCGGCCAGATCTTGAAGCGACGCCACTCTGGAGATCAGTCGGAGAGGTGCTGGGCCATGACAGCGACGAGGCGATCTATACCTATAGCGGCATTGGGCGGCGTGGTTTTTCCGGACTGGGAGATCAAGTCACGCACAAGTTCTTGTGCTCATACCGTTGGCGTGTGGCGCGACCTGCAACACGGGCGTGAATCTTTACAGTTCGATGGCTTGATGATCACCTGATCGGAAAAGTTGCACATTGCGTGTGATCTCCCAATCGATAGTGTTAAGAGATCAACGGCACGAGAACCACAAAAAATCCTCTACCACCCTAAAGTTTCGCCGCTGATTAACGATAACCAAAGCTGGTGGTAGTAAGGTAAAACCGGAAGTTTGTGCGCGACGAGCAAGCTTGTAGGCCGTGAGCCGTGTAAATTGGACTTGGAACGCGCTGGTGATCTGATCTCCTGTCGACTTCTTCTGCAGGGGGTATTTCACTCTTGACAACACGATTGCGGTACTAAACAGAAAGTCTATCTTGTTCATCCAGTGTTGGCGTTTGAACGCTCATCAGGGGCACGGCCCTAATGCGTAGTCGTTAAGCCATGAATTTGAATAGGTAAAGCTGCTTTCTGAGCTTTCTTTTGGTTTTGTAGGATGGGTAGTATCCACCGTACAAAACTCTTTTAACCTACGTCAGGAGATCTGTCATGAATGTGAAAATCAGCACCTTTTTTCTTGTTGCCTCCATCACTGTCAGCAGCTTAGCCTTCGCAGATGCGGATGATACTAAATGGATTGCTCAGTGCATGATGGATAACAAGGATGAGGGTAAACCGACTGCGGTAGTACAAAAATATTGTGAGTGCATGAACGAGAAAATGAGCGACAACGAAACGCAATCAGTAACTCAGTGGGAAAAAACCCACCCGAAGGAAGAAAAAGAATGCAGCGCTAAAGCGGGTTGGAATTAACCCACAAGTCTTTTGCCAATCAGTCCACAAGGAAACAACATGCGTAAGATGATATTAAGCCCAATCAGCATATTGGTTGCTTGCAGTGCTATTTACACGGCGCAAAGTGCGGAGAATCCAGCCGCACCGGCAGCCGCTCCAACCCCGGCGGTAGTAGCTCCGGCCGCTGCTCCGGCCGCTGCTCCGGCCGCTGCTCCGGCCACTGCTCCGGCCGCTGCTCCGGCCGCCGCTCCGGCCGCCGCTCCGGCCGCCGCTCCAGCACCTGCACCGGCAACCGCCCCAGCAGCAGCGACCCCCAACCTCAGCGGAAAATGGTCATCCAACCTCGCTGGCGACGTTACCATCGAACAGACTGGTAACAAGATTGTGGGTTCTTACCAGTACAAAGATGACGACGACGTAACCCAGGATGGAAAATTTGAGGGATTGATCGAAGGGAAAACGATTAAAGCCAACTGGTGGGAGCGCCCAAAGGTAGGTAAAGGAGAAGAAAGTCGGGGTACTCTGGAATGGAAAATTACCGACGATGGCAAAACACTAACGGGTTGGTACCGCGACGAAGGTGATAAAGAAAAGTATGATTTTAATTTAGATCGGTGATTTTAAACGATCAAACCATAGTTAGTTTCCTCTCATCATCCTTGGCGGGCTGGTGCTAGATAAAGCGTTTACGGGCTTATTCCAGCACCAGCTCGTCTTGGCGTGAAATGCCGCGATCTTACTTTTGAAGCTTCCCCCCAACCAGGGAGATAAGTTGTATGAAAATCAGTCATCATGCTGGGCTTTTAGCTGTTATAGCTTCATCGTTGATGGTCGCAACCACCATCGAACCGGCTATGGGTAGCGAAGACTACTCGTTTAAAGTCAGCAATACGACTTCGGATAAAATCAAAGCCATTCAAGTATCTGAGAATGGTAGGAAATGGGGCTATTTTGATATTGGTTCGGGTATTTCACCCGGCGCAACCGTAACACTGGTTTGGGACAAGAGCACAAACGATGAAAATTGCACGCAGTACTTCAAAGCTATTTTCGCTGATGGTAGTGAATCCGAATCCGTCAAATTTGATTTTTGCGAGGATGATCTTGAGCTAGAGTTTTAATTTTGGCAGATCGAGAATTTCGTTTTAATTTCAGGGTGAGGTTCTCGACATTTGACGTGAACAGCAAGACTGCTCCTTCATCGTCCTTCTCGATCACTACCTCAATTCCCGCCTTCATGCCGCAATAGCCAGCGTTTGGCCCTAAGCGGATCACCCGTGACCTCGTCCGGCATAACTACCTAAGTCCTGCTGACCCACCACCCGATGACAGGGAATCAGGATCAGGATCAGGATCAGGATGGGGTTACTCCGACACGCACCGCCGATGGCGCGAGCGGCGGTATCGAGTTGCCGCGCCAGTTCGCCACGCGATGTGCAATTTTTCTGGCCAAACCTTGAAGCATGGGTATCGAAAGAGCGCGATTTTATATTGACATGCAAATGATAATTATTATCATTAAAGCAGATTCAACAATACAACGCACTCGCTGAATTAACCCGCAGCCCCGCCAGCCAGCCTTACCGCCAGCCAGCCTTCGCACCCGTTGCTAACGGAACATAACCCTCACCCTCCGCGATTCGAGGGTGGCTTTCCAGACGAAGGTATCTTCACCATGAATTACAGGCCAATTTCCCTGGTCATCGGCTTGGCGCTCGGCAGTCCGACATGGGTCTCAGCGGACCCCATCGGGGAGCGGATGGCGCGTATGGAAGCCATGATGGCCGAGATGCAAAGGGAGTTGGACGCCCAAAAGGCCACCATCCAGCAACAGGCGACCACCATCGCCGAACAGAAAGCCCATCTGGAGGGTGCGCCGCCGCGCGTGGAGAAATTGACCGAGGACATCGAGGCGAAAAAGACCGACGATACCGAGGGTAAAGCCCCTTGGTACAGCACCATCGAGATTGCGGGCGTTATCGAGGTTGAAGCCACTCACTACGCTCCTTATGTCGGCCAAAGCGAGAGTGATCTCGCTTTGGCGACCTTCGAGCTGGGCATCGCCGCCCAGATCACCGATTGGCTGAAAGTGGAGGCCAGCCTGCTGTATGAGGAAGACGACACGCCCTTGGAAGTGGATGTCGCCTCTGTCACCTTCGCTAACCCGGAGCAAAGCCCCTGGTTTGTCACCGCCGGGCAAATCTATGTGCCTTTCGGCGCTTATGAAACCAATATGGTCTCCGATCCCTTGACGCTGGAGATAGGCGAAACGCGCGAAACGGCGCTACAGGCCGGCTTTGTCAAAGGTGACTTCAATGGCAGCCTGTACGTATTCAACGGCGACAACGAGAAGGACGGCAAGAGCCAAATCGGCGCTTGGGGCGCAGCGCTCGGGTTTGCCAGGGAATGGGAAGGCGGAGAGGTGGCTGCCGGCATCGGTTACCTGAGCGACTTGGGCGATTCGGACACGTTGCAGGGCGTGATCAACGACAACCAAGGCGATAACGATACCGATCTCGTACCGGCTTGGACGGTGAACGCCAAGGGCCGCTTCGGGCAGTTTACCCTGATCGGCGAATATCTGGCGGCGACCGAGTCTTTCGAGGTGACGGCGGTTCCTTGGCGTTCCGGCGGCGCTCGGCCATCGGCCTGGAATCTTGAGGTCGGCTACGCTTTTGAGCTGTTCGACAAGCCTTCCACCTTTGCGGTCGGCTATCAGGGCGCTCGTGAAGCGCTGGCCTTGGAACTTCCCAAACAGCGGCTTGTGACCGCATTGTCCACCGAGATTTACGATCAAACCAAGCTGTCATTCGAATGGGCGCACGACAAGGACTACAGCGCGAACGATGGAGGTACCGGGAAAAACGCCGATACGCTCACCGCCCAACTGGCCGTCGATTTTTGAGATCCCCGACTTGCAAGCCCGCGAGCGCCCGAGCGTTGACGTTGCCCGCTGCGTTGCTCGAACGGAGGAATGTCCGGTTCCGCTGGCTGAGGACTCTCGGTGTGATCGGACGCGGGCGTTGGCTCTTGATCGGGCTGATGGCGTTGCTGTTGGTGGTCGTGGTCTTGGCGCTCGGAATCGGAGCGGTGGCGATCGCGCCAGGCCAGACGCTGGCCATTCTTGGCGCGCAGTTCGGTATCGCGCTGCCGTGGGAATTTACCGACCAGCAGCAAGCGGTCCTGCTGACGATCCGCATGCCGCGCATCGCGCTGGGCGTGCTGGTGGGCGCGGGCTTGGCGGCCGCCGGAGCGGCCTTGCAAGGTTTGTTTCGCAATCCGCTGGCCGATCCGGGCTTGATCGGCGTGTCCAGCGGCGCGGCGCTGGCCGCCGTGGCGGTCATCGTGCTGGGTTTGCCGCCGCTGGCGGCGAGCGGCGGACTGGGGCTTTACGCCCTGCCGCTGGCCGCGTTCGGCGGCGGCGTCCTCGCGACCTTGCTGGTGGGGTGGCTGGCCCACCACGACGGCCGCGCCCAAGTCGCCACCTTGCTGCTGGCGGGCATCGCCATCAACGCGCTGGCCGGCGCCGGCACCGGCTTGCTGACCTATCTCGCCGACGACGAACAATTGCGCACCCTGACGTTCTGGAGTCTGGGCAGCTTGGGCGGCGCCACTTGGCGCGAGGTGGCCGCGATCGCCCCTCCGATCCTGTTGGCCCTCGCACTGATCGCACGGTACGCCCGGACGCTCAACGCGCTGCTGCTGGGTGATCGGGAAGCGGGGCATCTGGGCTTCGCCGTGGAGCGGGCCAAGCGCGTTTTAATCGTGGCGGGCGCGCTGGCAGTCGGTTCGGCGGTGGCCGTGGCCGGCATCATCGGTTTCGTCGGTTTGGTGGTTCCGCACCTGCTGCGGTTGGCGCAAGGGCCGGACCACCGTTTTCTGCTGCTCGGGTCGGCGTTGCTGGGAGCGGTTTTGCTGGTCTGCGCCGACCTGTTGGCTCGTATCGTGGTGGTTCCCACGGAGTTGCCCATCGGCATCGTTACAGCGCTGCTCGGTGGGCCTTTTTTCTTCTGGTTGCTCTGGCGCCAACGCCGCCAGCAAGGCGGGTGGTGATGCTGGCGGCGCATGAGGTTTCGGTGCGGGCGGGCGGCGCGACTTTGCTCGACGGGGTCTCGTTTGCGGTGCGGCCGGGTGAAATCCTGGCGGTGATCGGCCCGAACGGGGCGGGCAAATCGACCTTGCTCAAGGTGTTGTGCGGCGACATCGGCGCTGCGGCGGGCGAGGTGCGCATGAACGGGCGCCCGCTGCGCGACTGGTCGTTGCGCGAGCGGGCGAAGGTGCGCGCAGTCCTGCCCCAGGAAACCGCGCTCGGCTTCCCGCTGCCGGTGTTCGAGGTGGTGTTGATGGGGCGCAGCCCGCACCTGCGCGGCGGCGAAAGCGCGCAGGATCGGGCCATCGCCCGCGAGGTGTTGCGTCTGGTCGAAGCCGATCATCTCGCGGAGCGCGGTTACACCACTTTGTCGGGCGGCGAGCGGCAGCGGGTGCAACTGGCGCGGGTGCTGGCCCAGATTTGGGAAACCGGCGACGCGCGGCAACCGTGCTATTTGCTGCTGGACGAACCCACTGCCGCGCTGGATCTGGCGCACCAGCACGCCGCTTTGACTATCGCGGCGCGGTTTGCCCGGGAGCGGCGGGTCGGCGTCGTCGCCATTTTGCACGATCTCAATCTGGCCGCGCTCTACGCCGACCGCATCGTGGTGATGAAGCGGGGGCGGGTGTGGATCGAGGGACCGCCGGAAACGGCATTGGCGGTGGAAGTTGTCGAGGCGGTGTTCGCCGTCCGCGCGTCGGTCGTCCGCCATCCCAAACGCCCGGATCGCTGGCTGGTCGTGGCCGAGCGCTGATCTGCGACCGTGGCCGGCCTGGATCGGAACATCGCCAAAATGCCCGGTTTCGCGGCTTGGCAACGCCGAAGCGCATCAACCGATGCGCTCATCCCGCAGCGATAATAGCCCGCAGACCTTCGCGGTACGTCGGGTAAAGCGGCGCGAAACCGAGTTCGCGCTTGATGCGTTCGTTCCGCACGCGCTTGCATTCGGCGTAGAAGTGCCGGGCGAACGGCGAGAGGTCGGCGACCTCGATCGGCTCCGCCACCGGGGGTTCGACGCCGATCAGTTCGGCGGCGAAGGCGACGACCTCGTCGCCGGGCGTGGGTTCGTCGTCGGCGACATTGTAGATCCGGCCCGGATCGGGCCTTGCCATCGACGCCGCCAGAACGCCGGCGAGATCGGTCACATGGATGCGGTTGAACACCTGACCGGCCTTGACGATGCGCCGCGCGCGACCGGTTTCGAGCATGTCGATGACGTTGCGTCCAGCGCCGGGACCGTAGATGCCGGGCAGCCGAAAAACGTGCGCGGGAACGCCGATGCCCGCGCCGAATGCGAGCCATGCCTGCTCGGCTTCGAGCCGTCGTCGATTTTCGGCGGTGGCCGGGTGCGGCTCGCGCGTTTCGTCGATCCAGGCGCCCCCGCAATCCCCGTAGACGCCGATGGTCGAGAGATAACCGATCCAGCGCAACGAGCCGGCGACCGCTTCGAGGTCGGCACCGTGAAGGCGAAGCACGGGATCGCCCGCTTCGTCGGGCGGGATCGAAACGAGCAGATGCGTCGCGCCGGCCAGCGCGCCCCCGGCGTCGCTCATGGCGCGTTGGCCGTCGAAGACAACGGCGTTGATGCCCTGGCGTTGGAGCGCTTCGGCCCGGTTCGCCGAACGGCAAGTTCCCGAAACGCGCCAGCCCGCCGCGATCGATGGTTGCGCCAGCGCTTGGCCGGTATAACCGAGGCCGAAACAGAAAAGATGCGACGTCATCTGATGTCCCCTTGCGGTCGTCGGCGAGCGGCGAACGCGAGTCCGCTGTTTCCGCGTCAGCCGATGCCATGATCGCCGACGCTCTGATGTCCCCTTGCGGTCGTCGGCGAGCGGCGAACGCGAGTCCGCTGTTTCCGCGTCAGCCGATGCCATGATCGCCGACGCCGTTCCGCGTTCCGGGAAACAGGGGGCTGACGCCCCCTGCTCGCGGAGCACCCGTTCTCACCAGAAATCAGGTTCTTACGCAGGTTCAGCCCTTCAGCCGTTTTCGACCGGATCGCGCGCTCGCGCGGCGATGCGGTCGCGAAACGCCGCGAATCGCTCGACTTGCTCCGGAATCAGCCGATGGCGCGCGTCGCGACCGAGATAGACTTTGAACATGCAGCCGCCTCGCTGGTTGTAGAACTGCACCGAGTGCGTGTCCGACTCAAACAACTTGCGCGAGACGAAGCCGATCAGCTCGCAATGGTCCGCCTTCAGATGCCCTCCGATCGGTTTTCCGTGCAGGTTGTAGAAGCCGCGCGCCATCCCGCCTTTCGGCACCACGCCCTTGGCCTCCAAAATCACGTCGCCGGTGTTGATGACGAACGTCACCTCGCCCCAGGCGGTCATCTCCCGCATGACCTCCTCGAAGTGCGCTCCGCCGACCGTCACCGCCTCGCCTTCGGGCAAGTGCATCACCACATCCCTGGGCGTGACGTCGAGTCGCTCGGCGATCTCTTCGAGCACCGCCCCCGGATTTTCGGCGAGCGCGGCTCGAATTCGGGCGCTCGTGTCCGCCGTCAGCATCATGGTGTTTCCCTCATGCATTCGTGGTTGCTTGGCGCGCAGAGCCATCGGCGCCGCGCAGGGCCTGATCGAGCCATTCGAGCAGGTTTTGGGTCATCGCGACCTGCCAGAAGCGGCCGGCCAGCGTCAGATCGATCCAGCGGTCGTCGCGGGCGAGCAGTCCCGCGCGCTCCCATTGCGCCAAGAGCGGATCGGTGACGGGACCGAGGTCGCGCGAGGCCGATTGCCGCAGCATAGCGGCCAACGCTCGCCGGTCGAGACGACCGCGCTCCATATCGCCCTTGACGAAGTTGAACAGGCGGTGATGCCCCGGTTGGCGCATCAGGCCACCCACGGGCGATTCGCCGCGCGCGATGCGGTTCCGGTAGTCGGCGACATCCGCGACGATGCGGTAGGAATACCCTCCCAGAAACCCGCCGGCGCCGGCACCGAAAGCCAGGCAGTTCGCCCCGCTCTTGACTTCGAGGTTGTACAGGTTGCGCTCGCGCGAGCCGCTGCGCCAATGGCTGGTCGAGAGGGTTTGCCAGCGCGCGGCGTCCAGCAGTTCCGCCCCCCGCCGGTAATAAGCGCCCAGTTCGCTGGCGGAGGTCACCGCGAATTTGCCCTTGTCCGTCGCAGCGTGCAGCGGCGTGCCGGGGATGAGGTTGAGCGCGTAGAGATCGATACCGTCCAGGCCGATGTCGATGGCCGCGCGAACGTCCGCCTCCCAAATCGCCATCGTCTGATCGGGCAAGCCATAGATGAGGTCGATCACGATGGCGCCCTGGTCGAGACCGACCAGCCGCTCCAGAAAGCCGATCAGCGCCGCGCGCGGCGTCTTCCGGCCGATGCGGCGGCGCAAGCGGTCGTCGAAGGTCTGGACGCCGATGGAGACGCGATTCGCGCCGGCGGCGAACGCGGCCCGCGCTTTTTCCAGGTCGAAATCGTGCGCGCGCCCCTCGACGGTGATCTCGCAGTCGGCCGCCAGCGGCAAGTGACGGCGCATCACCTCGATCAGCCGGGCCAGATCGCGGGCCGAGAGCGCGGTCGGCGTTCCACCGCCGAAATATGCGGCTCGAATCGGCCCCTCGGCCTGATACGGCAGATCCCGGTCGCGCCGCAAGTGGTCGACCAGCGCGTCGGCGTAGTCGGCCCCGTCCGCTTCGCGCCAAGGGTTTTGATAAAAACCGCAGAACAGGCAATGGTTGGCGCAGAACGGAATATGCAGGTAGGCGACCGATTGGCCGGTTCGCGGCGCGGCCGCGATCGTCCGCCACGTCTCCTCCCAGTCCGATGGCGGGACGGGCGACAGGCCGATGAAAGGATGAATCGCATGCTTTGCGGCGAAAGCGTCCGCCAGCGGCTCGCCCCCCTCGCGGGCAAAAAAAGCGTCGAGAGGCTTGCTGGCGACGCCCGTTCCTTCCGCGCGTCTCGCGGGATCGGCGCTGCGCGATCCGGGCCGAGTTCCGGCTTCGAGGGTGGTCGGGCGCACCGTCAGCACTCCCGACAAGGCTGCACGGAGCCGGCGGCAGCGAGAGCGATTCGAGCCACGCTCGCGCTAAGGGCTAACAACATCGCGATCTTTAACATCGAAGGTTCGCGCCCGGCTAGAAATTGATAGTGGCGAACAGCTCGACGTTGCGGCCGGCGGCCAGCGTCTCGTCGAGCGGCTCGTAGCCTTGGTCGAGCAGGTTGTTGAAGGCGACGCCGATTCGTAGGTTGTCCTGGATCGTGGCGTGCGCATGGAGGTTGAGCGTGGCGAAACCATCTCCTTCCGCGAGCGCGCCCGTCCGGGATCGCTCGCGCGCTCCGGTCTGGCCTCTAACGAAGACGTCTACATGGCCGAACGCCGCATCGCCCCAGAGCCAGTCGTAGCGGACGCCCGCCCGCCCCGAGAGCAAGGGCGTGCCGCTGTCGAAGGTTGTTGTTCCGTTTCCATAATCGAACTCGCGGCGCAGAACCGACGCGGACAGGTAAGGAGACCATCCGGTTTTGCCGATTTGGGTGTTGGCGAAGAGCTCGAAACCGTAGGTCGTCGCCCGATCCAGATTGAAGTAGCTGCCCGTCGGTGCCGGCGACGTCGAGGTTTGCTGCCGATCAATAAAGTCCTTTGCGCGGCTGTAGAAAATCGCCGCATCCAGGACGACGCCGTTTGCGCCGTAGCGCCCGCCGATCTCGAAAGTGACCGACGTTTCCGGGTCGAGGTCGGGATTGCCGACCGTGAGTTGGCCGCCGGCCGTCGTCGACAGAAAAAGCTGCGCCAAGGTCGGGTAGGTGTAGCCCTGCGACAGGTTGGCGCGCAACGACCAGGCATCGGACGGCACATAGACCAAGCCGAGCGAACCGAGGGCGCGAACGTCGTCGTTGGAGTTCGGGACGGCGTTGTTGCTCTTTTCGAGTTCCGCCTCGACCGCGTAGACCCGAGCGCCGACGAAGCCCTTCAAAGTTTCCGTCAGCGCCGCCTCGTGCTGCGCGAAACCGGAAACGGTCTGGATGCGGGCTTCGTCCAAGCGAACGGTTTGGTTGAGCGCGGGGAACGAGGTCGTGCTGGAACTCTCGGAGTCGAGAAACTCGTTGCTGTATTCCAGCCCGAGCAGCGTGCGCTGCCGGTCGAACAGCGCGAGTTCGGCCGCGAGCGCGCCGCCGAGCGTGGCCAGGACTTTCGCTAAACCCGTAAATTCGTCATACCCGCGAAGGCGAAGGCGGGTATCCATTCTTTTCAACGAATGACTGGATTCCCGCATACGCGGGAATGACGAAAAGCGAAAGTCCTGTCTTCTTTAGTTCAGCGGAGAGCGGCAGCGGGTGAAACTGACGTGCGGCAACCGTGCTATTTACTGCTGGACGAACCCATCGCCGCGCTGGATCTGGCGCACCAGCACACGGCATTGACGACTATCGCAACGCGCTTTGCTCGGGAACGGTGGGTCGGCGGCGGCGCCATTCTGCACGACCTCAATCTGGCTGCCCTCTACACCGACCGCATCGCGGTGTTAAAGCGAGGTCGCCTGTGGATCGAGGGGCCGCCGGAAACGGCCTTTGGAGCGGACCACCGGCTATTTCCACCAGTAACTGATCCGGTTAAAGAGTGGACTCAGTATAA
>Ga0209573_1004048_pt1 | contig 15067 bp, 11 predicted proteins | sample TNRBio252014_DNA_FD_185870 | JGI IMG/M metagenome (GOLD analysis project Ga0209573, IMG submission 185870) | Wastewater treatment Type I Accumulibacter community from EBPR Bioreactor in Madison, WI, USA - TNR Reactor_6/25/2014_ DNA (SPAdes)... | ecosystem: Engineered > Bioreactor > EBPR >...
GATCAACGAGCCGATGCTGAGCGATTTGCCGAGTTGGTCGAGCCTGCGTTGCAGCGGCGTTTCTTCGGACTCTACATTTTGCAGCATGGTGGCGATCAGACCGAGTTGGGTGTTCATACCTGTGCTGGTCACCACGCCGCGTCCGCGCCCGTAGGAAACGACCGTCCCCATGAAGGCGGTGTTTTTACGATCACCCAGCGGCACGTTTTTATCGAGCACGGTCGCCGCGTTCTTTTGAACGGGCAGCGACTCGCCAGTGAGCGAAGCTTCTTCCACCCGCAGGTTGATGGCTTCGAGCAGGCGCAGGTCGGCAGGGATGAAGTTGCCCGCCTCAAGAAAGACAATGTCCCCTGGCACAAGGTTGTAGGCAGGGACAGATTTGCGCGAACCATCACGCAAGACCTGTGCTTCCGGCGCAGCAAGTTTTTTCAAGGCAGCCAACGCCTGTTCTGCGCGTTGTTCCTGAATGATGCCTAGCACGGCATTCAGCACGACAATTGCCATGATAGCAATTGCCTCCACGTAATCACCCAGCAGCGCGGAGATGATCGAAGCGACGATCAATAGGATCACGACGAAATTATTCAACTGCCCCCACAACAGGGCGAGGAAGCCCGGGCGCGGCGCTTCCTGCAATTGGTTCTGCCCGTAATGCGCCAGCCGTTTTTCGGCTTCGGCGCTGCTCAATCCTTCCGCGTGAACCTCAAGGTGTTTGAGCGTTTCCTCGGCGGTGAGAGCGTGAAATTCTTCCTGCATTAGTTCTTCCTGCGACATGCATGGCTCCTGAAAAAGAGATTGCCCTGACTTAAATTAAAACGAGACCACCACACCTCCCATGAGTGGTCTCGTCGATATGAATTTCCTCCAGCCGTGAACCGCAGCTGCAGTTCACGATTTTCAAAGCGCCCTGAGTGTATTCCTGTGCGAAGGGATTGTCAAGCAGAGTGCGCAGACAAAAGCGGTTGGATACGGTTACAATTCGGGCATGTCCAACCAAAAACCTCATCTATTGTATTTCTTCATAACCATCATCGTCATTGCGGTGATGACCTTGTTCGGTCCCGAGGAACAATCTCTGGGAGCGAATGTGCGGCTTGTCTACGTCCACGGAGCGTGGGTGATCACCGCCGAGATCGCTTTTATTGCGGCGGCTCTCGCCGGACTGTTGGGCTTGGTCCTGCGGCGGGACCTTTTCCACGCCTGGAGCGCCGCACTCGGGCGGACGGGGATCATCTTTTGGGTTTCCTACCTGCCCCTGTCCATGCTGGCGATGCAAAGCAATTGGAACGGTCTGTTCCTCGCCGAGCCGCGCTTCCGCCTTGCGATGATCTTTGCCATTACCGGTGTGCTGCTGCAGGTTGGTTTGTGGTTGTTCAGCATCCCCTGGCTTACTTCGCTGGCGAACATCATGTACATCATTGCCCTTCGTGTCATCTTTTCCTCTGCTGAGAACATCATGCACCCGCCGCCCTCGCCGATCTTCAACTCGGGGAATTACACCATCATCGTCTTCTTTGTCGGTTTGAACCTGCTTTCGTGGCTTGCAGCGTACTTCCTCACGCGTTTTCTCATGAACATCAAACCCAATAACTGAGCATCATTGTGCGCATCCGCTTCCAACTTATCGTTTTCATGTTGGTCCGCACCATCATGAATTCCGCCCACAGGATGGTGTATCCGTTTTTGCCCATCTTTGCGCGCGGTCTTGGTGTGGATATTGCCACCATGTCCCTGTTGATGACGGGGCGGTCTCTGCTTGGAGCCACCAGTCCGTTACTCGGTCCCATTGCTGACCGACGCGGACGCAAGTTCGGCATGTTGGCAGGCTTGGGCATCTTCACACTGGGGATCGCAATCGTGGCGATCTTCCCTTCCTTTTGGACGCTCGCGGCTGCGCTGGGTCTTGCCATGATCGGCAAATTCATGTTCGACCCTGCCATGCAAGCCTACTTCGGCGACCGGATTCCCTATCACCAGCGCGGTACCGCACTGGCAATCACTGAAGTGGCATGGTCGGCGGGCTTTATCGTCGGTGTGCCCGTTGCCGGTTTTTTGATTGACCGTTTTGGCTGGTCGGCGCCGTTCCCGCTGTTCACCATCCTTGGGCTGATCGCGGTCTTCGTCATCTGGCGCGTCGTCCCCAACGAAGACCCGCATCACGAACCGGTCAGTAACACGCGTGAAGGGTACCTGGCGGTTTTCAAATCCACGCCTGCGCTGGCGGGAATTTCGATTGCCTTGTGGGCTAGCGCGGCGAATGAACTGGTAAACGTCATTTTTGGTGTCTGGCTGGAGGATTCGTTCGGGCTGAAAATTGCGGCGCTGGCGGGCGCTTCGGCGGTGATCGGCATTTCCGAATTGAGCGGCGAAGGTCTTGTCGCACTCACTACAGACCGGCTCGGCAAACCCCGCGCGCTTGCCATTGGGCTGGTTGCCAATTCGTTTGCGGCGTTGCTGCTCCCCTTCATCGGGCAGACTCAGATCGGCGCGCTGATTGGCTTGTTCTTTTTCTACATCACATTTGAATACGTGATGGTCAGCCATATCCCGATGGTGACCGAACTTGTCCCTTCGGCGCGGGCGACGCTGCTCTCGCTCAATGTCACTGGGCATGCGTTGGGGCGCGCCTTGGGTGCATTTCTGGCAGCATTTGTCTATCAACAATTTGGGTTCGTATTTGTGACGCTCATGGCAATACTCTTCAATGTGGCGGGCATCCTCGCTCTGCGCAGGATGCGAAAAGAATAAAGCCGGGGGTCTGGCGTTCTCGCGCCCTGGATCGTTCTTTCTGGATTCGGATGAATGCAAAATAAAAAGCCCTGTCTCGCGACAGGACTTTTATTTCGACAAGGGTGAATTACACGCCGGAGAGGCTGGAATTGATTCGGCTGAAGACGTTGCCGATAATCGGGCCGAGAATCATCAGAGCCGCGATAACAACGATGGCAACCAAAACGAGAATCAAAGCGTATTCAACAAGACCCTGGCCTTTTTCTTTGGGTGAGAACAACATGGCAAATTTTCTCCTTTCTTCAGAATTTCTCAAGAGACCTTCTTGAGATTGACTATATTTTACATTGACCGGCAGAAAATGCAAGTGTGTCAATGGCTTTTTCCCTAACAGTTATGTTAGCCTTACATGAACGAAAGCATGGTTAAATTAATATTATCTTAATTTTTTCAGGGGTCATACATAAAGAAACTCACCCTCGAAGAATGATTTCGGGGGTGAGTTTTGTTTGACGAGAAGGTTGGGTTAGAAGCCAGAGAGGCTGGAGTTGATTCGGCTGAAGACATTGCCGATGATCGGACCCAGGATCATCAAAGCCGCGATAACAACGATGGCAACCAAAACAAGAATCAAAGCGTATTCAACAAGACCCTGGCCTTTTTCTTTCGGGGAAAACAACATGGCGAATTTCTCCTTTCTTTATGGATTTCTCGGACAGACCGACCCGGGATGTTATTAATTTTACCCGCTTTGTAAAAAAAGGCAATTCTTTCATTGTTGTTTATTTTACATTAATGAAAGCTTTTCTAAATTAATACACGAATCCCGGCGTTTGGGCGATGACCGTCCCGCAGTGGGATTTCTGTGGTTAAATTACCCCGGCAAGCCATTATGAAGACCAGGTGATATTTATGCTCATCCATTCCGCATCTCAACTCCTTACCCTGGCAGGTGGACCCCAGCGCGGGGGGGCGCTTGGAAACCTTGGGATCATTCCGAACGGCGCAATCGTCATGCGCGATGAAAAGATCGTTGCGGTCGGCACCACGGAGGAACTCCGAAACGCCTACCCCGACGAACCCACTCTCGATGCCGGACGCTGCGTGGTCATGCCCGGATTTGTAGACCCGCACACGCACATCATCTGGGCGGGTGACCGCGCAGATGAGTTTGAACAGAAGATGGCGGGAACCCCCTATCTAGACATTCTGGCAGCGGGCGGCGGCATCCTTTCGACCGTGAGAGCCACACGCACTGCCAGCCTCGAAACCCTGATGGCGCAGACCCGTCCGCGTTTGTTGCGCATGTTTCGGAATGGAACCACCACCGCCGAAGCCAAGACCGGCTACGGATTGAAGATCTCGACGGAACTGCGCCTGCTCAAAGCCTTGTTGGCGCTCAACGATGAAAACCCGCTCGACCTAGTGTTCACCTTCCTCGGCGCGCACGCCATTGCCCCCGAATATAAAGACAACCCACAGGGATACACCGACGAGATCACCCACACCATGCTGCCGATGCTTAAGGAATGGTGGGAGACGCACGCCCCGCGCCTGCCCATGCCTTTTGTGGATGTCTTTTGCGAGACGAAAGCCTTCACCCTGGAACAATCGCGTCAGATCCTGACCCGGGCACGGGATCTGGGATTCCCGCTCAAGATCCACGCCGACGAGTTCGACAATCTCGGTGGCGCTGCACTCGCAGCGGAGTTGGGGGCTGCGTCGGCGGATCACCTCGTCGTCACGTCAGATGCGGATATCGAAGCGTTGGGCAGATCGGATACGGTTGCAGTATCCCTGCCTTGTACGCCCTTCGGTCTGGCAGAATGCCATTACACGCCTGCGAAAAAATTGATCGAAGCCGATGCCATCTTTGCCCTCGCCACCGACTGCAACCCCGGTACGACCTGGAACGAATCGATGCAATTTGCCATTGCGCTTGCTTGCCGTTCGATGAAGTTGACCCCCGCCCAAGCCATCGCCGCCGCCACGATCAACTCGGCGTATGCCATCCGCAGGTCCGATATGATCGGTTCGCTGGAGGTCGGCAAACAGGCGGATTTGCTCATCCTGTCTGTCAACGATTACCGACAGATCGGTTACCGATATGGGACGAACCTCGTCAAGCAGGTCATCAAGCGTGGGCAGGTATATTCTGTGGATGTGGGGTATTATAGAGCGGCTTAACCAACTGGAACCCGGCGCTTATGGATGCCAAGTGGATCGTCTTTGCTGTTATTCTCATTGTCAACGCAATTGTCTCGTTCATTATTGCGTTGATCTTAATGCGCAGACCCCCCAAGCCTGGCATCCGTTCGCTTACATTCATGCTGTTTGGGTTGAGCGTGTGGTCATTTACCTATGCAATGATCACGCTTTCCCAATCGCTCGATTCGAAGATCTTCTGGCTCCGGCTGGAAAATATTGGTATTCAATCTGTGCCGGTATTGTGGTTCTTCTTCGCCTTGAAATACACCCGGCTGGATCGCTGGCTGACAGGGAAACCAATCCAGTTCCTGTTTTGGGTCATTCCAACCATTTCACTGGTATTTCTATTCTCTGAAGACCTGTTCCATTATTATTACACAAACACACAAGTGGCGGCGGAAACGGGTGGACCGTTGATCATCAGTCGCGGACCGATGTATTGGGTGGCGCTTGCCCAAACGTATCCCTTAAGCCTGGTGGGAACTGCCGTGCTGGTGTGGCGTTTTGTACAGTCGCGCACCACCTATCGCCGGCAGACCCCATATCTGGTCGGCGCGCTGCTGGTCCCATTTGCCCTGAACATTGTTTACCAGATCGCCCCAGACATGCTGCCGATCTTCGATGTGCCGGTCGATCTGACACCGTTATCCTTTAATATCACCGCCATTTTGTTGGCGGCAAGCATCTTTGGTTTGCAGATGTTCGACCTGGTGCCGATTGCGCGTGATACGGTCATGGAGCACATCCCCGAAATGGTCTTTGTGGTGGACATCCATGACCGCGTGATGGATGCGAATGCCATGGCGCAAAAATGGCTGGGCAAATCCCTGTCGGAGATCGAGGGGCAAGATCCCATCGAAGTGTTTCGCAACTGGCCCCAATTGCTCAACCGTTTTTTTTTCACGGAATACTCGCGCGAAGAGATCGAAATTCCGGGCAACCCAACCCATACTCTGGAGATCATCGTCACTCCCATTTACAACCGCGCCAACAGCCTTGAGGGACGGGTGATCCTGGCGCGTGATATCACCGAACGCAAACTGCTCGAGACGAAGTTGAAATCACTCAACCAATCCCTGCAAACGCAACTTGACGAGAATGAGCGGCTGCGACTCCAACTCCAGGAGCAAGCCATCCGCGATCCATTGACGGGTGTCTTCAACCGCCGCTTTTTCGCAGAAGCGCTGGATAAAGAGTCCGCGCGGGCAAGGCGGGAGGATGCACCTTTCTCAGTCATCATTTTGGATGTGGACCGCTTCAAACAGTTCAATGATACGTATGGTCATAAATGTGGAGATGTTGTCCTGCAATCGCTCGCAAAGTTTCTGACGGAGAACACCCGCCGCGGCGACATTGTCTGCCGCTATGGCGGCGAAGAGTTCGTCATCCTCATGCCGGATGCCGAGATATCCTCCGCCTATGAGCGTGCCGAACGTTTCCGTCGTCAATTTGAAAAGATGACCATCGAGTACGACGGCAAACTGCTCCACTGCACGTTTTCAGCGGGGGTGGCATCCTTCCCCCTTCATTCCATTTCCGGAGAGGCGCTTCTGAATTTTGCAGACCGGGCGTTGTATCACTCCAAGGAAAATGGACGTAACCGCGTAACCGTGTATTCCGCCGAAGAGGGAATTCCCTCATCTTCCAATTGAAAAATTCAGCCGTAGCGATGAAGCGGGAATTCATCCCGCAGCGCCTGTACTGAAAATTATTATTTAACCGAACCAATTCAGGAGGTACCATGCAGATCGATATTATTGGCGTGCCCATCGACCTCGGCGCAGACCGCCGCGGTGTGGACATGGGACCCAGTGCCATCCGGTACGCGCATTTGCAGAACAAACTCGAAGACCTCGGTTACACCGTCCGCGATGAAGGCAACGTGGAAGTACCCATCGCAGAAATGTGCAACATCACCAACCCGAAGTTGAAATACATCGACTGCATCATCCCGATGGCGAGACGCGTATCCGGCGCGGTATCCACTTCGGTGCAAGCTGGCAACTTTCCGCTCATCCTCGGAGGCGACCACAGCCTCTCCATCGGCTCGGTGCGCGGAGCAGCGCGCGGGCGCAAGATCGGCGTCATCTGGCTGGATGCACATGCAGATTTCAATACCGCCGAAACCACGCCATCCGGCAATATTCACGGCATGTCGCTGGCGCTGCTTGCCGGGCTGGGAGAGAAAAGCCTTGTCCAGCTTTGGGATGAAGCGCTGCCTGTCATCGACCCGCAGAAGATCGCCATCATTGGCGCGCGCGACCTTGACTCGGGCGAAAAGGTCAACCTGCAGGATGCGGGCGCAATGGTAATGAGCATGGAGCAGATCGACCGCTACGGCATGGTGACCGTACTTGAGAAAGCCATCGAACGCGTCAGCCGTGACGTGGACGGTATCTTCCTTTCGTTGGATCTCGATGCGCTCGACCCTCAACACGCGCCGGGCGTGGGCACACCGGTCCCTGCCGGGCTGACGCAGCGCGAAGCGCATCTCGCCTGTGAAATGATCGCTGAAACTGGAAAACTCATCGGCATGGATCTGGTGGAAGTCAACCCGATCCTCGATGTTCAAAATCAAACGGCGTTGCTGGCGGTGGAGTTCGCACTCTCCGCACTCGGACGCCGCATCTGGAATGGAAATGCATGAAACCAACACTACAGGATCTGGAACGACTCGCACGCGGAGCGGGAGCCATTCTCCGCGAAAGTTACAACACGGAACACACGGTTCATTACAAAGGGATCATTGATCCTGTGACCGAAGCCGATCACGCCTCTGAAGCCTTTCTGCTCGGTGAGATCAAAGCGCGCTTTCCCGAGGGACACATCCTTGCGGAAGAAAGCGGAAGCATTCAGGGCACCAACGAAGACATCTGGTACATTGACCCGCTGGATGGCACGGTCAACTTTGCGCATCACATCCCCATCTTTTGTGTTTCCATCGGATTTGCTTCGCACGGTGTGCTGACTCTTGCTGCCGTCTACGACCCGATGCGCGATGAAATGTTCACCGCCGAAAAAGGCAAAGGCGCATATCTGAACGGAAAACGGATTCAGGTCTCTGCTGTGAATGAGTTGGAAAAGAGTCTGCTCGTCACTGGTTTCCCCTACGACACATGGAACACCGAACTGGATAATTTCAAATATTTTGAGCGCCTCGCCAAGCGGACGCAAGGGGTGCGCCGTCTTGGGTCTGCCGCGTTGGACCTTTGCTACGTAGGCGCCGGGCGTTTTGACGGGTTCTGGGAGTTCAAACTCAAGCCGTGGGACATTGCCGCCGGAGGCTTGATTACCGCCGAAGCCGGAGCCACAGTCACTGCTGTGGATGGCAGCGCGGACTATCTCATCCCGCTCACCATCCTCTCCACCGCGCCTGGGATTTATCAGCAGGTAAAGGAACAGTTGAAGTAATCTTATATTTTAGGATGCGGACGAGCGCGGAAAACACGGAAAGGAAAATCTGTGAAACCAGCGCTCATCCGCGTCCTCATGCTTTTAAAAACGAACTCACCCCGAAACAGGTTTTCGAGATGAGCGCTCGTAAATCAAAAATTATCAGTGGGCCCGGCTGGATTCGAACCAGCGACCAAGCGATTATGAGTCGCCTGCGCTAACCGCTGCGCCACGGGCCCCATCAAAACAATTAGCGATTAGCAGTCAACATTTCGAGCTGTGCGCTAAAATGCCAAAGGCTAACCGCTAACCGAGAGCGGGAGATGGGATTCGAACCCACGAAATGTCAGCTTGGAAGGCTGATGCCTTACCACTTGGCGACTCCCGCAAAGCGAGCCTGATTTTACATGCTAGCGCCCCGTCAGTCAAGCACCTTGACCATCCGGGTACAATACAGTAAAATACCGCCCGCGTTAATCAATGCCCTCGTAGCTCAGTGGATTAGAGCGCTTGCTTGCGGAGCAATAGGTCGCGTGTTCGAGTCGCGCCGAGGGCGCCATCAAAAAAACCGTCTTGTGGGCGGTTTTTTGTTTTAAGTCGTCGTGCCCCATCGAGGGATAATTCGAGTCGCGCCGAAGGCGCCATCAAAAAAAACCGTCTTGTGGGCGGTTTTTTGTTTTAGGTCGTCGTGCCCCATCGAGGGATGATTCGAGGCACGCCGAGGGCGTTCCAAGCCGCCTTTTTGTATATAATCGAGCCCATGACAAAAAAGAAACCGCACATCCTCCTCACCAATGACGACGGCATCCGGTCGCCGGGATTATGGGCTGCCGCCAGTGAACTCGCCAAGGTCGGCTACGTCACCGTTGCTGCGCCGCGCGAACAATCCACTGGCATGGGACGCAGCCTGCCCAGCACCTCAGATGGCATCATCCGCAAGGAACAGGTACAGGTCAACGGTCAGGAATGGAGCGTGTACGCCGTGGGCGGCTCTCCGGCGCAAGCCGTGTTGCATGGTGTGCTTGAGATCGTTCCGCACAAACCGGACCTCATCGTTTCGGGCATCAACTACGGCGAAAATGTCGGGATGGGCATCACCATCTCCGGCACGGTTGGTGCGGCGATGGAAGCCGCATCGCTAGGGTTCCCGTCGCTTGCGGTTTCACTCGAGACCGATGCGCATCATCACCTCTCTCATTCGGATGAGATCGACTTCAAGGCAGCAGGATATTTCACGGCATATTTTGCGAAGATCATCCTGGGCAGGCAACTCTTCAAAGGTGTGGATGTGCTGAAGGTGGAAGTACCGCGTCATGCCACGCCGGAAACGGGGTGGGAAGTCTCGAGGCTTTCACGCCACCGATACTATCAACCGATCCCTGCCACGCGCGCCTCATGGGATGTGCCCGGTCCCATCGGCTATCAACATGACAGCACCATAGATCAGGAGCCGGAAGGCACCGATGTGTATGTGTTGCGGAAGAAAAGAATGGTCGCGGTTACCCCCATCGACCTCGACATGACCGCCCGGGTGGATTTAACCGAGTTCGAGAAATACTTGCGAAAATAACCGCATGGAATCCGGGAATCCCATTTCTGGATAACACTTCGAATCTCTTTGAGTCCTGTAAAAAAAATGTCGCAGAGATTTTCATCTGCGCATTTTTTATGCGCGGATCATGGTCAGCAGCATCTTGAATTTTTGAACGGCTTTCAGTGCGTGCGGTTCGTTAGCCGGCATGATGATGGCGTCGCCGGCATTCAAGCGGAACGGCTGACCGGAAATAGTCACATCTGCCTCGCCTTCCAATACATGGACAAGCGCATCGAACGGAGCCGTATGTTCGCTCAACCCCTGATCTTTGTCGAAGGCGAACAGCGTGACATTGCCTGCATCCGCTTTGGTGATCTGGCGGCTGACGACGGAGCCTTCCTGGTAGTTGACCATTTCGGCAATGTGCAAGATTTCTGATTTGGGGGCTGTGGACATGGTGTTCTCCTTGTTTTGGGTAGGGGCGACTCGCGAGTCGCCCCTACATGTTATGTTTCTTCCGGCGGTTTGACCTGGCTAAACTCGCGCCAAAGTAACAGGTCATACACGATCTTCAATCCGCCGCATAGAAAGAATGGCACACTGAGCAGGGATGGAACGCTGAAGAAGATACCCGTCAGTGCGGGGGAAAGGGATGCGCCCACAGATCGCGCGATAGCGGTCACACCTGCAGCGGCGGACCGTTCGTCTGGAGCCACAACAGCCATCGTGTAGGATTGACGCGTGGGTACATCCATTTGAGAGATGCTGAAACGCAGCAGCAGAATTCCGATGGCGAGGGGCAGGGTGGGCATCAGCGGTACGAGGATCAGGAGGATATTGGATGGGATATGCGTGAAGACCATCGTGTTGATCAGCCCGAATTTGTCAGCGAGTTTGACGGCAAGCAGGGACGAAATGCCCGCCAGAATGTTCGCGCCGAAGAAGATGCTGCCGAGAATGCCTGCATCCACGCCGAAGCGGATGTGGAACCAGTAGGCGATCATGCTTTGGACGATGAGACCGCCTGCGAAGGCGTCGAGTGCGAATAAGGACGAAAGTTTGAAAACCACCTTGCGAGACTTGTGCAAGCCCAAAACTTTTTTTACAGAGTTGGCTTCACGTTTGACTTCAATGGCAGGGGAAACTTGCAGAAATAGAATGGCAATGAGAAAACCGCCTACAGCGTAGCCAGTGAGGATGTAACGATAGGAGTCGAATGCCGTCCAGCCGCTGAGTTGCAGGAGTTGAGCGAGCCATCCGCCGGTGAGTGCGCCAATGGCGGTAGAGAAAGACCCGGCAAGGTTGTACCAGGCGAATATTTTTGTGCGTAGTTTATCGGGCAGAAGTTGACTCAAGCCCGCCTGTTCCACCGAGAGGAAGGGACCGATCTCATTTCCGCTTGGGCTGATGACGCCGATGATGGCGGCAAGAAGCAGGATGATGAGGTTATCGGTGAGCAGAAAAACGACGCCCGCGCCCAGCATCAGCAATGCGCCAATAATGAGCGTTTTCTTGCGTCCGAAACCGTCTGCATGGGTGGTGAGGTAAAGCGAGATGACGGCATCTCCGGCAAGGGTGAAGGTGAAAAGCAAACCGGCTTGCTGTTCGGTGAGACCGGCCTCAGAGAGGTATAAGACCAGCACCACCGAGAGAAAGCCATAGCAGAACATGCGGATGATGCGCGTGGTGAAAAGAAGGGGAAGATCGAGGGTTGGCATTATCTCACAACAATTCTTTAAGGATGGCAAGCGTTTCTGCTTTGCCGCCGTATCCATTTTCGCCGCCAGGGCCCACACACGAAGGGCAACCGTCATCGCAGGCGCACTCGCTCACCAGTTCATACGCGCGGTGAATCAATTCATCGTGCAGCTCGAATAACTTTTCGCTGAACCCTATCCCAGCCGGGACGAGATCATACAGCACGATGGACGGCTGCCCGTTGACCGCCGCCCATGCTGGCTCGGAATAAATGCCCAGGTCTCCCGCATCACACATCAGGAAGAGCGGCGCGAGGTTGCCCAGCACGAATCCCAGCCCTGTAAGCCCGCTGCGAATGCGGACGTTCTGCTCCACCTTGCGATGGCAACTGTGACAAAGTGTAGTGAGATTTTCCAATCGGTTCGCCATCTCTCGGTCGAGGACACCATCACGGATGAACGCGCGGAACGGCACTTTGTGATGGACATCATGCTCGCGATTCGTCTCCGCCGCGCCGCACACCTGACATTTGAACTGGTCTCGTTTTCTGGCAGCGAGTCTCACCTTTCGCCAATCCGGTCCGTAGTCGTTCGGGTCATTGGTCCACAGACCGGCATCGCGCAACTTCTTCAACGCAGACTCAGACAGCACGATCCAATATCCTGTCGTCTGCAACTCGGATGGCGGCAGGTCGAGCGGTTCCTGACCGAGATTCTCGTTGGTGAACCAGCGCAGTTTGCGAAACCCAACCACCTGCGTAGTGACCTGAATCTCGCCATAGCCCTTTTCACAGCCTTTGACCGCGATCTGGTCATTCAACGAGGTGATCTGAATTTCGGATTGCTGCTGCGCCTCGGTGAAATAATCCAACCCGACCGGCACGAGGTGGGCGATGTGATTTTCGAGGTCGAGTTCCTGCACGAAATACTGCTGTGCCTCGTGCATGTAGATCGCGCCGGGGTGGACCATCCAATTGGCAGATTCGCCGTCTACGGTGCCCACGACCGTCTGTCGTCCATCGTCCGCGGTCGTGTGTAACACAATGCTTTGCGGTGATGCCGAACGCAGGGAAATGTTCGCGGCGGGATAGGCGTCTTGCATCCAATAGAATTTTTCGTTGGAGAAGTGCGCTTCGTTATTGGAGAGCAGAAAGCGGAGATATTCCTCGATCAGTTCCCACGATAACGAACCGAAACTTTCACCGTTTTGAAAAGGCAGTTCAAACACCGCACAGCGCAGATGCTCCAACAGAATCAACAAATGATTCGGGTTGACCAGCGCCATTTCCGGCGAACGCTCGAAGAAGTATTCGGGATGATGCGCGAGGAACTGGTCGAGCGGATTCGGCGATGCGACCAGGATCGAAACGGCAGGCGAATCGCCGCGTCCCGCCCGCCCGGCTTGCTGCCGCGCGCTTGCAATCGTGCCGGGGTAGCCCACCATCAGCGCCGCACCCAATCCGCCGATGTCAATGCCAAGTTCAAGCGCGTTGGTGGCGACCACAGTCTTGACCGAGCCGTCGCGAAGTCCCTGCTCGATCTCGCGGCGTTGGTGTGGGAGGTAGCCAGAGCGATAGCCACGGATTTGATTTTCGATTTTTGATTTTTGATTTACGATTTGGGTTTGCAGGTGGGTGAGCAGGATTTCCACACTCCGCCTCGTCCGCGCAAAGACCACAGATTGAACATTGTGTGCCAGCAATTGATTCGCCAGCCGCACGCCTTCGAGTAGGCTGCTCTTTCGCAAGCCGAGCGTTGAATTCAATACAGGCGGATTGAAGATGATGAAGTGGCGTTCGCCGCGGGAGGAGCCGTCATTGTCCACGAGTTCGACGGGTTCTTCGATGAGCGTCTCCGCGAGTTCCTTCGGGTTGCCGATGGTCGCCGAAGCCAAAATAAATTTTGGCATACTCCCATAGAATTTTGCCACGCGCTTGAGTCTGCGGATGACATTGGCAACGTGCGAACCAAAGACTCCACGATAGGTATGCGCCTCGTCGATGACGATGAACTTCAGGTTGGAGAAGAAGTCGCTCCAGTTGGCATGATGCGGCAGGATGCCCGTGTGCAGCATATCGGGGTTCGAGAGAATGATACGGGCGGTCTTGCGAATGGTGGGACGTTGGGCTTGCGGGGTGTCGCCGTCATAGATTGACGATTTTAGATTTACGACATTGTGCCCGTAGGGTATTTGAGATTGGAAAGATTCCAGATTCGCGTATTGATCTTGCGCCAACGCTTTGGTGGGAAAGAGAAAGAGAGCCCTGGCTTCGGGGTCTGCCAGCATTCGCGCAAGGACGGGCAGGTTGTAGGCGAGAGTCTTTCCGCTGGCGGTGCCGGTGGAGAGGACCACATTGCGACCGGCGCTGGCATGAGTCCACGCGGCGAGTTGGTGGGAGTAGAGCAGGGAAATGTTCCGGGTGGATAAGGCTTCTCGAAGCGCATCCGGCACATCGTCAGGAAAAGGATGCGTTTGAGCGGGGCGCGGGGGAGTCGTGCGCCAGGCAAAAATATTCGGCGCGGTCTCGTCATCCTGCTTCCAAAATTCCAAAAGAGAATCGAGGTTGTTCAAAGGTTTCATTAAGGCAAGGTCAATAGAATTATAGAATGCGCAATAAACTTTTTATATTGCTGGGTTTTCACGCATGTTGGGGGCTCGTGCTTGCGTTGAGTATATCAAAGTACGGTTTGGGCGTTTCGACGGATTCCACAGCATACATGTTCACCGGTATAAATTGGGTCGCGGGCAACGGGCTGGTCGATTTCAGCGGCGGACAATATGTGTTGTGGCCCCCGCTCTACCCCATGCTGATCGGCTTTTTGCATTTGACCGGTTTGAGCGCGTTCGCCGCCGCGCACGTCATTCAATTCACGGTGTTCGCGCTGGTTGCATATTTTTCATCTGTGCTGCTGCTCAAACTTTTTCCCGATGACTTTGCGTTCGCATTCCTCGGTGCATTCCTCATCGCAGTTGCGCCGGTCTCGGTCTCCACATTTCTGATGGTGAGCACCGATTATCTCTTCATGCTCTTTCCCATCGTCGCCGCCCTGTTGGTTCAACGCTATTCAGAAAAAGAGGATTGGACGACTCTGACCCTGCTCGGCTTGACCGTGTCGCTCGCCATGCTTACCCGCTATATTGGCTACGCTCTCGTTCTTTCCGCGCTGATAGCGGTCCTGTTCACTTCAAGCGGATCGCCCCTCAAGCGCATCCTGCGAGCCGCCTACGCCGGTATCTTTTCGCTTGCCCCATTTTTGTGGATGTTCAATACATGGACGCTCACCAGCGAAAGCAGGCGCGCGCCGCTTCCATTTGGCGAATACGCGTCGCAATTCACTGTCGGCGTGATCGCCATGTTCACGGTCAACCACATACCAGACACGGAAGATGTGACCGCCTTTCATCATTGGCTGGTGTGGGGGTGGGTGTTTTTGGCGGTGGTCTTGCTTGTGCTTCTTGCAAGGCGTGTAAAGGTCTTCACACCGCTGACCGTTTTTCTGTTCG
>Ga0209573_1004049_pt1 | contig 15065 bp, 8 predicted proteins | sample TNRBio252014_DNA_FD_185870 | JGI IMG/M metagenome (GOLD analysis project Ga0209573, IMG submission 185870) | Wastewater treatment Type I Accumulibacter community from EBPR Bioreactor in Madison, WI, USA - TNR Reactor_6/25/2014_ DNA (SPAdes)... | ecosystem: Engineered > Bioreactor > EBPR >...
TGGCGACGCTGGTTTCAAACAACAGCGGCACGTTCAATGTCTTCGGCAATCTGGCTGGGCCGACGGCCACCTTCAACAATACCGGTACGGTCAATCTCGCCGCGAACCAGGTGGGCATCATCACCTACAACAACAGCGGAACGCTCTTTTCGGCGGGGAACCGCACTTTGGGCGTCGGCACCTTCAACAATCTGCCGACCGGTGTGATCTCCATGCTCAACGGTCAGGTGGTCGATAATCTGACCCTGACCGGTAACTACACGGGCGCCGGCGCTGCCTCTGTGCTGCTTGACATCGACTTGTCCAAGTTTGCCGGTCAACGCGCCGATCTTCTGACGGTCAATGGCGCCGCCACTGGGCCGACAGCGCTCAAGTTCAATCTGCTTCCCGGTCGTGTTGGTTTCATCAATCCGATCAATGTCCTTCAGGTTCTTGGCAATCCGGCGGGTCTGACCATCAACACCGGATCGCTGGTGGGGCTGAATGGCACGGCCGACCAGGGCTTCTTCAAGTACTACCTGCGCGAGAGCGCGCCGGGTACGGGCCTCTATCAGGTGATTTCGCAGTTCAACGCAGCTCCGGCCACCGGCGTTGCCTCGGGCCTGAGCGGCATGGTGACGGCGCTTCAGGCCGGCTTCCATCAGCCTAACTCGGCGATCATCTCGCGGCCTGACGAATGCGTGCCGAACCAGCTGATGGGTGGACCGTTCATCCGCGCCAACGCGGGCGACACCACGGTAGACTCCAACGGTCGGGGTGCTCTGACCACGGGTGGCTCCAGCTTCACCGGATCGGCCTCCTCGCGCGCCCAGTTCAAGGGCATTCAGGGTGGCTTTGACCTCGGCGTCTGCAACATTCAGGGGACGGGCTGGAACATTCATGGCGGCTTCATGAGCGGCTATGTCGAGGTCGAGTCCAAGTCGAATGCACGCACAGCCGACGCGTTCGGCAATGCGGTCAGCACCCTGACCCGTTCCAAGGTCGAGGTTCCGTTCTTCGGTCTCTACTCCTTCGTGACCAAGGGTCCGTTCACCTTCGAGGCCAATATCCGCAAGGACTTCTATCAGGCGAAGATCAACTCGTCCGATACCGCCGGCATCACCTACGTCGGCCCGCAGGAGCGCCTGACCGGCAACGGCATGAACTACAACGTTGCCGCCTCGTACCGCTTTGCCATCGGCGAGAGCATGTACTTCGAGCCGGCGGTTGGCTTCTCGAAGGGCATCGTCCGCTTCCGCAACCTGCAGTTCGCAACCGCCGCGACGGACTTCATGTCCTTCGATCGGTCGGACTCCATGCTCGGCCGAATCGGCTTCAACGTCGGCTACACCTTCCTGGCGACCGACAAGCTCGCGGTGGTGCCGTTCGCCCACGCGTCGGTGTGGCGTGAGTTTGCCGGCGTGAACAAGGCCTACGCCAGCATCGGCGCCGGACCCCAGGTCTTCGAGATCCGTACCGATCGCGTCGGAACCTTCGGTCAGCTCGGCGCCGGCGTGCAGTTCAAGCTGCTCGACTCGCCCTTCCTCGGCTTCATTCGCGGCGACATGCGCTTCGGCGACAAGATCGAGGGCAAGGCCTTCAACGCTGGCCTGCGGATGCAGTTCTGATGTTGGGTGCATACCCGATCAGGGCGCTGCCTCAGCGGCTGACCTGGGCGATTGTTGGGGGGCTGCTGGCGGTGACGCCGGCATTCTCCCAGCAGCCGGCAGCGGCACCACAGCAGAATGGCAAGGTCGAGATCAGCACGTTTGACGGCTGGACAGTGACCTGCCAGATCAACGAGACTGCGGCGACCAAGCGGGCCTGCTCCGCCCAGCTCCGCATTTTCCAGACCGATCCGACCTCAAAGATGAGCCGGGCCGTGTTTGGCTGGGTTGCCGGCATGCGCGACAAGCGCCTGATCAGCGTGTTCCAGTTGCCGACCGGCGTGCTGATCCAGCCCGGTGTCCAGCTTCAGGTTGGCAAGGACACCCGCACACTGGCCTATTCCCAGTGTGATCCCAACGGGTGCGAGGCTGTTGTGCCGCTTGACGACGGCTTCATCAAGGCCGCATCGGCGGTACCGGCGATCGATGCAACCATTGTCGGCATCGACGGCAAGGGCTTGAAATTCTCGATCAACATGAAGGGGTTCGAGAAGATGCTGGCCGAGCTTCGCAAGTAGCGCGGAACGCCGATCTGCTGCGCCGCCGCATCGAGACACCCCATTCAGGATACATCAGACGCGCGGGCGAAAACCCGCGCGTCTTTGCTGTTGTTGGGGCCGCCGGCTTATTTCGAGGCCTGCCAGGTCCCGCTCGATTTGCCCCAGGTGTTGCCGCCGGACCATGAGCCGGTGCCGGTCCGGCCGTTGACGCGACCGCTTACCGTGCCCGTGAAGGTGAAGCTGGAGGTCTTTCCGTCGCTCCAGGTTGTGCGCAGCGTGCCCGCAGCGGAGGCGCTGAACGAGCCGTCCTTGCCGAGCGTGCCTGAGAAGCTGGCTGTGATCGGGTCGCCTTCATGCACGCCGCCGATTGTGCCGCTCACCTGTCCACCCTGCACCGTGATGCGCAACGACCCGCTGGACCCGCCAGTGATACGACCGGCATAGGTGCCGTCCAGCGCCGCAGGCGGCGGCTCGGGCGGTGTTGGAGTTTCCGTGAAGCTTTCCCGGCCGATTTCGCGTCCGTTGGCATCGTACTTGACGTAGTACCCGCCGATCCGGTTGCCGTTGGCATCGTTGATATAGATAACCTTCGTCATGCCGTTCTTGTCTTTCACCCAGCCGCCTTCCACTTCCGTCGTGGTCGGTGGCGGCGGGGGCGGCGGCGGGGGCGGCGGTGCCACCGGTTGCGTCACGGGAGGCTGCGGCGGTTTCAGGTTGGTCTTGCCGGCCGCACCGATCGCACCGCCAATCGGTGGTTTGTCCTTGTCGCGGCGGGCCTTGTCTGCGGCGGCTTTTTCCGCTGCTGCTTTTTCCGCCGCCGCTTTCTCTGCCGCCGCTTTTTCCGCGGCGGCTTTCTCAGCCGCGGCTTTGTCCGCCGCCGCCTTGTCCGCAGCAGCCTTGTCGGCCGTGGCCTTGTCGATGACAGGTTTATCCTTGCCGTCGCCCGGTTTGGTCTTGTCTGCGGCGGCGTCCGGCGGCTTCGGCTTGTCCGCAGGCGGAGTGGTCTTGTCCTTCGCGTCCCCGGTTGCCGGCGTCGCGGGCTTGTCGCCCGGCTTGTCTTTGGTCGCAGGGCTGTCGCCGCGCGCTGCCTTGGCCTCAGCCTCGGCCTTTTCCGCCTTGTACTGGGTGTAGCGATCCTTGATCGCTCCGGCCCCTTCAACGGTCGCGTCCTTGATCGCCTGCAGGCCGGTGAATTCGGCAACGCCCCAGCCGACGCCCCGGATATGCGCCCAGGCCTGCGACAGCTTGCTCGTCGGATCGACTTTGCCCTCGCGAACGTCCTTCTCCCATTGCTTGGCCGAGTCTTCGCCCGCCTTTTTGCCGGTTTCGATCGCCCCGCCGATGCCAAGGCCGTACCAGGCCGAATAGCCGACGACCTTGGCCGTGCTTTTCAAGGCGCCATCGCCTTTCTCGGCCGCTTCCTTGCCCGCCTCCTCGGCGCCGCGCGTGACGCCGTGATAGATCGCGTAGGCACCCAGCGCGGCATTGACGCCTTTCATCGCGGTGGCCTTGATGCCGCCCTCAGGGGCCGCACCGGGGCCTTTCACCGGTTCGCCCGCGCCCGGCGGTTTCACCGGTTCGCCCGTGCCGGGGCCCTTGACCGGTTCCGCTGCGCCTGTCCCGCTGGTCCGTGCCGGCCCTTCCGCCGTGCCGGGGCCTTTGACCGGTTCGGTTGCGCCGGCCGGGGTCTTGCCGGGTTCGCCCGGTCCGGCGGTCTTGGCTGGCTCAGCGCCAGGGGCCGGCTTGGCCGGTTCTGCGCCCGATCCGCCCGGCGGTTCCGCGCCGGTGGCTGGAGGTTTCGTCGGGTCCGCTGCCGCGCTGGTCATGGCCTTGCGATCCGGCGCCACAGCCGCTTCGCGCACCTCGCTGGGCGACTTGCCCTCGTTGCTGACCCCGCGGGCTTCGTTGACCACCTTTGCCGCGTCCGGTTCGTTGACCACGGCGGCCTCATGCGCACCGGTGCGCACCTGATGGTAGTCGACCACTGCCTTGTTGGCGGCATCCAGCTTGGCTTTCGCTTCGCCGATCTTGGCCGGATCGCCGCCGGCCTTCGCGGTCTCGAACGCCTCGCCGGCGGTGCGTGCCTCGCCGGCCAGCTTGTCCATCTGTGTGTTGGCATGCGTGTCCGCAGCCCGCACCGCGTCCAGATTGGCGCCCTTGGCCCGCTGCTGGAAGTCGGCGATGTCCTGCGTCCGCTGTTCGGGTGTCGCATTCTCGCGCACGATTCCCGCGGCTTCGGGCGAATAGCCCTGCTTCAGCATATCCGCCTGCTGGCGCGTCACCGGGTCGACCGGCGCCGTCTGCGCGCCGGTCTTGGCCACGGCCTCGGTCGCATCCATGTTGCGGCCGGTCATCTTGCCGAGCTTCTGCATGTCGGCATTGCTGTTGCCCAGCGTCGCCGGATCCTGGTTGAGCGTATGAGCGCCCTTCTTGAGGTTGTCCGAAACGGACACGGCCGGGTCGTTGCGGCCCATGCCCATCGCCGTTTCCTTGTTCTGCCCGCGCCCGATTTCAAGATCGCGCCCGGACGAGCCGACCGGCGCGGTTTCTGCCGGGCCTTGCCGGTGAACCGTCACGTCCAGCTCCTTGATCGTGAAGCTGTCGCCCTTCGCCTCGACCGTGTAGCCGGCCTGGCGCGCCGTTTCGAGCACCTTCTGGTATTCCTTGGGCGACATGCTGCGGGTGTCGATGTCGCTGAAGGTGCCGCGCCCGCCCTCCGCCGTGGGCGCGGTGCCGCCCGGCCCCTGTTCCACGGTGATGCCCGCGCGCTCCGACAGGCTTTCCAGCGCCATGCGGCGGTTCACCTCGCCCATCTTGGCGCGTTTGAGCGCCTCCTGGTCGATCTTGCGAAACTCCTCGGCGGTGGCGCGGCCCTGGTCGCGCAGCTTCTGTTGTTCCTGTGCCCGCCATTTGTCGATCTCGGCATTGCCCTCGGACAGGTCGATCCAGTCCTTGTCCCGTGTCGGCCGGATGGTCTGGTCCGGTGGCTTGTTGCCCTGCGCCTGCGCCGCGGAGGGCAGGGACAGGACCAGCCCCAGGGCGCAGGTGGTGAGCAGGGCGTGGATAAGCACTCGCGAGCGGTGTGTCATGACGGATTACCTCTGCCATTCCTTCAGCAGTGCCTTGGCATGCTCGGCGTCGGTCTGCGGCGCCTGCGGGTCGCGTGCGATCCGCTCGACCAGCGGCAGGGCCTCGGCCGTGCGTTTGAGGTCGTTGAGCAGGATCGCATGGCCGAGACGGGCGGCATGCGAGCGCGGGTTGGCGGCGACGAATTTGGCGAAGTATTTCTCGCCGCGCGCCAGTTGCTCGTCGACCAGATAGATGCGGCACATATCCGCCACCACCGGCGAGGTGGCCAGTTCCGGCTTCACGGACAGGGCTGCCTCGATGTTGTCCAGGGCACGCGAGAACGACTGCCGCTCCAGCAGCAGGGCGGCCAGCAGCATGCGCGAGCCGGTGTTCTTCGGATCGATCGCGATAGATTTCTCGTAAGCCTCCTCGGCCAGCGCCGAGGCTAGCTGTATCTCGCTGCCGCCGAGCGCATAGGCATAGCCAAGGATGCGCCAGTAGTCGGCAATCGTCGGCTGCAACTCGACCGCCTGCTGAGCCGCTTCCAGCCCGGCCTGCCAATCCGCATGCGCCTTCGATGTCTCGTAGGCCTCAAGCTTCTCGATCGCGGTTGTGAAGTGCCGGAACGCCGCGTCCTGAGGCGCGCCCGCCGGCGGCTGCACCGGCTGGGGCTTTTGCGGCTGCGCCACCGGTGCGGGTTCGGAGCCCTGTGCCGGCGGTGCGTCGCCGATCGGCTCGACCGTCTGCGGCGGGTCCGGTTGTGCGGGTTGGGCCGGCTGAGACGGCACGGGCGGCGGCGGGGCCACCGGCTGGCTCGGGGTCGCGGCGACGGCCGGCGGCGCCTGAACGGCCACACGGACGCTGGCGAGGATGCGCTCGCAGGTCGCCTCGATCGAGGCCCATTGCGCATTCGGCGCGCGACAACCCATGCTCAGCGTGCCGCCCTGCACCTCGGCGGTGCTGACGACATCGAAGCCACGGGCGTCGTTGTAGCGGTCCCGCAGCGAGAAATAAATCTTGCGGGCCGGGATGCCGGACAGCCGGGAGGCTTGCGTGCCGAGCAGGTTGGTCTGGTCGAGGCTGCGCGAATAGATGAATTCGTCGTCGGACCACGAGAAGACCAGCATGACGCCGCGTCCCGTATCCATCGGCCTGTCGGACAGGGTGGTGTTCCAGGCATCGCCGCCGATGCTGAGATCAGCCTGTGCCGAATCCAGCGATTGCCAGTGGGCCGGCGTCTCAAAGCTGATGTCGCCGAGCGTCCAGCGGCGCATGCCCGCCGGGCTCTGGGCCACGGGCGGCGCCACCGGCTGCGGCATGGTGGCGACCGGTGGCTGTGGCGGGGGCGGGGGAGGCGGGGGCGGTGCAGCCCCCTGATTTTGCGGGCCGGCAGACGCATATGCGCCCTCGAACAGCCCCCGCGACAGGCGATGGCGGCTCACCCACCCTTCCCAGGGCACGTCGGTGGGCCCCAGGGCATATTCGACGACGCTCCACATCTGCCCGTCGCCGCGCATCAGGGCGAGGATGGACTCGCTCATCTGGCCGCTGGCCATCGCCCGTGCATAGCGTGTGCGCGACCAGTCGACCGGCTGCCCGCCCGGCCGCGTCGCGCGCACCGAGACGAAGGCCCACGGCCCCTCGACATTCAGCGCCACGACGTTGAACAGAACCGGCGGCCCGAGATCGCGTTCGACCACGGGGCGTAACCCGTCCATGATCGCCGAGCGCACCGGCGAGCCGCGCGGCGGCTCCCAGGCCAGCGGGGATACGGCGGAGAAGACCAGGGCGAGAAGGAAAACCAGAGAGGCAAGCGCGCGGCGGAGGATCATGACGGAACCGTCCTTTCCAGCATGCAGTCTGCTCCAAAGGCGGCAATCAGGCTTTGATATCTCTCAGGGCGGGAATTTCGCGACACTCTATCATGGGGGTTGTTCTGTTCGTCTCGCCCGAACCTGCGACAGGGACTTGATCCCGCCCTCCGGTTTTCTTAGCCTTCAAATCATCGGGAGATGCGCGTGCCGGTCCGCTGCCGGCGCCACCACCCCCCGACGGGAGGGGCCATGGCGCCGGATGTGACGCTGGACGATATCGCCGCCGCCGTGCACGACGGCTGCACGCTGGCGATTCCGGTCGATTATGCCGGCGTGGCAATGGCGCTGACGGCGCCCCTGATCCGCCGCGCCCCGCGCAACCTGCATCTGGTCTGCGTGCCCACCGGCGGCATGCAGGCCGACCTGCTGATCGGTGCCGGGCTTGTCGGCACGGTGGAAACCAGCGCCGTCAGCCTGGGCGAGGCGGGCGGCGCGCCCTGTTTCAACCGCGCCGTGCGTGCCGGCAGCATCCGGCTGAGGGAATCGACCTGTCCCGCCGTGCATGCCGGACTTCTCGCCGCGCAGAAGGGCGTCCCCTTCGTGCCAATGCGCGGGCTGATCGGCTCGGATGTGGCGGCGAACCGGCCGGACTGGCGCGTGATCCAGAACCCCTTCGCCGACTCGGCCGACCCGATCGTCGCCATTCCCGCCATTCACCCCGATGTCGCCATCTTCCACGCGCCCTTGGCCGATCGCGACGGCAATGTCTGGATCGGCAGGCGCCGCGAACTGGCGGCCATGGCCTATGCCAGCCGGCGCACCTTCGTCACGGTGGAAACCATCATCGCTGAAAGCCTGTTCGAGGATGAGACCGTGGCCGCTGGTGTGCTGCCCGCCCTCTATGTCGAGGCGGTGGTGCAGGTGCCCAACGGCGCCCGGCCTTATGGTCTTTGGGGGAAGTATCCGCCACAGACGGACACGGTGATCCGCTATGCCAGGGCCGCGCGCACCCCCGAGGGCTTTGAGGCCTATCTCGCCGATTATCTGGCCGGGAGGTGCCCATGACCCCGCTGACCCCGCGCGAACGGCTGATCGTCACCATCGCCCGTCTGCTCGATGGCGTGCGCCACGTCGCCGTCGGAGCCTCATCGCCGATGCCGGCGGCGGCCTCGATGCTGCTGAGGGCGCAGAAACTGGCGGCGGGCGCACCCGTGCCGAAAATCTCGATCCTCGGCTCGGTGCGCCACAACTTCTTCACCAACGGCGGGGTGGAACTGTTCGATTGCGCCGGGCAGGGGCGCATCGACGCCTTTTTCCTCGGCGGCGGCCAGATCGACGGCGCCGGCAATGTCAACCTCGTCGGGGCGGGAGAGTATCCGCGAAGCACCGTGCGCTGGCCCGGCTCGTTCGGCTCGGCCTATCTCTATTATGTGGTGCCGCGCGTCATCCTGTTTCGCGAGGAACATACGCCGCGCGTCTTTGTCGAAAAGGTCGATTTCATCAGCGCCCCCGGCGCCAGCCCTCCCGAGGTGCAGCGCAGCGGCGGGCCCTATGCCCTGCTCACCAGCCTCGGCCTGTTTCAGTTCGACAAGCAGCGCCGCCGCTTCCGCCTTGTCAGCCTGCACCCCGGCCACACGCTGGAGGAGGTGACGGCCGCCACCGGCTTTGCCTTCGATGTCGCGCCCGAGCTTGGGGAAACGCTAGGCGCCGACGCCGCCACGCTCGACACGTTGCGCGGCCCCGTGCTTGATGAGCTTGCCGAAACCTATCCCGCCTTCGCCGCCGACTGGCGCGCCTCAATCGCCTGATCCCTTGCTCGTTCTGGAACCCGATCGCTGTGACCTCTGAAAAGCCCGCCCGCACCGGCGCTCTCGCCGGCCTCAAAGTCATCGATGCCTCACGCGTCCTCGGCGGCCCCTATTGCGGGCAGGTACTGGCCGACCATGGCGCGGACGTCATCAAGATCGAGCCGCCGGCCGGCGATGAGACGCGCGGCTGGGGTCCTCCCTTTCTTGATGGCACGGCCAGCTATTTCCTCGGCATCAACCGCAACAAGCGCGACATCGCCGTCGATGTGACCCAGAAGGCCGGGCAGGAGCTGCTTCTGCATCTGCTCAAGGATGCCGACGTGTTCATCGAAAACTTCAAGATCGGCACGCTGGAAAAGTGGGGCCTTGGCCGCGACGTGCTGGAAAAGCGTTTCCCGAAGCTCGTCCACTGCCGCGTCTCCGGCTTCGGCGAGAACGGCCCCTATGGCGGCCAGCCGGGCTATGACGCTGCCATTCAGGCGCTGGCCGGGCTGATGAGCGTCAACGGCGAGGAGGGGCGCGGCCCCTTGCGCGTCGGCCTGCCGGTGGTCGATCTCGTCACCGGCATGAACGCGGCGATCGGCATCCTGATGGCGCTCAACGAGCGCAACCGTTCGGGCAAGGGCCAGTTCGTCGAGGCGACGCTGTATGATTGCGGGTTCGCCCTGATCCATCCGCAACTGGCGAATTTCTACATCAGCGAAAAGGTTCCCGTCCGCTCGGGCAACCGCCACCCCAACATCTGCCCCTACGATGCCTTCGAGACGAAGACGACGCAGATCTTCCTTGCCGTCGGCAACCACCGGCAGTTCACGACGATGTGCCGGATTCTCGGCCGGCCGGACCTGTCGGACGATCCGCGCTTTTCCTCCAACGCCCAGCGCAACATCAACCGTGATGCCCTGCGCGACGAACTGGTGACGCTGCTCAGGCAGCACGACTGCGAGACGATCGCCGCGACGCTGATCAAGGCGGGCGTGCCCTGCGGTGCGGTGCGCACCATCGATCAGGTGATCGCCGATCCGCACACCCACGCGCGCGGCATGATCGTCGATCTCGACGGCTATCGCGGCACCGGCAGCCCGATCAAGCTGTCGCGCACCCCGGCCAGCTATCGCTCGAAGCCGCCGCAGTTCGCCGAGCATACCGACGAGGTTCTGGCCGAGCACGGGCTTGATCCTGCCGATTATGCCGCCGTTCTGCCGCGCAAGCCCAGCCTGTGAGGAGCGCACGATGAACGGCGCCGACCTGCTCTGCCAGACGCTGCTGGCCAACGACATCGACGTCTGCTTTTCCAACCCAGGCACGTCGGAGATGCATTTTGTCGCCGCGCTCGACCGGATGCCGGAGATCCGCTGCATCCTCGGCCTGTCCGAAACCGTGGTTACCGCCGCCGCCGACGGCTATGCCCGCATGGCGGAGAAGCCCGCGGCCACCTTGCTGCATCTCGGTCCCGGTCTCGCCAACGGGCTGGCCAACCTGCACAACGCCCGCCGTGCCTTTTCTCCGGTGGTCAACGTGGTGGGCGATCACACCACCGCGCATCTGCCGCATGATGCGCCGCTGACCTCGGATATCGAGGGGCTGGCCCGGCCGATGTCGCAGTGGGTGCATCGCACCAGCCGGGCGGACGATGTCGGCCGCGACGCCGCCCGCGCCATCGGAGCGGCAATGAGCTGGCCGCGTCAGGTCGCAACCCTGATCCTGCCCGCCGATGCCGCCTGGAGCGAGACGGCCGAAGCGCCGCAGAAGGCACCGCTTGCCAGCCCGCTGGCCCCCGATGCGGCCCGCATCGCCGCCGCCGCGCAGGCGCTGCGCAACGGCCGCTCCACCACCCTCCTGCTCTCGGGCATGGCCCTGCGCGCCGGTGCGCTCGAAACCGCCAGCCGTATCGCGCAGAAGACCGGCGCCCGGCTGATGGCGCAACAGTCCAATGCCCGCACAGAACGCGGCGCCGGACGGGTCAGCATTGCGCGCGTGCCCTACAATGTCGATGAGGCGCTGGCCACCTTGGCAGACACCGAGCAGGTCATCCTTGTCGGCGCCAAAGCCCCGGCCGCCTTCTTCGCCTATCCCGGAAAGCCGAGCAGCATGCTGCCCCCGGCCTGTGCCGTGCAGACGCTGGCCGGGCAGGACACCGATCTGGCCGCAGCGCTTGCCGAACTGGCCGACGCGGTGGGGGCAACCGGATTGGCTCCGGTTCTGGCCCCCGAGCGGCGGCCGCCACTGCCGACCGGCGCGCTGACCCCGGATGCGATCTTCCAGGCGCTCACCGCGACTCTGCCTGAAAACAGCATCGTCTGCGACGAAACGATCTCCTCCGGCCGCAATTTCTTCGCCCAGACCGCAGGGGCGCCGAGCCACGATTATCTTCAGATCACCGGCGGCGCCATCGGCTGGGGTCTGGGCAACGCGGTCGGCGCGGCAGTGGCCTGCCCGGATCGCAAGGTTGTCGTGCTTCAGGCCGACGGCTCGGGCATGTACATCAACCAGGCGCTCTGGACGCAGGCGCGCGAAGGGCTGGACGTGGTGACCGTCATTTTCGCGAACCGCCGCTACGCCATCCTGCATGGCGAGTTCAAGAGCGTCGGCGCCGGTGCGCCGGGTCGCAACGCCTCGCGCATGCTCAATCTCGACCAGCCGGCCATCGACTGGACCGGCCTGGCTCGAAGCATGGGCGTTGAAGCGGCCCGGGCGGAAACGGCGGAAGCGTTCTCGCGCCTGCTCGCCGCCGCGATGACCCGCAAGGGGCCGTTCCTCATCGAAGCCCTGATCTGACCTTGATGTGAAAGGATATGCCGATGACCGCGCCGATCAGCCGCTTTCCAGTGCCGGCCCTTGAGGACATGCCGGAGGATATCCGCGCCCGCATCCTCGCCGTGCAGGAAAAATCGGGGTTCGTGCCGAATGTCTTTCTGGTTCTGGCGCACAGGCCGGACGAGTTCCGCGCCTTCTTTGCCTATCACGACGCGCTGATGGACAAGCCCGGCCCGATCACCAAGGCCGAGCGCGAGATGATCGTGGTCGCCACCTCCAACGCCAACCAGTGCCAGTATTGCGTCATCGCTCACGGCGCCATTCTGCGCATCCGCGCCAGGAACCCGCTGATCGCCGACCAGATCGCCATCAACTACCGCAAGGCCGACATCACCCCGCGCCAGAAGGCGATGCTCGATTTTGCCATGAAGGTCTCGCAGGAGGCGTATGCGGTGGACGACAGCGACCTTGAAACACTGGCCTCGCATGGCTTTTCGGCCGAGGATGCCTGGGACATCGCGGCGATCTCGGCGTTTTTCGGCATGTCGAACCGGCTGGCCAACACCACCTCGATGCGCCCCAACACCGAGTTCTATGCGCTCGGACGCTGAGGCTCAGGCGGCGGCCGGGCGCTCCGGGTCTGCGGCCGGCGGCGGCGCCGGCTTTGGCCCGCGCAGCACCAGATAGATCGCCGGGATCACCAGCACCGTCAGCAGCGTCGACGAGGCAAGGCCGAACAGCAGCGAGATGGCGAGCCCCTGGAAGATCGGATCGGTGAGGATGGTCACCGCCCCGATCATCGCCGCCAGCGCCGTCAGCAGGATCGGCTTGAAGCGGATCGCCCCGGCCTCGATCAGCGTGGCGACCAGCGGCACATCGGCCGCCCGGGCATGGCGGATGAAATCGACCAGCAGGATCGAGTTGCGCACGATGATGCCGGCCAGCGCGATGAAGCCGATCATCGAGGTGGCGGAAAACGGCGCGTTGAAGGCCCAGTGCCCGGCCAGAATGCCGATGAAGGTCAGCGGCACCGGCGTCAGGATCACCAGCGGCAGCTTGAACGATCCGAACTGCGCCACCACCAGAATGTAGATGCCGAGCAGCGCCACCATGAAGGCCGCGCCCATGTCGCGGAAGGTGACCCAGGTCACCTCCCATTCGCCATCCCACAGCAGTTTCGGCGTCCTGGCCTCGTCCGGCTGGCCATGGAGAATGATCTGAGGCTTGCTCAGGCCGGTCCAGTCCATCGCATCGAGCGCGCGCTGCACCGCCAGCATGCCATAGAGCGGCGCTTCGAAGCTGCCCGCCAGTTCCGCCTGCACCATCTCGACCGGGCGGCTGTTGTGCCGGAAGATCGGATACGAGGTCTTCGCCCGCTCGATCCGCGTCACGTCGCCCAGTTCGACCACGCTGCGGTCTCCGGGCAGGATATTGGCCGGGACCGGCAGGCTCAGGGCCTTTTCATCCAGCACCTGCGCGGCTTTCGGCAGGCCCATGACGATGGGGATGGGGCGCCGCCCGTTGCCGCGGTGCGAATAGCCGATCGGCACGCCGCGGTAGAACATGCGGATCGTCTCGAACACGTCGCGATGGTCGACGTTGAAAAATTCGAGCTGGTCCTCGGCGATGGCCAGCCTGAGCTTCTCGGCCTGCGTGCCATAGGAATCATCGATGTCGACGATGAAGGGCACCGAGGCAAAGGCGGCGCGCACCTTGTCGGCCACCGCGCGGCGGGCGTCGGGATCAGGGCCATGGATTTCCGCCAGCAGCGTCGCCATTACCGGCGGGCCGGGCGGCGGCTCCACCACCTTCACCCGCGCACCCTCGGGCAGGGCGAGCCGGGCGATCCGCTCGCGCACCTCCAGCGCGATCGCGTGGCTCGGGCGCTTGCGCTCGGCCTTGGGCGCAAGGTTGAGTTGCAGGTCGCCCATCTGCGGCTCGGCGCGCAGGTAGTAGTGGCGCACCAGCCCGTTGAAGTTGAACGGCGCGGCCGCGCCCGATTGCCGCTGGATGTGGCGGACCTCCGGCACCGGCGCCAGCGCGGCGGCAATGGCGCCCAGCGTGCGGTCGGTATCCTCCACCGAGGCGCCGCGCTTCAGGTCCAGCACCACGGCCAGTTCCGGCTTGTCGTCGAAGGGCAGCAGCTTGACCGTGACATGCTGGGTGTAGAACAGCGCCAGCGAGCCGAGCGTTGCCACGCCCACCAGCGTCAGGAACAGCCCGGCCCGGCGCCGGCTGGCCAGCAGCGGCCCGGCGACCCGCCGATACAGCCGGCCGAGCGCGCCGCCGTCGGCATGGTCGTGGCCGCCGCCGGTGTGCGGCCTGCCCAGCTTCACCATCAGCCAGGGCGTGATCATCACCGCCACGAAGAACGAGAAGATCATCGCCGCCGAGGCGTTGGACGGGATCGGGCTCATGTAGGGGCCCATCATGCCCGAGACGAACAGCATCGGCAGCAGGGCGGCCACCACCGTCAATGTCGCGACGATGGTGGGGTTGCCGACTTCCGCCACGGCGTCGATGGCGGCCTCGCGCCGGTCGCGGCCATCGCCCATGCCCCAGTGGCGGGCGATGTTCTCGATCACCACGATGGCATCATCGACCAGAATGCCGATGGAGAAGATCAGCGCGAACAGCGAGACGCGGTTGAGCGTATAGCCCATGATGCGCGCCGCAAACAGCGTCAGCAGGATCGTCACCGGAATGACGATGGCCACCACCAGCGCCTCGCGCCGGCCGATGGCCACCCAGACCAGCAGCACGATCGAGAGCGTGGCAAGGCCAAGGTGGAACAACAGTTCGTTGGCCTTCTCGTTGGCCGTCTCGCCATAGTTGCGCGTGACGATCAGGTCGAGATCGGCGGGGATCAGCCCCCCTTTCAGCCGTTCGGCAAGATGGATCACCGCCTCGGAAATGACGACGGCATTGGCCCCCGCGCGCTTGGCCACCGCCAGCGACACGGCGGGCCGGGCAAAAAAGGTGCCGTCCTTGCCCCGTTCGAGATGGGAAACGCGGGTTTCCTTGCTGTCGGTGGCCAGCGACACCCGTGCCACGTCGCGCACATAGACGGTGCGGTTGTCGCGCGTCGTCACGCTCAGGTTGCCGATCTCCTCGATCGCCGCCAGCGTCTTGCCGGCCACCAGCGTCAGTTGTCCGCCGTTTTCGCGGATGGTCGCGGCCGGGAAGGCGCGGTTGGCCCCCTCGATCTTGGCGGCCAGCGCCTGCAGGGTCAGCCCGGCCAGCGCCATCTGCTCCGGGTCGGGCGCGATGCGGATGATCTCGGGCTGCTCGCCGACCAGATAGGTCAGGCCGACATTCTCGATCTTGCCGATCTCGACCTGCGTCTCGCGCATGATGCGGGACAGGTCGTTGGCGCTCCAGCGCTCCGCCGCCTCCGGCTTGGGCGTCAGGGTGAAGACGACGATGGCAACATCGTCGATGCCGCGCCCGACGATCAGCGGGTCTTGAATG
>Ga0209573_1004050_pt1 | contig 15065 bp, 10 predicted proteins | sample TNRBio252014_DNA_FD_185870 | JGI IMG/M metagenome (GOLD analysis project Ga0209573, IMG submission 185870) | Wastewater treatment Type I Accumulibacter community from EBPR Bioreactor in Madison, WI, USA - TNR Reactor_6/25/2014_ DNA (SPAdes)... | ecosystem: Engineered > Bioreactor > EBPR >...
TTGGCCGGGAACGACACGCTGTTCGGCGAGCTGAGCGTCGTCAGCCTGTTCGGTGGCGCCGGCAACGACGAAGTCGGAGCCGTGTTCGACAGCGTCGACAGCGACATCAATCTGCTGGTGGATGGCGGCTTCAACGACGACTTTGTCGGCATCCGGACGACCTCCACCGGGTTCTTCGACGTGGAGACAGGTGACACCAGCAACTCGATCGTCACCGCCAATGGCGGCGCCGGCAACGACTCCGTCCTGATCTTCCAGTACGGACAGTCGTTCACCGACACCGAGTCGATGACCTTCACGGCGACCGCCTCCGGCGGCGACGGTGCCGACCTCGTGGGCGCCGGGACCTATGTCGAAATCGACGCAGGGATGGTCGTCGAAATCAGCCAAAATGTGAGCGCCAGCGGTGGTGACGACGCGGTTGTCTCCGAGACGCAGCTCGCCTTCGATGCCAACAGCTCCGGCGGCTCCGGCGTGATCGGCGTGGTCGCGGCCGGTGGTGGCGGCAACGACATCATCTCGGTCTCCTCGTTGGCGACGTCTCTCGCCGATACGTTCGCTCAGCTCAGCATCACGGCGAACGGCGGATTCGGCAACGATTCGGTCGACGTGTTCGCTACGGCCACCGGGTCGGGATCGGCTGTGATCTACGTCGATGTCGTCGGCGACATCGGCTCCGACATCATCACCGTGGCGGCGACCGCGCAGACGAGCGGGTACAACGGGGTCTTCACCGATGTCGACGCCGGCAACGGCAACGACTTCGTCGATGTCACGATGATCGGCAACGACATGGTCGGCACCGCCACCGGTGGCTACGGCAACGACGAGATGCGGATCGGCATGGTGGACAGCGGCGTCGACGGGTTCGCCACGATCGTGATGGACGGCGGCATCGGCAACGACACCGTGCTCGGCGATCTGGGAACGCTGTTCGGCAACAGCACGGTCTCCGGAGACTTCGGCAACGACCTCATCTCCGTCGCCGGCGGTGACGGCAACGTGCTGCGCGGCGGCGCCGGCAACGACACGATGACCGGCGGCGCGCTCGCCGACACCTTCGCCTTCGGCACCGACGCGTTCGACGAACTGGCCGATGGTTTCCGCAACCGGGACGTCATCACCAACTACCGCGCGGAACAGAACGACGTTCTGGACCTCACCAACGGCATCGCCCAGGTCGAGAGCTGGCGGGTCAACGCCGGCAACACCGAACTGACGATGGTGGGCGATCACGATCTCGTCATCCTGCAGAACGTGGTCATCACCAGTCTGGACGACCTGTTGTTCGCATAAGTCTCGAACATCCGGGGACGTCGGCAGCCAACCGCGGCTGTCGCCGTCCGCGGCGACCGAGGGCGCACCCCGCGGCGCCGCGTTGTCCGGCTTTCCGCGGGGTGTCGTCACCAACGGTGTCGTTTTCCCCGGCTACCGACGCAGCCTTCACCCCGGCGTGTAGCGCTCGCGCATCTCCCGTTTCAGCGTCTTGCCGGCGACGTTGCGCGGAAACTCCTCGTAGACGACGACATCGCGGACGCGCTGGAATTTGGCGTCGACCCGGGCGTTGGTCCATTCCACGAGTGCTTCCGGGGTTGGCCGATCGCACTCCCGCAGCGCCACCGCCGCTATCGGCACTTCGCCCCACTTCGCATCCGGAACACCGAACACGGCAACCTCGCGCACCGCCGGGTGCGTGGCGATCACCGTCTCGATGTCGTTGGGGTAGACGTTGACGCCGCCGACGATGATCATGTCCTTGATGCGATCGACGAGGAACAGGTAGCCGTCCTCGTCCAGATAACCCGCATCACCGGTGTGCAGCCAGCCGTCGACGATCGCCTTGGCGGTCAGGTCGGGCCGCTTGTAGTACCCCGGCATCAGGCATGGGCTGCGGCCGCAGATCTCGCCGACTTCCCCCGGCCGGCACTCGCCGCCGTCCTCACGCAGGATGCGGATCTCCATGAACGGCGGCGGGCAGCCGACCGAGCCCAGCTTGCGGATGGAGTCGTGCTTGTCGAGCACCGTCATGAACCCCTCGGTCAGCCCGTAGAGTTCGTAGAATCGCCCCGGCAGGTCGGCGTTGATCCGCGCCTTGACGGCGACGTGCAGAGGCGCGCCGAGGTTGTGCAGCATCTCCAGGCTGGCGAGCTTCTCCGGAGCGTACGACGGATGCTCCAGGATCGCCGTGATCTGCGCCGGCACCATGATGATGTGCGTCACTCGCCAGCGCTCGATGTCGGCGATGACGCGTGCGGGATCGAAGCTCTCGTGCAGGATGTAGGTGCCGCCGACGAACATCCACGGCATCAGATCGACCATCGCGCCGTTGAAGACGATCGAGCCCGCGTGCAGCACCACGCTCTCGGGCACGATCCGGAACGCCGAGGCGAACAACGTACAGTACATGGCCCGCACATAGTGCGTGTGCACGATCCCCTTCGGCAGGCCGGTCGTGCCGCTGGAGTACATGATGTTGTAGGGGTCTGCGTCGGTCAGGCCGGCGTCGGGCGGGTTCTCCTCCGATGCGCCGGCGACGAAGTCGTCCCAGGACCGAAAGCCCGGCACGCCTGCCCCACCCTCGCCCAGGAGGATCCAGCGGTCGGCGCGGATTAGCGGTAGCCGATCGCGGATCTCGGCGAAGGTGTCGGTGAACGACGCGTGGCCCAGCACCAGCACGCTGTCGGAGTCGCCCAGCAGCGCCGTCAGCCCGCCCGCCTGCAGCAGCGGGCTGGTGGGGACGATGACGCATCCGGTCTTCGCCGCCGCCCAGTAGGCCAGCATCAACTCCAGGCAATTGGGCAGAACCGTCGCGAACTTGTCACCCTTGCCCAATCCCGCACGCAGCAGCGCGTTGGCCAAGCGATTGACGGCGGCGTTCAACCCCCGATAGTCGAGCTGCTGCTCGCCGACAATCAGGGCAGCATGGTCGCGGCGGTAACGCGCGTGACGCGGCAGCAGCGAGCCGATATCCATCCGAAAACCCCCGAGGCGATGTTTTCCGAGCCAGAGACTACACCGGTCGGCGCAGCCTGCCAGCCCTGGAAATCCGCGGGCACGGGTGCTAGAGGACGGCCTCAACGTCGCGCACCGGTGGTTCCTTGAATACCTCGTTCGCCAAATTCTCGATCGGCCAGATCGTTCGGCACAAGCTGTTCGGTTATCGCTCGGTCATCGTCGATGTCGATCCGTCATTTGCCGGCAGCGACGAGTGGTACGAAAAAATGGCGCCCAGCCGCCCGCCGAAGAGCAAGCCCTGGTACAAGGTGCTGATGCACTCCACCGACAACCTCAGCTACGTGGCGGAGCGCAACCTCGAGGCCGACGACAGCGGCGATCCGATTGTCCATCCGGACCTGGACGCCTACTTCCGCGGATTCGTCGACGGCGGCTACGTGCCGCGCGACTGCGGGAACTGAAGACGCGAAGCTGGTCCCGAGACGTTGGCGGGCGCGACGCCCAGCCAGCGCATGCGCTCGATCATTCGCGCCTTGGCAAGCCTGCCGGCGGCGACGCGACGCTCGGGCTCCGGCAGCGAGACCAGCCGGAGTCGATGGCGAAGAGGGTGGGCATCGCGTCCTCAACCAAAGTAGGCCGACCAAAGTCGCGGCGCGCGGCGGCTTCACTCGTGCCATGCTCCCGGCGTCCCCAAAAGGCGGACAACCGGAACAACGCATCCTGCCGCGTCAAGTCTCACCCTGGTGAGCCGAATGGCGGGAGCACCATGGGAGCTCATCATGCAGGCAGAACGTCTCTGGCAATTTCCGATCAAGGAATTTCACCGTATCCCCCGCGGCCTGCTCGGCCCCGGCGCGTACGAACTCGTCGGCGTGGAGGCGAAGAAGCTGGGCTTCAAGCGCACGCTGCTGACCACCACTGGGCTGCGCGGTACCGGCATCATCGACGACATCGTCGGCAAGGTGAAATACCAGGGCATCGATGTCGTCGTTTACGACAAGGTCGAGTCCAATCCGAAAGACTACAACTGCATGCAGATCGCCGATCTCTACGTGAAGGAGAAGTGCGACAGCTTCATCTCGGTTGGCGGCGGCAGCACGACCGACGCGACCAAGGGTGCCCGACTGGTGATCGCGCACGATGGGCGCAACGTCAACGAGTTCGACGGCTTCAACAAGTCGGAGAACCCGAACAACCCACCGCACATCGCGGTGAATACCACCGCCGGCACCGGCTCGGAGACGAGCTGGGCGTTCGTCATCACCGATACCACCTCCGACAAAGCACCCTACAAGTGGCTCGGCTTTGATGACAACTGCCCGACCACGCTCAGCATCAACGACCCCGTCCTGTTCTACTCTCTCCCACAGGACCTCACGGCATACTGCGGCTTCGACGTGCTGGCGCACGCGTCCGAGCCCTACGTCTCCCGTCTCGACTTCCTTCCCAGCCTCGGCAGCGCGTTGAAGGCGGTCGAACTGGTGGCGCAGAACCTGCGTCGCGCGGTCTTCGAGCCCTCCAACTATGACGCCCGCTTCAACATGATGTACGCGTCGTACATCTCGGCGCAGGCGTTCAACAGCGGCGGGCTCGGCATCATCCACTCGATCAGCCACGCCGTGAGCGCGTTCTACGACAGCCACCACGGCCTGAACAACGCGATCGGGCTGACCCGCGTGTGGGAATACAACATGCCGACCTGCTACAGGCGCTTCCGCGACATCGCCAAGGCGATGGGCGAGAACGTCGACGGGCTGTCGGACGTCACCGCCGCCGAGCGGGCGCTGGAAGCGGCCATCCGCCTCAGCAAGGACGTCGGCATTCCCGACAATTTCACCCACATCAACGGCTACACCAAGTCGCAGATGGGCAAAGGCGCATATGCCAAGTGGGGCAACGGCCACATCGCCGGCGACGAGCAGGACGTGGATCGTATCACCCGTCACGTGCAGGGCGACGGCTCGACGCCGGGTAACGCCCGCGAGGTGACTTACGAGGGCGTCGCCCCCGTCGTCCGTCATTCGCTGTCCGGCACCTATTACCACTGACGGGCGTCCGCCCGCCGCCGAGACGGCGTCCGCGACGCGCGTCAACCACGTCCGACCCCCACGAACCGGGGACCTGCCTCCCAGCGAGGCAGGTCCGCCGGAGGGAGACCGGCCGCATGTTCCAATCGATCGAAGCGACCCGCGAGCAGTTGGCGGAGCAGCAGTACATCTGCGACCGCAAGCTCGCCACCGTCGTCTTTCTCGCGCTGAAGCTCAGCAAGCCGATCCTGATCGAGGGGCCGGCAGGGGTGGGCAAGACCGAGCTCTCGAAGGCGGTCGCCGCCGCCCTCGACCGCCGGCTGATCCGCCTGCAATGCTACGGCGGGCTCGACGAGACGCGTGCTTTGTACGAGTGGGAGTACGGCAAGCAGCTGCTCTACACGCAGATCCTTCGCGACAAGATCGGCCAGCTGTTCAGCGGAGTCGAGGACCTGCGCACTGCGGTTGATCAGCTGCGCGCGCACGACGACGTATTCTTCTCCGAGCATTTCATCGTCCGCCGGCCGATCCTCGAGGCGATCAGCTCGCCCGAGCCGGTGGTGCTGCTGATCGACGAACTCGACCGCGCGGAAGAGCAGTTCGAAGCGTTTCTGTTGGAGATGCTGGGCGATTTCCAGGTCACCGTGCCGGAGCTGGGGACGATCAAGGCGATAACCCCGCCCTGCGTGGTGATCACCAGCAACAACACCCGCGATCTCAGCGACGCGCTGAAGCGCCGCTGCCTGCACCTGTTCATCGGCTATCCGGACGAGCAACGCGAGCTGGAGATCATCCGGCTGAAGGTGCCGGAAATCGGCGCCGTGCTGGCGGCACAGGCGGTCGAGGTGGTGCACCGGCTGCGTGCCCTCGACCTGCGCAAGGCGCCAAGCATCAGCGAGACGCTCGACTGGGCGCGGACGCTGGTGCTGCTCGGCGTCGAGACGATGGACCGAACCATTCTCGAAGAGACCGTGCAGCTGCTGGTCAAGTACGAGCGCGACACCCGCCAGGTGGCCGAGCGGATGGGCTGGTTGCTGGAGGGAGTGACCGAGGCCGGCATGCCGGCTGCCAGCCCGGCCGCGGGCGTCGCGGAAGCCGCTTTTCGCCGGCCGCCGGCGACGCAGGCCGAGCCCGACAAGCAGGACATGGAAGCGCGCAGGCTGGAGCATGCCGCCCGCTACTACGGCCGTGACCGGCTGCGTCTCGACGCCAGCGGCGGAGGGCGCTGATGGACGCGTCCGTCAACCGGTTCATTCGCGCGCTGCGAGGCTCCGGGGTGCGTGTCTCGCCCGCCGAGTCGATCGACGCGTTGCGCGCGCTCGCCTGCGTGCGCATCGTCGATCGCGAGGCGACCTATGCGGCGTTGCGCAGCACACTGCTGAAGACCATCCGCGAGGCTCCGCTGTTCGACGCCCTGTTCGCCCTGTTCTTCGGCCCGCCGACGGCCGCGGCCGCGAACGGCGACGATTCGCCGGCGCCCGCGGCCGGTACAGCCGAGGTTCCGTCGCCGCCGGCCGCCCGCCAAGTGGTGCTCGACACCGACGACGACGGCATCAACCTCTCGGGCGACAGCGGCGAAGCGGGGACGACGGACACGCTGCGCCTGAAGCCCGGCGGCCTCGAGGACATTGCCCGCAACCTCCGCTTCGACCGGGCGGACGCGCTGCTCGATCCGGTGATGCAGCGGGCAGCGCAGACGATCAACGTGCGCGGCGCCAGCGCCGGTGCCCGGCCGGGCGAACTCGCCTGCGACGAGACGGCGCCCACGCTCGACGCCGACCTGCTGCTGGCCGCCCTCGACCTGCTCGCGGACGACGTGGCCGACGGCGACGTGGACTCGCTCGCCGCCCGACACGACCAGGTGCGCGCCGCACTCGAACGGCTGCCCGACGCGCTGCGCGAGGCCCTGGAACGCCGGCTCTCGGAGCAGCAGGAGCGCAGTCGCCGCGCCGCTGACGCACCGCGGCGCAGCACGGCGCAGCGGTTCACCGAGCTGGAGCGGCGCGACATGGACGCGATGGTGCGGCGGCTCGGCCGGCGGATGCGCGGCGAGCGCTCCTATGTCCGCCACGTCGGGGCGCAGGGCCGTGTGCATGTCGCCCGGACGGTGCGCGCCAGCATGCGTTTCGACGGCATCCCGTTCCGTCCGGTGGTCACCCGGCAGATCGCCGATGCGCCGCGTCTCGTCGTCATCTGCGACGTCAGCCAGTCGGTGCGGACCACGGCGCGGTTCACCCTGCTGCTCGTCTACAGCCTGCAGGCGTGCTTCGCCCAGGTACGCAGCTTCGTCTTCGTCAGCGACTTGGCGGAAGCGAGCCCGCTGTTCGACCGGCACGGCATCGACGAGGCGATCGACGCGGTTTTTTCCGGCGCGCTGATCGACTGCGAGGCGAACAGTAACTACGGCCGCGCGCTGGAAATGTTCGCCCGCCGGCATCTCTCGGCGATCAACAGCCAGACGACGGTGGTGGTTTTGGGAGACGGCCGCGGCAATCGCAATCCACCCAACGTCGGCGCGCTGGAAGAAATCCGCAGGCGGGCGAAGCAACTCGTCTGGCTGTCGCCGGAGCCGCGCGGAAGTTGGGGGCTGGGCAGTTCGGACATGCCGCTGTACGCGCCCGTCTGCCACCGCACCGAGGTGGTGCGCAATCTCGCCCAACTGGGCACGGTGGCCGATGGGCTGTTCCGCCGCGGCTGGTCGGGAGGCGGGAATGCTTGAGCGGGCGAGTGATGCGATGAACCCGCTGACGCTGTGCCGGCATCGGCACGGGCCGCTGATCGGCTGCCTCGACCGCAGCATGCCGCTGCTCGCCCGCAGCGCCCGCTTTTCCGTCTACGGGCTCAGCGACGACGTGATCGTCGTCCACGACTTCTCGCCCGAGGAGATCGACAACAACATCGGCGGCTACGTCGCGCACGAGTTGCTGCCGCTGCTGTATCGAGCGTGGCCGGCACCGCTGTCGAGCGACGAGCCGGCGCAGGCGATCTTCGAGCGGTGCGTCGGCGCCATCGTCCGCTCCGTCGATCCGAGCGAGCGGCACGCCTGGTGCCTGTTTTACGACAACACGTTGGCCGCCCTGCGCGACCCGCTCCGACCCGGCACGGAGGGCGGGCACCCCGACTTCATCGGCGCATTCCGCTCTATCTATGAGCGTTGCGCCGAGTTGGTCGCCGAGGTGCCGGGCGCCCGTGTGCTCGACGTCGCCTGCTGCTTCGGCTTTCTGCCGCTGTTCCTCGCGGGCACCGGCCGGGGGGATGCCGGCGCGCCGGCTGCGATCACCGGCTGCGATCTGAATGCGGCGCTGATGTCGCTGGCCGAAGACTACCGCCGTCAGCGCGCTGTCGACGGCGTGGCGTTCGTCCGCGCCGACGTGCTCGACCGCGACTTCGCGCAGCGGATCGAAGGGGAGACCGGCGGCTACGACGTGGTCACCGCCATTCACCTGCTGGAGCACCTTGAACCGGCGCAGACGGCGATCGCCTTCGATCATCTCTGGGCGGCAGCCCGGCGCCGGCTGGTCATCGCCGTGCCCTTCGAGGAGACGCCGGACGCGACGTTCGGCCACCGGCAGGTATTCGACGAGGCCCGGCTCGCGGCACTCGGCCGCCGCACAAACGGCCAGGCACGCTGCTTCACCCACCATGGTGGCTGGCTGGTCATCGATCGCGATCCGGGCGGGATCTGCGCAGTGGAGGTGTCACGATGAGCAATGCGGTGTTCCGTCAAGGCCTCGATGCGCCGATCTGCCTGACCTGGGAGATCACGTTCGCCTGTAATCTTCGCTGCCTGCACTGTCTGTCGTCGTCCGGCCGCCGCCGGCCCGACGAGCTTTCCACCGCCGAAGCCTGCGCGCTGATCGACGAGTGGGCAGCGATGCGCGTCTTCTACATCAACGTCGGCGGCGGCGAGCCGATGGTCCGGCCGGATTTCTTCAGGCTGATGGACTACGCGCTGGCGCAGGGCATCGGCGTGAAGTTCAGCACCAACGGCACGCTGATCGACGACGCGGCCGCCCGCTGGATCGGCTCGCACGACGACCTCGACCTGCAGATCAGCATCGACGGCGCCGATGCCGAAACCTGCGACGCGGTGCGCGGCGCAGGCGCCTTCAACGACGCCAACCGGGCGATGGCGCTGCTCGCCCGGCATGGCGTGCCGTTCAAGATCAGCGCCAGCGTCACCCGCGAAAACTATCCGCAACTGGATGCGCTCTACGCGCTCGCCCGCTCGTACGGTGCCGAGCTCAGGCTGACCCGGTTGCGCCCGTCCGGGCGGGGCGCCGACGTCTGGCAGGCGCTGAGGCCCACGCACGCGCAGAACCGCGGCCTGTACGACTGGCTGCTGGCGCACCGCGATGTCCTCACCGGCGACTCGTTCTTTCATCTTTCCGCCTACGGCGTGCCGACCGAGGGATTGAACCTGTGCGGCGCCGGCCGGATCGTCTGCTGCGTCGATCCGCTGGGCGACGTCTACGCGTGTCCGTTCCTGCTCGATCCGCAGTTCGTCGCCGGCAACGTCCGCGCGCCGGGCGGCTTTCGCGCGATCTGGCGCGACGCGCCGGCGCTGCGTGCTCTGCGCGGCGAACGCGACGAGGGCTCGTGCGCGCAGTGCGGCGCCTTCGACCTGTGCCAGGGCGGCTGCATGGCGGTGAAGCACTTCACCGGCCGGCCGGCGAGCGCCGCCGACCCGGACTGCGTTTTCGCGGAGTAGCAAGATGGGCAAGCTCGTTCCGAACGCCTTCGACCCGCTGTTCGCGCCGCTGCAACTCGGCCAGCGCCAGGCGCCCAACCGCTTCGTGTTCGCCGCCCACCAGACCAACTACGCCACCCACAACCGCTTCGAAAAGCGCCACGCCGCCTACTTCGCGGCGCGCGCGGCGGGCGGGGCGGGGGTGATCGTGCTGGAAGGCAGCGTCGTCCACCCGTCCGACTGGCCTTACGAATACGCGATCTTCGGCTGGCGGCCGGAGGTTGTCGATGGCTACCGGCTGATGGCCGCAGCCATCCACAAGCATGGCGCGTTGGCACTGGCGCAGCTCACCCACAGCGGGATGCAGGGAACCAGCCACTACTCGCAGCGGCCGTTGTGGGCGCCCTCGCCGGTGCCGGAAGTGAACAGCCGCGAGATGCCGAAGGAGATGGAGGAGGAGGACATCGCGGCCGTCGTCGCCGGCTTCGCGGCGTCTGCCCGGCTCGCGCTCGAAGGCGGCCTCGACGGGGTGGAGATCAACGTCGGCCAGGACAGCCTGATCCGCCAGTTCCTCTCACCGCTGACCAACCAGCGCGGCGACCGCTGGGGCGGCAGCCTGGAGAACCGCCTGCGGCTCGCGTCGGCGGTGATCGATGCGGTGCGGGACGCGATCGGCCGCGAGCCGGTGGTCGGCCTGCGCCTGTGCGGTGACGAATACGCTCCCTGGGCGGGGATCAAGCCGGAAGACGCGGCCGAGATCGCGGCAAAACTGACCGAAGGCGGGCTGATCGACTTCGTCAGCGTGACCAGCGGCAGCATCTACACCGGCCACATGACCCGGCCCGGCCTGTTCGCCGCGCCCGGCTTCGCCGCCCCCCTGGCGGCGGTGGTCAAGGAAGCGGTGCGGGTGCCGGTGTTCGCCCAGGGCAGCATCGTCGATGCGCAGATGGCTGCCGACCTGCTGCAGCAACGGCAGGCCGACGCGGTGGAGATGACCCGCGCGCTGATCGCCGACCCCGAGCTGCCGGCGAAGGTGAGGGCGGGCGATCTCGCCGCCATTCGTCCGTGCCTGCTGTCGAACATGGATAGCATCCTGAGCCAAGTGCAGAACCCTCGGCTGAGCTGCGTCAACAATCCCGCGGTTGGCTACGAGGGCACGGCGGAGTTCGCGGCCCTCACCCGCGCCCCCGTGCACTACCGGGTGATGGTCGTCGGCGGCGGACCCGCCGGCCTGGAGGCGGCGCGCGTCGCCGCCCTGCGCGGCCACACGGTCTCGATCTGCGAGCGCAGCGACCGGCTCGGCGGTGCGCTCAGGCTCGCCGCCCGTGCCCCCGGCCGCGAACGTCTGGCCCTCGCCGTCGACTGGCTGGAGGCGCAGGTGCGCAAGCTGAACGTCGACATCCGCCTCGGCTGCACCGTCACGCCCGAGCAGGTGCGCGACGAGGAGCCCGACGCGGTGATCGTCGCCACCGGCGGGCGGCCCGCCGCCTATCCGCGCGTCGTCTTCGAGACGGACAAGCCGGTGCTGGGCCCACGCGAGGTGCTGAACGGCGCGCTCGGCGCCGGACCCGGCAAGGCCGTCGTCCTGGACGCGATCGGCGACCCCGTCGGCATGGGGGTGGCCGAGCGCCTGGCCGAGTGCGGCTGGCAGGTGGAGGTGCTGACACGCGACATGTTCGTCGGCCAGAGGCTCACCGCGTCCAACGATCTCACCGCCTGGAACCAGCGCGCCGCGGCGAAGGGAATCACCTTCCGCCCGCAGGTGCAGGTGAGACGTGTGATCGGCGATGCCGTCGAGGGCGTCGATGTGTTCGACAGCACGCCGGTTGTCGTCGAAGACATCGATCTGGTCGTACCGGTCTCGCCGGAACTCCCCGACGAGGACCTCTACTTCGCACTCGAGCAGGCCGACCGGCGCGTCTTCCGCGCCGGCGACTGCGTCGCCCCGCGCTACCTCGCCCAGGCGATCCTGGAAGGCTACCGCGCCGGCCGGGAGGTTTGAGATGACCGCACCACAGCGCTTCCTGTTCAGCCCGCTGAAGATCGGCCACATCACCGTCGAGAACAGGATCGTCTTCTCCGCGCACCTGACCAACTACGCCGAAGACTTCATGCCGAGCGAGCGGCACGCCTACTACTACCGTGAGCGGGCGCGCGGCGGGGCGGGGCTGATCATCACCGAGGAGCACTCGGTGCACCCGACCGACCACCCGTACGAAAAGCTGATCCACGCGTTCCATCCGGGCGTCATCCCCGGTTACCGGCGGATCACCGAGATGGTCCACGCCGAGGGCGTGCCGATCCTGGCGCAGATCAATCACAACGGCGGGCAGAGCAGCGGCATGTTCACCAGGCTGCCTGCCTGGGCACCGTCGGCGATCGCCGATCCCCTGTTCCGCGAAGTGCCGAAGGCGGTCGAACCGGAGGACATCCGCGAGATCATCGAGGGCTATGCGACCGTCGCCGGATACACCAAGCGGGGCGGTTTCGACGGCATCGAGCTGCAATGCTCGCACTCTTCGATCGTCCGCCAGTTCCTGTCGCGTGCCACCAACCGCCGCAGCGACGAGTATGGCGGCTCGCTGGAGAACCGCGCCCGGCTGCTGCGCGAGATCATCGGTGCCATCCGACTCGCCGTCGGCCGCGACTACGTGTTGAGCGTCAGGCTGTGCGGTGACGAGCTGATCGAAGACGGGATCACCATCGACGAGGCGGTCGACCTCGCCCGCATCCTGGAGAAAGACCGGCAGATCGACTGCATAAACACCAGCATCGGCACGGCGACGCAGACGCTCTACATGATCGAGGCGTCGATGCGCATTCCGCCCGATTACGCGATGTTCATCCCGTCGGCGATCCGCAAGGCGGTGCGCCTGCCGGTGATCGGCGTCGGCAGGGTGAAGGACCCGATTCAGGCGGAGCGGTTGCTGGCCGAAGGCCATGCCGATCTGGTCGGCATCGTCCGTGCGCAGATCGCCGATCCCGAGTTCGCGCGGAAGGCGCGCGAGAACCGCGCCGACGACATCCGCCTGTGCCTGTCCTGCAACCAGGAATGCGTCGGGCGGATGGGCCTGAACCGCTGGCTCGGCTGCATCGAGACGCCTGCCACCGGTCGCGAGCGGGAACTCGGCGTCGGCACGTTGCGGCCGGTCGAGCGGGCGAAGCGGGTCACCGTCATAGGCGGCGGGCCGGCCGGGCTGAAGGCGGCGACGATCGCCGCCCGGCGCGGTCACAAGGTGACGCTGATCGAGAAGGAGACGCGGCTGGGCGGCCAGATCATCTGGGCCTCGCGCGTCGCGGCGCGCGCCGAGTTCGGCGACATCGTCCGCAACCTTTTGCACGAGGCGGAGCATCTGCCGATCGTGGTGCACACCGGCGTCGCCGCCACGCCGGAAAGCGTGCTGGCGGAGCGCCCGGACGCGGTGATCGTCGCCACCGGCTCGGCCCCTGACCGCAACGCCGTTGCCGGCGCCGACAGCCCGCTGGTGGCGGATGTGAGTGACGTGCTGTCCGGCGCGGTCACGCCCGGCAAGCGGGTGATGATCATCGACCGGCTCGGTTTCCACGAGGCGGCCAGCGCCGCCGAATTCCTGGCCGAGCAGGGGTGCGAGGTCGAGGTGGTCACTCAGACGCTCTACGCCGGCCAGGACCTCGGCGTCACCCTCGACCTGGAGAACTGGTACCGGCAGGTGCGCCGGCTGGGGATCAAGTGCACGCCGAACCACAGCGTGCTCGGCATCGAGAACGGCGCGGTCACCGCCCTGCACAACTACAGCGGCAAGATCGTCACCTTCCCGCCGGTCGACACCATCGTGCTGGCGGTGCACCGGCGCGCCGACTGCAGCCTCTATACCGGCCTGAAGGGGCGGGTGGCGGAATTGCACCGCATCGGTGACTGCGTGGCCCCGCGCCGCGCGCACGCCGCGATCATCGAAGGCGAACAGGCGGGGAGGGCAGTGTGATGGCACAACCGATCGTCGTCGTCGGCGAGGCCGGCCCGGACGGCGTGACCTCGGCCACACTCGAGTGCATCGAGGAAGCGAGCGAGCTGGCCTGCAGCCTGGGAACCACCGTGCATGTGCAGATCGCCGGCCACCGGCTGTCCGCCCTCGCAGCCGACCTCGCGGCGCACGGCGCCGATCAGGTGACGCTGGTCGAGCACGAGGCGCTGGCGCAGTTCAGCGCCGACGCCTGGCTCACCGCCTTGGCGCCGTCGCTGCGCGCGGCGAAGGCGGCGGTGACCATCGCGCCCGACAGCGGTTACGGCCGCTCCTGGCTGCCGCGCCTGTCGGCGCGCTGGCGCATCCCGCTCTCCACTTCGTGCATCCGGGTGAAGATCACCGAGGACGGCTACCCGGAGGTCTACCGCAGCAGTCACGGCGGCAAGCTGCACGAGCGGCTGATCTGGGCGCGCGGCAGTTCCATCATCGTCATGCTGGCGGACGGCGTGCGCGGCGTGGGCGCGCCGCGGCCCGCGCGCCGGGCCGACGTCCGGGTCGTCCGCCCCGAGCTGGATCCGCGCGCCTTCCGCGATCGCACGTTGCGCACCTTTCCCCCCGATCCGCACGATGTCGATCTCGGCGATGCGGAGAAGATCGTCGCTGGCGGGCTGGGCGTCGGCGGGGTGGAGGGCATGGCGCTGCTGCGGAAACTCGCCGACGCTCTGAACGCATCGCTGGGCGGCACCCGAGTGGCGGCCGACCGCGGCTGGCTGCCGCACGACCGCTACATCGGCACGACCGGCAAGATCGTCGCCCCGAAGCTCTACTTGGCGCTGGGTGTCTCCGGCGCGGGGCAGCATCTGGCCGGCATCGGCGCGAGCGAGGTGATCGTCGCGGTGAACACCGACCGCACCGCGCCGGTGTTCAAGATCGTCGATCTCGGGCTGATCGGCGACCTGCACGCCATCCTGCCGATCCTGCTGGAAAAGCTGCAAGCGCACGCGCAGAGCGGGCGCGAGACCGGAGACGCCGCATCCGGCCGGCGCACTCCCGACCTGAAGGTGGTGGCATGAGCACGAGCAAGGGAGCCGACCACTTCGACGTCGTCGTCGTCGGCGCCGGTCCGGCCGGCAGTGCCGCGGCGCTGGTCGCCGCGCGCGCCGGACTGAAGGTCATGCTGATCGAGCGCGGCGAATATCCGGGCGCGAAGAACGTCTCCGGCGCCGCCTTCTACGGCAGCGCCATCCTGCACAAGATGATCCCGAACTGGTGGGAGCAGGCGCCGGTCGAACGCTACCTCTGCCGGCGCGACATCATCTTGATGTCGGCCACCACCGCCGTCTCGCTCGACTTCCGCTCCAACGCCCCCGGCTACAGCGAGCCGCCCTACAACGCGTTCGCCGTGTTGCGGCCGAAGTTCGACCGCTGGTTCGCCGGCCAGGCGGAGGCGGC
>Ga0209573_1004051_pt1 | contig 15059 bp, 13 predicted proteins | sample TNRBio252014_DNA_FD_185870 | JGI IMG/M metagenome (GOLD analysis project Ga0209573, IMG submission 185870) | Wastewater treatment Type I Accumulibacter community from EBPR Bioreactor in Madison, WI, USA - TNR Reactor_6/25/2014_ DNA (SPAdes)... | ecosystem: Engineered > Bioreactor > EBPR >...
AGATCGATCCAACACTCGGGCATCGGTTGTTCGTAGTTCGACGAGCACAGCCTGACAAACGGATGCCTGCATAGCGTCGAACTGCAGAATTCGCCTGCGCGCGAGGAACGCTCACATTTTGGCGATCGTTGTCCGCTATTCGACATCCACCACCCATTGAAAGGATTCCTGCGATGGAAGAGCCACTCAGGTCGACTGAGCCAGAAGCCCGGCCTTCCGTCGGGCTGAGAGTCGTTACCACGATCGTCTCGATGGTGGTGTTGGCTGACCTGACTCTTTATCACGCCAGGGGATTCTTTGGGCCGGCAGTCTTCTTTCCCTCGGCCGCAGGTCTTCTGATTGTTGGCATCACCGGCGCGAGGTTGACGCGACCTGTGGTGTTCACAGGCATCCTGTTATTGGCTCTCGCCTTTCGACTGGCATGGTCCGGAAATGTGCTCCAGATCCTGGCAGGAGTCTGGGCACTCAACGCATTTGCGATGGCGTTGCATGGCGTGGTGCCGTGGTACCTGGAATCCATCGTGTTTCTTGCTTCAACCATCCCCGGGGGATACGAATGTCTGCGAACGGTGCAGATTCGCTGGAGGAAATCGGTACTTGAGAAAGTCGATCAAAGCGAACCGGCTCCTATCATGAACATTGCCCTGCCATTGATCAGTGTCGTGATTTTTGGCACGATCTTTATCTTTGCCAATCCTGACCTGATCGCTCGGGTCTCGTTGCTGATGGGCGACATGATGAGTCGCATTCAGGAGTGGCTGAGTCGATTCTCTCCGGGAGAAATTGTTTTCTGGGGTGCTATTGCATGGATCACAGCGGGATTGCTGCGTCCGATGGCGAGACAGATTCTCGATGGTCTGGAGTCCGCGACAGAGCAGCCCACGACTACCGGTGAAGCCAGAGGGATGTTCGCACCGTTTCGAAATACTCTGGTTTCACTGACGGCTCTGTTTTCGCACTATCTGATCTTTGAGTTCCAGACGTTGTGGTTTCGACGGTTTCCCGCTGGCTTTCACTACTCAGGATATGCACATCAGGGAGCCGCCTGGCTTACTGCCGCTCTGGCTCTGGCAACGGTCGTGCTGTCAATGATGTTCCGAGGTTCGATGTTGCGACATCCGGCGATCCAGTCGCTCAGACGCCTCGCATGGATCTGGTCGGCACTGAACCTCCTGCTGGCAGCTTCGGTTTACAATCGCATGCTCATCTATGTCGACTTCAACGGGATGACTCGAATGCGGGTCATCGGCTTCCTCGGAATCACGTGCGTCGTCATTGGATTTCTGCTGGTGCTCCGCAAGATTGCTCGCGAATACAATTTTCAGTGGCTGATTCGCAATCAACTGATGGTCCCGGTGTTTGCCGTCTTTATTTATGCGATCATTCCGGTGGATCATCTGGTCCATCGCTACAACGTTCAGAGAATTCTGGCCGGTCATCCTGAACCCAGCGTGCAGATCAGCGAGCATCCGATCGATGACGCCGCTCTTCCTGTCCTGGCACCACTCCTCGCCTGTGACAACCCGGTGATTCAGGACGGCATCCGCGCAATCCTGACGACGCGCTTCCGAGAATTGAGCCGCCAGCGTTTGAAGAATACCAACCCTGACTGGACGCAACGGCAGATTGGCGTTGAGCGAGCCTTTAAAGAGCTGACCCCCATCACAGAACCGTTTGAAGCTGCCAACCCGAACTTTGATCACGACCAGGCCCGCAAACAATTCCGGGACTATGCCATGCAATGGTGGTAAAACTGTGATTCAGTAAAGACATCAGCAGGGCGTCGGCACCTGCGCCCGACTGAATCGTGCGTTGAACGTTTCTGCTGCGTGGAGTTGATGTGGCAGAGCGCGTGAGGTCAGCGAAAGGCCCGAGATGTTGTGGAGATGGTCCCGGAGCCGAGGTCCACTTCACTTGACCGCTTCGAGGTTCCAATGTGCGTCGATGGCCCGATTCTCATTGCACAGGGATTGCGCTGAGTCCTGCAGAAACACTGGAAGCCCGATGTCGTGGGACATCGGGCTTCCGAAGCGAGGTTTCATTTGGTCGTCCAGAGGTCCACGCATTCGTTTTGAATGTCTGAACCAGTGTCGTTCGCGAGTTCAGGCTGGCTGCATCGCGCCGATGACGTCACGCAGACGTCCTCGAGCGGTGTGCAGTCGCCGCTTGATGGTCCCGATCGGACTTTCGAACTGTTCGCTCATTTCCTTCAGCGAAGCGCCTTCGAAGTAAAAGGCCCACAGAGTTTCCCGATCAAGTCGGCCCAGTTGATTCAGTCCTTCGCGAACCTGTGCGATGTTTTCCTGTCGAATCATGGCAGAGAACGGAGTTTCGTCCGTTTCCCGCACTCCATCGAAGGAATCCGGTTCCATGCAGGTTTCGTTAGGACGTCGAACGGCCCTGTTGATCGACAGCCGAACGGCAATCTGGCACAGCCATCCACCAAATCGTTCAGGCTCCTGCAACTGCGGCATCTTTCGAAAGGCTCGCAGAAACACTTCCTGAACGACTTCATCAGCTTCTGCCGTGTTTCGCAGACGCTGCATCACGATCCCGTAGATCCGGGATTCGAACAAGACGACAAGGTCATCAAAGGCATCTCGATCACCGGACTGTGCTCGCTGAACAAGACGGATCATTGAATCCTGGTTCAATGCAGTAACGGACATAAGATCAGACTCCAGTCTGAAAAAATCACGAGCACAGCAAACGCTCAACTGCCGCTGGCAGAAAGCGATCAGGCCGTGAGAGGACTTCGCAGGAACAGCCGTGAGTCTGAGGTCACATTCGAATAGATAAACGAATGCCTCAGAGCGTCACACGAAAAGCACGGGATACGGGGCATCCCTTTTCGAGCGGCTCGAGCGGAAGAATGACTGATTGCGTCCGAAGACGTGTGAGCTGTGTGCTCGTCAGCTTCTACCGCCGGTACCGTTCAGACAACCTGAGCCCTGATTGACAGGGGCTCGCCCATTCAACGAATGGGAGCGACTTAGCGAGTTGTGGCAGTGTTCGGAATACTCTCCGCAACACTGCTGACAATCGCTGTCGAGTTGTCCGTACGGAGAACGCCAGCGCATCGAGCGACACACGCGTTTCCGTTTCGGCACCACTGCAAAGACTGCGGGAGAGGCAGAACGCACGAACAGCCCGGCAATCACATGGGCCGCTGTGGCCGTTGTGGATGCGATCAGAGCATGAATCGTTGTGTTCAGCAGCATTGTTCTGCCTCCTGGTAAGTCCCGCGACCAGTTCTGGTCTTTCGGTCCATGTGAGACACTGCACACCTGCAGCGTCAGAAAAAGACATCTGCGGCAACGGTTGCCGAGAAGTCAAAGTCCCAGAGTCCGACGGTTAGTCTTTCCGAAAATTGCCGTCAGAAAACTCGGGAGGTTCTGCAGTGATTCCGTTCGTTTGCCAGTCACGAACGACTGAACCGACATTTCTGCGGCCAGCGACACGGAATCTCTGCGTTGGTCTTATGACACAAGATCGCCGACAGTGGTTCGCACAGACTATCCGAAATTGACAAGAATTCTCAAAAAGCCGGGAATTCAAGATGTGTCGAACGTCTGTGAATCACTGGAAACCATGGAATTTTCTGTTCAGGAGCCTGCATTTGCAGCGCGGAGATTTGCTGGAATCAGTGGTCATGAGCACTTAGCAGGGGACCTGACCAGAACACCTGGCAGAGCAGCTTTCAGCGATTCAGACCCGGCAGGCCAATACATCCAATGCCGGGGTCGAAGGCCCCGGAGTGCAAACTTCGGATAGAAGCAGACCTGATAGGTCGACACAATTCAGTCGTCCGGAATTGATCGTTGTGTCGGCTCGCTGGGCCTGAATCACAGAGAAAACAGGACGCGGCATTCCTGACAAAACAAGAATCCGCCTGAATTTGCGTCGGACCACGCCCAAAAATCGCAAACCGGTAAACCGCCCTCGCTCCACATGAAATAAAGCCCCTTAGTGGGTCGCGAATCAGACAGCTAATCCGAACATGCGGGTATTTAGGGTAAACTCGATCGTCTGGCTAGATGGAGGACAATTGACAATCTGCGGAACAAGAAGCTTCATGATGCCCGCATGGGAAAACGATGAGTACAGAGTGCTCGACTTCCCATTCAAAAGGGCAAACCCATGTGCCGCGTCGTATGCTGTCTGTTCATGATGAACCTGATGACTGTGTACGCGAACGCTCAGTCGTCCTCGGTGCCGAAGGTCCCGCCCAGTTGCGAAGCGCCAGGCTCCGTGGCCCCCAGTTGTGTGGCTCCGAGCTGTGTCGCTCCAAGCTGCGTGGCCCCTTCGTTGATCTGTGAAGGATGTGATTCGGACCGTAGTTCACACAATGGGACATGCAATTGCTCAAAATCGAGCCATACCGGCTGTCGCGAATGCAGTCCGGGCATTTGCCGCAAACCGCTGATCAACATCGACTTCAGCCGAACGGTCAACAAGACGGTGACAAAGAAGAACTCACGCTGGGATGCACTGGCGGAAGCTCCTCCCACGACGGGGTTCGTGGCCTATTCCGTTCCTGTTCTGCAAACCAATGTGGCTGCCGTTCCGGTGTCGTTTGGTGCAGCCACATCCGCCAGCAGCACTCTGGACCGCGAAGCCCTGCAGCTGTTGCTGGACGAACTGCGTGAACGTAAAGCGAATGCGGCCGCTGCGACAGCTACGACGGCATCCAATACATGCAATGATCCCTGCGGCCAGATCCTGCAGCTGAAGAACGATGTTGAGCAACTTTCACTGATCACCCGCAATCTGTCACTCGCAGTTCAGAAGCTTGCCGACGAGCACGCAAAGGAGTGATCCGGAACGAACCGGAACCTGCTGGCGAACGATTCAAAGGATGATTCTCGCAGGCTGTGCATTTGTTGATCGTAGTCCACGGAAGGGATTCACATGTTGACACTGAAGTTGTTTCGCGCCGCCTTCCTGCCTGGAATCGTTCTGACTTCTGCTGCATTTTCTGATGACTGCTGCGCGCAGCAATGTGGCGAGAAGTCCTGCTGCCGCCCACTGGCTGCCGACGCTGCCGCAGCTCCGGCGGAGGACGATCAACCCGCAACAGTCGCTCCTGGCCGCCCGACTGTTTTTGCAGCCCCTGCCCCAACCGGCGAAATTACCGGGGCAAGACACTCACTGGGGCTTCCCAGCCTCCGCATTTCGCTGCCGAAGTTGACGTTTGAAACGCCGGAAGTCGCATTCCTTGGCTTCTCGCGTGGACGACGTGAAGCCCAGATGCATCTGGATGGGGCTGCAGCACCTGTCAGCCATCAGGATCCTTTGCTGTTTGGCCAGCTGGCCGGAGGCACAGTGCAATCCCGTGCCGGCTCGGCGCCAGCCGCATCAGCTCCAGCAAACACCGCACCAGCTGAAGCCGCGCCTGCCGGGTGCACTCCCGAAGGTTGCATGTCCGGTCTTCAGCGACAACAGCTTCAGCAGCAAGTCATGGAACTTCAGGCTCTGGTCGAACATCTTGCAAAGCAACAGGGAGCAATGACGCCTCAGGAATCAGTGAGCCGGGATTCGCAGAATCTGTTCCCCGAAGAGAAGTGGGAGAGTGCTGCTGAGATTCAGGTCCGCCAGTACAGACAGCATGTTGCCGGGCTGGAGTCACAAATCACCGAACTGCAGAAGCTGGTCGAGCAGCTGGCCGCGCAGAAAGCCGCCGCTCAGGAACCCACGGAGACGGTGAAGGAACCCGTTCGCAAGCGGTCTCGGGCTATTGATCCATGGAAAGAAGAGGCGGAACCTGAATCTCTCTCAGGTTCTGAACTGGCAGATCGCAATCAGGCGGAACGAATTGCCATGCTGGAGGCAAAGCTCGCTGAGCTGCAGGCTGGCGGCGCACGAACTGACGAACAAAAAACGACAGACACAGCGGAACCGCTGATTCGCAATACAAGTCACCAGGCGAATCAGACATCGTCGAGCAATGAGTCTCCACGTACGGTGAAGACCGCCTCCAATTCCCGAATCCTCAGGAAGCTTGCGACGTCCTTTGGACAGCGATAGGGCCTGCTGACAACACCGCCTGTGGCTGATCAGCGGCATCGTCCGATCAGCCTTCAGCCGAGGCGGGGATCACGGAATCTCAACGTCGAATCTGGAATTCTTGCCGGTTTGCGACGACGGGACATCACTTTGAGGAACCGATGCAGGCTCCTCAATCTTCAACGTCTTCAGAATGTCTCGTGATCGCTGAAGAGTTGCCTGAAGTTCCGGATTCGGCGTCGGCGTCGTCCTGGCGGTCATCATGTCGACTGAGGATCCGGAATCTGCGATTTCGTCGAGTAGTCGTTTCAGAACCTGGTCCAGCAGACCGTTGTCCGAAAAGACCCGTGTGTCTGCGTAGTTCCGCCACCGCAGCCCCCACGGACCTGGATAATTCAGTCGCAGGGTCCGAATCTGCGCGTTTGCTTCCGCCCGAGCAACTCGGCGGCGGACACTTGCCTCTGCCGAGGATTCCGTGAGCATCACAAAAACCAGAAGTAAAGCCGGGATCACACATCGTTTCATTGAAATCAACTCCCATTGAGCGTGCGCTGCGCGGTTAAAGCCACTTGCTGTCACGGGTGCTGACAGAAAGGCAGAATTTCAGGGAATCAATTCCCACGTTTGTTTTCGAATCGTGATTGTTCCAAACGGAGTCGAAGTGCGAATTCCTGGTCGAGTATAAAAGTCCATGGATGTCTGCGTCGCGTTCATCAGTTTTCGCCAGCTCCATGGCGATCCCTCCGACGCTTTGGCAGCTGTCACGAATGATCGTGTAAAGAGCCCGCCGCCACCATCGCTTGGATAAATGGCAAACTCGCCCTTGCGAGCCGCTCGAGGACTTCCGCTTCCATTGTCGGATGGAGCCTTGCTGCTGGCATTGATATCGAAATCTCCCACCTGATAGGTCAGTAAGTACCCCAGCGAGTTGTCTTCACTATCAAATGCAACACTGGCATCGATACCAAACGCCGCAGTTGCAGCCTGTGGAGTGGTCTGCAGTGAGCAACTGTCTGACATCAGAATCGTTTGCCGCGCTCCCAGGTTCTTGATGAGTGACCAGATCTCACGTCGCAGCACAGAGTTCCGGCCAGATCCATTTGGCATCTGGAAAAAATGCTGATCGCCCGAGTATGCTCCGTGGGCGGACACATACATAAAGACGGTATCTGCTGAGGTGACTTTTTGTTTCAGGTCATTGCACACGGTTTTCAGCACACTGAACTGGAACCGGATGCCCTCGACATTTACAGGGACAACCGGAACTCCCAAAACCCCACATTGCTTTTCCACAACGGCTCGGATGGTTGCAGAATTCGCCGCGGCGCCCGCTCCGATCGCGTTGTCATTTGTATCCGCCACAGAAATCAGGAACACCTTGCCGGCCTTCGGCCCTGGTGGAGCCGCTACGGCGGCAGTCGCCCCGGGATGAATTGACGACTGCAGTTCGACAATCTCCTTCAGTATATCCCGCAGCTCGCTGGCGGCGTTCTTTACCTCTCCGATCCTGGTACGCAGCTGATCCAGTCCGTTGACATCCTTTGCAGGATCGACTTTATCCGTTGGGTCTGCGTTGGAGACGACATCGTCAAACCCGCGATTCTTTGCCTCATTCTTTTCACCGTTATCGTCGTCAATAAACCCCGGTCCGATCTCTGCCGGAGCTTTGGGTGGCATGGGGGCGAAGTCATCGCTGAAGTGCGGTGCAGCCGATTGCTTCTTTGCTGCGGAATGAAGCCGCTCGTCAGATGCCCGATTTTTTTTCTTAGCGTGTGGCATCTCCTTAGCCTCCTTTTCCTCACCCGTCGTGGCTCTTGTTGAGGGAGACGACGGCTCTGTGCTTTCAGCACCTTCAGCCGAACTCGCGTTGCCGGACTCTGCTGCGTTCGGCTGTTTCTCGTCCTGCAGCCCGGAATTCAGCGATGCGTTTGCAGATCCTGAAGCGTTCACCATGGCCAGCGACAAAGTAATCGCAACATATCCGAAGATTCGCATGGGGGTATCCTTCAGCAATGACCTACAGGGAGGGACGCGAAGGACGCCAGTGTATCGATCGCTGCAGCGGTTGCAATATTCTCTATCGTCAGTCACCAGCCATCTGACCGGCCAATCATTCGGCGGGCACTGGTTCGTTGACCGTGGTCATAAACAGCGGTGTCTGTGTCGGCACGTGAATGATCCAGAACAGAAACGGACGGTCAACAATCAATCGATGATCCGGCACCACTAAGTTGGCAGCGCCGGAAACGGTGGCCGTGGTATACGTCACGGCACTGGCGCTGATGCCTTTTTCCGTCACGTCGACTTCTGATGCCTGAACCATGGCAGACAGGTTCACCGGATCAGCAGAAATGCCGCTGAAATCGGTATGCCTGGTCAGTGCTTCCTGAATCCCGAGTCGGCTGAAAATATCCTGGGATCCAGACGCTCGAAACTCAGGCATTTGAAGATGAACCAGTCCTTCTTCGCTGCCAAGTGCCTCCTGAATCAGGTCCGGTTTGATCTGCTTCAGCACCTCGGCAATGTCCGTTTTTTCCGTCGGTAGAGTCACCAGAGCGGCGACCTGACTATTTTCCGTCTGCAATACCACCGCCTGGATCGCGTACTTAGGGGAATTCAGGAATCTCAGGTTTTCAGTCGTGGAGATCCATGTGACGGGAACGTGATTGCCCCTGGCAGTTGTGAACTGGCGTTGATTTTTGTCATCACGAGGGATTGGATATGCCCACGGCGTTTGAATGCTGGTGACGTTAATAAACAGTGCGTCGACATCTGAGGGCCAGCTGGCTTTATCAAAGAAGTTACTCATCTGCTGCCCGGAACACTCCCGGATCCAATCATTCAGATGCTTCATGGCCGCTTCATCGAAATCTGTCTCAGTCGTCTGGCATCGCTGCTGAGCAAGAAACTTCTGATACTCGGGCAGGAGAACAAGCTTTGGGCGATTCAGGAGACGATGTTCAGACAGCAACCCCGGGCCTGTTTCGTCAACAGTTGCGGCGGTGTCTGAAATTCCCAATGCCTCCTCCAGGAATTCTGCCGTGTCGCCTCGCGCTCCATGCATCCACAGCCGCGAATTTGCCCAGATGCCGTAGGGCGAAACGGTTGGATTCACAGAATCGTCAGGCTCGCGCAATAGCTTCAAACCCAATTGCGTGACCGACTCCGAATCCACCGGGAACTCAATCTGTTTCGAGGCTCGAATGTCCTTCGTGGATGCGGTAGATGCTGGACTGGGACTTAAGGTGGAATGGTGAATCCATCCCGTCAGAGCCTGCTTTGAGTCGACAACTCTGACCCTCAGCCATTTCTCGTCGCCATCCATCCGTTCGCCCAGGACCTGTACCCTGGTTTCTTTGGGCAACTCCTCAAACGAATTCCTGGAGTCACCACTTTTCCGATAAAACAATCTTGCGGAATCCACGACAACCATTCGAACATCGTTCGATTCAGGTGGTTCCTGCGCAGCGAGTCGGGCTGAGATCACAACGCCCGCGAAGCCAGCCATCAGGACAATCAAATGCGACGAAACAGCGGCAACGGAAGTGCGTTGTAATGCAAACATGATTGGTATCACTTTGAATGGCAGCGTCCCTGCCGCACACGCGAACTGCTCAGGCGGGGTGGATTGAATCGACGCCGCGATCAACTGCCTTCAGACCATCGGATCCGACTTCATACTCTTCCTGATCAGCGCGGAAGGTCCGATACTCAACGGAAGACGGATCGCCGAGCTTCGAAGCCGCCAGCGCGATTTGCCTGCCGGGAAATTCTCCTGCAGGACTCAGAAAGGAACACTTGCGCCTGAAATGATTTCCATCCTGACCGTCCAGTAGTGATGGTATCCATGTCACCCGTGGCTTTGAAGTACCGGAATGGAATTTCAGCAATTGAAGGATTATGTCTCGGTTCCATCAGCGGTTGGGCGTTTCTGCTGTCGTAAATCGCCAATGGGCCTGACGCAGCACGGAACGACTTCCGCCTTTTGGCAATTCATACCAAACCGTCAGCAGCGAGTGGTCGGGCAGTTCGACAGTGCTGGGGTATCCGAGATCTCCTCCGGCACCATCGCCGGAGATTGTTACCGGTTCACTCCAGGTCACCCCATGATCGCTGCTCAACCTGGCCTGATTGCCAAACGGTTGTCGGCGATATCCATATGTCATCAGTAAGTTGCCGTTGTGAAGTTTCAGCAGATGAGACGGAAGGCCCCAGACGTCGATGGAATGGGGAATCGTCCAGGTCTTTCCACCGTCCGTGGATTCGGTCTGCAGGGTTTCGTTCTCATTTGCTTTGCCTTCCATGCGGATCTGGACAATCAGGGTTCCGTTGTCAGCTTCCACCGCGTGCAGCTCGTGATAGTCCTTCTTCATTTCATCGCCTGGACGCAGTGGGATATCGGCCAGCCACTTCCATGAAACACCATCGTCAGCGGATTCTGCAACGCCAATTTTTCCGTCAGGCGTCCACAATCGTTTTCCGGCATACAACAGTCTTCCATCGCGAAGCTGGATGGGCCCGTGGGGGCTGTTGACGAGTGTGGGAATTCGATTTGACCACGACTTACCTCCGTCGGTGGATCGATAGGACCATTCACCCAGTTCGGCTTTTCGTTCTTCGGGGGTAAGACGGTTGTTGGCCGCCTGCCAGGCCGCCAGGCGTTCTGCGGGCCACGTGCCTGACTGTTCAGCACGGGTCAGCAGAGGTTCGTAGGCGAGTGACGTGAAGGTTGTGGCGATCAACGTCCCGGCGGCAGTTTCCAGTATTCCGGCGTCACGATCATCAATCGCGCTGTCCGCAATGACTCGGGGCCACGTCCACGTTGCCCCCTGATCGCGGGACGTCTGGACGACAAGTTGTCCGAACGGACACACATGACCTTCGCGGCCTCCGGAACTGGCGAGCCACAATTCACCATTCTGCCGCCGGACGAGTGTTGGCCAGCCCGAATAGACCTCGGGCTGATAACTGATCGTTTTGGTTTCAAGGACCTCGATATGAATCGCTGACTGCTGGCCATACGCCGACGAAGTCATGGCTGACGCTGCCAGAAACATGGCATAGGTGATCGCAGAAATGGCGGTGAGGTGACGGAGTTTTGTCAGCGCGTGCATGGGATTTGAATCTCTCGGTCAGGCGGGCAATCGTTCAATCGTCAGTGCATGAATTCTGAGTTGTCAGGGTTCAAACAACAACTGCCTTCACTACGCCATATGGAACATCCGTCCCCCATCAGGGGCTGGATTGTTGCTGAAGAGCTGTCCGTTGGTGATGCCGGCAGGCGATGGGGAATTCTCTGCCGTTAGATTTGGATCCCTGAAACAAAAACACTGAAATAACGTTTGGGTGCGGATCATCTATTGAACAGAGGGGCAGTTGCTTCGGAGGGGGCTCATTGTCGCAGCAAAAGGGAGATAAGTCTGCAAATGAGCTGCCAGGGACATCGCAGGGTTGTGAATCCCGAGTGTTCGTCGAGCGCATGTGTATTGAACGGGAATTCGATCTTAAGGCATTTCTGATCGGAATTCTGAAGGACCGCAGTCTGATCGATGACGCGTATCAGCGAACGGTGGTCCGGGCCATCGAGAGCAGTGCCTCCGTTCGCGTGGAAACGATTCGCGGCTGGCTGTTTCAGATCGCTCTGAACGAAGCGCGGCAGATTCTGCGGGACGAGAAACGAGAACAGTTAAGACGAGATCGTTTGTTGGAAGAACTGAGTGTCGAGTCGGCCGTCCGACCGTCCCAGGATGAAGCGTGGCAACGAGTTGAAGCCGGAGTTCTGCATCATGATCTGGCAAATGCCATACGCAGATCCATGGAAAAACTGCCTGTGGAGCAGCAGGAAGTGATCCGAAGAAGAATCTTTGATGGCATGGCGTTTTCAGAGATTGCCGAAGCCATGCAGTTACCTCTGGGAACTGTTTTGACCTGGATGCGACGCGGTTTACAGCGACTGCGACAGGATTCAGGATTGAAATCGCTCTCAGAAGATTTTTAGAACGCCTGGCGGGATCGGGCCTGGCTCCCACTACTACTGCTGCTGACACCATCGAAATATCTGAAGTCAGGGTACCTGTCCCGCTTTTGTTCGAGTCACTTAAAAGATCAACGCACGATGACGCAGTTTTCAGAATTGATACGAACGACGGAAGGTCGGCACTGGCTGGCGTCACGCTATCTGATGTCGGAACTGACGGTGGCTGAAGCAGACGTCTTTGAATCCGCAATGGAGCATGATCCAGAGTTGTGCGAGATCCTTGCTGATACCGTTCGGCTGCACGCTGGCATTCAGTCGGCCTTTGCGGATCGCGAATTGACTCAGGTTGTGGGTTCAATCTCAAATCAGGTTGCTGCAGGAAAGCGGTATTCGCGGCTGAGTGTGGCGAGTGCTCTGATCACGGCTGTGGGATTGCTGCTGGCAATCCGTGCCGCAGGAGTGGGCTACATGGTTTCTGACGACGCAACGGCTGCAGCCTATGCCCGTCTGATTGCAGAAGAAGGTCAACCGAGTGCTGCAGAGATGGAGATCGTGGACCTGGATGCGGAAGTGATTCAGGGGCTGGAAGCACCCGAATGGTTGCTGTCGGCTGTAGAACTGGAATCCGGCGTTCAGAACGAATCACAGGACAATTCACAGGTTTACTGAAGGTTGAACTTTGCTTAGTTGTCGCTCACATCGAATTGCTCTGATCGTCGTCGCCGTAGTTCTGGCGATGGACATCTCTCATTCCGTCCTGGCTCAGTCAGCGAAGCCAGACACGGGCGACCGGAATCTGCGTGCCGCGGATTCGCCGATCGAAAAGAAACCTCCAAGGTCTGTTGAACCGGACAGGGCGGCCGTGCTGACGTTCACTGCCCGGCATCATCCGGAACTGGCTCGTTTGCTGGGGCAGCTCGAAAAATCACGTCCGGACGAATTTCGCCGCGCCTGCCGCGAGCTGACAGGTCAGATTCAATTGCTGGACCGACTGAAAGAAAAGAATCCCGCGCGGTACGAGGTTCAGCTGGAGAACTGGAAACTGGATTCGCAGATTCGTGTGCTGATGGCTCGGTGGGCCGTCCGACGGGAACCTGAGATTGAACAACAGGTACGAGAGCTTCTGCAGAAGCGGCGTGCGCATCGGATTGCTCAGTTGCAGGCTGAGCGAGCCCGGATGGCAGATCAACTGCAGAGAATGGATGAGCAACTGGCGGCTATGAGTGCACCAATTTCCTCTCAGGTCGATCGTGAATGGGAGCAACTTTCAAAGAAGTCCGCACCAGTGAAGTCCGGCACTCGGAAAACAAAAGTTCCTTCTGCTCTCCCATCATCTGAGACGAGTAATCCTGCAACAGAAGCACGACGGTAATTCCATGAAGAGTTTCACTGTTTGTGAGGCATTCCGCGATATGAATTTCAGAACCATTACTGCCACTGCGGCGCTGGCATCGGTACTAATGACCGCTGTCACAGTCAATGCAGCAGACGAAGTCGTTTCCTCTGAGCAGCGGACGGAGAATTCGACTCTGATCCCGCCGATTACTGAACGGTATGCCACAGCAGAAGCTGGTGGGGAAGTGCCTGACTTTCAGAAACATGTCGTACCATTGCTCGGGAAACTGGGCTGCAATGGTCGGGCCTGTCATGGATCGTTTCAGGGACGAGGCGGGTTTCGTCTCAGCCTGTTTGGATTCGACTTCGACACCGATCATGGAGAACTGCATGGTCGTTTGAATCCTGAAACGCCCGCAGAGAGCCTGATTCTGCAGAAGCCCCTGATGCAGATTCAGCACGAAGGCGGTCAGCGACTGAAGGAAGGAAGCTGGGAACATCATGTGATGGTTCGCTGGATTCAGGCGGGTGCCGAAGGCCGCGCTGACGAGCCCGCGGTGCTGACTCGGCTGGAACTCTCACCCGGCGAGATTTTATTTTCCGGTGATGATCAGCAGCAGCAACTGACCGCGGTTGCCGTCTGGTCAGATGGAACTCGCGAAGACGTCACTGCACTGACCCGATTTCAGACGAATGACGATCAGATTGCCGATGTAACTGCGGAGGGAATGGTGTTGTCCGGTGCGTCGGGCGACACGCACATTGTCGCGTCTTACGACAGTGCGGTGGTCCCGGTTCCGGTGATTCGACCGGTCACTGACAAATTTGGTGATTCCTACCCCGTCACTCCGACACCCACGAAAGTTGATGAACTGGTCGTGCAGAAGCTGCGAAAGGTTGGCATCGTTCAGTCCGAAACCTGCAGCGATGCCGAGTTTCTGCGACGAGTCAGTCTGGATGTCACAGGAACACTGCCGACGCCGGCCGAGGTCCGCGAGTTTATTGCCGATACTCGGTCAGACAAACGCAGTCGCAAAATCGACGAACTGCTGGAACGCCCCGGATATGTGGCATGGTGGACGACAAAACTGTGCGACTTCACCGGCAACAGCGATGACAAGCTGAACAACGTCACTCCCGTGCAGCTGGAAGCCTCAAAACAATGGTATGCATGGATTGAAAATCGCGTCCGCGAGAATGTCAGCTATGACAGGATCGTCGAAGGCATCGTGATGGCTGTCAGCCGCGAACCGAATGAATCGTATCGCGAGTACTGCGAGAACGTTTCAAAGCTGTATCACAAAAATGGCCCCGGCGCCAGCGCCTATGCTGAGCGAAGTGGGTTGGCTCATTTTTGGGCTCGTCAGAACTTTCAGACGTCCGAAGATCGAGTGATCGGGTTTGCTTACACCTTCCTGGGGACGCGCATCCAGTGTGCTCAATGCCACAAACACCCATTCGATCAGTGGACACAGGACGACTTTAAACAGTTTGAAGGATTCTTCAAAGGCACCGTCGGCCGTCAGAATGCTCGTCCTGACGCGAAGAAGGACTTCGACGAGATGGTGGCCAGCTTTGAAGGCACCGAAGGTCTGAAGGGAAATGATCTGCGACGAATTCTGGCCAATAAGGCGCAGGCCGGTGAAACCATTCCATTGGCCGAAGTGTATTCGGTAAAAGTGCGTGGTACGCCCGCCCGGCAGAAAGACCGCAAGAAAGATAAAGGCCGGCCGGATCGAGG
>Ga0209573_1004052_pt1 | contig 15057 bp, 12 predicted proteins | sample TNRBio252014_DNA_FD_185870 | JGI IMG/M metagenome (GOLD analysis project Ga0209573, IMG submission 185870) | Wastewater treatment Type I Accumulibacter community from EBPR Bioreactor in Madison, WI, USA - TNR Reactor_6/25/2014_ DNA (SPAdes)... | ecosystem: Engineered > Bioreactor > EBPR >...
TCTGTCGTCGCTTGAGTCGGGTGCATGGAGGTCGGTGATGCTGCGTTTTGCCTTGGTAATCAAAGCCTAGCCGCCCCTCCTCACCCGCTCAAGCGCACCCAGGTGTGAGAAATCCGGGTTAGCACTGCGTTGGTGCATCGGATCTTTGATCAGGTTCGTTCTCCTCGTCGGGTTCATGCCGCATGAAATTCGGGACATGGGCTCTGAATGTCCCTGTTTTTTGCCTCTCGAGATTCCTCATGAAGATGTGCTCTATTTCTGTCCGGTCTGTGGTGACGTGCTCCATGGTGTCATTCATGTGGCCATGCGGCGCTGCTGAGAATCGCGATTCTCAGCTCACGACACCTCAATCCAAACCTGCCGGACTGGTGGCGGCCGATGGGTTGCGCCCGGAGGAAACACCGATCGCACGTCTGACGATCGCCATGCAGGAGCGGGACTGGTATTTGCGCCACAAGCAACTGGCGGCGCTGGGCGAAGAGCTGGGGAGAACCCAGCCCGAAGTTGGCTGGAACATGGTTATAAACGAGTTTGAGTTTTTGCCCGACCGGCAGGCGTTTAAGATGCCGCTCTTGCGCATCTGGGGCCGCCAGAAGCCGCTGGATGCCCTGGCGGCCTGCACCGCCATTCCCCTGGGAGAACGGAGGGCGAAGGCCATCTCCGGCGCTCTTGAGGGCTGGGCCAGCGTGGCCCCCACCCAGGCTGCTGACTGGGTGAAGAAAAATCTTTCCGGCATCTACTTGCGAATGGCTGCCGCCCAAGTCGCCTCGACCTGGGCGAGGACCGAGCCAAAAGAAGCCGCTGAATGGGCGCTGGCGACCGTGGATGAAAAAAGCAAGGTGTTCCTGCTGAACCAAGTGCTCGAAGTGTGGGTGCTTTCCTATGGACGAGATGCCGCGCAGTGGGCCTCCGAGCTCAATGACCCTAGGCTGCGTGATCTGGCCATGTCCAAGGCCATCTTTGACTGGACCGACCACATGCCCCAGACTGCGGCGGAATACTTGCTCACCAACCCTGATTACCGTTGGATGATGCCGCGTGTGGTCGCCCGCTGGGGCAAGTATGACCCTGACGCCGCGAACAAATGGGTTTCGAATCTGAAGGATGAAGAACTTGCCCAGGAGTGCCGTGCGGAACTCGTGCAGGAATGGGCGTTCGATGATGCTCCTAAAGCCTTGGAGTGGGCTCGCACTAATCTGGACATGCACCACCTGATTGTCCAACGCCCGGACGTACTGTCCCAGTGGCCGGAGTATGACATTCAAAATGCCATTGCTTGGGCGGGGAAGCTTGAACTGGCTGAAGACCGTGCTGCGGCCCTGCGGCAACTGTTTGAAAATTGGGTGGCCCGGGACATGGAGTCTTTCAATGCGTGGCTGCAAGCGCAGAAACCCGGCCTGGGAAAAGACATCGGTCTGGAATTGCTGGCGGACGCCCTGATCAACCTGACCCCATCCGCAGCCCTCGACGCGGCACTTTCGATTCAAGAGCCCCAGCGTCAGAAAGCCTGCCTCCAGAAGCATTTTCAGGACTGGAAGGCCCATCAACCTGAGGCCGCCGCTGCCTGGATCCAAAAACATCCCGAGGCGGCAAAATCGCTCAAGCAATGAGCTTGCCGGCGGATGGCGGCATGGGGCGTTCTGCACCTCATCACGAAGACGCCGCCAGAATCCCCGCTGCCTTGTGCAAGGTTTCCTCGTGCTCATATTCCGGCACAGAGTCGGCGACGATGCCAGAGCCGACGTGGAACGTGATTTCATCGCCCTTTTGCACGGCGGTGCGGATGGCGATGTTCCACTGGCTGCGGCCGTCGAAACCAAACCAGCCGATGGCACCGGTGTAGAGGCCGCGAGGATGGGGTTCGAGCTCGGCGATGATCTCGGTGGCGCGTTTTTTCGGCGCACCAGTGATGCTGCCGCCGGGGAAGCAGGCGCGGAAGGCATCGACGTGATCGACATGCGGCCGGAGCGTGCCGGTGACGGTGGAGACGAGGTGAAACACCTGCGCGAAGCTTTCCACCCGCCACAACTCGGGCACGGCGACGCTGCCGAACTCGCAGACCTGGCCGAGGTCGTTGCGCTCGAGGTCGGTGATCATGAGCAGCTCGGCACGCTCCTTGGCGGAGCCGGTGAGCTCACGCACGGCCGCGCTGTCACGAGCAGGATCGCCGACAAAGCGGGGCCGCGTGCCTTTGATGGGACGGGTGGCGACGCGTGAGCCATGCATGTTCAGAAACAACTCGGGCGAGGCCGAGAGGACGGAGGTGCCCGCCAGTTGCATGAAGGCGGCATGAGGGGCAGGGGAGACGGAACGCAGCTTCAAATAGAGTGCCAATGAGTCAGCGCCTTGCGGCCAGACGGCTTTCCAGGGGTAGGAGAGGTTCACCTGGTAGATGTCTCCGGCGGCGATGTAGTCCTGCGCGCACTGGACGCTGCGGATGAAATCTTCGCGGGTGACTTGGGGCTGGAAGTCGAGCTGGGGGGCTGCGGCGACTGGGTCAGAGGTGAGAGGTGAGAAGTGAGAGGTGAAATGGCCGAATTCGAACCAGCGGGAGGTGTCGTGATCGTAGATGAGGCCGTGGGGATAAATGCCGAAGGTGAAATGGCCGTCGTAGCCGACCCAGCCGAACAAACCACCGGCGGCGGCGCGGGGAGTGCGGAGTGCGGCGCGGACTTTTTCCCAATCGTGGTCAATGTGGCCCTGCAAGACCTCGACCGGCTCGGCGGTGAGCACGGAGATGGCTCCGGGGGTGGGCAGGGAGGAGTCCATCCAGACAAAACCCTGGCGATGGCACAGTTGCGCCGCGATTTCGGCCGGGGAGAAAGAAAAATCGCACTGGAAGTGATGCGGCGACGTTTCTAGGGCATGCATGAACAACGGCGGGGATGAACCTTCCGGCATTTTGAACGAAGAACCCTGAAGCATTGACACTAGGAGGCCCGAATCGTACCATAAGCGCCTTTTCCAGCAACCTGTGACTCCCCCTTCCACTATCCTCGCCCCTGACCGCGAACGTGCCTCTGCGGCGGCGTGGGGCACGCTGTGCGTGCTGGCCGTGGTGCAAATCGGTCTCGCGGTGAAGCTGCTCACGACCCAAGATTTTACGGGTACGCCGTCGGCGACGGTGCAACAGCCTGTTTCCACGCCGTTGCCGCCTCAGGTGAGCGTGGTGCCGGAAATCGGCCAAATCGCCGCTCCTGCACCTGCTTTGGCACCGCCGCTGCCAGGTTCGCTGGCCGCGCAGCCAGCCCCGATGCCTGCCGCACCCGTGTCCAGCGCTCCGCCGCCGATTGGCTCCTTTCAGCAGGCGAATCCGGCCCTGGTGCCTGTGGTGACGCCTCAGCCAGTTCCGATGCCGGCCCCTGTCGCCGCTGCTCAACCCACGCCGCCGCCAGCACAACCTTCCACTCCGGCTCCAACGCCCTCATTGGCACCCGCGCCAGCACCCGCTTTCAAACCAGACCCTGCCACGCAGTTGCTGAAGGACGTGAACTACGTCGTCACCACGGCGAAGGAAATCCGTGGCATGAGCGACATGCAGGGTGCGCTGGAAATGCTTAAGCGGGCCGACGAACTGACACCGGATCATCCGGCGATCATCGCGGAGATCGCGCAGACCTATGAGCAAATGGGAGTGGCCACCAAGGCCACGGATTCCTGGAGGCGCATCCAGCTTCTAGGCGAGACCAAGGCGGGCAGCTTTTATGAACTGGCCTCCCGCCGCCTCGGCGCCGGCCCTGCGGCCACCGCCGCTCCATTGTCCATGCCCGGTGGTGGCAGCTTGGAGGGTGAAAAGAACCTGCGCCTGGGTGCCTGCCAGGTGGCGCGTGATTTCGCCGTGAGCAACGGGGAACGCTACACGGTGCGTGTGCCGATCGTGCGTGCTGGCAGCCAGCCGGTGGATGGCAAGGCCGTAAACCTTGAGGTGTTCTTTTTTGACCGGGTGAACGGAGTGCAGGTGGCGCAGACCATCGCACCAGAACCCGTCGAAACGTGGCAGTCCACCCCGGTGGACTGGAGCGGCAGCGGCGAGGAGACGCTGGATGTCGTGTACCACCTGCCCGCGCTCTCCGCCGCTGAAGTCCAGCAGCATGGCCGCCGTTCCTACTACGGCTACATGCTGCGCCTCTACTACAACAACAAACTCCAGGATGTGGCCGCCGAGCCCCGCGATCTCCTGGAGTTCGGATCCGCGCCGGGCACCGCACCCGCCGGCGCGAACCCGCTCCTCCCGCCCATGGGGAGATGATCGCCACCCGCCCCCGCACGCATGACTCTTTTGTTTGTCGATTCCAGCGCCGCCCTGCGCGGCCAACGCATCATCTGGCTGAGGGATAACCTCCCCGGCTTCACCATTGTCGATTTTCCCGAGGCCAAGGAGGCCGCGGCGTGGATCGCGAAGACGGACACGCTCGACATCCTCGTCACCGAGGCCATTTTCCCCTCGCAGGAGACAGGGTTCAAGCTGCGTGACGCGGCCCGCGCCCGTTTCCCGCACACGCGGGTGCTGTTCACCACGCGCTATGACCTGAGCGGCTTCGAAGCGCAGATCGAAGACGCGCTGGTCCTGAAGGATGCGCCGTACAAACCTGAGAAGCTGCTGGATCGCATCCGCTCCCTGCTGGCCCCCACCGTGGAGCCTGACCAGGCGCCACCCGTGATGGTGACTGGCACCGTGCTGGGGAATTACCAAGTCCTGGAAAGGCTCTACATCGAAAAAGAGGCGGAAACTTACCGCGCCCTGCAGGTGGCGGTGCAGCGGCCTGTGGCATTGGTGCTGTTAAAGCCAGAGCATCTGAAGAAGCCCGACATCGTCGATAAGTTCAAGGAGCGCGAGCGTGTGAAGGCCTCGCTGACGCACCCTCGCATCGCGCCATTATACGAGGCGGGCGAGGTGAATGGCTGGCTGTTCTATACGCGTGAGCTGCCACGCGGACGCAGCCTGGCGGAGATCGAAATGACCGACGAAATGCTGAGCGAACGCCGTCTCACGGAAGTGCTTTTCGGCGTGGCCGAAGCGATGCAATACGCGACCGAGCGCGGCTACCACCACCGCAGCCTCGCACCGCGTGACATTTACATCGACACAGAACATCAGGCCAGCATCGTGAACATCTTCCGCCCCGCGATTGCGGCCAAGCGTGACGCACGGGGGGATGTACGAGGCTTCCTCGATCTGCTGCGTCCCATCACGGCCGAGGGCAAGGCACGCGGCCTGCTGCAATCCCTCGCCGAGGCAAACCATGACTGGACCAGCCTGCTGGCCTCGCTCGATGATCTGCGTGATGACATGCGCGAGCGCAGCATCGTGCGCAAAATCGAGGCGGAGAGCCTGCCAGCCGGCGTGCGTGGTCGCAAACCCTGGTGGGTATGGGCGGCGGTGGCCGTGACCCTGCTTATCATCGCCGCGCTCGGTGCCTTGATGAACGGCTCGAACCGCGTGACGGGCGGCGGTGTCGCCGTGCTGCCGGTCGAGATGGTGCGAGTTCCTGCGGGCGAGTTCGATTACCAAAAAGATGAAAAGGTAAAACTGCCGGATTTCTGGATCAGCAAGCACGAGGTCACCATCGGCCAGTACGCGGAGTTTTTGGCCGCGTTGAAGAGCGCCAAGCCCGGAGCTTTTGATCATCCGCTTCAACCCAAGACTAAAACCAGCCATGAACCCGCGCAGTGGCAGTCTTCCTACGCGGCGGCCAAGTCCGGGGCCACCTTCAACAACGAGGGCATCACCCTGAACACTCCGGTCACTCAGGTGGACTGGTGGGACGCGCACGCCTTTGCCAAATGGAAGGGCCAGCGCCTGCCCACCGAGCAGGAGTGGGAGAAAGCCGCCCGTGGTGACAACGGTCGCCGCTACCCTTGGGGCAACGAGCCGCGCAGCAACGCCGCGAACCTCGGAGATGACTACAACACCAAGCCCAAGGGGCGCGGTGGCAAGATCGACGGTTACAACCTCTGGGCTCCCATCAGCCGCATCACCCAGGACGTCAGCCGCTATGGCGTTTGCGACATGGCTGGCAATGTCAGCGAATGGACCAGCGGTGAAACCCTGGATGGTGCCTGGCCGGCGCATCCTGATTTCATCGACATCAAAGTGCCCGTCGTGCGCGGCGGGCACTTCGGTTTGAAAAGCAGCGACCAACTGCTCACCGACCGCCTCTTTCCAGAATCCGCAAACGAGGCTACACTCGCCCGCGGCTTTCGCACCGCCTCCAGCTCCGCTCCTCCTGCCCAACCGAAACCCTGACCGTTATGAACCGCTTTTTACCGCTGTTGATTCTCTGCCTGTTCGCCACCGCCGCACGGGCGCAGTACGTCACCAACCTGACCTTGTCGAAGGATCAGTACCTCACCGGCGAGCCGGTGGTGGCCACCATCACGATCATCAACCGCTCCGGCGCCGATGTTATTCTCGGCGGCCATGGCGCGCGTGACTGGCTGCACTTTGAGATCACTCAATCAACAGGCCGTGTCCTCTCACCCATCACCATGGGTTCGGAGGATCCGCTCAGGCTTCAGGCGGGTGGTACCACAAGCTACAAAGTCGAACTCTCCGGCGGCTACTCCACCGCCGGCCTCGGCACCTTCCACATGGTCGCCAACGTGCTGCACCCCCTCACCGGCCAGTTTTACACCTCCAACCGCGAGCGCATGACCATCACCGACGCGAAGCCCAACATGTTCGACCAGCCCTACGGCGTTCCCGAGGGCTTTCAAAATGCGGGGCGCTCGCGGCGTTACCAGGTCATCCTGTTTCGTGAGCTCGACATCCTGCAGCTTTACTGCCGTATCACCGATGAGCGCAGCGGCGCCTATCTCGCCACCTTTCTGCTCGGCCCCGTCAACATGGCCGTGCAGCCGCAGATCAGCATCGACACCAAAAACAAGCTGCACATCTTCTTCCTCGCCAAGCCGCAGATCTGCTGTCACGCCATCATCAATCCCGACGGCAAGCTGTACAAACGCAGCTACTACCGTGACACGGAGGGCAACCGGCCCACGCTCGTCATGACGCGTGATGGAGCACAGGTCGTCGGCGGTGAGTACTTCGACCCCGCCGCGCCGCCCGCGCAGTCCAAGGCTCTGCGCAAAGCCTCCGAACGGCCGCCGGGGCTGTGATGCTGGTTGGTTGCGGCCGGTTTACAAACACGCCGTAAAAGCGGAATACATCTAGGCTTGCCCTGATCTCTTGTGCTCGCTACAACCTGCGGCCATGAACGCCTCGTGGTCCGACCTTCTCACTGGCTCGCAGCTTTACTGGGCCATTTCTGTCTTTGCCTCCGTGCTGCAGGTCTTTCTGCTCATCGGTGCCTTCATGGGCCACGGGTCTGATTTCGACCATGGCGCTGACTCTCACGATGGCAGCACAACCGACAGCGTCAAAATCCTCTCGCTGCGTGTCCTCGTCGCTTTTTTTGTCGGTTTTGGCTGGGCGGGCGTGATGGCGCAGCGTCAGGGCATGCCTGCCGGTGCCACCGCCATCGCCGCCATCATCTCCGGCGCGGTGTTCATGCTGCTGATGTTCGTCACCATGCGCCTGCTTATGTCCATGCGGGATGATGGCTCGTTGCACTACGAAAATGCCATCGGCCTGCGCGGCCAGGTCTATGTGACCATTCCCGCCGTGCGCGCAGGCATCGGTCAGATCGAGGTCATGCTCCAGGGCCGCCTCATCACCGCCAGCGCCGTCACCGATGCCGATCACGCCCTCGCACCCCAACACGGCATCGAAATCACCGCGCTCATGCCGCCCAACACTTTTGTCGTTAAACCAACCTCATAACACCATGTTCGACACTCCCATGATCCCCGTTCTTGCCGGCATCGCCGCCATTCTGGTCTTCGCCACGCTCGCGTTCTTCGCCTCACGCTACAAACGCTGCCCCTCCGACCGCATCCTCGTCGTTTATGGCAAAGTCGGCGGCAACAAATCCGCCCGCTGCGTGCATGGCGGCGCCTCCTTCGTGTGGCCGGTCATTCAGGACTACGCCTACCTGAGCCTCACGCCGATGCCCATCGACATCCAACTGCGCGGCGCTCTCTCGCAGCAAAACATCCGCGTCAACACGCCCTCCACCTTCACCGTCGGCATCAGCACCGAACCCGGCGTGATGGAAAACGCCGCAGAACGACTCCTTGGGCAAACGCAGCCGCAGATTCAGGAACTCGCCAAGGACATCATCTTTGGCCAGATGCGCGTCGTCATCGCCACGATGCCCATCGAGGAAATCAACGCCGACCGCGACAAGCTCATCGCCAACATCTCCAACGGCGTCGAAGTCGAGCTCAAAAAAGTCGGCCTCCGTCTCATCAACGTCAACGTTCAGGACATCACCGACGAATCCGGCTACATCGAGGCCCTCGGTAAAGAAGCCGCCGCCCGCGCCATCAACGAGGCCAAGATCAAAGTCTCCCAGCAAGAACGCGATGGAGACATCGGTGCTGCCCTGGCTGACAAAGAAAAACGCATCAGCGTCGCCCAGGCACAGGCCGAAGCTGTCACCGGCGAGAACCTTTCCGCCGTCGAAATCGCCAATTCCATCGCCTCCCGCCGCGAGAAAGAAGCCGAGGCCGAACGTCTCGGCACCGCTGCCGAAAAAGTCGCCAGCGCCAAGGCGCTCCAAGAATCCTATCTCGCCGAAGAATCCGCCGAACGTCAGCGTGCCAAACGCGAAGAGGCCTCGCAAATGGCCACCATCATCGTCCAGGCCGAAATCGAGAAGCGGAAGATCGAAGTGCTCGCTGAAGCCGAGAAAAACCGCGTGCGCATCAATGCTGAAGCGCAACGCCAGCGCATCGAACTCGAAGCTGAGGCTGAAAAGCGCCGCATCGAACTCGTCGCCCAGGCCGACGCTGAAAAAATCCGCATCATCAAGGAAGGCGAGGCCGCCGGTCTTAAAACCTACATGGAAGCCGAGGCCGCAGGCACATTGGCCCAGCTCGAAGCCCGCGCTAAAGGCTTCCAATCCATCGTCACCGCCGCAGGTGGTGCCGACAAGGCCGCGCAGCTCATGGTCACCGAACAGTTGCCCGGACTCGTCGCCGAACAGGTCAAGGCCATCTCCGGCATCAAGATCGACAAGCTCACCGTCTGGGATTCCGGCCGCACCGGCGAGGACGGCAAGACCCGCACCGCCGATTTCCTCTCCGGTCTCGTCGGCTCCTTGCCTCCGCTGCACGAGATCGCCACCAACGTCGGCATCGAACTCCCCAGCTACCTCGGTAAACCCGCGTCTAAAAAATCCCCGCCTCCAAGTGACAGCAAGGCCAGCTAACACACAGCGTTAAGCCTTGATCATGTCACTTCGCCTCGCCCTCTGCCTCCTTCTCAGTTCCAGCATCGCCACACTCGCCGCCGGTGCGCCGAAGTGGAAAAAGCTCAACCCGCAAACACCCACCGGCTTCACGCTGAAGACCCTCGAAGTCGCGAAGTATCCTGAGCACACCGTCGAGCTGTACGTTTACGTCCCGGATGCCGAAGGAACCTGGCCCTGCATCCTCGACATCCACGGCGGCGGCTGGAAAGCACGTCAGGTCGAGGCGGACAAGCCGATGATGGAACGCCTCGCGCAACGCGGCTTCGTCACGGCGCTTGTCAGCTACCGTTTGAGCACCGAGGCGAAATACCCCGCCGCCATTCACGACTGCAAAGCCGCGCTGCGCTGCCTGCGTGCCCACGCGAAGGAACTGAAGCTCGACCCCGATCGCATCGGCTGCATGGGCGGCTCCGCGGGTGGTCATCTCTCCGGTTTGACGGGCATGACGAGTGGTCTGCCCGAGTTTGAAGGTGCAGGCCCGTTCAAAGAGCAGTCCAGCTCCGTCAAAGCCTGCATCGTCATGGCCGCCACACAGGACCTCGTTGCAGCCAACACCGGAAAGAAGAATGACGGCGCGCTGCTGTTCTTCGGCGCTCACTGCGATGAAAAACCGGATCTCTACAAGGCCGCCTCGCCCATCACCCATGTTCGCGCTGGCGTGCCGCCCACGATCTTTATCGAAGGCGAAAAAGACTCGCTCAAAATCGGTCGTGCCGAGATGATGGAGAAATTGAAGGCCCTCGGCATGGAAACCGCCGTCCACACGCTCAAGGATGCCCCTCATCCGTTTTGGATGAGCGATCCGTGGTGCGCTGAAACCGTTGAAATCGCCGCCGCCTTCTTCAAAAAGCACCTCGGCGAACCGGTGACAAAGTAAGCAGCGCTTACTTGCCCACCTTCGGCAGCGCCTGCACCAGGAGGATGTAAAACTCGTTCTCTTCGGGCGTTTCGCCGTCGCTTTTGAGGATGCTCTTCACCACGCCGAGCACTTCCTTCTGCGCCGCCTTCGTGGTGAAGACCTGCGCCTTCTCATTGATGTAATCAAACATCGCGTCATCGCTGTCCGCCGCCTCACGCGCACGCGCGAACGACTCCTCAATAAAAAGGCTCTTCGGATACTCTGAATCCCAGCCCTCCGCGATAAAGGCCGACTCCACCAGCCTCTCCTCCGTCAGCGAAACATGAGCGTCGGCATAGATCGAGAGGGTGAGCAAATCAAAGAGGGCTTCGCGATTTTTCTGGGTCATGAAATCATTTTGGCAGGAACCCCGCGCACGATCAAGCATCACTTCCTGTGACTCACATCTTGACCGCAATCTTGACTCCTTGACCTGCTAGACAACCTCTTGACCATCACGCCCATGTCCGACGCAGCCACCACTCCCATGATGAAGCAATACCTCGCCATCCGGCGGGAGCTTCCCGAGGACGTGCTGCTGTTCTTCCGCCTGGGCGACTTCTATGAGCTGTTTTTCGAGGACGCGAAGGTCGCCTCGCCCATCCTGAATGTGGCGCTCACAAAACGGAACGGCGTGCCCATGTGCGGCGTGCCGCATCATTCGTCACAGGGTTACATCGCAAAGCTGATCAAAGGCGGCAAGCGCGTTGCCATCGCCGAACAGACCACCGAGCCAACTCCTGGAAAAATCGTCGAGCGTGCCGTGTCGCAGATCCTCAGCGCGGGCACCATCAACGACCTCAACCTGCTCGACTCGAACCGCCCGAACTACCTCGCCGCCGTGTTTCGTTCGGGCAAGAAACTCGGTCTCGCTTATGTCGATCACACCACCGGTGAATTCGAAGTAGGCGAGTTCAAGGACACCACCGAGCTTGCTGATGAGCTTGAGCGACTTCAGGCGAGCGAACTGCTTTTTAGTGATGATCAGCGCGACGTGATCGACGCTCTCGGCAGCCCGAGCAGCGCGCAACCCATCGAAAGCTACCTCTTTCTCCTCGATCAGGCGCAGCACAGCCTCACGCAGCATTTCAAAGTGCAGTCGCTCGATGGTTTCGGCTGCACTGGCATGAACGCCGCCATCTGCGCTGCTGGCTGCATCCTTCAATACCTGCAATTCCAGCTCCGCCGCAGCGTCGATCATATCCAGCGCCTCCGCGTCGGCCAAACCAACGACTGCGTCCTCATCGACGCCGCCAGCCAGAGCCACCTCGAACTCGTCAGCGCCCGTGGCGGCAATGCGCACACGTTGTTGAGCGCCCTCGACCGCACCTGCACGCCGATGGGTGCCCGCAAAATGCGCCACTGGGTGCTGCATCCGCTGCGTGATCTCGATGCCCTCACCCAGCGCCAGGACATGATCGCCGCGTTGCTCGACGAGCCCATCCTCCTCGGCCAAATCCGCACGCTGCTCAAAGAAGTCCGCGATCTGGAACGCACCAGCTCCCGCCTCAGCCAAGGCAGTGGCAACGGCCGTGATTTGCTGGCCCTTGCTACCTCGCTGGAGGTCGTGCCTGCTTTGAGCGCCCTTCTCACGTCCTTTTCGTCCTCCACGTCCTTTCAGTCCTTCTCCCCGCGCCTCCACGACCTCACCCCCATTTGCCAGGAAATCCAACGCGCCATCTGCGATGAGCCGCCGATGCAGATCAAAGAAGGCGGCGTCTTCCGCGAAGGCTGGCTCCCCGAACTCGACGAACTCCGCAACGCCACCACGCTCGGCCGCCAGTGGATCGCCGATCTGCAAAACCGCGAGATCGAGCGCACGGGCATCAAGAGCCTCAAGATCAAATACAACGCCGTCTTCGGCTACTTCATCGAGATCACCAAGGCGAACGTCGGCAGCGTGCCCGCCGACTACCATCGCAAGCAGACCACCGTCAACGGCGAGCGCTACATCACCGACGAGTTGAAGCGCATGGAGGACAAGATCCTCGGCAGCGAGGAGCGTAGCAAGGCGCTCGAATACGAGCAGTTCATCGAGCTGCGCAGCCGCGTCTTGGAGCACCTCGCTCACATCCAGGAAACCGCCGAAGCCATCGCCATCCTCGATTCACTCGGCTCGCTCGCCGAAACCGCGCGGCTCTTCAATTACACCCGCCCCATCCTCAACGAGACGCGCAATTTGTTCATCCGCGATGGCCGCCATCCCGTGCTCGATCAGAACCTCACCAGCGGCGAGCGCTTCGTGCCGAACGACGTCACTTTGGAGCCCGAGGAAAGCCGCCTCATCCTCATCACCGGCCCGAACATGGCCGGTAAGAGCACCTACCTGCGCCAGACCGCGCTGCTCACGCTCATGGCGCAGATTGGCAGCTTCCTGCCCGCCGCCAGCGCGGAGATCGGCCTCGTCGATCGCATCTTCACCCGCATCGGTGCCAGCGACGACATCGCACGCGGCCAGAGCACCTTCATGGTCGAGATGAACGAGACCTCGCTCATCCTCAACAACGCCACCGAGCGCTCATTGGTCATCCTCGACGAGATCGGCCGCGGCACGAGCACGTTCGACGGCCTCAGCATCGCCTGGAGCGTCGCCGAGCACCTGCACGACCACATCGGCGCCCGCTGCCTCTTCGCCACGCACTACCACGAGATCACCGCGCTCGCCCAAAGCCGCAGCGCCGTGAAGAACTACAACGTCGCCGTGAAGGAGTGGAACCAGCAGATCATCTTCCTCCGCAAGATCCTCCCCGGCTGCGCCGAAAAAAGCTACGGCATCCAGGTCGCCCGCCTCGCCGGCCTCCCCGAAAACGTCATCGCGCGAGCCAAAGAAGTCCTGCAACAACTCGAAGCCGGCCACCAGCCCGCCGAAAGCGTCAAAGAAGTGCCCGTGGCGACCAGCGTGCCCGCGAAGACGCGGAAGAAAACCGTCAGCGATACCGACGCGGGGCAGATGACTTTGTTTGGGTGATCAGCCTTAAAGCCTTATAAAGACAACCAAAATGAAATGCCATCAGTGTGATAAGCCCGCGTGTTATAGCAATGGAATCCCCGGACAGGGGGAACTCTTGCTCTGCCTAGATTGCCAACTCAAATTCACTCAGATCAGCGAAGCAAAACAAGCTGCCTTAACCAGATCGCTTAACTTCCAAATGAGCATGTTGGAATCGCGAACCGGCATACCATTGCCTCGTCATCCCGAACCGAAACCAAAAACACAATACACCATGCAAAACATAGATCTCCAGGGGGCAAATGTCGGTATCGTCAATACAGGAACGATCAAAGAACTCAGTGGCTCCGTCTCCGTAATTGCAGACTCGGGCAACAAGCAACTTTCCGCCGCATTGATCGATTTCCTTCAAGCGGTTCTCCACACACAATCTGTGGAAGCAGAACAACGCGAAGCTATCCTGGAACGAGTAGCGTTTATAGCCCAACAAGCGTCAAAGCCGGCCTCGGAAAGATCAAAAAGAATGCTGCCTTCAGTCATTCTCGAAGTCGGCACCCTCGTTAGTAGCGTTGAAGCGCTTTCTGCACTTTACGGCAGGCATCTCAAGCCTTTGCTGGAAGCACTGCTTCAATAATGCAGAAAAGAGATGCCTAGCATTTGATGCGCGCCTCCTGCTTTACGGCATTTGCAGACAAATGCGAACTGCACCAGCCTTGTCGGCGGTGCTATTGTCGGATTGTGGGCAGTTCCGTGTAAGAAAGGTGGTTCGCGCTTACAAGACCCGTAGCACCTCTCGAGATCCATCGGGATTCTCGATCAAGATCTTTCTTTTGTCTGCTTGCGCGTCTAGCACTAATTCATACAAAGCGACTGCTCGACGGAACACCTCAGTTAAGGTGTTCGACCGACTTTTTGTTTGTACTTCTTCCAGTTGCGTTTTCGCATCTGCTGAAAGGTCAAACGTGACTCTGATTTTTTCTCGTTTCAATTTTTTTTAGTCGACGCGATCAATAGCGCCATCGAATGGACGAAAAAGAAAACCATCCATGCGTATTGCTCAGGTGCCTTAAGCCAGACAAAGCCCATCAGTGATCCTGATAAGATTGTTAGACCTAGAACTGCAAATCGACAGAGTTTATCTTTTTCGGTTTTTAGATACGTCGTAACCGATACTTCTGGAAACTTCGCCCACCTATCCAGGTAGCGCTTAAAGCTTGGTGAGTCGGCGTCTGATTGATCGTTGTCATTTGGGTTTGGTGTGGTGTTTTGCATGAGAGGTTAATTGCTCCCATGTGTCACGCTCTCATGATTTAATGTGTTGTCTTCATGAAGCTAGTCGCATGGGTTGATGTTTTGAGTTGGCTCCAAAATAGCTTGGGGACTTGGGCTCTCGTCTAGCCTTGGGAGCCAGAGTAAGAGTTACCGAGCGCAGAGTGCGTTCGGTTGGCAGGACGCAACCCAAGTGGGTGAGGGGGGCGTCCTTTTGGGAGAATGCCTTACTTGGGGCATCCTCCATGGCGCTGGCCTTCTTGGCAGGCACCTTCTTAGCGGTCGCTTTCTTAGCGGCTGCTTTCTTCTTCGAAGCCGCCTTCTTGGGCACCTTCTTCTTTGCAGCTTTCTTAGCCATGTGTATTTCCTTCTTTCTGTGTTTTTGATTCTCTTTGTTTATTTGAACCATACTTGACTGAGAATCATGAGTAAGCGTGGCCGATTGCAGTATATCACCAACATTTTTCAACCGTCAATTATTATTTATCGCCAAGGGATCGGGGGCAGGGCGGACGCACTAACGCTCAGCTTGCAAAGTGAGCGAGCAGAGCAGTGAGGTAGTTGGGGTTGATGGTGGCGATGTAGTGCCGCCTGCGCATGGAGACTGTCGCGGCTGTGCGCAC
>Ga0209573_1004053_pt1 | contig 15056 bp, 13 predicted proteins | sample TNRBio252014_DNA_FD_185870 | JGI IMG/M metagenome (GOLD analysis project Ga0209573, IMG submission 185870) | Wastewater treatment Type I Accumulibacter community from EBPR Bioreactor in Madison, WI, USA - TNR Reactor_6/25/2014_ DNA (SPAdes)... | ecosystem: Engineered > Bioreactor > EBPR >...
GTCTTTTGCGGCCATTTGCGGTCCTGTGCGGATGGAGAGATTGGCGATTGGGGGAGTAGGGAACGGGGAGTTGGGAGGAGGGGGCTTGGGCGCGGAGCGGGCATCGCCCTAATCCCCAGCGCCAAGTCCCTTCTCCCTCGCGAGATGCGCGTTACTTCTCGAGAACGCCCATGATGTCGCTCTCCTTCATGATCAACAGCTCCTGGCCGTCGATCTTGACCTCGGTGCCGGACCACTTGCCGAACAGCACGCGGTCACCCTTCTTGAGGTCGATCGGGACCAGCTTGCCGGCCTCGTCGCGGGCGCCCGGACCGACGGCGATGACCTCACCCTGGCTCGGCTTCTCGCCGGCGGTGTCGGGGATGATGATGCCGCCAGCGGACTTGGTCTCGGCATCCGAGCGCTTGACGACGACGCGATCGTGGAGGGGGCGGAACTTCATGGGCTATTATGCTCCGAAATCAAGGGATTGAGTCGTGATCGGGCGCGTTCCGCCCGGCTCTCGCTCTGCTTGCGATGGGGTGTTTGCTAGCACTCAAATTTGTCGAGTGCCAACAAGCGGCGTTGTGATACCCGAAGTCCCAAGGTCAAGTCAATAGGTCAGGCGAAGCGTCGTTATCGACAGGCCCGCAAGCCCGGCCACCTCCCGGGAAGGTCGGTGACACCCATTAATGAACGTCGTTCTGGTCAATCAATTCGCGAAGCGGAAGTGCATCACGTCGCCGTCGGCGACGATGTACTCTTTTCCTTCCAGGCGCATCTTGCCGGCTTCGCGGGCTCCGGCCTCGCCATTGAGGCGGACATAGTCGTCATAGGCGATGGTCTCTGCGCGGATGAAGCCCTTCTCGAAATCCGTGTGAATGACGCCCGCGGCCTGCGGTGCCTTCGTGCCCTGCGCCACAGTCCAGGCGCGCGCCTCCTTCGGACCCACCGTGAAGTACGTGATCAGGCCCAACAGGCGATAGCCCTCGCGGATGAGCCGGTTGAGCCCCGCCTCCTCGAGGCCGATGTCGGCCAGAAACGCTTGCCGCTCGTCCGGGGCCAGTCCGGCGAGTTCGGCCTCGATCTTGGCTGAAATGATGCAGCAGCCGGCGCCCTCGGCCTTGGCCCGCTCCTCGACCTTCGCCGAAAACGCATTGCCGGAACCGGCCGAAGCTTCGTCCACATTGCAGACGAAAAGGACCGGCTTGGCCGTCAGGAGTTGCAAAGCCTGCCAGGCCGGCATCTCTTCGGCGGAAATCTCCGCCAGCCGTGCCGGCTTTCCGTCGCGCAACAGCACGAGCGCCTTGTCCATCAGCGCCACTTGTGCCTTCGCGTCCTTGTCGCCGGTCTTCGCCTTCTTCTCGATATTGCTCCGCCGTTTCTCCAGGCTGTCGAGGTCGGCAAGCATCAGCTCCGTCTCGACCGTCTCGGCGTCGGAGAGTGGATCGATGCGGTTCTCGACGTGCGTGATGTCCGGATCCTCGAAGCACCGAAGCACATAGGCGACCGCGTCCACCTCGCGGATATGGCCGAGGAACTGATTGCCGAGTCCCTCGCCCTTGGAGGCGCCACGCACCAGGCCGGCTATGTCGACGAACGTCAGGCGCGTCGGCAGGATGCGCTGCGATTCCCCGATCTCAGCCAGCTTGTCGAGACGCTCGTCGGGCACGCCGACCTCACCGACATTCGGCTCGATGGTGCAGAACGGATAATTGGCCGCTTCCGCTGCCGCTGTCTGCGTCAGGGCGTTGAAGAGGGTCGACTTGCCGACGTTGGGCAGGCCGACGATACCGCATTTGAAGCCCATGATCGCTCGCTCTGAGTGTTTGGGTGGAGCCCGGGTATGCCAGGTGCCGCGACCAAGCCGGACACCGTCGCATCGCTATTGCCGGCGCCGCCTTTACTGTCCGTCGTCCTTTTTGCGCCCAGCCATCCAGCGCTTCAGGTTCTCGGCCAGTGCCGAGGCTCGTTTCGATTGCCGCTCGCCTGCCGGATGCCGGGCCGGCGCCGCAACCGCGTCTGGCTTGTCGTTACGCGGGGCCTTGGTCTTGGCCGGCTCTTCCGATTGCAGCGTTCTCGCGACGTCGGTCAGGAACCGCTCGGTCTCTCCCGCCGCCAGTCGCCCGGCCGCATCCGCCATGGCATCGAGCATCGGATCGAGCCAAACCGCATCGGCCTTGGCGAAGTCGTTGAGTACCCAGGCATGCACCAGCTCCTTGGCACCGGGATGCCCGATACCGATGCGTACCCGCACGTACTCGTTGCCGAGATGCGCCGAGATCGAGCGCAGCCCGTTATGTCCCGCGTTGCCGCCGCCGAGCTTGATCTTGAGCTTGCCCGGCGCCAAGTCGAGCTCGTCATGCAGCACGACGATGTCGCCCAGGTCGACTTTGAGAAAGCGGGCGGCCTCGCCGACCGAGCGCCCGCTCTCGTTCATGTACGTGTCGGGCTTGAGCAGCAGCACTTTCTCGCCACCGATCTCGCCGTCGGCCGCCAGGCCCTGGAACTTCCTTTTCCAGGGCCCGCAGCGATGCCGTCCGGCGATCCGATCGACGGCCATGAAGCCGACATTGTGACGGTTCCGGGCATACTTGGAACCCGGGTTGCCGAGACCGACAATGAGCTTCATGCATCCCGTGCCTGAGGCCGGCGCGCCCTATGCAGCGCGCGCCAAGCCCGCAAACGTTACTTCTTCTTCGGGTCGGCCTTGGCAGCCGCAGCCGGAGCCGCGCCACCCTTGCCGGCCGCGGCCGGAGCCGCGCCCTTGGCGCCGGCAGCAGGAGCCTTGCCATCGGCCGCGGGTGCGGCACCTTCGGCACCCGGAGCGCCCTCCGCACCCGGCGTCGCCGCCAGCTCGTCGGGATCCGGCTTCATCGCAGCCGCGCCGGCAATGGTCGCCACCGTGAAATCGCGGCCCTGAATGACGGGCACCACACCGTCCGGCAGTTTGACGGCCGAGATATGGATCGATCGACCGATCTCGAGGCCGGTCAAGTCAGCCTCGAAATGATCGGGAATGTTGTCCGCCGGTGCCCACACCTCGACCTCGCGGCGAACGATGTTGAGCACGCCACCGCGCTTCAAGCCCGGAGAAGCGGCGTCGTTGACGTAGCGCATCGGGATCTTGATGCGGACGCGGTTGTCGCCGCCGATCCGCTGGAAATCCACGTGCACGGGCACGTCCCGCACCGGGTCGAGCTGAACGTCGCGCGGGATGGCCTTGGTCTTCTTCCCGTCGACGTCGATCTCGAACACCGTCGACAGGAAGCGGCCTTTGATGATCAGCTTCCAGAGGTCGTTCGCATCGATGGCGATCGTCTCGGCCGTCTTGAGATCGCCGCCATAGACGACGCCCGGGACATTTCCATCCCGCCGCACGGACCGTGCGGCCCCCTTGCCGCCTGTCGGCCGCGCCTTCGCGGTAATCACATTGGCTTGTGCCATTGCCTTGCCTTTCCAAAGGAAATAAGCCCCGGCCGGCATCCGGCAAGGGCATCTCGGCGAAAGGATCCGTCCGGCCTCCAAGGGTGCGCGCGAAGGATCATTTCGGTTCGGGAACGCGGGCTTATACCCCCGATCGGAGGCGCGCGGCAATGGATTTTGCAGGCCGCGCGCGCCGGCGACCGGTGCCGGCCTTACTGGGCGGCCGACATACGGGTCGGGACGATCCGCTGCACGTTGATGGCCGAACGGTCGATCAATTCACCCACCTGCGGCGAGATCTTGGTCTTCCAGAATTCGGATTCGTAAATATCCTTGTAGATGCGCTCCCGCTGCGCCTCGCTCTCGAAGCGGCGGATCCAGACATAGACGCTTTCGTCCGTTTCACCGCAGAAGCTCGCCGTGATGACCGCACCTTTCGACACCTGGAACGGGATGATCTCGCCTTCCATCAGCTTCAGCCAATCGGCCTTCTTGCCGGGGCGGATCTTGTATTGTCGCAGCTCATAGAATGCGGACATGGTGGAGGGCTCCATAAGAATTGGACCGGCAGATTACATCGCACCGGATCGAAAGCGCAAAGGGGTCCGAACCGCTAAGGGGATGCGCCCGCCGGCCGCCTGCGCCGGCGCAGCGTGACCGACGGCAGCTCCCCGAAGGCTTCGCGATAACTGCGCGAGAAGTGTGCGAGATCGGAGAAGCCGCAGTCCATGGCAATCGTGGCGACCTTCGCGTCAGCTCCCACGGCCAGCAGAAGTTCGCGCGCGCGCTCAAGTCGGCAGCGCATGAGAAAGTCCCGGGGCGAACAGCCGACGGCGCGACGGAAACCAAGCTGCAGCGAGCGCAGTCCGACGCCGAGGCTCTCGGCCAGTTCCGCCATCCGAAAGGGCTGATCGAGGTGAGCACGAATGTACTCCTGCGCCTTGCGCACCACGTCGACCGAAGGCTCGAGCGGTGTTCCGTCGAGAGCGCGGCGCATGTCGTCCGATACGGCGACGGTGAGCAGCCCGATGAGCAACTCGTCGAATTGCGCGCGCACAATTGCATTCAAGCCGTTCTGTCGCACGGACAGCAACTCGTGGCAGGCCGTGACCATGTTGCGGCTGAGCGCCTCGATGACCGGATCCGCCAGATCGGCGGAACGCGGTGTTCCCAGATCCAGCCGCACCTCCTTGTCCGGATCCAGCATGCGCTTGGCGTGCTCGTTCAAGTCGGCGACGGGAGCGAAGAGCGAAATGCCGGCGAATGATTCCTGCGTGACCGCGCGACCGATGGCGTTCGGCGGCAGCAGGAGCCCCGACCGCTGCGGCAGTCCGCTGATAGTGCCGTCGCGATCCTGGAACTCGATGGCCGATCTCATCGGTAACAGCATGTGAACTTCGCCGCCCTCGGACACCGAGAACGACACTTCCGGATGGCTGCCGCGGTGCAAGCCGCTTCGCCCGATCTTGCCGCCGGCATAGTCGATGCTGAATTCCGCATCGGTGTCCGCAAATCTGACTTGCGATATCGACGGCGCAATCTTCGAGAGGTACGCCTCCGCCGCATCGCGCGACTTGAACGCGACCGGGCGCATGCCGCCACTTTGAGGTTCTCGCTTCATGTGATCGCCTTGCGCAGCGCTCCAGCCATGCGACCAAGGCATACGCTTGGTCCCGTTCGTATCGCATCGTCCGTAGTTGCAGTGGGCGAGTCATGTCACCCAGCATAACGAGCGATGGGTTTGCATGGATGCAGACTTCAGGCGTTCTGGAAGCAGTAACTGCGGAGCGCAACACCGCAGTGACGAGATTACGGGAAGATTCGCACTAGAGATACCGTCACCACACTCCTGAAACATCACGGCTTCGTGTTCGCATCGATGCCGCATCGAGCTGCGACGGCGAAGTCGATCTTAATCAGCGTGCGGATTACATCTGCGCGAACGATAGGTCGTGCCCGAAGTGCCGAGAGCTCTCTCTCAGTCACGAAGTCTCCTCGAGCGCGGCAGCTCTTCGTGGGCCGCGCGCGGTGCCGCGGCTGTCGCCGCCAGAGACATCGCGACCGGCTTGAAATGCTTCTCCGCCGCCGTCAGGCACGATCCGCAAAGCGCGCGTCATCGCTATTCCTTCGCCATGCTGTTGCAGGCGGATGGTCAGCATACGTACGCAGCCGAGCACCTGACCACGGCTTTGCGTCTCGATCCCACGATGCTTCGGGCGGCGCAGCGGTTGGGTGACATTTTCTCTCTTGGTATCCTGCCGGGAAAGCCGCGCCTCGACGAAGCCGGCCTTGTTGCCGCGCTAAAGTTCGATCGCCTCGATCGGGATCTCGTTGCAGCGACCGCTCTGCATCATCTTGCCGCCAACGGCCATCTGGCAAATGCCCTTCAGCGCGGTCCCGTCGAGGGATGGGATGTGGTCGCGCGTCGCCTGTGCCTCAAGCGAACGCACGAGTTCCTGGAAAGCCCGTTGTTGCTGGCCGTTCTCGAAGCTGGTGTCGTCGCCCGGTTCGACATCGAACGATTGCTGACCGCGCTTCGCCGCGCATTTCTTCTCGAGATTCCCCGTGAGCGCTTCGGTGATCGGCGTCTCGCTCGCTTCGTCGTCGCCTTGATGCGCCAATCCTGGCTCAACGAGTTCGCCTGGTTTGAGACCCCCGAGGAAACGCAACGGCTGGCCAACGATCCGCGTTCTGCACTGCGCTTCCTGTATCGTCGACCGGATCCAGCCGAGGCCAACAGCGACGACCTCGACGACCCATCTCCAGTGCTGGCATCAGCCGTTGGCGCCGCCTTGAAGGAGCATGGCGCATGGGCCGCGGACATCCACCATCGCGCCGCGCAGATACCGAGCCTCAGCCCGCTAGCGGACGATACGTCTCGAAAAGTCGCCGAGATGTACGAGCAAAGCCCCTATCCCCGTTGGACCGGCGTCCCAGTCTACGCAGAGTCGAAGTTCATCGAACATATGCGGAGCCACTTTCGCGGTACTGAGCTCGCATTCGCCGAAAAGCCATTCGAGGTTCTCGTTGCCGGCTGCGGCACGGGCCGGCAGGCGGTCTCGGCGGCGCTGGACTATGGACCCAAGGCCACCGTCACGGCCTTCGACATCTCGCGCGCGAGCCTTGGCTATGCGTCGGTGATGGCTGATCGCATGCGAGTCGGCAATCTGGTCCTGGCGCATGGCGATCTCAATCACGTCCTGGAGTTCACGCCGTCGTTTCGCGGCCGCTTCCAGATCGTCGAGTGCGGCGGCGTGCTGCACCACATGGCCGATCCGTTTGGCTCTTGGCGCAAGCTGATCGACTGCCTCGCACCCGGCGGCATCATGCTGATCGCACTCTACAGCCGGACCGCACGTCGCAATCTCGACACGCTGAAAGCGGAAGCGATCCATCCCGGTGCCGGCGCCAGCGACGACCGTGTCCGGGCGTACCGGCGCGAGCTGCTCGAACGACAAGGCCAGTGGCCGGGCTCCGAGTTCATGCGCAGCCGTGATACTTACTCGCTGAGCGGCTTCCGCGATTATTTCATGCACGTCAGCGAGCGCACCACGGACCTGCTCGAGATCAAGGCGTTTCTCGCCGACAACAATCTTCGCTTCCGGGGCTTCCTCGACCTGCCGGTTGAGGCTCTGCAGCGCACACATCCCGGCGCCAGATCGCCAGGCGATCTCGAGCAGTGGCACGCATGGGAGCAACAGCACCCCAACGCCTTCTCGGCGATGTATCAGTTCTACTGCACCCGGAATTGAGCGTCGCCGCTGTCGGCGTGCCGAACGCCTACTCGGCCGCCTGCACGCCCTGGTAGCCGAGCGCCTCGTTGAGCTTGGCGATGAGATCGACCGCCGCCGCCGCAATATTCGTGCCCGGACCGAACACCGCCTTCGCACCGGCCTCGAACAGCGCCGCGTAGTCGCCGGGCGGGATGACGCCGCCGACGACGATCATGATGTCGTCGCGGCCTTGCGCGGCCAGCGCGGCGCGCAGTTCCGGCACCAGCGTCAAATGCCCCGCCGCCAGCGATGACACGCCGACGATATGCACGTCGTTCTCGACCGCCTGCCGCGCCACTTCCTCCGGCGTCGAGAACAGCGGTCCGATATCCACGTCGAAACCGAGATCCGCGAACGCCGTCGCGATCACCTTCTGGCCGCGGTCGTGTCCATCCTGGCCGATCTTGGCGATCAGGATGCGCGGCCGGCGTCCGTCGTTGCGCTCGAAGCCTTCGACCATGGACTGGACGCGCGCGAGATCCTTCGACATGGCTCCGGCCTCCGTTCTGTAGACGCCCGATACGGCGCGGATTTCGGCCCGGTGCCGGCCGAACACCGCTTCCATCGCATCGGATATCTCGCCGACCGTCGCCTTGGCGCGCGCTGCCTTGACCGCGAGATCGAGCAGGTTGCCGCCACCCTTCGCACCGCTGGTCAGGTTGGAAAGCGCGGCCTTGACGTCACCCTCGTCGCGCTCGGCCCTGAGCCGCGTCAGTTTGGCGATCTGCTGCTCGCGCACGCGGGCATTGTCCACCCGCAGGATCTCGATCTCGGCCTCGCTCTCGACCCGGAACTTGTTGACGCCGACGATGGTCTGGCGGCCGCTGTCGATGCGCGCCTGCGTACGCGCCGCCGCTTCCTCGATGCGCATCTTCGGAATGCCCGCCGCGATCGCCTTCGCCATGCCGCCGAGCTTTTCCACCTCCTGGATGTGTTCCCAGGCCCGCGCGGCGACATCGTGCGTCAGCCGCTCGACGTAATGGCTGCCGCCCCAGGGATCGGCGACCCGGCAGGTGCCGGACTCCTGCTGCAGCAGGATCTGCGTATTGCGCGCGATCCGCGCCGAGAAATCCGTCGGCAGCGCGATCGCCTCGTCGAGCGCATTGGTGTGCAGCGACTGCGTATGTCCCTGCGTCGCCGCCATCGCCTCGATCTGCGTCCGCGTCACGTTGTTGAACACGTCCTGCGCCGTCAGCGACCAGCCCGATGTCTGGCAATGCGTCCGGAGCGACAGCGAGCGCTCGTCTTTCGGGTTGAACTCGCTCTTGATCAGTTTCGCCCACAGCAGGCGGGCCGCCCGCATCTTGGCGACCTCCATGAAGAAGTTCATGCCGATCGCCCAGAAGAACGACAGCCGCGGCGCGAACTTGTCGATGTCGAGACCCGCATTCACGCCGGCCCGCGCATACTCGACGCCATCGGCGAGAGTGTAGGCAAGTTCGAGATCCGCCGTCGCACCCGCCTCCTGCATGTGATAGCCGGAGATCGAGATCGAATTGAACTTCGGCATGTGCGCCGACGTGTATGCGAAGATGTCCGAGATGATCCGCATCGATGGCGACGGCGGATAGATGTACGTATTCCGGACCATGAACTCCTTGAGGATGTCGTTCTGGATGGTCCCGGAGAGCTTCTGCGGCGACACGCCCTGCTCCTCGCCCGCCACGATGAAAAGCGCCAGCACTGGCAACACGGCGCCGTTCATGGTCATCGACACCGACATCTGCGACAGGTCAATCCCGTCGAACAGCGTGCGCATGTCGTAGATCGAGTCGATCGCGACACCGGCCATGCCGACGTCGCCGCGTACGCGCGGATGGTCTGAGTCATAGCCCCGATGCGTCGCGAGATCGAAGGCGACCGAGAGCCCCTTCTGCCCGGCGGCGATGTTGCGCCGGTAGAAGGCGTTGGAATCCTCTGCCGTCGAGAAGCCGGCATACTGGCGGATCGTCCAAGGCTGCGTCACGTACATGGTCGGGTAGGGCCCGCGCACGAACGGCGCGATGCCCGGATAGCCGTCGAGGAAATCGAGGCCCGCCGTGTCGGCAGCCGTATAGACCGGCTTGATGGCGATCCCCTCGGGCGTCATCACGCTGGCCGTCCCGGTGCCAGCCGCCACGGCCCCTCTGGACACGGGCGCCTCGAGGGTGATCTTGGTGAAATCAGGGATCAGGGTCATGGGTGCCACCGGTCGTTCGACTTGGCCGAATTGATACACCATTCAGCCGTTCGGGCAATGCAACGAGCGGACGAAGATCACGTCATCGGCCTCCCGGCTTGGACGCTCAACCCGCATCAACCCAGATGCGTGCCGCGATAGACGTCGGACACAGTGAGATCGAGGCCGATGCTGTTCAGCCGGAACGAACCGTCTGTGTGTATTTCGGGCTCGAACGTCCACGCGCCGCGCCCGTCCTTCCGGTAGATCTCGACAAGCACCGCCTCCGATCCAACCACCACGATTTCCGTCAGGGACGGCAACGGCGCCAGCGCCCGGATGCTTTCCCAGGTGTCGTCGATATTGCCCGGCGACAGCACCTCGATGATCAGAACCGGCTCGTCGAACGTCTTGGAGGCCGACGGCGGCGCACAGGAAACAGCCACATCCGGCGCCCGAATGTTACTGGCCAGCTTGCCGATGGCCGGACGGATTGGCGCGCAGGTGGCGGCTCGGCAAGGGCTACTTTGGCCACGAAGGTGCATGGGTATGGCAGCGACCAGGTTACCCTGGATGATCGCGTGCGTGGCACTGGCCGGTGCCATCGCGCGAACGACCCCGTCGATCAGCTCCAATTTACCAACGTGCCCGCCGCCGTCCCAGGCCAGGAATACCTCGGCGGTCATCAGGGGCACTGCCGATTGTTTCGATGCCGAACTCATCTTTGGCCTCAGCCGCGCGTACGGCCAATCTCACCCTCGTCCAACGTCAGTATAGCACACTTCGGCCCGAGCAGCGTAACGCTGCCGGGTCATCAAGCGTGCGACGGCAGGACAGGTTAACGTCCGCGATCAAACCACAACCGGCGCCACCGCCCCCGCCATCCAGCGCGCAAGGCCGCTGATCCGCGCGTCCTCATGCGGCCGCCCCATCAACTGCACGCCCACCGGCATCCCGCCGACGCCCAGCAGCGGCATCGTCACAACCGGAGCGAACAGCAGCGAACTCGGGAAGTTGAACACCGGATCGCCCGTCGGACGTGGCGCCAGCGGCTGTCCCGGAATATCGCCCGGCCACAACGGCGCCGGTCCCGGACAGGCGAGCGTGATCGCCGCATCGGCCAGCCGGCCGACCTCCGCGTGCACCGTCTGCGCCAGGGTCCGCTCGATCAGCCGTTGGCGATACTCGGCCGGCGTCATGGCCTCGGCCTTGGCGAGCACGTTCTTCGCCCGCTGGCTGACCCCGTCGGGATGCTGGTCGACGAGGTTGCGTGTGTTCCAGCGGTTCTCCCAGGCCGTGATCTCGTTTGCGACCGTGCCGGCGCTGGCGATCGCCCGCTCCAGCATCTCGACTTCGGCACTCGACCGCCGCGTCAGAAGCTCGACGCCCGCCGCCTTCAAGGCCTCGAGCACCTGCGCAAATGCAGATTTGGTCTGCGCATCGACAGCAGCCCAGCCATCGGTCTCGAGCACGATCAGCCGCTGCGGCTTCTCGGCCGCCGGCGTCGTCATCGGCCCGATCAGACCGGGACATCCGCGATCCCCGCCCGCCCGTGACGCGATTTCGATGGCCACCTGCCACATGTCCTCGATCGACCCGGCGTGCGGACCGTGCGTGCTCATGCTGGTCGCCATCCGCTCGCCGCGATTGATGCCGCCCTGTGTCGGCTTCAGCGCGAAGTTGCCGCAGAACGCCGCCGGCCGGATGATCGAGCCGCCGACCTGAGTCCCGATCGCCGCCGGCATCATGCGCGCCGCCACCGCCGCCGCCGAGCCGGACGAGGACCCGCCGGCCGAGCGCGACGGGTCGAACGGGTTTGTCGTCGCCGGCGGGTGCGCGCCGCCGAGTTCGGCCGTCGTCGTCTTGGCGAGAATGATTGCTCCGGCCTGCCGTAGCGCTGACACCGCCGCGTTGTCGCGCTTGGGGAAGTTGCCCTTGTAGGCGGCGCAACCGAGCTCCGTCGGCATGTCCTTCGTCTCGAGCAGATCCTTGATGCCGACCGGCATCCCGTCGATGGCGGACAATGGCTTGCCCGCTTTCCAGCGCGCACTGCTGGCATCCGCCGCCGCCTGGGCCGCTGCAACGTTCGTCGCCGCCAATGCCTTCACCACCGGCTCGCGTTGGGCGATCGTCTCGAGGCAGCGCTCGAGATAGGCCCGCGGCGTATCAGTGCCGCCCCGGAAACGCGGCACGGCATCATGAAAGGTCAGCGCCTTGAACGTGCGGGGGTCATAGCTCTGCGCGGAAGTCTTGCTCATGTGCGGATCCATCCTCGATCGGGTGACAGGCGAGCATTGTGGCGTCTACACTCCCTCTGTTGCCGCTCCGGCGCAAGCCGGCCAAACCGGCTCGATGAGGTCTGCGTCATGACATCGACCCTCGAACAGGAGATCGACGGGCTCGCCGCGGCAGCCCTCGCCTATGCCAGCCGCTTCGAGCGCATCGACAAGGTCTCCTGGCCCAACGGTGCCCGCATCGCAGTCAATTTCACCGCCGATTTCGATGCCATGCTGCTGCGGCGGTTGGCCAACGAGTCGCCGCTGCAGCTCGCCAAGGGCGAGTTCGGTGGCCGCGTCGGCATCTGGCGCCTGATCGAGCTGTTCGACGGCCACGGCATCAAGGCCACGATCTTCACGCCGGGCCGCATTTGCGAGCTCTACCCGCGCGCCGTCATCGCCGCGGCCAAAAGCGGACACGAGATCGCCGACCACATGTGGGAGCATCACGTACCCAAGGATCCAGACCTCGAGCGCGATCACCTATTGAAAGCCGCCGCTGCCATCGAGGCGCTGACTGGCAAGCGGCCGGTGGGCACGCGCAGTTGGCACACACAGGCGCTGCTCAAGTCCGAAGGCTTCATCTACAATTCGCACGGCAGTGAGCAGCACGGACCCGGCTACGCTTACGACGCCGCTGGCGGCAATGTCCTGGTCAACCTTCCGTTCCACTACGCCATCGACGACGCCATGTTCTTCTCGATGTCCTGGATGCGCAGCGACACCTTGGAGCAGCGCATCTCCGATCCCGATCGCGTGCTCGATATGTGGTGGGCCGGCTTCCGCCAGCAGTACGACGCCGGCGGCTACTTCAACGTCTGCCTGCATCCCTTCGTCTCCGGACGCGCGCTTCGCATCGCCATGCTCGACCAGTTGATCGTACGCATGAAGGAGCTGCCCGGCGTCTGGTTCGCGAGCTGCGAGGACGTCGCGCGCCATTGCCTCGCACAGCACCCGCCGCGCGGCGGACATTTCTGAGACGGTATCGCCGAGGAGCCGGACCATGCCCTGGAAGCACGGCTACACGATCTCCGATGAGGTCGGCATCAAGGACGCCGCGATCCGCTGGCCGGACGGCAAGCGCATGGCCGCGCACATCGTCGTCAATCTCAGCCTCGCCAGTGGTCCGGCCGGCATCACGCGCGCCGACATCGAGAGCGGTCCCGCGGCCTTCGCCATCAACGAGGGCCTGGATCTGCTGCTGGCCGCGCTGGCGCGACAGTCGTTCCCGGTAACGGTGGCAGTCCCCGCCGTCATGGCCCGCGCACTTGCCCCGCGCCTGCGCGCCATGCGAGCCGCCGGGCACGAGATCGCGGCCCTCGGCGTCAAGCACGAGGACACCAGCGGCTTCTCCCGTGCCGACGAGGCAAACGTCATCCGGCTCGCCACGGAAGTCCTGGCCGATGTCGTCGGCGAGCGTCCGGTCGGCTGGTTCACGCTGCCGCGCCAACTGGATCGCTACGGCGTGGGAACGTTGAGCCCGTCGACGATCGAGCTGCTGCTCGATGCCGGATATACCTACTTCGGCAATGGTCTCGCCGACGACGCGCCGCACTACTGGGTGACCGACCCCACAACGCGCCGCGCCATGCTGGCGCTGCCCTACTACTATCACTTCGACGACCAGCATTTCTGTATGTTCCCGGCCAAGGGAACGGGTCTCGAAAATTCCGACATGCTCATCCGCAATCTGCGGGCGGAACTCGCGGCGCAATGGCGGCGCGGCCGGTACTTCACCATGGTCCTGCATCCGCAGCACGCCGGCTGGTGCAACCGCCTCGGACCGATCGATGCGTTCCTGGCCGACATGGCGAAGCTGTCCGGCCTGTGGATGGCGACGGGCCGCGACATCGCCCGCCATTGGCTGAAAGCGCATCCGCCGGAGACAAACCTCGCGCTCGAGCCGTCGATCTGGAAGGATTATCCGGGCAGCCTCAGTTGATCGCCGCTTTCGGTCCGGCCACAGGCGCCCGCGTCAGCAGCGCCGCCACCGCGCCAAGCACCGACAGGGTCGCGAAGCACGCCAACGAGACGAGATAGGTGCCGGTCGCATCGCGCAGGATGCCCGACAGCAGCGGGCCGGCCGCCTGCGCCACGACTTGGATCGACAGCGCCACGCCGCGGATCGCGCCGAAGCTGCGCCGGCCGAAATAGTCGGCCCAGGCGATCGGCAGGATGACGTGCACGGCTCCGATGCCCAATCCAAAGAAGGCACCAGCCAACAGCGCCTCTGGCAACGTCGTCGTGACGGTCATGGTCAGCGCGCTTCCCGCCAGGAGCATGCCGGACACGGCCAGTGCCACCTTGATGCTGAGCCAGCGGTTGATGAAGCCGCAGCTGAAACCCGAGATGGCCGAGGACAGCGTGAAGAAGCTCACCGCCATCGCCGTGGCCGCTGGTGTCAGCCCGCGCTCGATCAGGTGCGCGGCCTGGTGCAGGCTGAGACCCGCCTGCACGGGATAGATGAGCGCCGTGAACAGCGCCAGAGTCCAGAAGGCGCGCGTCCGAACCGCTTCCCCGCGCGTGAACTGCGGCTCCCCGGCAGGCATCGGCGAACCCACGACCGATCGCGCCGGCTCGGCGGATGCCGGAGCAGCAATCCCATCGGGCTTCAGCCCCATGTCTTCCGGCCGGCGTACCATCAACAGCCAGCTCGGCAGGAACCCGACTACGAGCACGATGATGCCGATGACCATCCAGCCGGTGCGCCAGCCCTGGCTCTCGATCAGCGTGAAAGCGATGAACGGCATCACGATGAGCCCGCTCGTCTGGGCGAGTTGTGCGATCGACGCCGCCCACGCTCGGCGCGCCACGAACCAGTTGCTGACAGCCCCGTGGATGCCGAGATCATAGGGCCCGGCCCAGCTCATGCGCGCGATGCAATAGAAGAGATAGAACCCGAGCAGCGACTGGATGCCCGACAGCAGCATCAGCGTGATGCCGGTCGCCAGGACGGCGCCGCCGAGCACGTAGCGCGGCCCTTGCCGATCGAGATAGACGCCGATCATTGGCGACGCAATGGCCGCCAGCACACCGCCGAGCGAGACCGCACCCGACAGCTCCGTCCGCGACCAGCCGAACTCGGCCGTCATCGGCGTCACGAACATGGACAGTGTGGCAACCGCCGGTCCCGCGCGCGACACGCACGCGAAACACACCACCGTCAGGATCATCCAGCAGTAATGGAACGGCAGAGCTTGCGCGAGGCGCTGGAGACGGGTCGCATTCATGTCGTGACCCGCCCCGGTCCCGCCGCCGCGTTGACCGGCTCAGCCACGCGCCACGGCCGGCTGTCCCAGCACGTCGCGAATGCCGGCCGCGATCCTGTGTCGGTCGGGAAACACGAAATCCTCGAGCACGGGGCTGTAGGGGATCGGCACGTTGAGCGCGCACACCCGGCGCACCGGCGCCTTGAGCTTGGCGAACGTCGCTGCGTCCTCGGTC
>Ga0209573_1004054_pt1 | contig 15051 bp, 9 predicted proteins | sample TNRBio252014_DNA_FD_185870 | JGI IMG/M metagenome (GOLD analysis project Ga0209573, IMG submission 185870) | Wastewater treatment Type I Accumulibacter community from EBPR Bioreactor in Madison, WI, USA - TNR Reactor_6/25/2014_ DNA (SPAdes)... | ecosystem: Engineered > Bioreactor > EBPR >...
CCGCGGTAGTGGGATCTATCTGTCGGGTTGGTCGGATCGTGCGCCCTTCAACGTCGTGGTGGAGGACGCCCCGTTCGAGACCCGGGCCGAGACCCTGTATCTGCTCCGGGTGCCGACCACGGTCGAGCCTGGTCAGGTTGATGGACACATCACGCTATCGCCTGAGTTCATGGTCTGGCAGTCTCTCGACCTTCAGACGTCGAGCGGCAGCTACGGGCCCTATGACATCTATCTCTATGACAGCGACCAGCTGGCGTTCCTCTTTCGCCCGGCGCAGCCCGTGGCGTACAGCGCCGTGGAGCAAGTGGTGATTCATCTCGACGAATCGTCGGGCATGACCGGCCCAGCGACTGTCACGGTTGATGTCTGGAACTACACGCTTGGCGATTGGGATCCGGTCATCGATATCGCCTGGGGCGATACCGAGCTGACTTCGCCTTCCGACTACGTCGGACCGGGCGGCGAGGTGCAGTTGCGGCTGACCGGGCAGCCGGGCAGCTACTCGTCGGTCGCCCGGCTCGATGCGACCGTGGTCCTGACGAGGTAATGACGATGAGCCTGATCCTCGAGACCCGTGATCTTGCGAAGTCCTACGGCCAGTTTCAGGCCGTCAAGGGGATGTCGCTTCAGGTGGTGCAGGGCGCGATCTATGGCTTTGTCGGGCCAAACGGCGCCGGCAAGACCACGACCATGCGCATCATCACCACGTTGCTCGAGCCGACCTCGGGCGAGGCCTATGTCGGCGGGCACTCGGTGCGCAGCGCCCCTGACGACGTCCGACGCCTGATCGGCTACATGCCCGATTTCTTCGGCGTGTACGACGACATGACCGTCTGGGAGTACCTGGATTTCTTCGCCGCCTGCTACAAGGTGCCGGATGCGCAGCGGCGGCGCCTGATCGACGACCTGCTCGAACTTGTCGATCTCGGCCACAAGCGTGACGTCCAGGTCGATACGCTCTCGCGCGGCATGAAGCAGCGCCTGTGTCTGGCGCGTACGCTGGCCCACGATCCACAGGTGTTGATCCTCGATGAACCGGCCTCGGGGCTCGACCCGCGCGCGCGGGTCGAGATCCGCGAACTGCTGGTCGAGCTGAGCCGCATGGGCAAGACCGTGTTCTTCTCCACGCACATCCTGGCGGATGTGGCCGAGATCTGCACGCACATCGGCATCGTCGAGGGCGGGCGGCTGGTTGCGCAGGGCAGTATGGCCGACATGCAGCGCCAGTTGCGCCCGCATCGTACCCTGCGCGTTCAGTTCCTGGCATTGCAGGACGTGCTTACACGGGCGCAATCGGTCGTCTTTGGCCGTGAAGGCGTCCTGGCGGTGCGCCCGATCGACGACGATGAAGGGCCGCCGACGCTCGAGGTCGATTTCGGCGGCGACGCGGCCGGCGTCAGCTTGCTCCTGAGCCTGCTTGTGGCTCAGAAGCTGCCGGTCCTGCACTTTAGCGAGACCCGGCAGGAGCTCGAGGACGTCTTCATGCAGATCACGAATGGAGCCCGGACGTCATGACGACGACAGCCGTACCCGAAGCGCAGGGCTCCGGCCCGGCGCAGCAATCCCAGCCGCCGATCAATGGCCTCCGCCAGTTGGTCAGCGATGTGCTCTCGATCAACCCCGTGGTGCTTAAGGAGTTGCGCGGCCGGATGCGTGGGGCGCGTGCGTTTGTCGTGCTCACCGTCTATCTCGTGCTGCTGGCCGGTTTCGTCATCTTCCTGTACTACCTGTACTCGGCCTCGACCGCGACGGCGTTCTCGGCCTCACAGCGCGGCCTCGTCGGCAAATTCGTGTTTGGTGGCGTGGTCGGCATCGAGTTGCTCCTCGTCTGTTTCATCGCGCCGGCCTTTACGGTCGGCGCGGTCAGCGGCGAGCGAGAACGACAGACCTACGATCTGTTGCGCACGACGCTGCTGCCGGCGCGCTCGCTTGTCCTCGGCAAGCTTGGCTCGGCGCTGGTGTACATCCTGCTGCTGCTGTTTACGGCGCTGCCCTTGCAGAGCCTGGCGTTTCTGTTGGGTGGCGTCGCGATCGAGGAACTTGTGCTGGCCACCTTGCTGCTGGTGACCTGCGCGTTTCTCTTTAGCTCGGCCGGCGTGTACTTCTCGTCGCTGATGCGCCGCACCCTTGGCGCGACGGTGTTGACGTTTGGCTTCGTGCTCCTCAGCCTGCTCGCATTGCCGCTGTTGCTGATCCCGCTGCTGGTTTTTAGTTCGGCCTTTTCATTCTTTGGCTCGCCCAGCGTGCTTGTGCAGGCCGTGATGTTGTATGCGGGTCTGCTGCTCTCGGCCACGAACCCGATCGCTACCATGATCATCAGCGAGGTCATGATCGTGGATCAGACCACCGGGCTGTGGTACGCCACGGTCCCGCTGAGTGATCCGATGTCAGGCGCGATTGGCTTCACGGCCTACGTGCCGTCGCCGTGGATGCTTTTCACGGTGTTCGCTGGCGTGCTGGGTGTGATCTTCGTCCTGCTCGCTGTGCTGAACGTCAGCCGCAGGGAGCGGTGAGCGAAGAGCGGAGAGCGTAAGAACACACTCGGGGAACGCTCGACGCTCGACGCACAACCCACAACGCCCCACGAGGACGTATGTCGACTGAAGCACTGAGGGAAGTCAACGAGTTGATCACACGCTGGTTGTGGCGTGTGCGTGTGCGCGATTCCGTGCGCGGGCTGGTGCGCGGGTTGTGGGTCGCGCTCGCCCTGGCCCTGGCATTGGCCGTGCTGGCGCGCATCACGCCTCTGGTGTTCACGATCACGCAGATCCAGCTGACGCTGATTGGCGCTGTCGCGGGGATGGTGCTGGGGGCCGCCTACGGCTTCTTCCGTCCCCGATCACGGATGGCGGCGGCACGCGCCTTCGATCGGCAGCTCGGCCTCGCCGAACGTACGTCGATGGCGCTCGAGTTGGGCGAAGCACCCGACCGCGCGCCCGAGTGGCTGGTTCGGCAGCAGTGGGCCGATGCGGCCGCGGCCGCGCGGAGCGCCCCCGCGGCCGCAAGGCTGAAGTTGTTGGACGTGGCCCGGGTTGAATGGCTCGCCGCGCTGGCGCTTGCTGCGGCCCTGGCTGCGGGTTTTGCGTTCTGGCCGAATCCGCAAGACGTCGTGCTCGCCCAGCAGCAGGCTGTGCAGCAGGCCATCGCCGATCAGATCGAGCAACTCGAGCAGGCCATCGCCGAGATCGAGAACAACGACCAGCTGACCGATGAGCAGAAGCAAGAACTCACCGAGCCGCTCGAGCAGGCCCAGCAGGCCTTGCAGCAACCCGGCCTGACCGAGGCTCAGGCGCAAGAGGCGCTCGCCCAGGCGCAACAGGAATTGCGCGCCCAGCGCGACCCTAACGCCGAGGCGCAAGTCCAGGCCCTGCAACAGGCGGGCGAGCAACTCAGCGGGAACCAGACGACGCAGGCCGCCGGTGAGGCGCTTCAGAACGGCGACCTTCAAGCGGCCGGCGAAGCGCTCGAGGGCATCGATCCCTCGACGCTCAGCGCCGAGGAGCAGCAGGCGCTGGCCGAGGAGCTCGAGGAGGCCGCTGAGGCGCTCGAAGCGACTGACCCCGAGACGGCTGAAGCCCTGCAGGACGCCGCCGAGGCGTTGCGCAACGGCGATTCGGCCGCCGCCCAGGAGGCCCTGCAGCGCGCCGGCCAGTCGATGCAACAGGCCGGGCAGCAGGCGGCGCAATCGCAGGCCGCCGGGCAGGCCTCCAATCAGGTGACCCAGGCGCAGCGCGCCATCGCCCAGGCCGGGCAGCAGGGCCAAGGGCAGGGCCAAGGGCAGGGCCAAGGGCAGGGACAAGGGCAGGGACAAGGCCAGGGGCAGGGACAGGGACAAGGCCAGGGTCAAGGCCAGGGACAGGGCGGCGGGGCCGGCACGGGCACCGGCAACACCGGGCAGGGTGCCGGCGGTGAGACCCAGGGGCAATCGGGCACGGGCGGCGCCACAGACGGCGGCGTGTCGGATTACGAACCCATCTACGCGCCAAACCACATCGGCGGCGAGGGCGGCACAGACGTGCAGGTGCCCGAGACCGGGAACGGCGACCCCGGTGACGAGGTCGTCGGCGAAGGCCCATCGAGCGAACAGAACACCGGCGAGGTGACCGTTCCGTATAACGAGGTCTACGCCGACTACCGCGACTCGGCCTACTCGGCCGTCAATGAGGGCGACTACCCGCCCGAGATCCGCGACATCGTCCGCCAATACTTCAGCTCATTGGAGCCTTGATCGACATCATGACGACTGCAACCGCGCCCACAACCGCACCCGAGTTCACGCTCCAACAATTCCGCGACACGGCGGCCGCCATCGAGGCCGAGGTCGGCAAGGTGATCGTCGGTCAGGCCGACGTCGTGCGCCATACGCTGCTGTGCGTGATCGCCGGCGGGCACGTGTTGCTCGAGGGCGTGCCTGGCCTTGGCAAGACCATGCTGATCAAGACGCTGGCCGAGGTGCTCGACCTGCCGTTCGCGCGCATCCAGTTCACGCCCGACCTGATGCCGGCCGACATCGTCGGCACCGACATCCTCGAAGAGGGCGCGGACGGCAAGCGCACGTTCCGGTTCCAACAAGGGCCGGTCTTCGCCAGCCTGGTCCTGGCCGACGAGATCAACCGCGCCACGCCCAAGACGCAGTCGGCGCTGCTCGAGGCCATGCAGGAGGGCTCGGTCACGGTGGCCAAACGCACGTATCAGCTGCCGCAGCCCTTTTTTGTGCTCGCCACACAGAACCCGCTCGAGATGGAGGGCACGTATCCGCTGCCTGAGGCCCAGCTCGATCGCTTCCTGTTCAAGGTCAACGTGTCGTTCCCGTCGTCGAACGACCTCGTCGAGATCCTGGCGCGCACGACAGGCGGCGCCCGCAAGACGCTCGCGAAAGTGACGGCCGGCGCCGATCTGATCGCGATGGGCAGGCTGGCGCGCGCCGTCCCGGTGCCCGCGCACGTCTCCGATTACGTGGCGCGCCTTGTGGTGGCCACGCATCCCGACCACGAGACGGCGTCGCCGCTCGTCAAGCAATTCGTGCGCTACGGCTCGTCGCCGCGCGGCGCGCAGGCCCTGATCCTGGGCGCCAAGATCACGGCGCTCTTCGCCGGTCGGGTCAACGTTGCCTTCGATGACGTGGCCGCCGTCGCGCCGGCCGCGCTCCGCCATCGCCTCCTCCTCAACTTCGAGGGCCAGGCCGAGGGCGTCAGCCCGGATGCGGTAGTGGCGGATTTGTTGAAAACGATCAAATGATTGCTGATTTCTGATTGTTGATTGAGAGCCAATCAGCAATCAGCAATCAGCAATTTGAAATTGCCGCCCTGTATTCATGTTCTCCGAATCAACCCTTCGTCGCCTCGATCGCCTCGCCCTCGTGGCGCAGCGCGTGCGCGCCGGCGTCTTCAAGGGCGAGCGGCGCAGCACCAAGCGCGGCACGTCGATCGAGTTCGCGGATTATCGCGACTACGTGCGCGGCGACGACCTGCGCCGGATCGACTGGAACGCCTACGCCCGGCTCGAGCGGCCGTTTATCAAGCTGCTCGAGGAGGAGGAGGATCTGGCCGTCCATGTGCTCGTCGATGCCTCGCTCTCGATGGGCTTTGGCGACGGCGAGACGCGCAAGCTCGACTACGCCTGCAAGCTGGCCGCGGCCTTCGGGTATCTTGCGCTGGCCGCGGGTGATCGATTGAGCGTGTCGGTGCTCCACGGCGAGGAGGTGGCCGCCCGGTTCGGCCCGGCGCGTAATCGCGGCTTTGCGCTGCGTCTGATTCGGTTTCTGGAGGACGTCGAGCCCGCCGGCGACACGCGTCTGAATGCCGCGCTGCGCGACTACGCCCTGACCGGCGGCCGCCCTGGGCTGACGTTCGTGATCTCCGATCTGTTCGCGCCCGACGGACACGTCGATGGCCTCGCGCAGCTTCAGGGCCGCGGCCACGAGGTGGTCGTCGTGCACACCCTGGCGCCGATCGAGGTCGAGCCCGACTTCGCGGGCGATGTGCGGCTGGTGGATGCCGAGACCCAGGACTTCCAGGAGGTGACGCTCGACGGCGGTCTGCGCGATCTCTACCACACGCGGCTGACGGATTGGCGAAACGAGATCGACGCGTATTGCACCAAACGCGGCATGCACTATGTGCCGGTCGTGACCGACGAGCCGTGGGATCAGCTGGTGCTTCATCAACTCCGGCAGCGCGGATTGGTGAAATGACCCTCCCTTTCCTAACTCCGCTGGCCTTTCTGCTCGGGCTGCTGGCGCTCCCGATCCTTGTGCTGTACATGCTCAAGATGCGCCGGCGCCAGGTCGAGGTCTCGAGCGTCGTGCTCTGGCAGCGCCTGCTCCGCGACCGCGAGGCAAACGCGCCCTGGCAGCGCCTGCGGCGCAATCTGCTCCTCATCCTGCAACTGCTCTTGCTCGCCGCGCTGGTCTTCGCGCTGGCGCGGCCGTTTCTCATCGTGCCGGCTGTCGCGCGCGGGGCCGTGATCGTGCTGCTTGATGCCTCGGCGTCGATGTCTGCGACCGACGTGGCGCCCTCGCGTTTCGCCATGGCGCAGGCGCAAGTGCGCGAGCTCGCCAACGGTCTGAGCGCCGATGGCCTGCTGACGGTCATCCTCGTTGGCCGGCAGCCCGAGGTGCTGGCGACCGCGACCCGCGACACGGCCGCCGTGATCGCGGCGGTCGACGCTGCCCGACCGCAACAAGGCACTGTCGATTGGGAGGCCGCGTTTGCGCTGGCGGCAGGCGCGGCGCGCGGCGGCACACCCGGCGAGACCACGATCGTGATCCTCTCCGATGGCGGGCTGCCCGACGGCCTGGCCGCGCTCCCCGGTGAGGTGCGCTATGTGCCGATCGGGTCGACCGAACCGATCGGCCGCGAGAACATCGGCATCGATGCCTTCTCGCTTCGGGCCACGGCCTCAGGCCCCGAACTCTTCGTCCGCGTGACCAATTTCGGGACACAGCCGCAGCGCGTGCTCGTGACGATCACATCGGCCGACCAGCTTGTGGTCTCGGAGCTGGTCGAGGTCGAGCCGGCCCGCTCGGCCTCGGTGACGCTCGACGACCTCGTCGACGTGCCTTCCAACTTTCAGGCGCAGCTGACAGCGGCCGGTGAGGCGGGCGGGGCGCCCGACGCGTTCCCGCTCGACGACACCGCCTGGGCCGTATATCAACCGCCTGCAGCCGGGCGCACGCTCGTGCTCACGCCGGGCAACGTCTTCCTCGAACAGATGCTGGCGTCGCTCCCGGGCGTGCAGGCCTTCCGCGCCGCGCCCGATGCGCCGCTGCCGACCGACCCGTTCGATCTGTACGTCAGCGATAGCCTGACCGAGACCGTGGCGCCGGCTGGGGCCGAGCTCCTCGTCATTAACCCGATCTCGACCACGCTCTTCACGGTCGGCGAGGTCTTCACCAACACGCAGCTCACGCGCGTCGCGGCCGACGATCCGCTGACCCGCTACCTCGACTGGAGCCAGGTCAGCGTGCTGCAGGCCCGGCGTGTCGCCGTGCCCGACTGGGCCCGCGTACTGGTCGACAGCGAGGGCGGGCCGCTGGTCTTTGCCGGCGAGACAGGGGGTCGACGCGTCGCTGTGTTGACCTTCCGGCTGCAGGATTCGGATCTGCCGCTCCAGCTGGCCTTCCCGGTGTTGATGTCGAACCTGCTGGCGTATCTGGCCCCGGCCCAGGCGTTCTCGGCGCCCGATGGGCTGCTCCCCGGCGAGACGTTGCTCATCCGGCCGGCCGGCGGCGATGCCGCCATCGCGATCGACGACCCGACCGGTCAGCGCTTCCAGGCGCCCGCGACCGAGGCCGGCGTGCTGTTCGCCGACACACAGCGCCTCGGGCTGTACACGGTCGTCTCCACGCAGCGCGTGGTCGGCCAGTTCGCCGTAAACTTGTTTGACGGCGGCGAGTCGACGATCGCGCCGGCGACGCAGCTCACGCTTGGGCAATCCCCGGTCACGGCGACGCCGGCCGAGGAAACGGGCGAGCTCGAGCTCTGGCCCTGGCTGGCCGCTGCCGCGCTGTTGATCCTGCTCATCGAGTGGTACGTGTATCACCACGGCTCAGTCCCACCCCGTCGCGTTTCAGGGGCAACCCGATCGTGATGAAGAAGCGTTTCTATCGGAGGCGCGCGTGAGCTTCGCGACCCCGCTGTTCTTGCTCTTCCTGGTGACGCTGCCGCTGATCGGTTGGCTGGGCTGGCCGCGGCATGGCGGCCGGACACGCGCCCTGATCAGCCTCGGTCTGCGTCTGGCGATCACGCTGCTGCTCGTCCTCGGTATGGCCGGGCTCGAGGTCCGCAGCCTCTCCGACCGCCTGGCCGTGGTCTTCCTGCTCGATGCCTCGGATTCGATGACCGTGCCGATCCGGGCCCAGCTCGAGAGCGGCCCGGCGCAGACCACGCCCTACGAGCTGGCTCAGGCCTACGTGCGCGACGCGTTGACAAAGCTTGGCCCGCAGGACGAGGCCGGCGTGATCGTCTTTGGCGGCGACGCCGCCGTCGAGCGCGGGCTCTCGGCCAGCCGTGAGTTCGAAACCCCGACCGTGCGGGTCACCACGTTGCAAACCGACCTGGCCGGCGCGATCCGGCTCGGGCTCGCGGTGCTGCCGACCGACGCGATGCGCCGGCTCGTCATCCTCTCCGATGGGCAGGAGACCACGGGCGACGCGCTCGAGGCCGCCCGGCTAGCGGCGGCCTCCGGCGCGCAGGTCATGGTCGTGCCCTTCTCGGTGACGGGCGGCGCCGAGGCGCTGGTCACCGAGGTGACGGCGCCGTCGCGGCTGCGGCCCGGCGAGGCCTTTGGCCTCTCGGTGCGGATCGAGTCGACCCAGGCCCAGACCGTCGGGGTGCGCGTGCTCGCCGGCAACACAATCGCGTATGAGGGCCAGGTCGAGTTGCGCCGTGGCACGAACAACCTCTCGTTACCGCTGACGGCCGGCCAGCCCGGCTTCACGTCGTACCGGGTTCAGATCACGGCCGACGAGTCATCCGACACCTTCTATCAAAACAACGAGCTCGCCGCATTCACCCAGGTGACCGGCCCGCCACGGCTGCTGCTGATCAACAACCCCGAGACGCGCGACGGCATCCAGGGCGATGCCGAGATCCTGGCCGCGCTCCAGGCCACGGGCCTGACGGTCGATGTGCGTGGGCCCGAATCGCTCCCCGGCGATCTGCCCGCATTGGCCGAGTACGCGGCCGTGATCCTGGTCGATGTGCCCGCACGCGCGCTCTCGCAGCGCCAGATGGAGGCCGTCGAGACCTACGTCCGCGACCTTGGCGGCGGCCTGATCGTCGTCGGCGGCCCGACGTCGTACGGCGTCGGCGGATACTTCAGAACCCCGCTCGAACGCGCGCTGCCGGTCGAGATGGAGATCAAGGACGAGAAGCGCCGCACCCGGGTGACCATGCTCTTCGTCATCGACCACTCGGGCTCGATGAGCGAGACCTCGGGCGGCGTGACCAAGCTGGATCTCGCCAAAGAAGCCGTGGTCCGCTCGGTCGAGCTCCTCAGCCCGCTCGATCGCGTCGGCGTGATCATCTTCGACGACACAGCCAAGGTCGCCGTGCCGATCACGTCGCTCGAGGACCCCGATGCGATCGTCAACCAGGTCGGCACGATCGGTCTGGGCGGCGGCACCGACATCTACGCGGGCGTCAGGCTCGCCTCCGAGATCCTGCCCGCAGACGACAGCAGCGTCCGGCACATCGTGTTGCTCACCGACGGCGGCGCCGACCCGACCGGCATCGCGCCCATGATCGAGCAGATGTATAACGACTATGGCATCACGCTCTCGAGCGTCGGCGTCGGGCAGGGGGCAGCGCCGTTTTTGCCCGACCTCGCCGAGGCCGGCGGCGGTGTCTATCATTTCGCCGGTGACCCGAGCCAGATCCCGTCGATCTTCAGCGAAGAGACGACGCTCGCCACGCGCGCGTACATCATCGAGCAGACCTTCTTCCCGGCTCAGGTCGCGGGGAGCCCGATCCTGGCCGGGATCGATACCGCGCCGCAGCTGCTTGGTTACGTGGGCACGACAGCCAAGGCGGCTGCGCAGGTGGTGCTGGTCAACCCCGATAGCCCGAACCCCGAGCGGCCCGACCCGATCCTGGCGACCTGGCAGTATGGGCTGGGCCGCAGTGTGGCGTGGACGTCTGACGCAACCGGGCGCTGGGCCCAGGCCTGGGCGTCGTGGGATCAGTTCGCGCGCTTCTGGTCTCAGGCCGTGCGCTACGCCATCGGCGCGCAAAGCCAGGCTGCCAGCCGGGTTCAGGTGACCTCTCAGGGCGAGCAAACCGAGATCAGCGTCGACGCCCAGACCGACACCGGCGCCTACCTCAACGACCTCACGGTTCAGGCCAATGTCGTCGGACCGGATGGCGAGACGCAATCCGTCACGCTGCGTCAGGTCGGGCCGGGCCGTTACGCCGGCGATTTCTTGCCGACGACCGAAGGCGCCTATCTCGTCCGCGTCGTGGGTACGACCGAGGGCGCGACAGAGCCGGCCCTCTCAGACCTCAACGGCTGGGTGCTGGCGTACTCACCCGAGTATCAGGTGATCGTGCCCCCCGAGCAGACCGATGCTGCGCCGGCCAATGTCCAGTTCCTCATGCGCCTTGCCGCGGCGACCGGTGGCGAGAATGTCAGCGCCGACTCGGCCCGGTTGTTCGTGCACGACCTGCCGGCGCCGCCGAGCGCGCGTCAATCGATCTGGCCCTGGCTGCTGCTGGTAGCCGTGCTGCTCCTGCCGTGCGACATCGCCATCCGCCGTCTGAGCATCGGCCGCTATGAGCTCAAGCGGGCTCAAGAGCGCCTTCGCGGGTTGATCCATACGGTGCAAAAGGGCCGCGAGCCCGTCCTCGAGCCCGCCCGCGCCAGTCAGCTTGACGCCTTGCGCCGCGCCAAGGATCGTGCCGGCGAGGCGGTGGCCCCGCCGCCGATCGTGGCCGGGCCCAGACCCGACGCGCAGACCGGCGCCGCACCCCCTGTCGGTCCGCAGCCGAAACTCGAGGCTCCGCCCGGATCAACGCCAGAGGCGCCGCGCCCATCGCCGACCCCCGCAAAGCCAGTCGGGCGAAGTGGGAACGACGCGAACACGGCCGCCGCCGAGACCTCCGCGGCCCTCCTCGCCCGCAAGCGCGCGCGTCAACAGAAGAAGCCCTGACGGTTCTTCTCAATTGCGTCGACGATCCCAAACCAAGTCAGACTGACAATAAAGCCTGTCAGCCGCTATCCTGGCACGTGGCGATGGGTCGCGCGCCGCGTGGTTTCAGCCCTGGTTTGTTTCAGGTTTAGCAGGCGTTTATGCGCTCATGGGCCGTTATGGTCGATACCGACGCGTGTGCTGCCATCGCTGCACTGCGTCGTGGACCGGGATAGGATCCCGGCCCAAAAGTTGAGTTGAACGGGAATGGTCCGCAGTTGGTCTGACCTCAAACGTTGTGCACACGCGCGCTGGCTCGGCCTGGCGACGGTGTGTCTGGCGTTGTCGCTGGCGGACCTGTTCACCTGGCCGGCTGAGGCGCGCCAGCTTGTGGGCGTCATCGGCTTGGGAAGCCTGGGCGGGCTTGTGGCATTGGCTCTGGGGTGGACCGTACGCGCTTTGCGTCGTCACGGTCAGCCTGCCGGGGCGCTGGCCGCAACGCTCTGGCCTTTCGCCCTGGGTTTGACTGCCTGGGCCGCGAGCATCGTGCTGGCTGAAGTCGCAGTCCATCTACCCTTTCCAATGGCGGCGCTCGGTCAACTGCCTGCGGCCCTGCAGCTTCTTGGCGCATCGGGCCTGATCTACACGGCCTATCGCCTCCCACGCGCTGCCGCCTCGCAAAAGCCCTCGCTCCTGGTGAGCCTCGACCTGCTCATCGTCATGATGGCCGCGATCTACATCACCTGGGCCGCGCTGCTGGGCCCAGCGCTCGCGCAGACCTCGCCAGCCGACAACCGGGATCTGATCGCCGTCTGGTCCGCCATCGGGCAGGGCGCGGTCTCGCTTGTGCTGATCTGGGCCGGGTTGCGGGTGCTGTTCGGGGTGTATGAGCGCTCGCTGCGCCTGACGGCGACCCTGGTTGGTGTCGGTTACCTCTTGATTGCGTTTCAAGGCGTCCTGGCCAGCGACCTGGCCGGCCACGCCGCCAGTTTGCCGCACGTGGTCGAACATGTCCTCCGTTCTGCAGCGCTCGTCGTCATGATGCTGGCGATGGCCCACCTGCGTCATCAGGATGAGGCGATCCATCAGGTCGCGGTCAACGTCGACGATCCGACGTCGGTCAGCTGGCCGTGGCGTTCGCTGGTCGCGCTGGCGGGCATGTGGTCGGCCTATGCCCTGTTTGTCGTCGGCGCCGAGTACTACGCCACCGATGCCGTGCCCGGCAACTACCTCACGGCCGCGATCCTGTTCGGGGCGTTGTTTGCGCTCTCGGGCGTGCAACAGGTCGTCGACACATTCCGACGCGTCCGTCTGGCGCGACGTCTGCAAACCGAGTTGACCCAGCGCGAGGCGGTCGAGGCCAAGCTGCAGAATCTGAACGCCGAGCTCGAGGAGCGCGTTCTCCTGCGGACGACCGAGCTGGCCGACGCCAATCAACACCTCGTGCGCGAGGTCGAGGAGCGCACGCGCGCCGAGTCGGCGCTTCGTGAGAGCGAGGCCCGGCTGCTGCATGACGCCTTCCACGATGCCCTGACCGGTTTGCCCAACCGTGCGCTACTGCTCGATCGGATCGGCCGCGCCCTTGAGCGCGCCCGCCGACACATCGACTATCGCTTCGCCTTGCTCTTCCTCGACTTCGACGGCTTTCGCGTGATCAACGACAGCCTTGGCCATGGCCTTGGCGATGCCGTATTGGTCGAGAACGCTCGCCGGCTGCAGCAAGGGCTGCGCGGCATCGACACCCTTGCGCGGCTTGGCGGCGACGAGTTCGTGGTGCTGGTCGACGACATCGAAGATGAGCGCGCCGCTGTGGCGGTCGCCGAGCGTTTACAGACCGCGTTGGCGCTCCCCTTCGATGGTCAGGGCCAACGGCTGTACACCACAGCCTGCATCGGAATCGTCTTGAGCACCGCGATCTACGAGACGCCGCAGGATCTGCTCCGCGACGCCGAAGTGACGATGTACCACGCCAAGGCGCTCGGACGTTCGCGGCACGCCGTGTTCAATGCCGGGATGCGCGCGCGCGCCATCGCCCGGCTCGTGCTCGAGAACGAGTTGCGGCAGGCGCTCGAGCGCAATGAATTGACGCTTCACTACCAGCCGATCCTCGATCTGCGCACCGATCGCATCACGGGCTTCGAGGCCCTCGTCCGCTGGCGCCACCCCTACCGCGGCCTCGTCCCACCTTCGGAGTTCATCCCGATCGCCGAAGAGACCGGCTCGATCGTGCCGATCGGCCACTGGGTGCTGCGCGAAGCGGCCGCCCAACTCGCGCGCTGGCGACAGATCAACGAAAACGCCTTTGGCCTGACCATGTCGGTCAACCTCTCGGCCCGCCAGTTCCGCGAGAAGGACCTGGCCAGCCAGGTCGGCCTGGCCCTGATGCAGGCGGGCCTCGAACCCGAGGCGCTCAAGGTCGAGATCACCGAGACCGTGCTTGTCGACGACGCCGAACAGGCCCTGGCGACACTGGCGGCGCTCCGCGCGCTGGGCGTCCAGGTGCAGATCGACGACTTCGGCACAGGGTACTCGTCGCTCAGCTATCTGCAGCGCTTTCCCGTCGATACGCTCAAGATCGACAGGTCGTTCATTGGCCGCATCTCGGCCGGCGACGACAGCGTCGAGATCGTGCGCTCGATCGTCAACCTGGCGCATGGCCTGGGCCTGACCGTGATCGCCGAGGGCGTCGAGACCCAGGAACAGCTGAACTTCATCAAGGCGCTGGCCTGCGAGCTCGGCCAGGGCTACCTGATCTCGAAACCGCTCGAGCCCGACCGCGCGTACGAGTACATCCGCCGCCCCGAAATGGCGTTGCTCGTGGATTGACCGCCCCGAAGTGCACTACAATTGCCTGCGATGCCCCCGAGCAGCGGACACGTCGAAGTCGTATGCACAGGCCGTCTGACCCTGGATTTTGGTGTCGGCGCCAATCGAGAACCCGTCGTGGCGCGTCCCGGCGGGTCGGCCGTGTACGCCGCCGTCGGCGCCCGGGTGTGGAACGAACACGTCGGCCTCCTGGGCCGCGTCGGCGCCCGGTTCCCGACCGAATGGCTCGACACCTGTCGGCAGCAAGGCATCGAGACCCGCGGCGTCAGGGTCGTGTCTGACCCGCACGACCAGATCGATCTCGTCGCGGTTGTGCCTGATGAGCAACCATTGGACCAGCCCGAGCGCCTCTTCGCCGATGCGGGGCTGCCGCTCCCCGAAGAGCTCAAGGGCTGGGTCCCTTACGCGTCACGAAAGGAAGAGCGGACCCGGTTTGCGCCGTTGGCCGTTCGGCCGAGCGAGGTACCGCGCAGTTATCTGACCGCGCGCGCTGCACACATTGCGCCTTGCGAGCTTGTGGTCCAGACGGCGCTTCCACCGACGCTGCGCCGAAGCGGGTTGAGCTACGTCACCTGCGACCCACACCCGCGTTTCATGACCCCCGAGTTCGAGGCGGACGTGCGTCAGGTGGTCTTCGGGCTGGATGCCTTCTTGCCGGGCGAGGCCTCCGTGCGCGCCTTCTTTCGAGGGAAGCCCTGGGCCGACGACCTCTGGCAGTGCGCCGAGGCGCTTGCCGCAATGGGCGCGCGGGCCGTCGTCATCAAGCTTGGGGCGCGCGGCGCCCTGGTCTTCGATCCCGTTCAGGGTCGACGCTGGCAGGTCGGCGGCTATGCGGCCCGCGTTCGCGAGCGCGTGGGCGTCGGCGCGGCGTTTGGCGGCGGCTTTGTGGCCGGTCTGCTTGCCACCGACGATATCCTCGAGGCCGCGCTGCGCGGTGCGGTCTCGGCCTCGCTCGTCCTCGAAGGCAATCACCCGTTGTATGCGCTTGCCGCGAACCCGCGTCTGTCCGAAGCCAGGCTTGAAGCGCTGCGCGGACAGGTCCGCTCGATCTAGCCGGAGGCTCTCCCCATCGTGACTGTCATCGAACGCACGCTCGA
>Ga0209573_1004055_pt1 | contig 15051 bp, 8 predicted proteins | sample TNRBio252014_DNA_FD_185870 | JGI IMG/M metagenome (GOLD analysis project Ga0209573, IMG submission 185870) | Wastewater treatment Type I Accumulibacter community from EBPR Bioreactor in Madison, WI, USA - TNR Reactor_6/25/2014_ DNA (SPAdes)... | ecosystem: Engineered > Bioreactor > EBPR >...
CCTCAGCGAAGCGCCGCTAGGCACTGGGATGCTCGACTTGGTCAGGATCGTCCGTGCGCTTCGAAAAGTGAATCCCGCGATCGGCATCCATCTCGAAATGGCGACGCGCGATCCCTTGCGGGTGCCCTGTCTCACCGACGCCTATTTCGCGACCTTTCCGGAGCGGAGGGAGACGCATCTGGAAGCGGCGATGGCGCTCGTGAAGGCGAATCCGCCGAAAGGGCCCGTGCCGGCAGTGGAGGGAAAAGAGCTCGCGATCGTGCTGGCCGAGGAGGAGGCAAATAACCGACACGGGCTCGCTTGGATGCGGGAGAGGTTGGTGGGGTGAGGGGATCGGAATCTCACCCCGACTGGATGGATTCCGATGAAAGTCCGCATCGAAAAGCGGAATTTTTCGGAACCCTTCGTATCGTGAAACCCGGCATCCGATCCTCCCCTCACCTCGTCTGCACATTGATGGCGGCGCTATCGGTGGCAGGTGGCCAGGCTTTCGAACCCGCCTGGAACAGGCCCGTGAAGGTCTTCTTCAGGTAGACGGTGCGGCGACCCTTCTTCTTGACCAGCTTCTTCTTGTTCGGGGTCACCACCGCTCGCAACAGCACGGATCCGTCATCTCCGTCCATCGCCGCGGTCTCGTAGGTGCCCGCGAGCATCCCTGCGGTCACGTTGCCCTCGTTCCCGAGATAGGTCACGGCAAAAAGCGCGTTGCCTCCCGATCCCCGCAACATGACAGCGTCGGCGGCGCGGTCATCGGGAAGCACGACCCGGTTGCCAAGGGCGACATGGCCGGTGACCGGACCGGCCTTCTTCGAGGTCAGGGTCACGAGCTGTCCGCCCGGCGTGTAGACCTCCAGCCCCACCAAGGCCGAGGGTGAAAGACCCACTGCGACGTCGGGCCGCGGCAGGATCACTTCGAAGGTCTGCTCCACCGGGTCGGCGGCGTCGTGGAAATCGTCGCCCTCCTGGGAGGCGCGCACGGTGACATCGCCCCCGCCGGTGAAGCTCAATTCGATGCCGTTGGCGATCACTCCGGGCCCGGCGAGGACCTCGTAGGTCAGGCCGCTGCCTGACCCTCCGCCGGTGCCCGCGAGGGTGAGGACCTCGGAGATGAAGCGGGTCCCCGGCGATTCGAAGGTGATGGTCTGCGGGACGAGGCTCACGGTGAAGGTGCGGGCCACCGGGGTGGCGTCGTGAAAGTCGCTGTTGCCCGCCTGGGAGGCGGTGATCGTGACGGAACCGGCTCCGGTGAAGGTGAGGACGTTGCCGCCGCTGATGGAGCCGGGACCGCTGGTCACGGCAAAGGTCACGGGGTTGCCCGAGGCTCCCCCGGTGGCGGAAAGGTTCACCGTTGTGGTGGCCGACTGGTCGCCGGGATTGGCGAAGGTGATGGTCTGGCTGGCCTTGTCGCGGGTCACGGTGAGGGTGTAGGTCTTGATGGTGGTGGTGTCCTCGGCAGTAACGCGGATCTCGACGGAGTTCGATCCCACGTTGAGAGCGAGCGGGGCGCTCGGGCTACCCGAGGTGACAGGAGAAGAGGTGCCTCCATTGACGCGGACCTCAATCGTCGCATTGGTTTGGGCCACCGTGGGGGTAACGGTGATCGAGGTGGCGACACTGGCGGTGTAGCTGGTGTTGGCGGCGGCGAAGACTGGATCGAGGGCGCCATCGCTGAGGGTCAGCGTGCTGAGATCGGCGTTGCTGGAAGGCATCCCGTTGCCCTGAATGGTGAAGGTGGCGGGATTCTCGTCGGGATCGTTGGTGGCGAGGCTGACGATGGCGGTACGGACTCCGGCCGCGGAAGGATTGAAGGTGATTGTGAAGGTGGTCGTGCCGCCGTCGGAGTCCACCGGGGAGAGCGGATCGGCCGTCACGGTGAAGTCGGCGGAGTGGGGACCGCCGATCTCGACCTGGGGCGCGCCAGTGAGGTGGAGGACGGAGGCGCCGCTATTGGTCACGGTGAAAGTGCGGGCGAGTGTGCTGCCCGTCAGGGCGACGGAGCCGAAGTCGGTGTGGTCGCCCGTGGAGGGGGTGGCATCGCCGTGGGCGATGGGCTGGCCGTTGCCGCCGAGAGTGATCTCGGGCGGGGTGATCACGTCGAAAGTGCGAGCCACAGACGTGGCGGCCTCGTAATTGGTGTTGCCGGCCTGCGAGGCGGTGATGGTGACGGAGCCGGTCCCGGTGAAGGTCAGGGTGGTGTCGTTGGTGATGACCGCCGGACCGCCCGTCACGGCGAAGGTCACGGCGTTGTTCGAAGCTCCGCCGGTGGCGGAGAGGTTGACGGTGGCTGTGGAAAACTGGGTGCCGGGGTTGGCGAAGGTGATGGCTTGGGCCGCCTTCGCGATGACGAGGGTGCCGGTGGCGCTGCCCTGGTAGATCGGATCATCGATGGTGCCCACCACCGCGTAACTGCCGGGGTTCGTCGGAACGGTAGCGGAACTATCGTAGGTGAAGGTGACGGTCTTGCCCGCGGGATTGGTCGTCGCGCCGATTGGTCTGGGGTTGCCATCGTAGGTCTGGGCGAGGCTGTCCAACGTGACCGAGGCGGTGGCCTTGGTCACGTTAAAGGTGCGGGCCACGGCAATTGCGTCGTAATAGTTCGCGTTGCCAGCCTGGGAGGCGGTGATGGTGACGGAACCGGCTCCGGTGAAGGTGAGCACATTGCCAGTGAGGGAGCCGGGGCCGTTCGTGAGGGCAAAGGTCATTGGGTTGCCCGAGCCGCCGCCGGTAGCGGAGAGGTTCACGGTAGCGGTGGTCAGCTGGTCGCCGGGGTTGGCGAAGGTGATGTTCTGGCTCGCCTTGTCGCGGGTCACGGTGACCGTGTAGGTCTTGGTGTTCCCGGCTTGGGCGGTGACGCGGATCTCGATTGTGTTGGAACCGACATTGAGGGCGAGGGCTCCACTCGGGCTGCCGGAGGTGACTGGGCTGTAGCTACCGCCATTGACACGGGCCTCAATCGTGGAGTTGGCCTGAGCGCGGGTAGGGGTGACGGCGAGGGAACTTATGGCGTTTGCGACACCCGCGGTGTAAGCGGTGGTGCCGACGGCGAAGACGGGGTCGAGGGTGCCCTCACTGAGGGTCAGGCCGCTGAGGTCGGCAATGTCGGAAGTACCCGTCCCCGTGAGCGCAATGTCGAAGGGATTCTTCGATCCTGCCACATCGCTCGCAATATGTAGGGCTGCGCTGCGAGCTTCGTGGGCGGTGGGGCTGAAGATCACGGTAAAGGCGGTGCTTCCTCCCGGTGCGAGTGTGGTGAGCATTCCCGCCGCGTCCACGGTGAAATCTCCGGGATGCGCACCGTCTTTGCTGATCGTGCCGAGCGTGAGGTCTGCGGTGCCTGGATTCTTAACAGTGAAGGTGACTGGAGCGCCGTTGCTCCCCATCACTACGCCGCCAAACGAAACGCTGGCCGTGCCATCCGTCAGCGGTGTGCCTGCGGGCTGTTCGACGGAGATGTCTGGAGCAGGAATGGGCCCGTAGATGCCAACCCGTTGGCTGGCAATGGCGTTTTGCGTATCACTGCTGACCGAATCGAAGTAGCCGCCCACATAGAGGTCAGTACCACTGAGGGCCAAGGCATCGACAGTCGCGCTCCCACCACTCACTCCATTCTGTGTTGCGGAACCCAGTTGGGACCAAGTGCCGGTTGTTTCGTTCCATCTAGCGACGCCTTTCGCGGAGATGGAGTTCTGTGTAGCACTGCTGACAGTTGAAAATCCGCCTGCGACGTAGAGGTCGCCACTTCTCATGACCATCGCCTCCACATTGCTGGCTGTTCCATTCTGCGAGGCACTGCCCAAGGGTGCCCACGTGCTTCCAGCCACATCCCACCTTGCGACGCGCCTGGCTGAAATGCTGCTTTGAGTGCTGCTACTCACGGTGAGGAAGTTGCCGCCGGCGTAGATGCTCCCCCCTTTGGCCGCGAGACTCTTGACGGTGAAGCTGGTCCCGTTTTGGGCCGCGCTGCCGAGCGGCGACCATTCGCTTGTCTCCGTGCTCCACTTGGCGACATTGTTCGCACTGATGCCATTTTGCGTGCTGCTGCTCACCGTGCTGAAGGAGCCACCCACATAGAGGTCACTGCCACTCACCGCCAGACCAAAGACCGTGCCAGCTAGGCCGTTCTGTGCACCCGTTCCGAGTGGTGACCAAGACTCCTGAGACAGGCTCCACTTGGCGACGCCTTTGGCAGAGATGGCACTCTGCGTGCTGCTGCCGACCGTGGTAAATGAACCACCCACATAGAGATCATCTCCGATCACGGCAAAGGCGTTCACAAAGCCAAAGAGATTGGTACCATTCTGCGAGGCACTGCCCAGTGGCGACCAGACGCCGTTGATCGTGTCCCACTTCGCGATGTTTCCCACGGAGACCCCATTCTGGCTGCTGCTGCTCACGGTGGTGAAAGCGCCCCCGACATAGAGTTCCGTCCCGATCAAGATCATCACCTCCACACCTTTATTGGTTCCATTTTGTGCCGCGCTGCCGAGCACGGACCAAGTGCGCGTAGCCTTGTTCCAGCAGGCGATGTTGTTTGCCGCCACGCCTCCTGCATAAGCGAAATCCCCCCCCACATACACCACGCTCCCTGCATCCACGACGGCGTTGACCGTCCCGACAGTGCCGATGATCCCGTCCCCCGGCACCACCGGGACGGCTGGCCCCCATGTGCTGGCAGTGATATTCCATTTGCCGATTCCACTGGCGTTCAAGATGCCGCCGATCTCGCGAAAGGTGCCACCGGCATGCAGGTCAGAGCCACTCACTGCCAGAGCTTCCACCCAACCGGTGCCCAACTGAAGTCCCTCACCCAGCGCCGACCAAGTGCCTGCGACCATGTCCCAGCAAGCGATGTCATTGGCGGCAAAGCTGCTCTGAGTGGCACTGTACACCTCGTAGAAAATCCCTCCCACATAGAGGGAGGTGCCGCTCACCGCCAAGCTATCCACACTATGGCTGACACCATTCTGTGTCCCAGTCCCGAGCGGCACCCACACTTGGGCGCCGGAGTCCCATTTGGCCACGCCCTTGGCTGAGATCGCATTCTGCGTGCTGCTGCTCACGGTGTCAAAACTCCCACCCGCATAGACATCCGTCCCGTTTACGGCCAAGACATCAACGATGGTGTTCGTGCCATTCTGCGTTGCATTACCCAGAGGCGACCACGTACTCCCAGCCATGTCCCATTTGGCGATGGACTTGGCGGAAATGGCCACCTGCGTGCTGCTGCTCGCATTGCTGAAGGTGCCGCCGACATACAGATCCTGCCCGGAGACCGCCAGTGCATAAACGGCGGTGCCGCTCTGCACCCCGTTCTGGGACGCGCTGCCCAGCGGCGACCAGAGGCCCGTCAGCGTGTCCCATTTCGCAACTCTGTTTGCGGAAACGCCGCTCTGGGTGCTGCTCTTCATCGTGCTAAACTGACCTCCGACATAGAGGTCCGTTCCACTCACTGCCAGCGCATGGATCCCGCCCGCAGTTCCGTTCTGTGACGCGCTACCGAGAGGCGACCATGTATTCGTGGTGGTGCTCCATTTGGCGATCAAATTGGCAGTAATGGCGTTCTGCGTGCTGCTGCTGACCTTGTTGAAGCTCCCGGCCACATAGAGGTCGGTGCCTATCACCGCGATGGCACGGACATCCGCAGGCGAAATGGGGAGAAAGCCGCCCGTGCCATTCTGTGTCGCACTGCCCAGTGGTGTTATTGCCCCGGTCGCCTTGTCCACGCGCACGATGTTGTTGGCAGCCACCCTACCCACCTGGGTGAATGTGCCACCGTAGTAAAAAGCATCTGGCGTCTCAGCGATGGCCAGGACACTCCCGTTCACCGCCGGGAGGTTGAAATTGGTCGCCCACTCCGCTGCGGGTGCGATCGCTGAAAAGATCAGGCTGGCAAATAGGGCGATAATGGTTTTCATGAACAAGTGTGTGCTAAACTCTATTAGTAGGAAGTCGCTTTCCCCCGCGTTCACCCGGTGCCAACGAGCCGAAAGTTTCAGGGGCGTACGGAGTTGGGAGGAGGTTGGAGGTGGGCGGCCATCGACGCAAGAATCGTCCGATTTGTTCCTAAGAGTCAACGACTTTCACGCGAAGCCCGACGCTTTCGCGCAACACATTATTCAAGCCACCCCAGCCGTCTGCACGCTGATGGCGAAGGCGTTGGTAGCCGTCGGCCACGCTTTCGAACTCGCCTGGAACAGGCTGTTGAAGGTCTTTTCCAGGTAGAGTGATCACGGTCGTCGTATCAGTCACGCTAACGGTAAAGCTCGTCGTGGGTAGTCGACGACTTGGCCGGGGTTTCCGCTGTTGACGGTGAGGCGTTGAACTCGACGTTGTTGAGTTCTTGTCCGGTGCGTGGCGATAATTTGCTGACGAGCGTTGCGGCAAGAGCCTCGCGAGCCCAGCCAATGACGACGGACGAAAGCAAGGCAAAGCAAAGGCAGATTTCCATCTTCGGGAAGGCTAGCCTGATCCTTCGAATGCCTGACTCCGTTCGCTGCGCTCGCTCCGGCTCGAACTGCGTTCTCATCCTGCTTTTCTCTTCGAGCATTTTCGCGCTGCGAAAATGGTTGGGCGGGGCCGCCCGTGCGGTGACAGGATTGGCTTCGTTTCTCTCCGCCCGGCTCCGTTCGCTGCGCTCTCTGCGGCTCAAACCTGCCGTTCCGGCGACGGTTCTCATCCTGCTTTTCTCTTCGCGCATTTTCGCGCGGCGAAAATGGTCGGGGTGACAGGATTGGCTTCGTCTTACTCCGCCTGACTCCGTTCGCTTCGCTCACTCCGGCTCGAACTGCGTTCTCATCCTGCCCTTTTCCGCCAGCACTTTTGCTCTGCAAAAGTGGTCGGGGTGACAGGATTCGAACCTGCGGCCTCGTCGTCCCGAACGACGCGCGCTACCAGACTGCGCTACACCCCGAGGTCGCGGTGGCGCAGCTGTAGGGATTCGAACCCCAAACCTCCTGATCCGTAGTCAGGTGCTCTATCCAGTTGAGCTACAGCTGCTTTACCGTGATTCCGAAAACCGGAACTTCCCCAGCCGGGAGGCCGGAGCGGAGGGTAATTTGCGCTCTTTCCCTGCTTTGACAAGGAAAATTTCCATCCCCGGAACCAACCTGTTCCTGCCGCTTGCCGGAGAGCCCGGCGAGGGGTTTCTTGAGGCTCGGAATCACCCCGTTTTCCATGAGAGTCAAAACCCCGCTCCTCGTCCTCAATTTCATTCTCGCTGCCCTTTTCGCTGTTTTTGCCTGGATGCAGCGAAACGACATCGACCCGGCGATCTACGACCACCCCTCGGTGATCGACGCTGCCCTCTGGCTCGTCTTTTACCTCGCGATCGGGGTGCTCTTCGTGGTGGTTGGTTTCCGCGCGATTCCACGCTGGCTCCTCGTGATCGCGGCGATCGCCTGTCTCGTCGAGATGGTGCGGACGGGGCCCGGGCTTTACGAAAATGTCTTCGGAGAAAAGGATTTCACGATGACGCAGATGAGCATGTCGGCGGAGGACCCTCGCGTCGAACTCTCGCGCGAGTTTTTCGGTGCCGTGATCGCCCTCGCGGGAGTGGGACTGATCGCGTGGGAGAACCGGAGGAGCGGTAATCGGTAATCGGTCACTCGGCCGCCTTCATTCGGAAGATCGCGCCGCGCCAGTCGAGGAAGAGTGCTTCTCCGTTTTCGTCGGGGCAAATGCCGGTCGGCTGCACGGTGGGATTGGCGGGATCGGCAGGTTTGTCGATGACGTGGTTGGCGGCCACTTTTTTGGCGTCGGCGTCGAAGTGGAGCGCCCAGAGATTGCCGAAACGCCAGTCACCGTAGAGGAAGCAGCCCTGTAGCGCGGGAACGGCCTTGCCACGATAGACATACCCGCCCGTGATGCTGAGACCGTCGGCACGGTTGTATTCGTGGATGGGATCGGTGAGGACGAGATCGGCGGGAGCTGCCGCCTGCTTCTGCATGCCGAGGGCGGTGAGGAGGGCCTCGCGACCGGGGAAGACGTGGGTGGCCTCCTGGTAATTCCACCCGTAGTTGCCGCCTTTTTCGATCAGATTGATCTCTTCGTAAAGATCCTGCCCTACGTCGGCGAGGTAGAAGAGCCCGGTCGCGGGATCGATCGCGGCTCCCCAGGGATTGCGCAGGCCGTAGGCCCAGATCTCGGGAGCGGCATTCGCGGTTTCGACGAAGGGATTGTCCGAGGGGATGCCATATTGGCGGGATCCGGTGCGCGTGTCGACATCCATGCGGAGGACCTTGCCGCACCAGCTCGTCAGCTTTTGCGCGAGAAGATGGACGCCGTTTTTGAGACCGCCGTCACCACAGCAGAGGTAGAGCATGCCGTCCTTCGGACCGAAGAAAAGATTGCCGGAGTTGTGATTCCACTCGGGCTCCTGGACTTCGAGGAGGACACGCTCGGTCGAGGGGTCGGCGGCATCGGGATCACTCTTCGAGACCCCGAATTCGGCGAGGACGAGGCGCTTGGGTCCTTGGCGCGAGAAGGTGAGATAGAAGCGTCCGTTTTCCTTGAACTTGGGATGGAAGGCAAGTCCGAGGAGACCTTCTTCGAAATCTTTCTCCACGCTCATGACACCGGCGAGATCAAAGAAGACCTTCGCCTCGGTCGCGCCTTCGTCGGCTGGGAGGATCTTGATCTTGCCGGTTTGCTCGACGAGAAAACGGCGTCCCGAGCCATCGGGTGCGATCTGCACGGAGATGGGACGCTCGATCGTGAGACCACCATAGATTTTCTCGAGCTTCACCTTGGGAGCTTCTGCACTGCGGGCGGGCGTGAGGGCGGTGACGAAGAGCGCGGCGAAGCAAGTGACGGGAGAAAGGAACTTCATGGTGGCAAGAGTAGGGAGTTTTCGCGGCGGTGGCAACCCTTGTCAGAGACTTGAAAAGGCCATAGCATCGCCCATGCCCCTCCCCTCTCCCCAGGATTTCGTGCGACTTTCCCGAGACCGGAATGCCCTTTTGAAGGGCTCACTCGTGCTGGTCGCGGTTTCGCTGGTGATCGCCCTGCTCGTCTCGAAGCTTGAGCTCGGCATCATGACACCCTTCGCGGCGAACCGCCCCGACAGCCCGGCGGAATTGATCTCACTGATCCGCTTTGGCCAACCCTTGCCCGCCGAGCCTGGAAGGGTGACCTGCTTCGATGTCGTAACCGAACCGGGAAAAACGATTTTCGCGGAGGAGATCGAAGCCGCTCTGGAGGATCTGGCCACCGACCCCGCCTCGCCGATTCTGCGGATCTGGTGGGAGGGTCTCGTGACGAAGGCCTACCCATCGGCGATCGAGCGGATCGAGGCAATGCCCGGCGGATCGCGTCACCATCACGAATGCCTCGGCGACCTGCGTTATCTCGCGGGCGATGCAGCGGGCGCGATGCGCGACTACCGGACCGAGGCCGAGGGCCATGCCTCGGCCGCCTACGCGCGTCGCAGTGCCGTGGCTCTCGCCCGCTTTGAGGAAGACCGCACCGCCATGAGTGAACTCCTCGCGGACGCCTCGGTACGCGCCGTGATCGACCCGGCTGCGCTCGTCGCGGAGCAGGCTTGGATCGGCGACTACGGCGGCATGGCGTCCTCGATCTTGCGGATCGAAAAGAATCTGCTGCTATCGCCCTATGTCATCCCCGCGCTTTTCACGGCGGCGGTCTGGTTTTTCATCCTCCTCTCGTTCCGCTCGGGCTGGAAGAAATTCACTAGTGCGGCTTTGCTTGCCTTTTTCCTCGGTCTCGCCAGCGCGACATTGACACTCTACGCGGTGATGGTGCAGGAGGAGATCCGCGGCTTCGAAAGCGGACCGGAAGATCCCTTGCTCGACCAGCTTCTCTATTACCTCGCCGGGGTCTCGCTGCGGGAGGAATCTCTGAAGCTCCTGTGTTTCCTGCCGCTCGCACTCTGGATGGGTAAACGCGGCACCTCCCTCGATGCGCTGCTGCTCGGTGGTCTCGTCGGCCTCGGTTTCGCCTTTCAGGAAAACCTTTCCTACTTCCGCGCGGACGCGTCGACCTACACGGCGTGGCTGCGACTGCTCACGGCGAATGTGCTGCACTTTTCGCTCACAGGCATCGCGGGTCATGCCCTGTGGCGGATGATCTCGCGAGGTGGCCGCGGATGGGAAGAGTTTCTCGTCACCTTTCTCGCGGTCGTCTTCGCGCACGGCTTTTACAATTCGCTCATCGCGATTCCTTCCTTCGCGGAGTATGCGGTGCTGAGTCCCATCGTCATCGCCGCGATCGCTTATCAATACTTCGATCCACTGCGACAACATCTCGACGTCGCGGGCCTGCATCGCCGGCTTTCGCCGCTCGGCCTCTTTGTGATCGGTTCGGCGTTGCTCTGCTGCGCGATCCTGATCAGCTCGGCTGCGGGGATGCCGTTCCGCTTTGCCGCCGGAGCCCTCGCCTCAATCCTCGCCGCGATGATCCCGCTCGCCTTCGCCTTCATCAGCCGCTTCCGCGATCTTTGAGGCCACGAAGGAGCGGCCGCGATGTTGCAGGGCGTAGGCCTCGCGGGACGTGAGCTTGATGAAATCGGCGTGCTCGCCCCGGGCGAATTTGGAGAAGAGCCCGAGCTGGGTGCGGTGGCAATCGAGGGCCTTGAGACGAAGTCGCTCATGTCGGGCACCATCGAGGGTGAGAAAGGCGGGATCGTCCCAGTTGACGAGCTCCGGCAGAGGATGCTCCGCCTGCCGCGCCGAAAAGGTGAGCCAGGTTGGAACGCCCTCCCCGAAACGGGCCACCGCCTCCTTCACCGCTTCGAAGATGAGGAGATGTGCGGGATGCCAGTATTCGCCCCCGCTTCCATGCGAGACGACAAGATCGGCTCCGTCAAGGTGCGGCAAAATTTGCGAAGCGAGATCGGTGGGAACAACCTCGGGAGCGAAGACTTTGAATCCGCGCCCCACCGGGTCGATGTGCCCGAGAAAAACCAGCTCATCGACCCCGAGGACGTCGCAGGCCTCCTTCATCTCTTCAGACCGGATCCGTCCAAGCTCTTCGCGGGGATGATCTCCGCAAGGACCACCCTCTCCCTTGGTGAGACAGAGCACCCGCACTCGAACGCCCTGCTCTTTCATTTCGCAGATGAGCCCCGAACAGAAGACCTCGTCGTCGGGATGCGCGACGACGACGACAGCAAGATCGACCTCGCCGAGCTGCTCGAGAGAACGCGACGATTTTCCATCCTCAAAGCTCCGGAAGCCACGGATGAAGTCGCGGGTGCGTTTCCGGTAGAAAACCGGATCAGTGAGACGCACGCAGATTTTCCTGAGGAGCTTCATGGGCGGTGCCGTCTCCGGCAGGGATCAAGTCTAGCACAATCGCCCGAAGCCGCTCGACGAACCTCGGCGGTGCGAATCTCACGGCCTGCGCGGGCATGACGGCGGCAAGCTCGCGCACCCTCGCCGGATCGCGGAGAAGGGCGGTAATTTTCGCGACGGCCTCTTCGTCGGTGGTGTATTGCAACTCGGGAAATGGCACGATCTCGCCCGACCCACCGCTCGTGGGCACGAAGGGGATACAGCCCATCGCCGCCATTTCCGCGACAGCGATGCCGAAGGCCTCGATGCGGCAGGCGTGCAGGGCGAAGGTGTGCGAGGAGAGCACGGCCTGTTTCTGTTCGAGGTGGAGGAAGCCGGGAGTCGCGATCCAATCCCCCTGACGTGCCGCCAGTTCGGCGATGCCCCGGCTGTAATCGGAATCACCGACATCTCCGATGAGGGTTAGGGTCACCGGAAAACCCTCCTCGCGCACCTGGGAGAGTATGGCTATCATGCGTTCGATCTCTTTCTCCGGCACGACACGTCCGAGGGCGACAAAGGCGAAGGGATCGCGATCCCCACCGCCCGGCGCGGTTGGCAGCGGCACCGGCGGATGGAGCACACCCGGACGTGTGATCTGGAAGTGCTCCTCGAGCTGGCGGGCGGCCCATTGGGAGTTGGCGAGGACGAGATCCCCCCACTCCCGCAAGGGTGGCTTTTCCACCTCGATCCAGCGACCGAGCCTCAGATAAAGTTTCCGGAGCAAGGTCGCACGATGGCGCAGCGGCTCGGTCTCACGGCACTGGAGGCGTCGGCGCATTTCCTCGCTGAAGCTGAAATCACCGACGAGCTGGATCGCGGGCCGTCCGAAATAGAGCGGATTGTAGGCGCTCAGACACAAATCGAAATCCCCGGCGAGACGATGGCAGAATCGCTCGAAGTAGCGGACCTGCAGATGCGAGAGGCGACGTGGACCGTTGACCCCGGGCAAGGCCGGTGCCCTGACCAAACGCAATTTCTCCGGATCGACGCGCGTGCCGTAGGCGGCGTTGAGGCTGGTCCAGTCTGGGAACTCCAACGGAGCCGCCGTGACAAAGGTCACTCCGTAGTCGTCCTGCAAGGCCGCGAGCGTCCACATGGCGGTGGCCTCGGAACCGCCCCGCCCCATCCAGGGATGAGCCACAAGAATGGAGGACTTTTTCATCGTCGAAGCATCGGTTCGGGGCGCGAGTCGGAGCGTGCGGGCGTGCTTGGCGGTGGTGTGTTCTCGCGTCGTGTCGGTTCCCAGACACTCGTGCGCGGTCCGCGGAGGAAGTCGAGGAAGCCCGCGCCGATCGCGAGATTCATCGAGAAGAAATAACGGGCAAAACGACAAAGTTTCGCGACGATCCCCTTCCGCCCGACCAAGAGCCGGTCAAGCCCGGCCATGGCGAAGACGGCACCGAATCCCGCGAGCGGCAGGAAGTGGAGCGGGTGCATCGCGGCGAGGATGAGGCAGGCGAGGAACGCGGCCACAAGCAAGTGCGGACCGCACCAGCGGAGGCCCTTGTGCGACCAAAAGGCGAAGGTCGTCGCGGGATCGCTGTTCCACGGCTGGAGGAAGGACCAGAAGCGCGCGAGATTCTGGAAGTTGCCCGCGGCGATGCGTCGCTTGCGGCGGAATTCCTCGCGAATGTCGATGGAGACCGCCTCGTGGCAGACCGCCTCGAGATCGACGATGGCATCGGCGTCCTGCTCGAGGCAGGCCATCGTCTGATAAAAGTCATCGACGATGTGATGCGGAGGCACCGGCGAGAAGAGACGGGCACGGATCGCATAACAGGCTCCGAAAGCCCCCATGACACGCCCCCAGAGAACGCCCTCGGAGAACTTCACGACATTCTCCTGACCGATGTAGGCTTCCTCCTGATCGCCGATGCCGGCGTGCTCGCGGACGCGGTCGCACACCGCCGCCGCGACGAGACCGACCTGCTCCCGCTTGAAGTGCGAGGCGAGCCGGCGCAGCATCGGGGGCGCCCAGGTGACGTTCGCATCGCAGAGGGCGTAGAGGGCCTTGTCAGGATCGGAGAACTCGCTCGCGGCTCCCTCGGCGAGGCGGTTGACGATGCGGATCTTGCCGTTGCGACCTCCGAATCCGACGAGACGCACCCGCGGATCGGCCTTGGCGAAAGCCTTCACGATGGCCTCGCTGCGGTCCGTCGATCCGTCCGATCCCACGAAGACACGTAGCTTCTCGTGTGGATAATCCGATGCGAGGATAGAGGCGATCGTTTCCTCGAGCACCTTTTCCTCGTTGTAGACCGCCATCAGCACGGCGACTTCGGGCAGTTCGTCGTCGCACTCGAAGCGGTCTTCCGGCAAACGTCGCCCTCGCGCGAGGACGCGCATCATCACCGGGTAGACTGCATAGGTGTGAGCGAGGAGCGCAAGGGCTCCCCAGAGCAGGATCGAGAGAATGACGAAGAGCGCGGTCATGGCTCAGCCGGGGTCTTCCCGGGCGGTGGTTCAAATTCGTAGCGGCACGAGACGAGATGATGTCCGCCTCCCGTTCCGGGAAGAACCTCGCGGTCGCGCCTTCCCTGGAAAAGCGGGCGCGCGGTCGCCTCCTCGAATTCGTGCAGGCTGGACGCCGTCTCCTCGTCGAGGACGATCTGCGTCGAGGTCTGGCCGAGGGTCTCGCGATAGCGCAGGTAACAGGCGCGATTGTAGAAGAACTGCGGCAAGGCCATCATGAAGGCGAAAAGCACGCCGGTGAATCGTTCGTCGAAGGGATTCCGCGTGACGCTCTCGCTCAGCGTCGCCCACATCGCGATGAAGGGTAGAAAGACGAGGAAGGAATCCCACGCCCGCGGCCCCATCACGGTGCGCGAGTTCAATCGGGCCGCGTGGAGGCTCAGTCCCATCGGAATGAAGAAGGAGAGCAGGGTCAGTGCGATCCCGATGAAGCCGGTCGAAAAGAGCGTGTAGGTCCAGATGCTGTGACCCGCGCTGAAAATTTCGTCGGGGAACTGGTGGCGGTCCTCGGGATAGACGAGGAAGAGTTCGGGGAAATAATCCTCGTCCCAGTAGTAGGCCGCGCCGAGACCACGCCCATAGATGAAGCTGTGCGGTTGCTCCGAGAGAATGTCCCACATCGATTTGGCCTCGGCCTTGCGCATCAGTGAAGAAAGATCCTCCGTCGTGGCTCCGCCCTCGCCGCGGTTGTCGAACATCCGTTGATACCAGCGGTCGGCGAGATTCGGTTGCACAAGGGCCACGCCGACCACGACGAAGATCATCGCCACGCCCATCGCGGCGAGCGGTCCGATTTTCCGGAAAGGGAAACGCAGATCATACATGCGCCACATCATCGCGAGCGCGAGACAGAAGGCACCCGTCATGAAGGAGACGACGAGTGGCAGGGCAAGACTGCGCGTCACCGAGATCGCCGCCACCGAAAGCGGGATCCCGAGGATGACGAGACTCCACCAAGTGAATCGGTGCCGCAAGAGAAAGGCGGCACCGGTCCAGGCAAAGAGAAAGCCGATCGCCGGACTGAGAATCTCCATGCGGATCTCCGACATCGGCGTGTTTGTCATCGTCGCACCGAAGATGAAACGCCAGCCGACGTTGACGAGCGCGGCGAAGAGGAACCATCGCACCGCTTCACCGGGACGCATCCCGCAGGCCGCTACGATGAGGGTGGCATTGAGCCCGAATCCGACAAGCAACAAGGGAATCGCGAGTCGCAGAATCCGGCCCGTTTCATTGCCCCAGAGAAAGGCCACCGCGATCGCCATGATCACATACCCCCACCACATCA